>RCUQ01000013.1_pt1 | contig 314681 bp, 297 predicted proteins | sample 2166351 | NCBI WGS metagenome assembly RCUQ01 (sample SAMN09932597, study PRJNA488358) | compost metagenome | feature: garden; material: soil; isolation source: compost soil in acetonitrile-enriched culture | place: Germany: Experimental Botanical Garden Goettingen | collected 2016-01-27 | reverse complement strand
AAGAAAAAGAAGTGTTGACGGTTTGAGTCTGTACTCAATTCCTTCATACCGCTTTCCGCTGCCGCACGCTCACCTATGACGTCGCCTAGCTCAACCCAGGTTGTACCGGAAGTCTCGCTGGTGCCGCGTCATATTGCCATCATCATGGATGGCAATGGGCGCTGGGCCACTAAGCGTTTCATGCCGCGCGTAGCCGGTCACGTCAAAGGCGTGGAAGCGGTGCGCGGCATCGTCGAAGCGTGTGCCAAGCAGGGCGTCGAATACGTTACCTTCTTTGCCTTCAGCTCGGAAAACTGGCGCCGGCCGGAAGACGAGGTATCGCTGCTGATGCGCTTGTTCGTCACTGCGCTGGAACGCGAAGTGTCGAAGATGCATGCCAATGGCATCCGCCTGAAGATCGTCGGCGATCTTGGTCGGTTTGACGACAAGCTGCAAAAGATGATTTCTGCGGCGGAACGCAAGACGGCGGGCAATACCCGTCTGACGGTGACGATTTGCGCTAACTATGGCGGTCGCTGGGACATCATGCAGGCCGTCAATCAAATGTTGGCAGCCCATCCCGGTAGTAGCAATTTCAGCGAAGAGCAGTTGGCGCCGTACCTGTCGCTGGCTTATGCGCCTGAGCCTGATCTGTTCATCCGTACCGGCGGGGAAGAGCGTATCTCCAACTTCCTGCTGTGGCAGCTGGCTTATACCGAGCTGTATTTCACCGATACCTACTGGCCGGATTTCGATGCGGCTGCGTTGGATTTGGCTATCTCTTCCTATCAGCAGCGCGAACGACGTTTTGGTCGTACCAGCGCACAATTGGCTGAGCAATCACCGGTGGCTAAATGCTAAAAACGCGCATCATCACTGCAGTGGTACTACTGGCAGTGCTGCTGTTGGTGATCTATTCCGGTTCTTTTATTGCATTCGCTTTGTTGACGGGCGCTTTCTTTGCGGCCGCCGCATGGGAATGCCTGCGCCTGTTCGGTAACAAAAGCCCGGTGCCTGCCGCCGTACTGTGGACGGCGGCGTTTTCCTGGCTGGTCTATAGCGGTAGCTATAAGCAAAGCGTGATTCTGTCAGCCATGTGCGTGGCGATCTGGGCCTTGCGCCTGACGCCTTCGCTGGCGCTGGGCTTGCCGCTCATGACTGGCTTGGCGAATCGCTTGCTGACAGGTATCTACGGCATCGCCATACTCGGCGCCTTCATCGCCTTGCTGGTGCTGTTTGATCATTCCGCGCTGTATATGTTTTCGGTCATGGCCATCGTCTGGATTGCCGACATCGGTGCTTACTTCAGTGGCAAGGCCTTCGGCAAGCGTAAGCTGGCTCCCTCGATTTCTCCCGGCAAATCATGGGAAGGTGCGATTGGTGGCGGCATACTGGTTTTGCTGGCGGCGGCTGCCTGTCTGGCAGTACCAGCGCTTAACGATACCTTTGCGGTCCAGCTCTATCTGAAATGGTCGTGGCCGGGCTTCCTCGGCGTCTTGCTGGTGATGGTGGCCGCCAGTGTGGTCGGTGACCTGTTCGAATCGCAGCTCAAGCGCCGTGCCGGCATGAAGGACAGCAGCAATCTGCTGCCTGGTCATGGTGGCGTACTGGACCGGATAGATGCGCTGATTCCGACCCTGCCTCTGGCCGCTCTCATCACTTACTGGATTTAAGGCAGAAATGCAGCAAATCACGATTCTGGGCTCGACCGGTTCAGTCGGCGTTTCCACTCTGGATGTTATTGCACGTCATCCCGACCGTTATTCGGTGTATGCGCTGACAGCGCTCAGCAAGGTCGAGGAATTGTCGCAACAATGCGCGCAATTCAAACCGCAAGTCGCCGTGGTCGGTTCCGCCGAAGCCGCAAAAAAACTGCAGGTTTTACTGGATGCTAAAGGTTTGACGACGCAAGTCGAGTACGGCGAAGCGGCCTTGTGCGCAGTGGCCAGTGCGGCCGCATGCGACAGTGTGATGGCAGCGATCGTCGGCGCGGCCGGTCTGGCACCAACGCTGGCAGCGGCACGCGCCGGTAAGCGCGTGTTGTTGGCAAACAAGGAAGCGCTGGTCATGTCGGGGCCTTTGTTGATGCAGGCGGTGGCGGCCAGTGGCGCGACCCTGATGCCTATCGACAGCGAACACAATGCCATTTTTCAATGTATGCCACCGTCCTGCCAGCGCGCACCGCTGGCGCATGGCGTAGAAAAAATCCTCTTGACCGCATCCGGCGGTCCTTTCCTCAAGCGCGATGTAAGTACCCTGGATCAGGTCACCTGGCAGGAAGCGGTTGCTCATCCGAAATGGGTGATGGGGCGCAAGATTTCAGTCGATTCGGCCACCATGATGAACAAGGGGCTGGAAGTCATTGAGGCACACTGGCTGTTCGATGTGCCGGCTGAACGCATCGATGTCGTGATCCACCCGCAAAGCGTGGTGCATTCGATGGTTTCCTATGTCGACGGCTCGGTGCTGGCGCAACTGGGCAATCCGGATATGCGCACGCCGATTGCGCATGCCTTGGCCTATCCTGAGCGCATCAGTTCCGGCGTGGCACCCATCGATTTGATCCAAATTGCGCAACTGAGCTTTGAACGCCCGGATTTCTTAAGATTTCCCTGCCTGAAACTGGCGTATGATGCTTTGCAGGCAGGTGGTTCCGCGCCGGCCATAATGAATGCCGCCAATGAAATTGCGGTACAGGCATTTCTCGACAGCCGCATCGGATTCCGTGTCATCGATCAATTGATCGCGCGCGTGATGGATGCCTTGCCGTCGGTTGCGATTGCCGATATAGAAACCGTCTTTGCGCAAGATCGTTGCGCCCGTGAACTAGCCAACTCATTTATACCGTCATGATGCTGCTGCAAACCATACTCGCATTTGCCGTTGTACTCGGCGTACTGGTGATCGTGCACGAACTCGGTCATTACCTGGTCGCGCGCTGGTGTGGTGTCAAAGTACTGCGTTTCTCGGTCGGTATGGGCAAGGTGGTTTATTCACGTCGCTTCGGTGCTGACCAGACTGAGTGGGCGGTTTCTATCCTGCCGCTGGGCGGCTATGTGAAGATGCTGGACGCGCGCGATGATGACCTGGGGGATATCTCGCCAGAGGACATGAAGCGTGAGTTCACCCGACAATCGGTCTGGCGTCGTATCGCCATCGTCGCAGCCGGTCCTATTTCCAACTTCTTGCTGGCTATCGTGGTGTTTGCCGGGCTGTATAGCTATGGCATTCCTGAACCTGCGCCGAAATTGCGTGCGCCTGCGGAGAAATCGGTGGCGTATCAGGCAGGTTTGCGCGGCAATGAACTGGTCACCTCAGTCAATGGCCAGCCGGTACAAATCTGGAATGATCTGCGCTGGCAGATGGTGCAAGCTGTGATTAACAAGCAGCCGGTCAGTATGGAAGTCGAACAAGCCGTGGCTGGCTCGGAGACGGCAAAAGACATCAAGACGGTGACGCTGCCGGTAGACAGTATCTCGGCTGATGAGCTGGAAGGCGACTTCCTCGGCAAGCTCGGTATCGACCTCGCGCGCCCGCCTGCCGTGTTGGGACAGGTCGTACCTGACGGCCCGGCGATGAAGGCTGGCCTGCAGCAAGGCGACCGTGTCGTCAGCGTCAATGGCGCGCCGATTGCCGACGGTTTGTCGCTGGTGGAGCTGGTACGCGCATCACCCGGCAAGACGCTGGACGTCAGCTTGCTGCGCAATGGCCAGCCGCTCAACCTGCGCGTGGTGCCGGAAGAAGTCGCGGCTGACGGTCAGGTTTTTGGCCGTATCCGGGTTGAAGTGCCGATGGCGCCGGATATGGTGGTGGCACATCATTCGCTGTTTTCGGCCCTGCTGAAGGGCGTGCAAAAGACCTGGGATACCAGTGTCTTGATCATCAAAATGGTCGGCAAAATGATCATCGGTGAGGTTTCCTGGAAAAACGTGACAGGGCCGATTACCATCGCCGATTACGCAGGGCAAACCGCGCGTATCGGATTAATCAGTTACCTGAGCTTTATCGCCTTTGTCAGCATCAGTCTGGGCGTCATGAATCTGCTGCCTATCCCAGTGTTGGATGGTGGTCTTTTGCTGTATTATGCTGTGGAAGTTTTAACAGGTCGTCCGGTCTCCGAACGCTTTGGTGCAATTGCACAGCGCGCAGGTATAGGAATATTAATGACCTTGATGCTGGTAGCAGTCTTTAACGATATCAATCGTCTGATTTCTTAACTTAAAGACGTATGCCGTTTCCAGACCAAGGTCTGACTAGTACATTACATTACGATAGCCAATGAAATTAAATTCAGAGCGTTACTCCTTGCCGGTTTTCCCCCGTCGTCTTATCGCTATCGCAGCCTTTGCTCTTTGCTCAGGTTACTCGCACGCGGCTGATCCTTTCACCGTCAAAGATATACGCGTCGAAGGTATCCAACGTACCGAGGCCGGTACTGTGTTCAGCTACCTGCCAGTACGGGTAGGCGAGACCTTCACCGACGACAAGGGCGCAGCAGCCATCAAGGCGCTGTATGCAACCGGTTTCTTTAAGGACGTACGGATTGAAGTTGAAGGCGATGTGCTGGTGGTATTCCTGGAAGAACGTCCGGCCATCGCAAGTGTCGAGTTCACCGGCACCAAAGAATTTGAAAAAGACCAGCTGATCAAAGCGCTGAAAGAAATCGGTGTCGGCGAATCCCGCATTTACGATAAAGCGCTGGTTGATCGCGCTGAGCAGGAATTGAAACGTCAGTATCTGTCGCGCGGCCTGTATGGCGTACAGATCACCACTACCGTCACGCCGCTGGAGCGTAACCGCGTTGCGGTCAGCTTCGCGGTGGATGAAGGCGATGTGGCACGCATCAAGAACATCAACATCATCGGTAATAAGGCTTTCAGCGAAAAAGAATTGATCAGCTTGCTGGCCTTGCGTACTCCGGGCTGGTTTACCTGGTACTCGAAAGCCGATCAGTATTCGAAGCAAAAGCTGGCTGGCGATATCGAATCGCTGAAGTCCTTCTACCTGAACCGTGGATATATCGAGATGCAAATCGAATCCACTCAGGTGTCGATTACACCGGATAAAAAAGATATCTTCATCACCATCAATATCAAGGAAGGCGAGAAATTCACCGTCTCCGATATCAAGCTGGAAGGTGAAATGCTGGGTCGCGAAGCAGAACTGGCTTCGCTGGTGCAGCTCAAAAAAGGTGATGTATTCTCCGGTGAGAAGCTGACGGCCACGACTAAAAACATCTCTGATCGTCTGGGTAATTTCGGTTACGCCTTCGCCAACGTGAATGCCAACCCGCAAATCGATCGCGAGAAAAAAGAAGTTGCCTTCACCGTCATGATTGATCCAGGCAAGCGCGTGTACGTGCGTAACATCAACATCAGCGGCAATACCAAAACCCGCGATGAAGTGATCCGCCGTGAAATGCGTCAGTTCGAAAACTCGTGGTACGACGCCGAGAAAATCAAATTGTCGCGCGACCGCGTCGATCGTCTCGATTACTTCAACACGGTTACCGTGGAAACCCCGGACGTGCAGGGCAAAACCGATCAGGTTGACGTCAATCTGGACGTGACTGAAAAACCGACCGGTAACATCATGCTGGGCGCCGGTTTCTCCAGTGCTGATAAATTGTCGCTGAGTGGTGGTGTGAATCAGGCGAATGCCTTCGGTAGTGGTAATACGGTCGGCGTGAACGTCAACACCAGCCGTCTGAACCGTACCATCGCATTGTCGAGCACCAATCCTTACTTTACCGATGACGGTATCAGCCGCAGCTATGAAGTGTTCCTGCGTACCACGCGTCCGCCTACCATCAATACCGGCGAATACCGTATCCGTACCACCGGTGCCAACATCAAGTTTGGTGTGCCGTTTACTGAATATGACACCGTATTCTTCGGCGTCGGTGTGGAACGTACCGAGGTGCAAACTTATAGCGGCGTGACGAACTATAACGACAGCCCGGATGTCTACAAACGGTATGTCGATAGTATTAACAATGTGCAGAATGACGCATCGAACCCGAACAGTGCATTCTCGCAAGGTGTACACAATGCATCGACCACAGGTTTGCCTTTGACTGCAGCGTGGCAACGCGATAACCGTGATAGCGCACTGGTGCCGACCAAAGGTCGTTATCAACGTGCTAACTTCGAGTTTTCGCCTGCCGGTGACTCGAATTACTACCGTGCCACTTATCAGCACCAGTATTTCCAGCCTTTGTTTAGCAATGTCACGCTGGCTTTGAACGGCGAAGTGAACTACGGTAAGGGTCTGGGCGGCAAGAACTACCCGATTTTCAAGAACTTCTATGGTGGTGGTATCGGTTCGGTCCGCGGCTATGAAAGCTCGTCTTTGGGTCCTAAGGCAGGTAACGGCGATCCACTGGGTGGCTCATCCCGTCTGATTTTCAATGCGGAATTGCAATTGCCGTTCCCGGGTGCAGGTATCGATCGCAGTCTGCGCTGGTTTACCTTCTTTGATGCGGGTAATGTGTACGCTGATGGCTTTGGCGGCGGCGGTGGCTTGAAAGCCTCGGTAGGTCTGGGTCTAAGTTGGGTTTCGCCTATCGGCCCGCTCAAATTGAGCTTCGGTAAGCCATTAAATGCGACCACTTCTGGCACAGTTGCGGAACGAGATCGCACTCAGGCGTTCCAATTCCAGTTGGGTACAGGTTTCTGATCGCTTGAGGCATAATAGGCGGTCGGTATTGAAATTTGAAACACGGAGAATTATTTTGAAGTCTTTAACTAAATTGTCAGTAGTCTCCAAAGGCGTAGCCATTATTGCTGCGGGATTGTGTTTAGTTTCTGTTGCGCAAGCACAGGAAACCAGAATCGGTTTCATCAGCACTGAACGTGTTTTCCGCGAAGCGGCCCCGTACAAGGCAGCGCAAGTCAAACTGGAGCAAGAATTCGCCAAGCGCCAAAAAGAACTGCAGGATCTGGCCAACCGCCTGAAAAACCTGGCAGACAAGTTCGACAAAGATGCGCCGGTATTGGCTGATTCGGATCGTACCAAGCGTCAACGCGAACTGGCTGATGTGGATAAAGAGTTTCAACGCATGCAGCGTGAATTCAAGGAAGACTTGAACCAGCGTCGTAATGAAGAAACTGCCACTGCAATTGAGCGTACCAACAAGGTCATCAAGCAAATTTCCGAAGCTGAGAAATACGATATCGTGTTGCAGGAAGCGGCCTACGTTAGTCCGCGTATCGACATCACCGATAAAGTAATCAAAGCGCTGGGCAAATAAAATAAAAAGGCAACGATGAGCACTCGGCTGGGAGAATTAGTCGAACGCTTGGGGGGCCGGTTGATAGGCGATGCGGACATTGAAGTGGTCGGCATCGCACCGTTAAACGATGCAGATGCATCGCACATCACGTTTCTTTCCAATCCCAAGTTCAGAGGGCAGGCCGCGCAAACACACGCGGCCGCTTTAATTTTGTCTGAGGCCGACGATGAGATCGTTGCGGCCGACTATAAGGGCGCGCGCATAGTAACCGCCAACCCTTATGCCTATTTCGCCCATGCGGCGCAGTTTTTTGCCGCCTTGCATGCGCATCACGCCCCGACAGGCATACATCCGAGTGCGAGTGTCGATCCGAGCGCGCAGATTGCTGTCAGTGCTGCTATCGGACCGTTTGTAACGGTCGAGGCGGGTGCGGTAATTGAAGAAGGCTGTGTAGTTGACGCCGGTTGTTTCATCGGGCGTGATACGCATCTTGGCGCGGGCACCCATTTTTATCCGCGCGTGACCTTCCTCGCCGGCTGCAAGATAGGTGCGCGTGGCATCATCCATTCGGGGGCGGTCATTGGTGCCGATGGTTTCGGTTTCGCCAATGAGGGCGGCAGCTGGGTCAAGATCCCGCAAACCGGGGCTGTCAGGATAGGCGACGATGTTGAAATCGGTGCCAATACCTCGGTCGACCGTGGCGCACTGGCGGATACCGTGCTGGAAGACGGCGTCAAGCTGGACAACCAGATCCAGATTGGTCACAACTGTCACATTGGTGCGCATACGGCGATGGCCGGCTGTGTCGGTGTGGCGGGCAGTGCCATCATAGGCAAATACTGTACTTTCGGTGGTGCGGCGATGGTGCTGGGGCATTTGACCATAGCTGATCGTGTGCACATCTCATCCGGCAGCATGGTCTCGCGTTCTATCCGTGAGCCGGGTCAATATACCGGCTTTTATCCATTGGCGAAGAATGCCGACTGGGAAAAATCAGCGGTCATTGTGCGCAATTTGGCGACGATGCGTGAGAAAATCCGCGAATTAGAAAAAACTATTAAATCGCTAGGCGACAAATCAGAATGAATACCACCGTAAACAAAACACTCGACATCAATCAGATCAAGCAATATTTGCCGCATCGCTATCCTTTGCTGCTGGTTGATCGCGTGCTGAACTGGGAATCGGGCAAATCGATTACCGCGATCAAGAACGTGACCGTCAATGAAGAGTTCTTCAATGGCCACTTTCCGCACAAACCAGTCATGCCGGGTGTGCTGATGATAGAAGCGCTGGCGCAAACTGCCGCCTTGCTGTCCTTTTTGACCATGGGTCAAAAGCCGGATGACAATAGCGTGGTGTACTTCATCGGCATCGACGGTGCACGCTTCAAGCGTCCGGTCGAACCAGGCGATCAATTGAAAATGGAAGTCGAAATCCTGCGCAATGCACGCGGTATCTGGAAATACAAAGCAACCGGCTCAGTGGATGGTCAACTGGCGCTGGAAGCCGAACTGATGTGCACCATGCGCACCATTAATGATGCGGGTTCAGCTGCGGGGCAGTAATGGCATTGATACATCCAACGGCTGTCATTGATCCGAAGGCACAACTCGACGCCAGCGTCGAAGTCGGTGCCTATAGCGTGATCGGTCCGGACGTCGTCATTGGTGCCGGCAGCAAGATCGGTCCGCATGTGGTGATAGAAGGGCACACCACCATCGGCGTCGACAATACGATCTTCCAGTTTGCGTCTATCGGTGCGGCACCACAGGACAAGAAATACGCTGGCGAACCTACGTTGTTGACGATAGGTGACCGCAACACCATCCGCGAGTTTGTGACCATCAATCTGGGCACGACGCAGGATGTCGGTATTACGCGTCTGGGTAGCGACAACTGGATCATGGCTTACGTGCATATCGCGCACGATTGCCAGCTCGGCGACAACATCATCCTCGCCAACAATGCGACCCTGGCCGGCCATGTCCATCTGGAAGACTGGGTCTTCCTTGGTGGTTTCACCTCAGTGCATCAATTCTGCCGTATCGGCGCACATGCGATGACGGCGTTTACCGCGGCGGTCAGCCAGGATGTGCCGCCTTTCGTGACGGCGGCTGGCAATCGTGCGGTACCAGCGGGTATCAATAGCGAAGGCCTGAAACGTCGTGGTTTCAGCAGCGAGCAGATCATGGCGATCAAGCGCGGCTACAAAGCCATTTATCGTTCCGGCTTGCCGCTGGAAGAAGCCAAACTGGCCTTGCAAGCAGAAGAAAGCAAATCGCCGGACGCTGCGCAATATCTGCGTCAATTACGCGAATTCATCGAAACATCCCCTCGTGGCATCATCCGCTAACAAGGTGGCACCAGCAGCTGGCAGCACAGCGATCGCGATGGTCGCCGGTGAAACATCCGGTGATCTGTTGGCCGGTCGCTTGCTATCCGGTTTGCGTCCGCAAATGCCTGACGCCTATATGCATGGCATAGGCGGCCCGCACATGGCCCAGCATGGTTTTGTCAGCGACTTCCCGATGGAGAAGCTGTCGGTACGTGGCTTGTTCGAAGTCCTTGCGCACTACCGCGAAATCAAAGGAATCCAAATCGCATTGCGTGATCAGTTGCTGGCTGAACGTCCGGCTGTGTTCATCGGTGTCGATGCGCCTGATTTCAATCTGGGTCTGGAAGCGCAACTCAAGAGTGCCGGTATTCCAACCATGCATTTCATTGGCCCGTCGATCTGGGCCTGGCGCGGTGGCCGCATCAAGAAAATTGCGCGTGCCGCTAACCATATGCTGGTGATCTTCCCGTTTGAAGAAGAGATCTATCGCAAGGCCGGCATACCGGCGACCTACGTCGGTCATCCGCTGGCGCAGGTGATTCCGATGGAACCTGATCAGGCCGGTGCACGCAGCGCCTTGAATCTGCCGACGGCAGCGCCGGTGGTCGCGATCTTGCCGGGTAGCCGCATGTCGGAGCTGAAGTACAACGCCGTTGCGTTTGTCGCCGCGGCCAAGATCTTGCTGCAACGTGATCCTGCGCTGCGCATCATTGCGCCAATGGCGGGTGCGGCGCAGCGGCGCTATTTCGAAGAATTGATCGCACAAGCCGGTTTGCAGGATGTGCCGGTGCAAATCCTGGACGGGCAATCACATCAGGCACTGGCGGCGGCAGATGCGGTGCTGGTGGCCTCCGGTACGGCCTCGCTGGAAGTGGCCTTGTTCAAACGGCCGATGGTGATCGCCTACAAGATGATGAGTGCTTCCTGGCATATCTTGCGGCATATGGCTTACCAGCCGTGGATAGGGCTGCCGAACATACTGGCGCAGGAGTTCCTGGTGCCTGAGCTGCTGCAAGATGCAGCGACGCCACAGGCGCTGGCAGATGCGCTGTGGCCGCAATTACAGGACAGCGCATTGCGCGAACGTCTGCAACAACGCTTTACCGAGATGCACCACAGCTTATTGCGCGATACCGCAGGCGAGAGCGCCCGTGCGGTGATGGAGCTGATCGCGCAATCGCGTAGCGGCAAGCTCTAAAACAAACGCGTCACTCAGCGAGCACGCAGTACAACAGGCCATTTCGTGAAAAAAGAAGATAGCAACCTTTCATTGTTCAGCTTTCTGGACGAGGACATCATTTGCGGTGTGGATGAAGCCGGGCGCGGGCCTTTGGCTGGTCCGGTCTTCGCGGCCGCGGTCATCCTCGATCCGCAGCGTCCGATAGACGGGCTGCGCGACTCCAAGAAACTGACCGAAGTGAAGCGCGATGCACTGGCAATCGAGATCAAGCAGCATGCCTTGTCGTGGTCGATTGCGCAGTGTTCTGAAGAAGAAATTGATAGTCTGAATATCCTGCAGGCCACCATGCTGGCAATGCGCCGTGCGATAGAAGGCTTGCACATCGTGCCGACGCTGGCACTGATCGATGGCAATCGTTGCCCGGTAAGCAGTGTGCGCTCGGAAGCCATCATCAAGGGCGACGATAAAGTGCAGGCTATTTCTGCTGCATCTATCCTGGCCAAGACCGCACGCGATCATGCGCTAGGCTTGCTGCACATCCAATATCCGCATTACGCATTCGATCAGCACAAGGGTTATCCAACGGCCTTGCATATGGAGCGCCTGCGTGAACATGGCGTCTCGCCGGTCCATCGCAAGTCCTACGCACCGGTGCGTGCCTTGCTTGGCGATGTTGTCAACAAACGTTGATTCAGAGTAGCCTGATGACCATGAAAACCATATCTTCCCGCGACAATTCGCTCTACAAAGAGTTGAAGCATCTGGCTGCGAGTTCGCAGGCGCGACGCAAGGCTGGACGTACGCTGCTCGATGGTGTGCACCTGTGCGAAGCGTATTTGCAAAAGGTCGGTTTGCCACCTATGTGCATCGTGGGTGAAAGCGCGCTGTTGAATGGCGAGGTCACGGTGATCGTGCAGCAATGCAGTGAGCGTCACACGCAATGCATCGTCTTGCCGGATGCCTTGTTCCATGCCTTGAGTCAGGTCGAGCATGGGGTTGATCTCTTGTTTGTGATCGATACGCCGGAGATGCAGGAGCCGCTGCGTTTGACGCAGTCAGCCGTCTTGCTCGATAAGGTGCAAGACCCGGGTAACTTCGGCTCCATCGTGCGCAGTGCGGCTGCGGCTGGTATCAAGCAAGTCTTTTGTAGCGCAGGGACGACCTTCGCCTGGTCGCCCAAAGTAATGCGTGCGGGCATGGGCGCACACTTTTTGCTGGAAATATTTGAAGGTGTCGATCTGTCTGATTTATTGGGACGTTCAGATATTCCGGTCATCGCGACCAGCTCGCATGCAGAGAAGCAGTTGTATGAGCTCGATTTGCGCCAGCCTGTGGCCTGGCTGTTCGGTCATGAAGGGCAGGGCGTGGCGGACGATTTGTTGACGCGTGCGACGCATCGTATTTCCATTCCGCATCTGGGCGACATCGAATCACTCAACGTCGCCGCTAGTTCTGCCGTCTGTTTTTTCGAACAGCTACGGCAGCAAACCTCGGCTAAATAAAATCCTCAATGGAGATGTTCAATCGGGGCGCTGCTCCGATTTGATTTCCTGCAAGATGGTCGCGGCAATTTCTTCAATTGATTTGGTGGTCGACGACATCCAGCGTATGCCTTCGCGCCGCATCATTCTCTCTGCTTCATTAATCTCATAACGGCAGTTTTCCAGCGCTGCATATTTGCTGCCGGGCAAGCGCTCATTGCGGATTTCTGCCAGCCGGTCGGCCGCAATCGATAAGCCAAAAATCTTGTGTTTATATTCTTGCAAGCCGCCCGGCAATTTTTCCCGTTCAAAATCGTCTGGAATCAAAGGGTAGTTGGCGGCCTTGATGCCGTACTGCATCGCTAGGAACAGGCTGGTCGGCGTTTTTCCGGAGCGCGAGACGCCCACCAGGATGACGTCGGCCGCAGATAAATTCTTATGTGATTGTCCGTCGTCATGTGCCAGCGAAAAGTTGATCGCTTCGATCCGGTTCTTGTATTCTTCTGAATCGGTACTGGTATGACTACGGCCTATGGTGTGGGTCGATTTGACGCCCAGCTCCTGTTCCAGCGGCTCGACAAAAGTTTGAATTAAATCCATGTGCATGCCTTGGGATTGGCGCACAATGCTGGATAAATCGGCTTTCACCAAAGTAGAAAAAATGATCGGGCGCTGCCCGTCTGCAGCAAAAGTCTCATTAATTTTCCGCAACGCATCATAAGCCTTATCTGGTGTGTCTATGAAGGGTAAGCGGACCTGTTTGAAGCGCATTTCGAATTGAGTTAACACAGAGTGACCGAATGTTTCCGCTGTGATGCCAGTGCCATCGGAGACAAAAAACACGGTGCGTGTGCTGACTGGGCTACGGTCGACTGAATGGCTCATGAGGTGGCGTAAGGATAGCGTAAGTTAAAAAAATGCTGCGGTGCAGTGCGAACTTGTAATACTTTGGGTAAAATGTCGGCCAATTGCTCACACATGTTGCGGCTTACTCGAAGAATAACAAAAACTGTCGCCTATCTGTCGCCTATAAAGGGCACGCATGAAGATTTCTTGTCATCAAAGCAGAGGTTGTTATGTCGATTGCATTACAAACGGGGAGCAAGTATGACCCGGCAGTAGAGGGAAACTACGTCGTTTCCTTCGACCGTTTACGGATGTCCGATGTGGACTCGGTGGGCGGTAAAAACTCGTCCCTGGGCGAGATGATCAGCCAGCTTGCAGAAGCCGGCGTCAGGGTGCCGGGCGGTTTCGCCACCACGGCACAGGCGTTCAGGGACTTCCTGACGTATAGCGAAAACGGCGGGCTGAGTCTGGCTCAACGTATCGCTGACCGTCTGGCCGGCCTGAATATCGACGATGTACGTGCATTGGCGCAAGCCGGTGCCGAGATTCGTCAATGGATAGTGGAAACACCATTCCAGCCGCAATTACTGCAGGACATCACGCAGTATTACAAAGACCTGGCCGCAGACTCCTCCAAGGAAATGTCGTTTGCCGTGCGTTCTTCCGCCACCGCAGAAGATTTGCCGGACGCGTCATTTGCCGGTCAGCAAGAAACCTTCCTCAACGTTGTCGGCATCGAAAATGTGCTTGAAGCAATCAAGCATGTCTTCGCTTCGCTGTATAACGATCGCGCGATTTCCTACCGTGTCCACAAAGGCTTTACCCATGCTGAAGTTGCATTGTCAGCCGGCGTGCAGCGCATGGTGCGTTCCGACAAGGGCGCAGCGGGCGTGATGTTCACACTGGATACCGAATCCGGTTTCCAGGACGTGGTCTTCATCACTTCCAGCTACGGCCTCGGCGAAACCGTGGTGCAGGGTGCGGTCAATCCGGATGAATTCTATGTGCACAAGCCGATGCTGGAACTCGGCAAGCTGCCTATCATCCGTCGTAACATCGGCTCCAAGCTGATCAAGATGGAATTCACCGAAGAAGCGAAAGCCGGTCGTTCGGTGCGTACCGTCGATGTGCCTATCGGTATGCGCAATCGCTATTCGCTGACCGATGAAGAAATCGTCGAACTCGCCAAGTATGCAGTCATCATTGAAAAGCACTATGGCCGTCCGATGGATATCGAATGGGGCAAAGACGGTATCGACGGCAAGCTGTACATCCTGCAAGCCCGTCCGGAAACCGTGAAGTCGCAGCAAAAATCCACCGATGTGCAGCAGCGCTTCAAGCTCAAGGGCAGCGGTTCGGTGCTGACCGTGGGGCGTGCGATCGGCCAGAAGATCGGTGCCGGTCCGGTGCGCGTGATCCTTGATCCGGCCGATATGGAACGGGTGCAACCGGGCGACGTGCTGGTCGCGGATATGACGGATCCTAACTGGGAACCGGTCATGAAGCGCGCTTCGGCTATCGTCACCAATCGTGGTGGCCGTACCTGCCACGCGGCGATTATCGCGCGTGAACTGGGCGTGCCGGCAGTGGTTGGTTGCGGTGACGCGACTGAATTGCTGACGGACGGTACGCTGGTAACCGTATCGTGCGCCGAAGGCGACGAAGGCAAAGTCTATGACGGCTTGCTGGAAACCGAAGTAACGGAATTCGCACGCGGTGACTTGCCTGAGCTGCCTTTGAAAATCACGCTCAACGTCGGTAACCCGCAACTGGCTTTCGACTTCCAAAGCATCCCGAACGCCGGCGTCGGCCTGGCGCGGCTGGAATTCATCATCAACAACAATATCGGTGTCCATCCAAAGGCAATCCTGGAATACCCGCATATCGATGCTGACCTGAAAACCGCAGTGGAATCGGTCGCGCGCGGCCATGCTTCGCCGAAGGCTTTTTATATCGACAAGCTGGCTGAAGGTATTGCCACCATCGGTGCGGCGTTCTGGCCGAAACCTGTGATCGTGCGTTTGTCCGATTTCAAATCGAATGAATACAAAAAGCTGATCGGTGGTTCCCGCTACGAGCCGGATGAAGAAAATCCAATGCTGGGCTTCCGCGGCGTAGCGCGCTACCTGGCGCCGGATTTTGCAGAATCCTTCGAGATGGAATGCAAGGCGATGAAGCGCGTGCGTGACGAGATGGGTTTGACCAACGTCGAAATCATGGTGCCGTTTGTCCGTACTTTGGGGCAGGCCGCAAAAGTGATCGACCTGTTGGCCAAGAACGGCTTGAAGCGCGGTGAAAACGGCTTGCGTATCGTCATGATGTGCGAAGTGCCATCGAACGCCATCCTGGCTGAAGAGTTCCTCGAATACTTCGACGGCTTCTCCATCGGTTCCAACGACCTGACCCAGCTCACACTGGGCCTGGATCGTGATTCCGGTATGGAAATCCTGGCGGCTGATTTCGATGAGCGTGATCCTGCTGTGCTGGCGATGTTCTCGCGTGCGATTGCTGCATGTCGCAAGCAGGGCAAATACGTCGGTATTTGCGGCCAGGGTCCTTCCGATCATCCGGATTTCGCCGAATGGCTGATGAAGGAAGGCATTACCTCGCTGTCGCTGAATCCTGATTCGGTGATCGAGACATGGCAGAACCTCGCCAAGCGTCTCTGATGTTTTAAGAAGCTAAACAGTCGGGTGCGCAAAATTATTTTGCAATACAGTTTTTTAGACTAGACTGTGTGCATCCGACTGGATAACACCAAAAACCCTCGTTGCCCAACGGTCTGCGGGGGTTTTTTATGGAGAAAAGCAGATGACGGACTGGATGATTTGGTTTGCCGTGGCCTGCGTGTTGGTCATACTGGAAATGGCGACCGGCACCTTTTACCTGTTGATGATAGCGATAGGAACTGCAGCGGGTGGCTTGGCAGCGTTGGCAGGTGTGGACGGTACCTGGCAATGCCTGATTGCGGCGGCAGTGGCAGCGCTCGGAACCTATGCCTTGCGTCGTAGTAAATTCGGCCGTCCCGAGCATACCGATGCGGCGCGTGATCCGAATGTGAACCTGGATATAGGGCAGGTGCTGGAAGTGACCGAATGGCAGCACATCAGCGGCACTGCATATAATGCGCGGGTCATGTATCGCGGCGCTTTATGGGATGTAGATCTGGCCGCCGGTGAAGCACCGTTGCCGGGGAAATTCGTCATACAGGAAGTACAGGGTAGCCGTTTAATCGTCCGCAATAGTGACGCAACTGCTCACGCACAATAAAGGAAGCACTATGTTTGATACAACAAGCGTCACCATTTTCCTGCTGTTTGTCGCCATCGTTTTTGTCGTCAAGACCATCAATGTCGTACCGCAGCAGCATGCGTGGGTCGTGGAGCGCCTCGGCAAATACCATGCGACGCTGGGTCCGGGCCTGAAGATCGTGTTGCCCTTTATTGATCGTATCGCGTACAAGCATTCGCTCAAAGAGATTCCGCTCGACGTGCCCATGCAAGTCTGTATCACCAAGGACAATACGCAACTGGAAGTCGACGGCATCCTGTATTTCCAGGTGACCGATCCGATGCGTGCGTCATACGGTTCATCGAATTACATATCGGCTATTTCGCAACTGGCGCAGACCACTTTGCGCTCCGTGATCGGTCGCATGGAACTGGACAAGACTTTCGAAGAACGCGACCTGATCAACCATGCGGTGGTCGGCGCGGTGGATGAATCGGCCGCCAACTGGGGCGTGAAGGTCTTGCGTTATGAAATCAAGGACCTGACACCGCCGAAGGAAATCCTGCACGCGATGCAATCGCAGATTACTGCTGAACGCGAAAAGCGCGCATTGATCGCAGCATCGGAAGGGCGCAAGCAGGAACAGATCAATATTGCGACCGGTGAGCGTGAAGCATCGATCGCACGCTCGGAAGGTGAGAAGCAGGCTGCGATTAACCGCGCGCAGGGTGAGGCTTCGGCCATCCTGTCGATCGCGGAAGCGACGGCGGAAGCCATCCGCAAGACGGCATCGGCGATCCGCGAGCCGGGCGGTTCGGATGCGGTGAATTTGAAAGTAGCGGAACAGTATGTGGAAGCCTTCGGCAAACTGGCGAAGACCAATAACTCAATCATCATCCCGGCCAATCTTGGTGATATGAGCGGTTTGATTGCGACAGCGATGCAAGTGGTGAAGTCGCAGGGTACGTCGGCCAAATCGTAGTTGGCTTGGCTGGACCGGAGGAAATGAAAACGGCGCCCGTGAGCGCCGTTTTTTATCGCCGGTTCTGTTTCATCACGGCTTGGATTTCACGCTGGGTATCGCGTTGTTTTTCCGTATCGCGCTTGTCGTGCTGCTTCTTGCCCTTGGCCAGGCCGATTTCGCATTTGATATAGCCGCGCTGGTAATGCAGGTTGAGCGGCACCAGCGTGTAGCCGGAACGCTCTACCTTGGCGCTGAGCTTCTTGATTTCCTCGGACTTCAGCAAGAGCTTGCGCGTACGTACAGGATCAGGCGTAATGTGGGTGGAGGCGGTCGCCAGCGGGCTGATGTGCGAGCCAAACAGGAAGATTTCATCGTTGCGCACGATGACGTAGGCTTCCTTGAGCTGCACGCGTCCGGCGCGGATGGATTTGGCTTCCCAACCTTGCAATACGACGCCGGCCTCGAAGCGCTCCTCGATGAAGTAATCGTGGAATGCTTTTCTGTTGTCAACAATGCTCATGAGTTTCGGCTAGGGGTCGGTTAAAATGATTACTTTGCGATTCTATCAAACGGTTCATATTCGATGGCGGTAGTACATAAATCAGTCTTGTTGGGCTACAGCGCTGAACAAATGTTTGCGCTGGTAGACCGGGTTGAGGATTATCCTCAGTTTTTGCCATGGTGCGGCGGCGTCGAGGTCAAGCAGCGGGAAGAAGACCGGCTGGTGGCCAGCATTATGATCAATTACCATGGCGTCAAACAAAGCTTCACCACGGAAAACACCAATGTGCGCCCGGTTTCGATGACCATGCGCCTGCTGGAAGGGCCGTTCAAGCAATTGCACGGCACCTGGACCTTCAAGCCTTTGCGGGAAGATGCCTGCAAGATCGATTTCGACCTGCAGTATGAATTCTCCAATCGCCTGATCGAGCAAATCATCGGGCCGGTATTCAATATGATCGCTACCAGCTTTGTCGATTCCTTCAGCAAGAGGGCGGATGCAGTCTATGGCTGAGCCGGCTTCCACCATCCATATCCAGATTTGCTATGCGCGGCCGGACCGGCAGTTTTTGCTGGAACAGACAGTCGCCAGCGGCACTACGATACAGCAAGCGATACAAAATAGCGGGATTATCCAGCAAGCGCCGGAAATTGATGTCAGCGTCTGGCGCGTCGGTATCTACGGCAAGCTGAAAACCCTGGATACGGTATTGCGCGAGCATGACAGGGTGGAAATCTACCGGCCACTGATTGCCGATCCCAAGGATAGCCGTCGCAAGCGCGCCGATCATAAAAACGTTAAAAAAACCGCCTGAGACAGGTTCCAGGCTGGTGGCTGCAAAGCTCTTTGCAGTCTGGTCTTTCCCGCCTTATTTGCATTCGTTCAGCACGCGGCGGCTCTCGCGGATTTCCTGTTCGCGTTCCTCATCACTCAGATAGACCCGTTCGCCGGACTGATCCATGCGGCTGACGCGCTGGCCTGACTCCAGTACACGGTTGTAAGCACTGGCGCGTTCGCAATTCTTTTTATTGTCGGCCGCCTGTTTGGCTTTTTGCTCGGCTTCCTTGTCTTTTTCCGCCTGTGCCATCTTGCGTTTCTGGAAATCGGCATTCTTCTCGGCCAGTGTAGGAGGGGCGGCTTTTTTTGTCATCTCGCCATCTTTTTCCGCATCATCGACGCTTTTCTCCGGCGCCGTACGCATCGCGCTGCCCGGGGATTTCAGGATTTTGCCGCTCGGTACCGACGGCGGTGGCGGCATGTCCGAATACTGTTTCACGCCTTTGCTGTCCAGCCAGATGTACTGCGCCATGGCGGTAGTCGCGCCCATGGATAAGACGAGGGCGACGGTGAGACCAGCCAAACCTGTTGAACGCATGACAAATCCTTTAGGGAAACGAGATAAATAGTTGTGCGATTTCGCCACGCTTCCGCTGCGCTGTCAATCAATACGGACTTTTGTGCGCAAGCTTTTTTGCAAGTGCAAGACGCGCGAAACGGATTTCTGTATAATTCGCTTTTGCGCCACTAGGAAAATACTATGCGTCTATTACAAAAAGCACTCACATTCGATGACGTGCTGCTGGTCCCGGCTTACTCTGATATTCTCCCAAAAGATACTTCCCTTGTTACGCGCCTGAGCCGTAACATCACCCTGAATATCCCGCTGCTGTCGGCTGCGATGGATACCGTGACCGAAGGTCGTCTCGCCATTGCGATGGCACAAGAGGGTGGCATCGGCATTATCCACAAGAACCTGACTGCCAAAGAGCAGGCGCGTGAAGTTGCCAAAGTTAAACGTTTTGAATCCGGCGTCGTACGCGACCCGATCACGATCCCGCCTGACACCAAAATCCGTGATGTGCTGGCCTTGTCGCAGCAACATGGCATCAGCGGCTTCCCGGTGGTCGAAGGTAAAACCGTGGTCGGCATCATCACCAACCGCGATTTGCGTTTTGAAAACGAACTGGATGCACCTGTCAGCAGCAAGATGACACCGAAGGAAAAACTGGTGTACGTCCCAGACGGTGCGGACCTGGTTGAAGCCAAGCGCCTGATGAACAAGCACCGCCTGGAGCGTGTGCTGGTCGTCAACGACGCCTTCGAACTGCGCGGTCTGATTACCGCCAAAGACATTCAAAAAGCCACCGAACATCCACTGGCGTCGAAAGACAGCCAGGGTAAATTGCGCGTCGGCGCAGCGGTTGGTGTCGGTGCAGATAACGACGAGCGCGTCGACTTGCTGGTCAAGGCTGGCGTCGACGTCATCGTGGTTGATACCGCCCACGGCCATTCGAAAGGCGTGCTGGATCGCGTGCGCTGGATCAAGGATAACTACAAGGGCGTGGACGTCATCGGCGGCAATATTGCGACCGCGGCTGCTGCGCTGGCACTGGTTGAGCATGGCGCTGACGGCGTCAAGGTCGGTATCGGTCCTGGCTCGATTTGCACCACGCGTATCGTTGCTGGCGTCGGTGTGCCGCAAATTACTGCAATCTCGAATGTAGCCGATGCCCTCAAAGGCACAGGCGTGCCATGTATCGCTGACGGCGGTATCCGCTACTCCGGTGACATTTCGAAGGCACTGGCGGCTGGTGCATCCAGCGTCATGATGGGCAGCATGTTCGCCGGTACTGATGAAGCGCCGGGCGAAGTCATCCTGTTCCAGGGCCGCAGCTACAAGGCTTATCGTGGCATGGGTAGCCTGGGTGCGATGGCCGACGGTTCGGCGGATCGTTACTTCCAGGATCCTGCCAACAACGTCGACAAATTCGTGCCGGAAGGTATTGAAGGCCGCGTCGCCTACAAGGGTAGCATGGTCACCATCCTGTATCAACTGGTCGGTGGTGTGCGCTCTTCCATGGGTTACTGCGGTTGCTCGTCGATCGATGAATTCCGTGAGCGTGCTGAATTTGTGGAAATCACTTCGGCCGGTATGCGCGAGTCGCATGTCCATGACGTGCAGATCACCAAGGAAGCGCCGAACTATCGCGCTGAATAAGGTAGCGTTCCATGGCACTGGAATTTGCCAGCCCGGCATTTGATAGCGACAGGAGTGGGCAGGAAGATTTAGCCCATGCTCTGGCCCGTATCGAACGCCTGGGCAAGCAACTGTTTGGTGTCTCGGCCTGTACCGTATATCTGCATGCGGCAGATCAATCAGGCTGGCAGGCGGCTTCAAGTGCGCATCAGTTTTGTGCGCAACTGGCGCTGACCGATGGCTTGCAGGTCGTACCGGAAAAATCATCGCCGTTCCAGGCTGCCCTGGGCAAGATCGACAATCTGGACGTCAAGTTTTATGCCTTGCAGCCGGTACGCAGTCGTGACGGCCAGGTCATCGGCAGGATAGGCCTGATACATGAGCGGCCGCGCATGTTCACCGAAGGTGACAAGCACAGCCTGCTGGATCTGCTTGCTGTGCTGGAGCGCGAATTGCATACACATGCAAACACGCTGTCTGCAGCGTCCGCCGCAAAGTGATCAGCCTGAAAATTTATTGTTCCATCTAGAAGCATTAGCCAACTATCCCATGCATTCGAAAATACTCATCCTCGATTTCGGTTCACAGGTCACTCAATTGATCGCACGTCGCGTGCGCGATTCCGGTGTTTTTTCTGAAGTCTTCCCATACGATGTCAGCGATGAGTTCGTACGCAATTACGGCGCCGCAGGCGTCATCCTGTCGGGTGGCCCGAATTCAGTCATCGAAGGCGACGAATCGCCACGCGTACCGCAGGCGGTATTCGAACTGGGTGTGCCGGTCCTCGGTATTTGCTACGGCATGCAGGCAATGGCCGAGCAACTTGGCGGTAAGGTGGAAAACGGCAAGGTGCGCGAATTCGGCTACGCCGAAGTACGCGCGCATGGTCACACCGCATTGCTGAAAGACATCAGCGACTTCACCACGGCGGAAGGCTATGGCATGTTGAAAGTCTGGATGAGCCACGGCGACAAGGTCAATGAAATGCCGCCGGGCTTCAAGCTGATGGCGTCGACCCCGAATTGCCCGATCGCCGGCATGGCGGACGAAGCGCGTCGCATGTATGCCTTCCAGTTCCATCCGGAAGTCACGCATACAGTCCAGGGCAAAGCCATCATCGCGCGCTTTGTACACGATATTTGCGGCTGTAAATCAGACTGGAATATGCCGGATTACATTGCCGAAGCAGTGGAGAAAATTCGCCAGCAAGTCGGCAGCGATGAAGTCATCCTCGGTTTGTCCGGTGGCGTCGACAGCAGCGTTGCGGCAGCCCTGATCCATCGCGCGATCGGCGACCAGTTGACATGCGTATTTGTCGACCACGGCTTGCTGCGCCTGGACGAAGGCAAGATGGTCATGGAAATGTTTGCCGAAAACCTCGGCGTGAACGTCATCCACATCGACGCCGTTGATCAGTTCATGGGCCATCTGGCCGGTGTCAGCGATCCGGAAGCCAAGCGCAAAATTATCGGCCGTGAATTCGTCGAAGTGTTCCAGGTTGAAGCCGGCAAGCGCAAGAATGCCAAATGGCTGGCGCAGGGCACGATATACCCTGACGTGATTGAGAGTGCAGGCAAGGGCAAGAAGGGCCACACCATCAAGAGCCACCACAACGTTGGCGGCTTGCCGGAAACCCTGAACCTGCAATTGCTCGAACCGTTGCGTGAATTGTTCAAGGATGAAGTGCGTCAACTGGGCGTCGCGCTCGGCTTGCCGCACGATATGGTGTATCGCCATCCATTCCCGGGTCCGGGCCTGGGCGTGCGTATCCTCGGTGAAGTGAAAAAAGAATTTGCCGACCTCTTGCGTCGCGCTGATGCCATTTTTATCGAAGAATTGCGCAAGACGCCATTCGTTGCGACGCCAGGTGCGTCGGAAGCGACTGACAACGGCATCCCGCACCGTAACTGGTACGACGCGACCAGCCAGGCATTCGCAGTCTTCCTGCCGGTCAAATCGGTAGGCGTGATGGGTGACGGCCGTACCTATGAATACGTGGTGGCCCTGCGCGCAGTACAGACGCAAGACTTCATGACCGCACACTGGGCGCATCTGCCGCATGAGTTACTGGGCAATGTGTCTAATCGCATCATCAATGAAGTGCGTGGTATTAACCGGGTGGTGTACGACATCTCGGGTAAACCACCAGCGACCATTGAGTGGGAATAAATCTGTGCTATTGCCCCGCTGAGGGAGCTTCAAAACAAAACGGTTGCTGCGGCAGCCGTTTTTTTTCGTCGTTTCTTTGCATCATGGCTAACAGGTAAAGATTGCTTCGGGTGAGGTCCATTAATATAATGAGAATCATTATTATTTGAGATGGCGCAACAATCCGATGCCGGTCCTTGAATCTGCCTTGCAACAGCAAACCCATACGCTCTACAGCGACCATCATGGTTGGCTGTTAGGCTGGCTGCGCAAAAAGGTCGGCTGTACGTATCAGGCCGCCGATCTGGCACATGATGCCTTCCTGCAAATTCTTGGGCGTCCGGAAGCAATAGCGGAGGTGCGTGAACCGCGCGCCTACTTAACTACTATTGCGCGCAGACTGGTGTTCGAAACCTGGCGTCGGCGTGATCTGGAGCAAGCCTATCTGGCGGAGTTGGCCCAGTTGCCAGAGGATGTGGCACCGTCACCGGAGGATCGGGCTTTGGTACTGGAAACCCTGCTGGCGATAGACCGCTTGCTGGATGGACTGTCTGTCAAAGCACGCAGCGCCTTCCTGATGAGTCAGCTGGACGGCATGACGTATCAGGAGATAGCCGGGGAGTTGCAGGTCTCGGCCAGCCGTGTGCGTCAATACATGGCGCAGGCGCTGGCTTGCTGTTATGCCGCGGCCTTGCCGGCATGAATTCCATGGTCGCGACTACTGCACCCGCTGCGAACGACCCTATCGTCGAAGCTGCCATCGACTGGATTATTTGCCTGCGTTCGGGCGATGCGAGCCAGAGCGAGCATGATGCGTTCAAGCGCTGGCGTTCACTGGATACGCGTCATGATGCGGCTATCCGCCATCTCGAGCAGGTGCTCGGTACTTTCGATGCGTTGCCAGTTGCGCCGCAAGTGCGCAGTTCAGCGCGGCGTGCCTTGCTGAATTCGCCGGATCGCCGCAAATTATTGCGTAACACATTAACCATGTTGCTACTCGGTTCGGGCACGGCTTTGCTCGCGCAACGCATGACGCCGCTGGACACCGTGACCGCCGACTTGCGTACCGCAACCGGGCAACGCAAACATATACATCTGGCTGATGGCAGCCATATTTGGCTGAACGCGCGCAGTGCAGCGGATATTGATTTCGATGAAGTGACGCGTCGCATACATTTGCGTCGCGGCGAGATAGTCGTCGACGTTGCGCCAGACGTACAACGCCCATTTGTCGTCCAGAGTGCACAAGGCAGCATGCGTGCGCTGGGTACGCGCTTCCTGGTGCGACAGGAAGAGGGCAGTACGATCCTCGCTGTGTTGCATTCTTCGGTACGCATCGATGTGGCGGGCGGTGCCAGCCGTACTTTGGTAGCAGGCCAAAGTGCACGCTTCGATCAGAAACAGATAGAGCTCATTGATATTGCATCCGGTGATACAGCAGCCTGGGTCGATGGCTTCATAGAAGTACATGACAGGCCGCTCAGTGAAGTGATTGCGGCCTTGCGTCCTTATCGTTCCGGCTTCTTACGTGTGACCCCAGAGGCTGGAGCCTTGCGGGTGACCGGCGCGTTTCCGCTTGATGATAATGGCAGGGCGCTGGCAGCGTTGGCGGAAACCTTGCCGATTACCATCCGTAGTCGTACCGATTACTGGGTCAGCATTGAGCTGCGGGAGTCTGCTTCCTCGTCTTGACGGCTGTTGCTTGCCGGTGGCGCGAGCTTGCTGTCTTGCATCGGCTAAAAATATTTTCAAAATAAGGGCATAGAGCCCTGTCACTTTTTGATCTTCGTTGCACAAACCAGATGAAACCCTCGTTTATCTCGTTTGTACTAGCGGAGAATTACCTTGAACCCATTTTCTAAACTTCCTTCATTGCGTCCGTCCGTTCTGGCGGTTTGCCTTGCCTTGAGTTCGCCTTTGCTCATGCATAGTGCATGGGCGCAAAGCAGCAAATCTGCGACGCAGGTATTTGATATACCGGCGGGACCGCTGGATGTGACGCTGACCCGGATTGCACGTCAAAGCGGACAAATTATTTCCATTCAACCCGAACAGATGCAGGGCCGTACAGCGACTGCTATCCGCGGTGAAATGAATGCAGAGCAAGCGTATCGCCAGGCCTTGCAGGGTAGTGGCCTTGAGTTGTTTGTGACGGGAAGCGGCGCACTCAACCTGCGCCCCGCGCCAGCGGCAGGGACAAGTATCTTGCCGGAAGTGAAGGTAAGTGCGAATGCGATGCAGGAAACCAGCACTGGGCCCTTGCTCGGTTATGTGGCCAAACGTACGACCAGCGGCAGCAAAACCGACACCGCGATCATAGAGATCCCGCAATCTATCTCCGTCGTTACTGCGGACGAGATATCGGATAAAGGGATTACCACGCTGACGGATGCGCTCGCGCAAACACCGGGTGTGACGGTAAATCCGTACGGCTTCGATTCACGTGCGCTGGATTGGGTGGTCTTGCGTGGTTTTGATGGCTGGTACACGAGTAATTACCGTGACGGCTTGATACAGAACGTCGGTATCAACTTCCTAGGCGTACAGACCGAGGTGTATGGCCTGGAACGGCTGGAAGTCTTACGCGGGCCTTCATCGGTACTGTTTGGCAAAGGCGATGTCGGCGGTGTGGTGAATCGTGTCAGCAAGCTGCCTAGTGCGGATGCACCGCGCGAAGTTGTCGTGCAAACCGGCAGCTTCGGCCGCAAGCAAATCGCCGCCGACTTTGGCGGTGCTTTGGATGAGGAGGGCAAATTGCTGTATCGCGTGGTCGGCGTGGGGCTGGATACTGGAACGCAGGAAAAATATCCTAACGGTGAGCGCATGGATCAGCAGCGCCAGTATTTGGCGCCATCCTTGCGCTGGCAGATATCGCCGCGGACTTCGCTGGTGATGCAAGCGGAGTATCTGCGTGATGACTCATCCGATGATGTGCAGTTTGTGACGGCCAATGGTCTACGCACGAATGTAAAAGAGGGTGATCCTAATTACAGTCGCATCAAGAGCGGGACGGATGCAGTCGGCTACCAGTTTGAACACCGGCTCGACGATGGCTGGATGGTGCAGCAAAAAATGCGTTATGCGCGCCGCACGATGGACAAGCATCATATCTCGTCAGGACTGGATGTCGATGACGTGACCTTGCTGCGGAATGCACGGCACGAGATAGAGTCCGTTAATGAACTGACCATAGACACTTCACTGCAAGGTACGGTGCACACCGGTTCGGTAGCGCACAAGCTTTTGTTCGGACTCGATTGGGACAATAGTCGTGCTGATTGGCGACGCTTCGTTGGCCCGGCGCCCAGCCTAGATATCCGCAATCCTGTGTATGGCATCAACATTCCTGAGCCGGGCACCAAGAATGCCGATACGCAAATCAAAACGACGCAGCTAGGTTTGTATGTGCAGGATCAAATCAAGTTTGATAAACACTGGGGACTGACATTCGGTTTGCGGCGTGACCATGTCAAGACCGACACTAGCGATTATCTGAACGCAGAAAAATCCGCGCAAAACGATAAGGCAACCACGGGACGCATAGGCTTGAATTACCTGATCGGTAACGGCTGGGCACCGTACCTCAGCTATGCAACATCGTTTGTGCCCAACATCGGCATCGATGCGGCTGGCAATAACTACAAATCCAGCAATGGCCGCCAAGTCGAAATGGGGATCAAGTACATGCCGGAAGGCTCGCCGATTTCATTCGCGGCCGCCTTGTTCAGTCTCGAAAAAACCAATGTCCTGAGTTACGACCCTGCGGCTGATCAAACGCGTCAAATCGGCAAAATCCGCTCGCGCGGGCTGGAGCTGGAAGCGAAAGCCGCCTTATCGCGCCAACTGCGTTTGACCGCTTCCTTCACGGCACTGGACCTGAGCGTGCGCGAAAGCGCCAATCCGGATGAAATTGGTAAGACGCCCGTACTAACGCCGGAAGTCACCAGCTCCTTGTGGCTGGACTATGTGGTGGCTGACAGCAGCCTGCGCGGACTGAGTTTTGGTTCCGGCTTGCGCTATATCGGCAAGCGTTGGAATGAAGAAACAAATATAAGCTCCGAGCCATCCTATACGCTGGTCGATGCGGCCGTACGTTACGACACCGGGCCGTGGCGTTTTGCTCTCAACGCCAGCAATCTGTTTGATAAGCAATACTTCAACGGTGGTCGTAGTTACTACCGGGGGATGGAGCGTAGTGTATTGCTGACTGCGCGTTACCGCTTCTAAGGGCGTCCCGTCCAGCGGACGTATCGCGGAAAACAACAGTTCATCGCCTAGTTGCAAACCGGATGTGGCGAGAAGTAAAAAGTGGTGTGATAATGAGAATCATTATTGATTGCGCCACTTACTTCATTATCCGGTTGCCATGCCTCCCGCTACACCTCACAGCCAGCACGAAACGCTGGATAGCCTATACAGCGAACATTACGGTTGGTTGTATGGCTGGCTGCGTAAAAAGCTGGCTTGTCCGCATAGCGCGGCAGATTTTGCGCAGGACACTTTCTTTCGCCTGCTGACGGTGCCGTTTGAATTAAGGACGCTCAAAACGCCGCGTGCTTACCTGACCACCACCGCAACCCGTCTGCTGATAGATGAAGCCAGACGACGCAAGGTCGAACAAGCCTATCTGGAAACACTAGCACTGCTGCACGAGGATACGCATGCCGTATCGCCGGAACAATATCTGGAGACGGTAGAGACACTGACATTGATTGCGCAGATGCTGGAAGACTTGCCAGAGAAACCGCGTCAGGCCTTCATGCTGAGCCGTCTCGAAAACTTGACTTACCCCGAAATCGCCGCCCGTCTCGGGGTCTCGTCCAGCATGATCAAGCAATATATTGCGCAAGCCATGGTGCATTGTTACCGGATTGCCTATGAAGCGGAGGCGCTCTGATGCGCTCGGTGACGTCTGATATGGGATCGACATCCGCCGTGCCACCGTTGAGCGTGGATGTGATCGCACGCGCCGCAGAGTGGTATGCAGAATTGCATTCTGGCGATAGCGGAGCAAAGGCGAGGGCTGAATTCGAGCGCTGGCGCAAGCAGGACGTGAGCCACGCGGAAGCCTATGCACGCATGGAAAAGCTGTGGGCGCGTTTTGATACGGTCAGCAGCAAGCCTGCAGCGCTGGCATTGAATAAAGCCTTGAAGTCGGGTGCCGGCAAGCGCAAGAAAGTCGTGATGCAGGCGCTGATGTTGTGCATGGCGATTTCCTGCGTCTGGTTTGCTTCGCAGTCGGTATTGGGCAAATACATGCTGGCTGACTATCGCACCGCAATTGGGGAGCAACGCGTGATCGAGCTGGCAGATCAAAGCCGCATCACGCTCAATACCCAGTCTGCGATCGATATCGATTTCAGCGGCAAGGAGCGTCGCATTACCCTGCAGCGCGGTGAAATCCTGATTGAGGTTGCCAAGGATAAAACGCGCCCATTCATAGTCGAAACCGAACATGGTAGCGCCCGCGCGCTGGGCACCCAATATATGGTCAGACGTGAAGCGCAGGGCACACGCGTTACGGTGCTGGAATCATCAGTGCGGGCATGTGCTGCGAAAGTGCAGGATTGCGTTGACCTTGCTCCTGGTGAGCAAAGCGTGATCACAAGCGATGCGGTGCAAGCAGTGACTGCGGCCAATGTGCAAGCTGCCTCCGCATGGAGCAAGCACATGCTGGTGGTCGAGGACCAGCCCTTGAGTCAGGTTCTGACAGAACTGTCTCGTTATCGCTATGGCCGGATTATCTTCAATGAAAATGAGATGGCTGGCCTGCGTGTATCCGGTGTGTATGCACTGGATGATACCGATCGCACATTGGCAGTATTGCTGGCAACAACACCGATACGCATTAAGCAGTACACACCTTTGCTGGTAGTTGTTTCCCCTCTTAAATAACGCGTATTAAATATTTACGCACCGCACTGTCCCTCCTGTCGTTTGCTGCGTCATCACTTATGAAGACACTAAACAGGAGGACAATTTCTATGCATCAAGCAATTTTCAAAAAGAAACCATTGGCGGCGGCAGTGCAGCTTTTGCTGGTGCTCTCTGTGGGCGCCACAATCGCCGGGCCCGGCGCGGCATATGCTCAGGCAAGCGCTACCGAGTCTGCCGCAGCGACACGTAGCTACAGTATTCCAGCGGGCCCGTTAACTCAGGCGTTGAACAGTTTTGCGCAGAGTGCAGGGGTGCTGCTTTCCTTTGATCCTGCGCTGACTGCGGGGAAAACCACTGGCGGTCTCAACGGTGTGTACAGCATCAAACAAGGCTTTGATGTCCTGCTGCAAGGCAGCGGCCTGACGAGTGGCCCTAGCGGTGGCGATGCCTATACTCTGAAGAAAATACCGCTATCGCCATCAAGCGCGACCGAAACCACTTTGCCAGAAGTGAAGGTGACGACTGCTGCAGAACTGGCCGATACCAGTCAACACTTGCATGCGCCGGTGAATGGCGGTGCACTGGGTAGCCGCAGTGCATTGGAAACACCGTTTTCGAGCACGGTCGTCACCAGTGCCGACATTGCTGAACGCAAGGTCAGTACGCTGGGCGAGTTATTCACGACCGACGCATCGGTGTCCGATAATAGTGGTGCCTACGGCGCATGGGCCAGTTATCTGACAGTACGGGGTTTGGCGCTGGACTTCCAGAATTCCTATCGTATCGATGGCAAACCCTTCCTCAGCTATGTCATCGCTTTGCCCTACGAACATATGGAGCAGATCGAATTGCTAAAGGGTTCATCCGGCTTCATGTATGGCTTTGGTTCACCGGGCGGTCTGATCAATTATGTGACCAAACGACCGACCGAAGTGCCGTTGCGTAGTGTCGGCCTCGGCTATTCGTCCAAAGGTTTGCTGAGCGAATATGCGGACTTTGGCGGGCGCGTCGGTCCTAATGGTATGTTTGGTTATCGAATAAATGCCACGCATGAAGAAGGCAAGACTTTCAATAATGGTTCCCTCAATCGCAACTCGGTATCGCTCGCGCTGGATGCGCGTTTGTCCGATAAGCTGACGTGGGATTTTCAAACCATTTTGCAAGACCGTAAAGCCTTTGGTCAGGAACCAACGATACGCACCAGTGCCCTGGGTAGCGCATTGCCAGCAGCGATCAGAAACAATAATCGCACCATCGTTGGTGGCGGTACTTTTGCCGACAATAGTTTTCGCTTTTACTCCACTGGCCTGACCTATGCATTCACGCCAGACTGGAAATTGAGCGCCAATTACAGCCATAGCTCAACCCGTACGCGCCGCAATGAATCGGTGCTGCGTCTGAGCGATAGTCTTGGTAACTATCAGGACGATCATTCAGATTATGGTGAGGCATACCAGTTCAATCAATGGCAGGCGATGTTGGAAGGCAAGTTCCTGACCGGCGCTTTTGAGCACCAGCTGGTATTGGGTACTTCCAATCTGAAACTGAAAAATGACTATAGTGCGAATGGCTTCTACGGCTTGATCGGTAGCGGCAATCTGGCGGTACAAAACAGCAATAATTATTTCAGTAACAGCGCGCTTACTTTGTATCGCGGCGGTGAAGTGACGCAGAAAGCATTGTTTGCCAGCGATACGATCAAACTGTCAGAACGCTTCTCGCTGCTGGCAGGTTTGCGTTACACCGACTATGAGCAAGCCAGCTTCAACACCGATCGCACGGTTTCCAGTTCGTACAAACAAGACGGCGTAAAAACACCAACGCTGGCACTGATGGCTAAACTTGCACCGAACACCATGGCTTACGTCAGCTATATGGAATCGCTGGAACCCGGCTCATCGGTCGGGGTCGGCTATGCGAACTATCGCTCGATGTTGGACCCGCTCAAGAGCAAGCAATACGAAGTCGGTGTGAAGACAGGTCAAAGTGACTGGAGCGCGACCGCCGCCGTTTTCCGTATCGAGAAAAAATCCGAGTATGGCAATGCTGCGAACGTGCTGGTACAAGACGGTATGGCGATTTATCAGGGTCTCGAACTGGGTACCGCCGCGCGCTTGGGTAAAAACTGGAATGTAGGCGCCAGTCTGATGTTGCTGGATTCCGAGTACAAGCAAGGTTTTGCTTTTGCCGGTAATCGTGTCGCAGGTGCGCCGGATACAGTGGTGGCCGCGCAGGTCGCCTATCTGGTACCCGGGATACAGGGTTTGAAACTCAATGGCAATGTGAAGTACACCGGTGCGACCATGCTGCGACCTGCCAACAATCTGCAGGCGCCAGGCTATACCTTGTTGAATGTCGGTGCGACGTATGACACGCGTATCAGCGGTTATGACACCAGCTTCCGTCTGGCCATCAATAACTTGGCGGACAAAAAGTATTGGATGTTCCAGTACTCGGACTACATCAAGGCAGGTGATCCAAGATCGCTGACCTTGAATGCGACCGTGAAATTCTGATGCATCTTGCGCGCCACAGCGCTGCTTGCAACAGACTAAGTCCGGATGATTCGTAATCAGTAGCTCGACGCTTCGATTCCACCCATCAGCATTATTTATAAGGCTTCCAGGCTAAGACTTGGAAGCCTTTTTGCGCTTCCGAAGGCAAAATTTCTACGCCCAAACGCCCAAAATGAAAACGCCCGCAGTTCAAGCCACGGGCGTTTTCTTGAGTAAAGGAGCCGCTAAGGCTTCAACTAATCAGAATTTGTAACCGAGCGACAGGAAGGTCACGACAGGATTCAGCGTCAGGCGGGTCGAGGACTTGACTTGTAGACCGTTTACCAAAGTCGTCGTGATGTCAGCCTCGGTCTTCAGCGGAATGTAAGCGACTGAAAAACCCAGGGACCAGTTCTTGTCGAAGTTGTAGATTGCCCCGACATTCAGGACTGGTGCCCAAGAGGAGCTCAGATCCGCCTTCGATGTGGCGGCTCCCGGAACGCCAGTAAACCTGTTCGACAAGGTGCGTTGGAACTGGTCGCTCAACTCAATACTGGAGTACCAGACATGCGACACACCAGCGCCAACGAAGGGACGAAACTTGCTGTTGCCATCGCCGAAATACCATTTCGCGATAACCGCAGGACTCCATTGTTTGGCCTTGCCAACTTGACCAACACCCGCCAGCGTACCAGTACCGGTTAATTTGAAGGTCGGAGGAATACCGAGGTCGGTAGTGACAGCAAAGTTATCGGTAAGAAGTGGGTGAATGCGAGGCCCAGCGTATCTGCATTACTTACGCTGGCGCCGGTGCCGGCGATAGGGCCAGCGATCACTGCAGGGCTATTGATGCGCAGAGTTTCGCTCGAATCCTGAGGAGCCAAATGGAACCAGCCCACATTGACGATGTTGCTGCCAGCTGTTTGCGCCATGGCTGGTGCGGCACAAGCGGCACAGAGGGACAGCGCAGCGATTTTAGGTAAAAGCGAAAACGGTTGTTTCATGTGTCTCCTCAAAATGTAAAGGGCTACGCCCCCCTTATATAAACAATCCCGATTTGAATATTGGCCGATTACGGACAAGGTGAACTGTATCAGGATCGGCAGAGACATTGCAATTAAGCAACGAAAATTTCGCTCCGCAATTGCAAAGCGAGTCTTTTTACCAACGATGCGTATAGCTAATCGCAAATGTCGCGCCAGATGCTGGTAGGCGGCTGTTGTTGTTACCACTGCGTATTAATTGGCTGTAAAGCGGCAGATAGTATTTGTTGAACAGATTTTCTATCCCCAGTGTGATCGAGTCTTTTTTGCTGAATTTGTAGCGCGATACCAAATCCACGGTGTAATAGCCGTCTACGTCAGCCCGTGCAAACTGTGTTTTGCCATCAGCCAGACGATAGTCTTTCGATGCAAACCATGTGAATTGTGCACGATTGCTCCAGCGTTCATTGGGCTGGTACTGCACATAGGCTGTCACTTTGACAGGCGGGATGCGATAACCGGTCATTTGCTGATCCTGCTTTGCTCCTTGCGGCAATTCACGTCCTTGCATCCAGGTGAAGGTGCTGCCGCTTACCCATTTCTCGTTGTCGCTGTAGTAATCGACAGTCGCTTCCACACCATTGATTTTTTCGCTGGTACGCGTGAGTACAAGACCGTTATTGAATGATTGCACGGCACCCAGATCTGAACTCGAACGGAACAAAGCCAGCGTCGCCATCGTATTGTTAAAACGCCCGCGCCAACCTAATTCATAGCTATTGGTTTTTACCGGTTCGAGTTGCGATGAGTTGATATTGAAGGTGGCATTGGCATTACGCAATATCACACCGATATCCGGCAAATCAAAACCTTGACTGACGGATGTGTAGAATTCCTGACCTTGCACAGGTTTGAACGTCAGCCCTGCATTGTGTACGACTGCATCGTAGCTGACTTTGCCACCTTTGATGGTTGCCGGACTTGGCAGCTTGGATTGCGATAGCGGCTGGAAATCGTCGAAGGATGCGCTCGCTTTTTCGTAGCGCACGCCACCTTCAGCCGACCATTGCTCATTGAATTTGTACTGCAATTGCGCGAAAGCGCCCATGCTGCGTGTGGTCAGCCACGGCATGTAAGTACGTTGTCCAGTCTTGCGGAATACAAGGCCGCCACTGGCAAGATACGCTGCAGGATCAAACACATCGAGCGGCATGTTGCTGCGTTCCTGTATGAAGTCGGCACCCCACAGCAATTTCGCCTTTTTGTCGTTGCCCAAAGGTGTGTCCATGGTCAGGCGACCGCCAAAGACTTTGTTGTTCTGCATGACCTGATCGATATTGCCGCCACGGTTGGCGTTGAGGCGCGCATCGAATGGGGTGAAGCGCGTGAAGTTGTCACGACCATACAGCAGCGCGGAAAGCGAGCTGCCAAGTATGTCCTTGTGTTCATAGTTCGCACTCAGCAAGGTGTTTTCCACTTCGTTCTGATTTGCCAGACTCAGTCCCTTTATGGCACGCGCTGTCGCTGTTCCTACCGGCGTGCTTGCGACACTTGGATCGCTGGAATAGTCAGTATTTTGTTTCGCACGCAAGTAGCTGGCAGAAAGTTGCAGACGTTGATTAGCATCGATACGGAAGCCCAGTTTACCGCCGAGGCTGTATGTATTCGAGTCAAACAAGTCGCCCTGGCTTGCATCCGGTGCAATGCGATCCCCATGTGCGTCGTAGGAGCCGCCGATACGGCGATAGGAGGTATCGACTTCATAGTCGACGACATCGCCTTTGCCGGAAAAATAGTGTTGTACTTGCGCGCCCAAACCATCTTTGCCGAGTTTCGAGAGCGAACCGTTCATCGATATGGTCGTTTCTGCGACAGGCTCGCCACCAGCCGGGCGTGTGGTGACTGAGATGATACCGCCGCTGGCACCGCTACCGTAGATGGAGCTGCTACCGCGTAGTACTTCTATCCGGTTAATACGAGCCGGATCGATATTGATCAGATTACGCGATGAGTCGCGATTGGTATTGAGCGGAATGCCGTCTACCAGTATCAGAGCGTTACGACCACGCAGCGTTTGACCATAGTCAGTCAGTGAGCGACTGGAATCTGACAAGCCTGGTACAGCCTTGGTGAGCATGCTGCCTATGCTGTTGGGTGAAATGGAACGCAGGTCGTTGAGTTCCTGACCCTCGATTACGGTGATTTGGCGCGCTGGCTGCGCCAGGCTCCCACTCATGCGTTCGTCGCTTACCACTACCGTCGGCATGATTGCTGCATTTTCTGGTGTCCTGGCATCACTGATTTCATCGGCGTTTTTACGACGTATGCTCAAGGCACCTCCTGGCGTCGTTTCCGTGAGCAGGTCACTACCAGCCAAAGCCTGGCGTACGGCTTCAGTGGAAGAAATACGGCCATTGATGGCTGGTGCCTGGCGTCTGCTAATGAGATCTGGGGCGGCAATGATGGTGCGGCCGCTGAGTTGACCTATGCGGGTGAGAGTAGTACTGAGTGGTCCTGCCGGAATATTGATTTGTACAGCGGTAGTCGCGGCAGTCGTCTCAGTGGCCTGAGCCCATGCACCGGATTGGGTGCAGGCAATAGCAATGGCAAAGGCGATGCGGCTCAGCTTTAAGCGAGGAAGGTGTAGATGCTGCATGTGTAGGTCCCCTATGGTTGGTTTTCATTAACCATGTGGAACGAAGCAGAAAAACCCCTCATGTTTTTTAAAATAAATTTCTGATCAGGCTAGGCCGACAAGTGATCGATGGTGATCAGCCAGTTGCCGTATTGCTGCATCTGGAGTGGTAAGGCATGTACCAGCGTGCGCAAGGTATGAGCCGGATTATCCAGTGGGAACACGCCAAAGGTCCGCAAAGCGGCTGCCTGTGGCGAGATGCGGATGTAGCCGCTGTAATACGGTTTGAGCGCCGTGATGATTTCGCCCAGGCTGGCATTTTCCACTGCCAGCATGCCGTCGACCCAGGCGGCCAGAGCAGTGGCGTTGCCGCTGATCCGATTTACGGTCGTTGCATCGAAGAGCGCACCTTCTCCTTCGCGCAAGCGTAGTTGCTGGCCGTCTAGCGTGCGCAGGTCTACGCTATGTTCCAATACGACTACCTGCGATTGTGCGTCGCGCTGTTGGACCAGGAAGCGGGTGCCCAATGCACGCACCACGCCGTGTGCGGTCTGGACGGTGAAAGGGCGGTTGCTATCTGGTGCGACGCTGGCGATCAGTTCGCCGGCACGCAAACGCAGCTCACGGGTGTGTTGATTGAAATTGACGTCGACCGCCGAGCGCGCGTTTAGTTGTACGCTGCTGCCATCCGCGAGTGCAAATGTTTGTCTTTGTCCAGTACCGGTCTGCAGATCGGCCATGAGCTGGCCTATGGCTAACTGCCGGTCTGCCAGCAAGGCCGTGGCGCCCCCTACGCCAGCAAATACGAGTGCGCCCCGCAGTAATTTGCGACGGCGAGTGCTGAGCAGGGTGCGTTGCGCTGCTTGCATCTGCCCCGGTGCGCGCAAACCGGCATCGCGTACCACCGCAAATGAGTCATTCAGTAAGCCTAAGCCGGCGACGCGTTTCCACGCCAGTTCATGTGCCGGATCAGCAGCTTTCCATAATTCAAAGGCGCGTTGCTCGGCCTCGGTCATGGTGTGCGATTCAAACCGTATCAACCAATCGACTGCAGCATGGACGATGCCGTCGTTGGATGCGTAGGCACTGCCGGCCGTATTCATGGTGCCCATTGCAGGCATTCCAATATGGCGCGTTTCATATAGCGTTCGATCGTCGCGAGCGAAACACCCATGCGCTCGGCGATTTCCTGATAAGTCAGGCGATCCAGTCGGCTATACAGGAATGCCGTTTTGACTGGCAGCGGGAGTGCATCCAGAGCGCGGTCTATTTGTTCTATTGCTTCTATCAGGACGGCGTGCTCTTCGGGCGACAAGGCGACTGCTTCAGGTTGCAGCATCAGCGATTGCAGATATGCTTTTTCCAAATCTTGCCGACGCCAGAGATGAAACAGCACGCGTTTGGCAATCGTGGTGAGGAAGGCGCGGGGCTCGGCTATCGCTTCAGGATGTTTGTTTTCCACCACCTGGGCGAATGTTTCCGCAGTCGCATCTTCCGCATCGGCGCGACTGGATAGTCGGCGCTGCAGCCGGGCATATAACCAGGGCTGATGTTCGATGTAGAGCTTCTCGATAATGGACGAAGGCGAAAGTAGGCGGTTCACAACAAGGTCGGGTGAGGGATAGCTGATCTATCTGAGTAAAGCTTGCAAATGAGAATGATTATTATTGCATAGCATGCTGGATTACCTCAATACCTGCTTAGCCTGATCACGACATTTGGCTGAAAGTGTTGCTAATCATCCGCATGCGTGCTTTGTGTGCGTTTGCGACTTATTTGATATTGCGCAAATCACTGCTTGTTTATATTCGGCACAATCCAAAACAGATGACATATGTTCTACAAAATGAATTGCATATGTGTATCGGTCTGCAATGTGAGAATCGGAAGCCTTAGGAAGGCCACCGCTTCGGTGGGATAAACCAATAATTGAAGGGGAAGAAAATGAAAGTATGGAAACCCGCTTTACTATTAATGCTGGCAGGACTGAGCAGCCAGGTGATGGCAGCAGACTGTTCCGTTGAAATTTCAAGCAATGATGCAATGCAGTTTGATAAAACCAGCATCGCGGTACCGCAAAGCTGCAAACAGTTTACGGTGACTCTCAAGCACAGCGGCAAGCTGGCGAATAAGGTCATGGGGCATAACTGGGTATTAAGCAAAAGCGCAGACATGCAAGCGGTCGTTAGTGACGGCATGGCCGCGGGTCTGGATAAAAACTATGTGAAGGCGGGGGATGCCCGCGTCATTGCGCATACCAAGGTGATAGGCGGTGGTGGCAGTGATACGGTCAGCTTTGCGCCAGCCAAATTAAAAGCCGGCGAAAGCTATGCTTACTTTTGTTCCTTCCCCGGTCACTCGGGCCTCATGAAGGGTACATTGCAGCTGGTGAAGTAAGCCTGCGGTAACTGGTCACTGACACAGTGTCGTCAGTGACCGGCTTGCACTCCATGCGTGGGGCGCAAGCTAGTAATGATTTGAACGCGCTCAGTTAAAAGTCAGATCGGCCGGAATGCTGTTCGGGCTGCGCGACATTTGATAGCTATACCAGAGACTTTGCGCAATGCGCTGTGCCGAAGCATAGGCGCGCTCTCCCATGGCTTGATTCGGCTGTTCTTTGGTGGTTTCGAGGAATAAGGCTAACCAGCGTTGAAACAATGCTTCGTCCAGATGCGGCAAGGCGATGTGTTTTTGCATCGGGGTGCCGCTGTAGCGACCCGTGCCGCGCAAAATGGATGACCAGAAATCCACCAGCTTGCTCAGGTGGTGATCCCAATCGTCGACCAGACTATTGAAGATAGGGCCGAGTACTTCATCGCGCCTGACTTTGGCGTAAAAGGCGTGTACCAGTGTGGCGACTTCGTCGTCAGTGCACAGTTCTTGTGAGGGCACTTTATTCTCCAGAATGATGATGGCTAGTATGCGTGCTGCGTTGCATTTGCATTAGTACGGGCATGATAGACCGGATCCCTTATTAACGCTCAGTTGCAGACACGCAGAATTGATCTGGCGCAAATCTTTGAAGATCAGCTTAGGTTTTAAATGCCTGCTGCAGCCATTCGGTGAACACCCGTATACGCGCCGATAGCTGCCGGTTCTGTGGATAGAGTACCGAGATCGGCATGCTGGGTGGTGCGTATTGCGGCAAGATTAATTGCAGACTGCCATCCAGCAAGTGCGATTCGATGTGATAGCGCGGCATCTGCACGATGCCCAGACCGGCGAGCGCGCAACTGGTATAGACGCGCGTACCGGTGACCGAAATATCACTTTTGAGCACGAGGGTTTGCTGCACACCATCCACCATGAATTCGAGCGGGAAGGCTTTGCCGGTGGCGCTGGAAATGTAGTTCACTGCTTTATGCTGTGCCAGCTCGGTAATGCTGTTCGGGCGCCCGTGTTGCGCCAAGTACGCCGGACTGGCGCAAGTGACTTGTTCCAGCAGCGTGACCCGACGTGCAATCAGCGATGAATCCTGTGGATTGCCGCCGCGCAGCACGCAGTCTATCCCTTCGCGCACCAGATCAACCAAACGGTCACTCTCATCCATATGCAGCTCTATGCCGGGATACTTGGCAAAAAAGGCGGGCAGGGTCGGTACCAGGAAGTGTGCCGCCAGCGTGCCTTGCACCCCGACCCGCAACAAGCCTTTCGGGGCAGTATTGCGAAAAGCGCCATCGGCTTCTTCGACATCGGCCAGCAGGCGTACGCAACGTTGGTAATACGCATCGCCATCCAGCGTCGGCGTCACCAGTCGTGTGGTGCGATTGAGCAGGCGTGAGCCCAGACGTTCTTCCAGTCGGGTCATCGCATTGGTGACGGTGGCACGCGGCAGCTGCAAGTCTTCCGCCGCCTTGGTAAAGCTACGCCGCTCCATGATGCGTACAAAGATCTGCATTTCCTGGAATCTATCCATGGCTCAGCCTGCCTATTGTTAGCAATTGTCGAATAATGATGTCGATTTTACGCTGATTATCTTTGCTTTTGTTTGTTGCAAACTCTCTCCATCCCAACTGACTGAGGAAGAAAAGCATGAGCAAGCAAGCCAAAAAAGTAGCCATCATCACTGGTGCATCGCGTGGCATAGGCGCCGCAATCGCGGAACGTCTGGCCCATGAGGGCTACGCCGTGGTCATCAATTACGCCAATAGCGCGAGCGAGGCCGAGGCGCTGGTCGCCAAGCTGCAGGCCGCGCAGCACGCAGCGATTGCGGTGCAGGCGGATGTGTCGAAATCTGCCGATGTACGCCGTCTGTTCGATGAAACCGAGCAACAACTCGGCAAGGTCGATGTGCTGATCAATAATGCCGGGATCTTGCAGACTGCTGCGCTGGCAGATACCAGCGATGAGTTATTCGAACAAACTTTCAGCATCAATGTGCGTGGCACCTTCAATACCTTGCGCGAAGCGGCCACACGTTTGAATGATGGCGGGCGGGTGGTGAATTTCTCCAGCACCACGGTGGTGATGAATTTACCTAACTATGCGGTCTACAGCGGTAGCAAGGCTGCAGTCGAAGTGTTGACACCCATTTTTGCGAAAGAGATGCGTGGTCGCAATATTACGGTCAATGCGGTGGCGCCGGGACCGGTGGCGACCGAGCTATTCTTTAACGGCAAAACCGAAGCGCAGATACAGCACTTCGCCAATATGCCGCCGCTGCAAAGACTGGGGCAGCCAGGCGATATCGCCTCTGCGGTAGCCTTTCTGGTCGGGCCAGATGGTGGCTGGGTGAATGGTCAGGTATTACGCGCGAACGGCGGGCTCGGCTAAGCTTGTTATCAAGTGTGACATCGCGGCCTGAAGGACGCGATGTCTGCCGGCCTGCTTAACGTGGCAGGCTTTTATAGCCGTCCGCACTCAGATAATTGAGCTCGGTTTTGCCCACGCTGCGCAGATAGGCAATCGCAAACAGGACCAAGGGCTGACCGAGTTCATCGGCGATGTTCAGCTGTTTGTGCTTCTTTTCCAACCCGATAAAGTGCGCTTCCTGTCGCGTATCGGAATAGCTGCGCGCAGCCAGCCGCAGATTGTCATCCGTAAACAGGAACAAATCATATTCGTAGTGCCACTCGTGCATGCCTTGTGCATCCGGCTCGCTGGCATCAATGTGATGTGATGTTTCTACCTTCATAGCCAAATCTCCGTACTCGCTGTGCCATCTCTTGAGCATACATCAGTGCAGTAAGACGCATAAATTTGATATGGCGCAAATGCCCGACGCGTCATCTGCGGATAATGGTCGTCATGTTGCAGCCACCATGCTGAACGTGGCCGATGCCTGTCATCAGTCGCTATCAGCCTGGTTTGCAGCGCGAAACTGATACGGCCTATACGTCCCCATCTGATCCTGTTTATATAGGCGCAGCGGGCGTAAGCTGTGATCCATCCCATCGAACATGATGTAATAAAACGCATAGCCCACAAAGCGACGGCTATGCGTAATAATGCTAGGCACTATGCATACCACCCCAAGCGCTTTCCTTCGATCGCGATCCGGTACAGGAGTCGGGGTGGGTAGTTTTCTGCAAGTATTCGCTTCCTTGCTGTGGTTGCCGCAAGCCGCGCTGCTGGCGTATGCCTTGCAACGACTGGCCGATGGTGCTGGCAGCACCGCCGTTTATCTTCCCGCTTCCCTCATTTTTCTCCTTGGTGTGTTGCGTGCGCTGTGCGACGCAGCGGGTGTGCGTCGCATATTCAAGAGTGCACGCGCCGAGCTGTCACATCTGCGCGCGCAAGTCGCCACCTCACTGGCGGCACGTTCACCTCTGGATGCGCTCAGACCCGCATCCGGTCTGGCTGCCAGCGTCATTGCTGAGCAGGCAGAAGCGATCGTCCCTTATCTCACCCGTTACCGTCCGGCGCGTTTGCGCACGACGGTGCTGCCGCTGGCGATCCTGCTCGTGGTGTTTCCCTTGTCGTGGATAGCCGCGCTGATTTTGCTGGTGGCGGCCCCGCTGATTCCGATGTTTATGGCGCTGGTGGGTTGGCGCGCCAAGGCGGCCAGTGATGCGCAAATGGTGCAGCTGGGCGGCATGAATGCCTTTTTGCTGGACCGGCTGCGCGGCCTTGCCACCTTGCGCACGCTGGATGCGCTGGAGGCGACCGCGCTGCGTTTGCAGGCGTCAGCACAAGCGTTGCGACAACGCACGATGGCAGTGCTACGTATCGCCTTTCTGTCGTCTGCCGTGCTTGAATTGTTTGCCGCTTTAGGCGTGGCGATGGTGGCGGTGTATATCGGCTTTCATCTATTGGGCCAACTCGAATTTGGCGCCTGGGGCACCCGTTTGACGCTGGGGCAGGGTTTGTTTATCTTGCTGCTGGCCCCGGCCTTCTTTGAGCCTTTGCGCGAGTTATCGGCGGTATGGCATGACAAGGCCGCAGGCGATGCCGCACTGGCGGCGCTGGATCGCTTAAGTGCGGTTTCCACTGAGGAGGGCTTGTTGTTGCCAGATGCAAATCAGGCGCAGGCCGCAACTGTGACTGAAGGTGTAGTGCACGCAGCACCTGTGGTGGATATACAGGAATTGTTTTTTGCGTATCCGGGCAGTAGCACTCCGGTATTTGAAAATTTCAGTCTGCACATCGCGGCCGGTGAGCGTGTCGCCATCATGGCGGCCAGCGGTGGCGGTAAATCCAGTTTGCTGGCCTTGATCGCCGGCTTGCTGCCACTGCCGCAAGGGAGCATTACGATAGATGGCGTTCGGCTGGCAGCAGAGTCGCTCGCAACGCTCAGACAGCGCATGGCATGGATAGGACAAAAGCCGCATATTTTTGCCGGCTCGGTGCGCGCCAACGTGGCCTTGCGCCGTGCGGGTATCGGCGCTGATGAAGTTGCGCAGGCTTTGCAGTTTGCCGCCTTGCATGAGGTGGCACAGGCGCATCCTGCCATTGGTCTGGCAGAGGGCGGCGGTGGTCTGTCCGGGGGCGAGGCAGTGCGGCTGGCGCTGGCACGTGCGGCGGCTGATCCGCATGCAGATTTATTACTGGTCGATGAGCCAAGCGCGCATCTGGATCAATTGACCGCGCAACAAGTGACGGCAGCCTTGCTGCAACTGGCGCAGGGCAAGACCATGATCATCGCCACGCATGATCCGATACTGGCAGCGCGCATGGATAGGGTGATCGTGTTGCCGCCTGAGGTGCTGACATGAAGATTTGGCGCGATCTGTCTCCGGTGCTGGATTTGTTCGCTGCGACTGCGCGCAATAAATTGTGGCTGGGCGCGCTCTTGGCGGCAGTGGCGGTCTTGTCCGGCATGGCTTTGCTGGGCTTGTCGGGCTGGTTCATCAGCGCGACGGCGATCGCCGGGCTCAATCTGACGCTGGCATATACCTTCGATGTCTTTATGCCATCGGCCGGCATCCGCCTGCTGGCGCTCGGACGCACCGTTGCGCGTTATGGCGAACGACTGGTAACGCACGATGCAACGCTGGAAGTATTGGCCGCCTTGCGCGTGCGCTTATTCCGCGCATGGGCGCAGCCGGAAGCGGCACGGCGGCTGTTGGCGCGACCAGCGCAATTGCTGTTCCGCCTGACTGGCGATATTGATGCACTCGATTCTTTATATCTGCGTGTACTGGTGCCGCTGACGGTTGCCTTGTTTGCCGCGCTGACGATGGGGGTGGCGCTGGGCTTGCTGCAATGGTGGCTGGGTGTGCTGATAACTGCATGGGTGCTCGCCAGTGGTTTGCTGATTGCGTTCAGCGTGGCACGCCGTGCACAGCCGGATGCACGACGCCGCAGCTATGCAATGGAAGCCTTGCGTGCGCGCAGCATCGATCTGGTGGCCGGTCAGACTGAATTGATTATGAGTGGCCAACTGGATGCGCAAAGGCAGGCGCTGGCAGTGGCAGATCAACATCTGGCACGTGCGGATGACGCATTGAACCGACTGGAAGCGCAAGCCGGTATGGCCTTCGGCATGGCCGGCACTGTGACGCTGAGTGGCACCTTGCTGGCGGTGGGGGCATTGGTCGGCAGCGGCGTGATCAATGTACCGCTGGCGGCGCTGGCGCTATTGCTGGTGCTGACGGCGACCGAACCATTTGCCGCCTTGCGCCGTGGCGCCATCGAATTGGGCCGCACGGTACTGGCCGCGCGCCGTCTGGGCGTGCGCATACAGGCTGCCGACAGTGGGATGCCGAAGCAGCAGAAGCAGCCATTGCCAGCCGGACTGGTGCTGCAGTTGACAGACGTCAGCGCGCATCCGGCCGGTATCGATGCGCCTGGCGCCGCCATCCTGCACAACATTTCCCTCGCGCTGGCGGCACATGAACGGGTCGCCCTGATCGGCGCCAGCGGAGCCGGTAAATCGACTTTGCTGGCGCTGATCGCCGGTGAGCTGGCTGCACGCAGCGGCAGCGTGCAGGTGGCGCAACACAGCTTGCTGACGCAGCGCACCGAGTTATTTCAAGACAGTCTGCGCGACAACCTGCTTCTGGCCGCACCGGACGCCGATGACGCACGCCTGTGGCAGATCTTGCACAGTGCGGGTCTGGCGGACGATGTTGCAAAAATGCCAAATGGTTTGAACACCTTGCTGGGCGAGGGTGGTCTGGGCTTGTCCGGCGGGCAGTTGCGTCGGCTGGCGCTGGCGCGTCTCTTACTCAGGGAAGTGCCTCTGTGGCTGCTGGATGAGCCTACCGAGGGGCTGGATGCGGCGACCGCGCGCGATGTTTTACAAGGTCTGGATACGCAAGCCGCAGGGCGTGCTTTTCTTCTGGCAACCCATGTCCGGCGTGAAGCCGAGCTGGCAGATCGCTTGGTTTGTTTGCGACATGGGCGTATTGTTGCCGAAGTGAAGCGTAGCGATGCAGATTTTGAAGGTGTGTTGAGCAGTTTGCGGCCGGGTTAAGCAAGCTCTCAACACGACGAAGAATTTAAATCACCAGGGAGCTACATGGAACTCGATATTGTTTCTTTATCACGGCTACAGTTCGCCGCCACGGCGCTGTATCACTTTCTATTTGTCCCGCTCACGCTGGGACTTTCCATCCTGCTAGCCATCATGGAGACGGTCTATGTCATGACCGGCCGCGTCATCTGGCGCGACATGACCAAGTTCTGGGGCACGCTGTTCGGCATCAATTTTGCGATGGGCGTGGCCACCGGTATCGTGATGGAATTTCAGTTCGGCATGAACTGGAGTTACTACAGCCACTACGTCGGTGACATCTTCGGCGCACCACTGGCGATTGAAGGTTTGATGGCCTTCTTCATGGAAGCCACCTTTGTTGGTCTGTTCTTCTTCGGTTGGAACAAGCTCTCCAAGGTCGGGCATTTAATCACCACTTGGGCGGTTGCCATCGGTTCCAATTTCTCCGCATTATGGATCTTGATCGCCAACGGCTGGATGCAAAATCCGGTCGGTGCCGCTTTCAATCCAGACACCATGCGCATGGAAGTCACCGACTTCTTTGCGGTGCTGACCAATCCGGTGGCGCAGGCCAAGTTCGTACATACCGTATCGGCCGGTTATGTGGCCGCCTCGATTTTTGTGTTGGGTATTTCGGCCTGGTATGTCTTGAAGGGACGTCATCTGGATATCGCCAAACGTTCGATGACGGTGGCCGCTTCCTTTGGTCTGGCTGCTGCCTTGTCGGTGGTAGTGCTGGGTGACGAGAGCGGCTATCTGTCGACCGAGCATCAGAAGATGAAGCTGGCGGCAATTGAAGGTATGTGGGAGACACAAGATGCACCGGCATCCTTCACCCTGATCGGTTTTCCGGATCAGGAAGCACGTGAAAATCATTACGCCATTCATATCCCTTTCATCATGGGTCTGATCGGCACACGTTCGCTGGATACCACGATCCCCGGCATCATCGAATTGGTCGAACGTGCGGAAGGGCGTATCTCGAACGGTCTGAAAGCCTACGATGCCTTGCAACAGATACGCGCACAAGGCGGCACCAAAAATATCTCGCATGAATTGCGCGAGCAGTTCGAAGATAACGGTGGTGATCTCGGGTATGCCTTGTTGTTGCGCCGCTATGTTGACGATCCATTGAAAGCGACGCCGGAGCAGATCCAGAAGGCGGCCTGGGATACGGTGCCACATGTCTGGCCACTGTTCTGGAGCTTCCGCATCATGGTGGCGATCGGCATGTTCATGATCGCGCTGACCGCAACTTTCTTTGTATTGTCGGCACGCCGCCAGCTGGATCGTTATCGCTGGCTGCTGAAGGTCGCCGTGTGGTCGATTCCATTGCCGTGGATTGCGATTGAAGCCGGTTGGCTGGTCGCAGAATTTGGTCGTCAACCGTGGGTGATTGAAGGGGTACTACCGACTGCGGTTGCGGTATCCAATCTGGGCATCAAGACGCTGCTGATCTCGCTCGCTGGCTTCGTCGCGATTTATACGGTGCTGTTGATTATCGAGTTGAAGTTGCTCTTCAAAATAATACGTAAGGGTCCGGTCGATGAGCATGTCCCCGATGAGGGCGTCAATGTACGCGCCAATCAACCATCCGCCCCAACTGCCATCGTGGAGTCACTATGATTTTGCATACACTTATCGACTACGACATTTTGCGTTTGATCTGGTGGGCCCTGATCGGGGTACTGCTGGTCGGGTTTGCGGTGACTGACGGCTTTGATCTGGGGAGCGGCATCTTGCTGCCTTTCGTCGGTCAAACTGATCTGGAACGACGCGTCGTCATTAATAGCGTCGGACCGGTATGGGAAGGCAATCAGGTCTGGCTGATTCTGGGCGGCGGTGCGATTTTCGCAGCGTGGCCACAGCTGTATGCGGTGGCTTTTTCCGGCTTCTATCTGGCGATGTTTGCGATCCTGACGGGTCTGATCTTGCGTCCGGTGGCATTCAAATTCCGTAGCAAACGGGAAGATCCGAAGTGGCGTGCACGTTGGGATTGGGTCTTGTTCTTCAGTGGCTTTGTACCGACGCTGATCTTTGGCGTGGCGCTCGGCAATGTGTTGCAGGGCGTGCCATTCCGCCTCGATCCGAGTATGCATATCTTTTACGACGGCAGCTTCTTCGCATTGCTGAATCCGTTTGCTGTGCTGTGCGGTCTGGTATCGATTGCGATGCTGGTCATGCATGGCAGTGCATGGTTGCAACTGAAAACAGATGGTGCGGTGGCAGCGCGTGCACGTAACTACGGTAGTGTGGCCGCCTTTGCCACCATCGTGTTGTATGCGCTGGCGGGCTTCTTGTTGTGGAAGTATATCGATGGCTATCGCATCAGCAGCACGGTGGACCCGGTCGGCCCATCCAATCCTTTGCTGAAAACGGTGGAAGGTCATGTCGGTGCCTGGTTCGTCAACTATGCGGCGCAGCCATGGACCATGGCCGCACCGATCGCTGGTTTTGTCGGTGCCGCAGGTGCGCTGCTCGGCTTGCGTTTGCGTCGTGAAATTTTTGCCTTGCTGTGCAGCAGCCTGAGCATTACCGGCATCATCTTGAGCGTAGGCGCGTCGATGTTCCCCTTCATTCTGCCTTCGTCTATCGATCCGCGCGCCAGCCTGACGGTATGGGATTCCTCATCCAGTCATTTGACGCTCTTCATCATGCTGGTCGTGACGGCGGTGTTTATTCCGCTGATCGTCGCCTACACCACTTGGGTCTACCACGTGCTGTGGGGCAAGGTGGATGAAAAAGAGATACGGGACGAAACCGGACACGCTTATTGATGCAGCGTATGCATTTGACCCATGTTGCCGTCCCGGCAGCATGGGGTCACAACCGAATAGAGTAAGAGCTAACGATAAGGAAAAAATTATGTGGTATTTCTCATGGATGCTGGGCTTGCCTCTCGCTGCCGCCTTCGCGGTACTGAATGCGATGTGGTACGAACTGATGGACGATGAAGCGATACGCAAAGAGAAGCTGGGCAAGCCGCAGTAATCTTGGCTGCAGCGCTTGCTTAAATATTGGCACCGGACATGAATTGCATCGCGATTCATGTCCACACGCGCCAGACGGCGTAAAATCGATACCCAGCCTGTCCATTCACACTCAGGCATCCTTACTTTCGCGTTGCGACCAGTGCGCGCAGCGCTTCAGTTGATTTGGCGATACTTCAATCCAGGGTTAGATGCACACCGTTACGATCATCCTCATTTTGCTTCTTGCCGTGGTGGCGAGCGCCTTTGTGGCCCGCCTGTTGCCAGTTCAAGTCCCTCTGCCTTTAGTACAGATTGCCACCGGCACCGTGCTGTCCTACGGTTTTGGCATCAGTGTGCCGCTGGATCCGGAATTCTTTTTCCTGTTTTTCATTCCGCCTTTACTCTTCCTCGATGGCTGGCGCATACCTAAAAGTGCGTTCTTTCGGGATGCGCGTCCTATCGTGACGCTGGCGATTGGTCTGGTGTTGTTTACCGTAGTCGGCATGGGTTACTTCATACACTGGATGATTCCGGCGATTCCACTGGCAGCAGCGTTTGCCTTGGCGGCCATTTTGTCGCCGACTGATCCGGTGGCAGTGTCTGCGATTGCGTCGCAGAGCCCGATTCCGTCGCGCCTGATGCATATCCTCGAAGGCGAGTCGCTGCTTAACGATGCGTCGGGTCTGGTGTGCTTCCGCTTTGCGGTGGCGGCTGTGATTACCGGTAGTTTTTCCTTGCTGGATGCCTCGCTGGAATTCTTGCAGGCTGCCGGTGGCGGCTTGCTGGTCGGGATCGCGGTGGCGTGGCTGATCGGTATTTTGAATCGCTGGTTGGTGGCCGCCGTCGGCGAAGATCCGGGCACGCAAATTCTGATCAGTTTGCTGGTGCCGTTTGCCGCTTATCTGGGCGCCGAGCATATCGGCAGTTCCGGCATTCTGGCTGCCGCCGCTGCGGGTATCACCATGCACTATGCCGATCTGGTCGGACGTCGGCTGGCTGCGACGCGTATGCAGCGTCGCGCAGTGTGGGACACCATCCAGATGGCCTTGAATGGCGTGATCTTTGTCATCCTGGGCGCGCAATTGCGTGCCACGGTGGAAGGTTTGCCCGGGATTGCGGTCGAAATGGGTTTGAGCACGGCCTGGTGGCTGGCTTTTTATGTGGTGGCGATTACTACCGTGTTGGCAGTGCTGCGCTTTCTGTGGGTCTGGGGCTCACTCAAATTCACTGTGTTCAAACGCAAGCGTAATGATGGCGAAGAGATTATCAAGCCGCCGTTCAAATTGTTGCTGGTGACGGCCTTTGCCGGAGTACGCGGCGCGATTACGCTGGCCGGTATTCTGACTTTGCCCTTTTTGTTGCCGAATGGCGCGGAATTCCCGGCGCGTGATTTGCTGATTTTCCTCGCCAAGGGCGTGATCCTGCTGTCCTTGTTGAGTGCCAGCATCGCTTTGCCATTGTTGACACGTGAACTGGAATTCGCACCGGAACCCGTGATCGGTGCGGCCGAAGGGCAGGCGCGGGCGGCGGCCGCCGAGGCGGCGATCCGTCGTATCGAGCAATTGACGCAATCGATGAGCGCCAACGATGCCTACTCGGAAGCGGCGGCGCGCATTACCGAGCTGTATCAGCGCCGGCTGGACTACGGTAATGACGGCGACGAAGCGGCCCGTTTTCAGGCGCAGGCAGAAGCCGAGCGTAGTCTGCGGCTGGAAGCGATACGGGCAGAACGGGATGAATTATTCCAGATGTGGCTCAACGACAAGCTGGATGATTCGGTACACCAACATCTGCTGCGCGAACTGGACCTGATTGAAGGCGCATTATCCCGCACCGACTAAGTCAGGGATTTGCCTCTTATAAGGCGGGAAAAGGTCGGCTGGTCTATAATAGCGGCCTTCGACCATGCCATTAAAACCACGCCGGATAGCCAGCTGCGCTGCCCGGACTGCCTGGTTCAGCCATCGTGACGGTGGCAGCAAGTCCTTCATTTTTCGCACACTATGCCTGGCATAGGGCGCTTATTTATTACATCGGCACACAAAGTGACTTACAGCGTAAAAGAGATTTTCTATACACTCCAGGGCGAGGGCGCGCACGCCGGACGGCCTGCGGTGTTTTGTCGCTTTTCCGGCTGTAATTTGTGGACCGGACGTGAAAGCGACCGTGCGACCGCCGTTTGCCAGTTTTGCGATACGGATTTTGTCGGCACCAATGGTGAAGGCGGTGGCAAGTTCGTCGATGGTCCCGCGCTGGCAAATACGATCAACGCCTTGTGGCCGGCATCGTATGCAGCCAGCAAGTATGTCGTCTTTACGGGCGGCGAGCCTTTGCTGCAGCTGGATGCGGAACTGATAGCTGCGATGCATGCGGTCGGTTTTGAAATCGCGATTGAAACCAATGGCACCTTGCCGGTGCCGCCCGGCGTCGACTGGATTTGCGTCAGCCCGAAAATGGGTTCGCAACTGGTGGTGCGCAAAGGCAGCGAACTGAAGGTCGTGATTCCGCAGGCAGAGCAATCGCTGGCCGCATATGAAGCACTGGAATTCGAACATTTCTTCGTGCAGCCGATGGATGGTCCTTTGGCCGAACAAAATACCAGGCTTGCGATTGACGTCTGCAAACGCAATCCGAAGTGGAAGCTGAGCTTGCAGACCCATAAACTTTTACAGATACCGTAACCCCCCTATGTTGACTATTACCCGCAAGCTGGAATTCGATGCCGGTCACCGCATTCCCGATCACAAAAGCCAGTGCCGCAATTTGCACGGGCATCGCTACACGCTGGAAATCACGCTGCTGGGCGAAGTGATCGACGTCGAAGGAAGCTCCGACAACGGCATGATCATGGACTTCTCCGATATCAAGGCACTGGCGAAAGAACATCTGGTGGATGTCTGGGATCACGCCTTCCTGGTGTATGAGAAAGATGCCAAGGTACGTGAATTCCTCGAAAGCATACCGGGCCACAAAACGGTCATCATCGACCGCATTCCTACCGTAGAAAATCTGGCGCAAACCGCTTTCAATATTTTGAATGCTGCGTATCAGGATCGCTTCGGCACCGGCTTGCGTCTGCATAAACTGGTCTTGCACGAAACCCCTAATTGCTGGGCTGAAATTACCGCAGAAGGCTGATAGCAGACGATGCAAGAGCAAGATGCCATCTTCATGCGCCAGGCGCTGGATCAGGCGCGCAATGCCTGGACGCTGGGCGAAGTGCCGGTGGGCGCGGTGGTGGTGAAAGATGGTGTGGTCATTGCGACCGGTTTCAACCAGCCTATAGGTAATCACGATCCGACCGCGCATGCCGAAATCATGGCGCTGCGCGCGGCCGCCACCCTCCTTGGTAACTATCGCTTGCCGGGTTGCGAACTCTACGTCACGCTCGAGCCGTGCGTGATGTGTTCCGGTGCCATGTTGCATGCGCGTCTGGCACGCGTGGTGTTCGGTGCACCTGATCCCAAAACCGGTGCCTGCGGCTCGGTCGTCAATTTATTTGAGCAAAACCAGCTCAACCATCACACCCAATTCACCGGCGGCGTACTGGCGGATGAATGCAGCGCCTTGCTGAAAGAATTCTTCGCAGAGCGTCGCAAGGCGGCCAAGTCGGTCTTACCCGACGCCGTCTGAGCCCGGCTTCATCCACTCATTCCCGCTCTGATCGCTGCACCAAGTAGCTGCTATGGTTGAACCACGGGCGCGGTGTGTACTCCAATTCGGAGTAGCCTGATTCTTCCCTTGATTTGGAGCGCGCATGATGGACAACGGACCTTACTCGGCAGCAAGTAATGACGCAGGCAATAGCGCGGGCACACTCAAACCACCCAGTCTGTTCTGGCTGGCGATGGAAGGGCGTGCACCGTGGGAAGTGGGGGCGGCCATGCTGGCTGCGCCTATGCTCAAGGATGTGCCGCCCGGTGACGGTCATCCGGTGATGGTATTGCCGGGCTTGCTGGCCGGTGATGCACTGACTTTCTTCCTGCGTAAATTCCTCAGTAAATGCGGCTATGCGGCGTATGCCTGGGAGCAGGGACTTAATCTTGGTCCACGCGATGGCTTGCTGGAGCGTTGCATTGCTCGCACCCGCGAGCTGAGTGAGCAGCATGGACAAAAGGTCAGCCTGATAGGCTGGAGTCTGGGTGGGATTTATGCGCGCGAAATTGCCAAGGCCCTGCCGGATCAGGTGCGTTGCGTGATTACCTTGGGCTCACCGTTTACCGGTCATCCGACTGCCACCAATGCATGGCGTCTGTATCAAATGGTGAGCGGCAAACCGGCCATCGATGAAGTGCAAATCGCGGAATTGAAAAAGACACCGCCGGTGCCGACTACCTCGATTTTCAGTCGTACCGATGGTATTGTGTCATGGCAATGCTGCGTAGAGCAGGAAAGCGACCAGACTGAAAATATCGAAGTGCATGGCAGCCACACCGGCATGGTCGCCAATCCGACGGTCTTGTATGCCTTGGCTGATCGTCTGGCGCAGCCGGAAGGGCAGTGGCAGCGCTTCGATCGCCACGGTCATCAGGGTGTTAAAAAATTCATTTATCGTGACCCGCAGCGTGCTGCCGGTAACAAAAGTAGCAGCAGTCGCACCAGCCATCCTTAGAAAGCTTCGCCTTGCCGATTATTCACGTCAATCAAGTAGACATCGCCTATGAAACCCAGGGAGACCCCAGTCATCCGCCTGTCCTGCTAATTATGGGGTTGGGCATGCAGCTCATCTCATGGCCGGCGAGCTTTTGCGATGGTCTGGTACGTCAGGGTTTTTACGTCATTCGTTTCGATAATCGCGATAGCGGTTTATCCAGCAAATTCCATCATTTGGGCAAGCCGAATACGTTGCTGGCCCTGATCAAGATGGCCTTCCGTATCCCACTGACTGCCGGCTATAAGCTGGACGATATGGCGGCAGATGCGGTGGCCCTGATGGATGCACTCGGGATAGCGCGGGCGCACATCGTCGGTGCCTCGATGGGCGGCATGATTGCGCAAATCGTCGCTGGCAAATATCCGGATCACACGCTCAGTCTGACCTCCATCATGTCTACCAGCGGCCGACGCGGTTTGCCGGGGCCAACCAAGGCCGCTCGCAAGGTTTTGTTCAGCCGGCCACCGGCGCCGGATGACAGACAAGGTGTGATCGATCATTTCGTCAGAACCATGGAAGTCATCGGCAGCCCGGCTTATCCGGTCGCGCATGAAGTCTTGCAGGAACGTATCAAGCTCAGCGTGCAACGCAGTCTGGAGCCGGTGGCAACCACGCGGCAGTTGCTGGCGATAGGCGCATCCGGTGATCGCGTCGCTTTATTGAAAACGATCACCGTGCCGACACTGGTCATCCATGGTGCCGAAGACCCGCTGGTGCCGGTCGCCTGCGGCCGTGAAACGGCGGCCTTGATACCGAACGCCGTGCTGCAGGAAATCGATGGCATGGGCCACGATTTGCCGGATGGCTTGAATGATCATTTGTCGCAATTGATTGCCGAGCATGCCCATGCTGCCGCCAGACTCTATGGTCCTACCGAATAACATATGAATGCCGAATTGAATCAAGCGGTGCGTCTGCTTAATAAGGTGCAAGAAAATGCAGCTCCAATCGTGGTGGCACTGGTCGCTGCCAGTGGCTATGCAGTGGATGCCGCAGCGGTCGAGCGCGGCATCGCGAATTTGCAGGCACAAGGTTGCGTGGTCAAAAACTTCAGCGATGCATCGCGCAAATTCCAGCGTTTCGGCGCCAGTGATGATGAACGCATCGCGCAACTGTATGCCGCTGCGGCAGATCCGGAAGTGGATATCGTGCTGGCCTTGCGCGGTGGTTACGGCTTGACGCGCTTGCTGCCGGAACTGGATTTTAAATTGCTGGCGGATAGTAAAAAATTATTCGTCGGGCATAGCGACTTCACTGCCTTGCAAATGGGCTTGCTGGCACAGACTGGCGCGATGAGTTTTTCCGGGCCGATGTTATGTGATGACTTTGTGCGCGATGAATTGAGTGCCTACACGCTGAACAATTTCTGGCGTTGCATCACACAGCCACAACATACCTTGACCGTGCAGAGCGCGGGCAATCCGGAACTGGATGTCAGCGGCACTTTGTGGGGCGGCAATCTGGCGATGCTGGCGCATCTGGTCGGTTCGCCCTATTTGCCGCAAGTGCCGGGCGGCATCCTGTTTGTCGAAGACGTCAACGAACATCCGTATCGCGTCGAGCGCATGATCTTGCAGCTCTTGCATGCAGGTGTGCTGGATCAACAGCAAGCGCTGTTACTGGGCGACTTTTCTGCCTATCGCCTGACTGACTACGACAATGGTTACGATTTCGAAACCATGGTGGATTACCTGCGTACGCATTTGCCGGTACCGGTGCTGACCGGTTTGCCATTCGGGCATGGTCGCGACAAGGCTACCTTGGTGGCAGGGGCGCAAGCGACACTGACCTCACAGGCAGATGGCTACACTTTGACGATGCAGGGCTATCCGGTTCTGCGTAGCCAAGGCGGCTAAAAACAAGCTGTTACCCGCTAATTCATTAATTAAATAGCAATTTAATTGCAATTTTCGAGGGCTGTGAAGACATCGCTCAGCAGATGTCAACCCTCGCCATATGGCCTTCCGGGCCGTACACCCCTCTGAGATGATAGAATAGAAGGTTATTCGAATTCATATCCGCAAAGGCTTTATCAGTGTTATCTACAGCTAATATCACGATGCAGTTCGGCCCCAAGCCGCTGTTTGAAAACATTTCCGTCAAGTTTGGCGATGGCAACCGTTACGGCCTGATCGGCGCCAACGGCTGCGGCAAGTCCACTTTCATGAAAATCCTCGGCGGCGACCTCGACCCGTCGGCCGGTACCGTCATGCTCGATCCGAATGAGCGCCTGGGTAAATTGCGCCAGGATCAGTTTGCGTTTGAAGAAATGCGCGTACTCGATGTCGTGATGATGGGCCACACGGAAATGTGGGCGGCGATGGCGGAACGTGACGCGATTTACGCGAATCCGGATGCGACCGACGACGACTACATGAAGGCGGCCGACCTCGAAGCGAAATTCGCTGAATATGATGGCTACACTGCAGAATCGCGTGCGGGCGAATTGCTGCTGGGTGCCGGCGTGGCGATTGATTTGCACCAGGGCCCGATGAGCAATGTATCGCCGGGCTGGAAGCTGCGCGTATTGCTGGCGCAGGCACTGTTCTCGAATCCGGATATCCTGCTGCTCGACGAACCGACCAACAACCTCGACATCAACACGATTCGCTGGCTGGAAGACGTGCTCAACGAGCGCAACTCCACCATGATCATCATTTCCCATGATCGTCACTTCCTGAACCAGGTGTGTACGCACGTGGCCGATATGGATTACGGCACGCTGAAGATTTACCCGGGCAATTACGACGACTACATGTTTGCATCGACGCAGGCACGTAACCAGCAATTGGCCAACAACGCGAAAGCGAAAGACAAGGTTGCCGAGCTGCAGGAATTCGTGCGTCGTTTCGCTGCAAACAAATCGAAGGCACGCCAGGCGACATCGCGTGCCAAGCAAATCGAAAAAATCAAGGTCGACGATATCAAACCATCGTCACGTGCTTATCCCTTCGTGCGTTTCGACGGCGAAAAGAAATTGCATCGCCTCGCAGTGGAAGCGGAAACCATCAGCAAGGCATTTGATCGCCAGTTGTTCAAAAACTTCAGCATCATGGTGGAAGCAGGTGAACGCATTGCGATTATCGGTGCCAACGGTGCCGGTAAAACCACCTTGCTGCGTTGCATAGGCGGTGAAGACATCACCGGCCTGTCAGCCGACCAGGGTCGCGTCAAATGGGCGGAAAACGCCAACGTCGGCTATATGCCGCAAGATCCGACCGAAGACTTCGCCAGCGACAAGAACCTGACTGACTGGATGGGGCAATGGACGCAGGAAGGCGACGATGATCAAGCCGTGCGCTCCATCCTCGGCCGTTTGCTGTTCGGCGGCGACGATGTGAAAAAATCGGTCAAGGTTTTGTCCGGCGGTGAAAAAGGTCGGATGACCTACGGCAAGCTGATGCTGGGTCGCCACAACGTTTTGCTGATGGATGAACCGACCAATCACATGGATATGGAATCCATCGAATCGCTGAACATTGCGCTGGAAAAATACGCCGGCACCCTGATCTTCGTTTCGCATGACCGTGAATTCGTATCCTCACTGGCAACCCGCGTACTGGAAGTAAAAGACGGTGAAATCATCGACTTCCAGGGTACCTACGAAGAGTATTTGACCAGCCAGGGCATCGAATAAAACTGCAAATTGAAAAAAGCGCGGCGTGGATCAGTCCCCGTCGCGCTTTTTTACATGCGCTTACAAGCCTGCCATTGCATCCGGGGCAATAACCCTCAACTGCAAATGGCGCTACAATTCGACGACAGCAGCATTCCTGCGGAGCAGGGATGAGGGCAAGCAAGAGATCCGCTCAGACAGAGTCAGTAGCGGCAGCAAGAGATAAATCATCGCATTCAATTATTCGACCAGCCATGCAAATCCAGCCAATCAAAACCGTTGAATTCGAACGTCCAGCCATGCAAAGCGGCACCAGCTGCACTGCACAAGCCTGGGCGCGGACCCCGGCCGCACCATCGCCGGAAGAAAAAATTGCACTCAAGGAACGCATCAAGCGTTTGTTGAAGGAGCGCGAAGCCGTGTTGGTCGCGCATTACTACGTCGACTCCGACTTGCAGGATCTGGCTGAAGAAACCGGTGGTTGTGTTTCTGATTCGCTGGAAATGGCGCGCTTCGGTCGCGATCATCCGGCCAAGACGCTGGTGGTTGCAGGCGTCAAGTTCATGGGTGAAACCGCCAAAATTCTGAGCCCGGAAAAAACCATCCTCATGCCCGATCTGGACGCGACTTGCTCGCTCGATCTGGGTTGCCCGACTGATGAGTTTTCTGCGTTCTGTGATGCACATCCGGATCGTGTAGTGGTGGTGTATGCCAATACCAGCGCAGCAGTCAAAGCACGCGCCGACTGGATGGTGACTTCGTCTATCGGCCTCAAGATTGTGGCGCACTTGCATGCACAGGGTAAAAAAATTCTGTGGGCGCCGGACAAGCATCTCGGTGGCTACATACAAAAACAAACCGGCGCAGACATGTTGCTGTGGCAGGGTTCCTGCCTGGTGCATGATGAGTTCAAATCGATCGAACTGGAACTGCTGAAGAAAGAACATCCGCTGGCCAAAGTATTGGTCCATCCGGAATCGCCGGCATCGGTAGTTGCACTGGCCGACGCCATCGGTTCGACTTCACAGCTGATTCATGCCGCACAAACCATGGACGCGCCGGAATTCATCGTCGCTACCGACAACGGCATCCTGCACAAAATGAAAGCTGCCGCACCCGGCAAGATATTCATCGATGCACCGACCGCTGGTAATAGCGCCACCTGCAAGAGCTGCGCGCATTGCCCATGGATGGCGATGAATGGTTTGCAAAATCTGGCAGACGTACTGGAGTCAGGCCGCAATGAAATCCATGTCGATCCGGAAATCGGTCGCAAGGCGACGGTCTGTATCGATCGCATGCTTGATTTTGCTGCAGCGGAAAAAGCCAATGTGCGTCCATCCAGTGATCTGGCGAAAGAACAACAATTGTTTAAAGGAATAGGACCGGCATGAGTTTGTTGCGTAATCCCTATGCACCGTTCGATGCGGCATTGGCTGCGGCGTTTGAGCGCAATATCGAAACCGCGCTGGCAGAAGATGTCGGCACTGGTGACCTGACTGGCAAGCTGGTGCCGGAGCAGGAAGTGGTGCAGGCACACGTGATCGTGCGTGAAGCGGCCGTGTTATGCGGTGCGCCATGGTTTGAAAGCGTCATGAAGCGGCTGGATGCACGGATCAAAATCACCTGGCGTTATGCCGAAGGTGATCTGATGCAAGCCGATAGCGAAGTCTGTGCGATAGAAGCACCGGCCCGCGCTTTGTTGACGGCTGAACGTGCCGCCCTGAATTTCCTGCAATTGCTGTCCGGCGTCGCCACTGCCACGCGTGAATACGTAGCGATAGTGGAAGGTACCCGTGCAGCGATCCTGGATACGCGTAAAACCCTGCCAGGGCTGCGCTTGGCGCAGAAGTATGCGGTACGGGTGGGTGGTGGTAAAAACCAACGCCTGGCGCTGTATGACGGCATCCTGATCAAGGAAAACCACATTGCAGCGGCAGGTGGTGTGCGTGCCGCGATGAAAGCAGCGCTGGCCTTGCAGTCCGGTGTGACGATACAGATCGAGGTTGAGAGTCTGACGGAGTTGCAGGATGCCTTGGCGGCAGGCGCAGAGTCGGTGTTGCTGGACAACTTCTCGCTGGCGGATATGCGTGAGGCGGTGGCGTTGACGGCAGGGCGTGCCTTGCTGGAAGCTTCTGGTGGCATTAATCGCGAGACCTTACGGGCGATTGCCGAGACGGGGGTTGACCGGATTTCGATAGGCGCTTTGACCAAGGATATACGGGCTACTGATTATTCTTTGCGGATTATTGAGACAAAATAATCGGATGCTGCTCTTTTAAAAAAGCCGTCTCTTGTTGAGGCGGCTTTTTTTATTGTTTGTTGGTTTTCTTTGCTGGTGCCTTGGTCTCTCCGTGGAGACTCCCTTGCCGGGTGCGGCCCGGCAGCCGCTCACTTTCTTTGCTTCGCCAAAGAAAGTAAGCAAAGAAAGGCGACCGCAGAGCCGCAGCCCCTTCGGGGTTCCCGTCTGTGCAGGTCAAAAAATGGGAAGTGGACGAAACTCGCTGCGCTCAGACAACGTCCACTTCTTTTTCCATTTTCTGCCCCGCACAAACGGCAGCGTCAAAGCGGTTAAGGTCAACGGCCCAGCCTCTTTGATTTATAGGGAGCTAGCAATTTATTACGCAAATAAAAAATGCCGCTCAGTCAAAAACTGAACGGCATTTTTATGCAAGCCAGAAGATCTTAAGGCTTACGATCCGGCGACAACACGCTAGGCAAAGCCTTAGGCAAGGTATCCGGATAATCTCGGCTGTAGTGCAAGCCACGGCTTTCGCGGCGTGACAAGGCGCTATTGACGATCAACGATGCTACTTCTACCAGATTACGCAGTTCGAGCAAATCCGGCGTGATGCGGAAGTTGGCGTAGTACTCGTCGATTTCTTCCTTTAGCAAACGGATGCGATGCTGTGCACGCTCCAGACGCTTGGTGGTGCGCACGATGCCGACGTAGTTCCACATGAAGCGGCGCAGCTCATCCCAGTTGTTGGCGATGATGACTTCTTCGTCGGCGTCAGTAACGCGGCTTTCATCCCATGCTGGCAGTGTGCTGAGCTTTTGCTTCGGCTGTTCGTCGATGTACTTGGCGGTGGCACGACCCAGCACCAGACATTCGAGCAGCGAATTGCTGGCCAGACGATTGGCACCATGCAAGCCGGTGTAGGTTGCTTCGCCGACTGCATATAAGCCCGGCAAATCGGTGCGTCCGGACAAGTCGGTGATGATGCCGCCGCAAGTGTAATGCGCCGCAGGCACGACAGGAATCGGCTGTTTGGTCATGTCTATGCCCAACTCCAGGCAACGCGCCATGATGGTCGGGAAGTGTTCCTTCAGGAACTCTGGCGATTTGTCGCTGATGTCGAGGTCGACGTAGTCGAGACCACGTTTTTTCATTTCAGCATCGATCGCGCGCGCGACGATGTCGCGTGGTGCCAGTTCGGCGCGTTCATCATGCGCTGGCATGAAGCGCTTGCCGCCGTCACGTCCGGCATTGGCCGGCAATTTCAGTACACCACCTTCACCGCGTACCGCTTCGGTAATCAGGAAGGATTTGGCATATGGGTGATACAGACAGGTCGGGTGGAATTGGATGAATTCCATATTCGCGATGCGGCAACCGGCACGCCAGGCCATCGCAATGCCGTCGCCGGTCGCGGTATCCGGATTGGTGGTGTACAGATAAACCTTACCGGCACCGCCGGTCGCCAGCACCGTATGCTCGGCCGCGATGGTGATGACTTTGCCGCTTTTTACATCCTGTACATACAGACCGAGGCAACGTGGGCCGTTTTTCTTTTGTTCCAGCTTATCCGAGCTGATGACGTCAATTGCGTAGTGGTGTTCCAGCAGCGTGATGTTCGGATGCGCGCGGACCTTTTGTTCTAGCGTGACTTGTACCGCGTGGCCGGTGGCATCTGCCGCATGGATGATGCGGCGCTGCCCATGGCCGCCTTCGCGTGTCAGATGGAAGCCGAGTTCTGCGGACGGATCAAGGGTAAACGGCACGCCTTGTGCGATCAGCCATTCGATCGCTTCGCGGCCATGCTCGACGATGAAGCGGGTTGCGGCTTCATCGCACAAACCACCACCAGCTACCAACGTATCGGCTACGTGTTCGTCATAGCTATCGTTCGAGTCGAGCACGGCGGCGATGCCGCCTTGGGCCCAGCTGCTGGCACCATCCAGCAATGCACGTTTGGAAATGACCGCTACCTTACGGGTTTCGGCGAGGTGAAGAGCGACGGAGAGTCCTGCCAGTCCACTGCCGACAATCGCGACATCAAATTTCATAGATATTTTTAGTAAAAATAAGTTTGCCCATGAATATAGTCGATTTGGCTAAATGTCGTGCATTTAGGGTGCCAAACGCGGATTTTCCTGGGCGGATGTGAGGAAGATGTTAAAAAAGCGAGCTTGGCCTTATGGGCTGCTGTGGTGCGTAACGGTTTTCGCTATGTTACCGCAATGTGACCGCAGGTAAATAGCGCAAATATGTTTGTTTGCAAGCGTTTCAAAGGAGGGGGACGATCCGGAGTGGGGCGCGCAGGGCTGAATTATTTGTCTTGTGCAGGTGAATCTTTTTTAATCCGGGCTGCCTAAAAAAGGTCTAGCATGAGATTGGCCAGACATATCACCGGTCTATATTGAGGCGTGCCTGTTAACGATAGTCACCAACTCAATCTGGGTATTGAACCGGGTTTTCAACCGGGTTTTCAACGTATTGAGAAGAATAAAATGAAAAAACCGCCTCTCTATAAATCACTGTACGCACAAGTTATCGTCGCCATTATCATCGGCGTTTTGCTGGGCCACTTCTTACCCGAGACCGGGACCGCAATGAAGCCATTGGGTGACGGTTTCATTAAACTGATCAAGATGATTATCGCGCCGGTTATTTTCTGTACGGTGGTGATTGGTATCGCCGGTATGGAAGATATGAAGAAGGTCGGCAAGACCGGTGGTCTGGCACTGCTTTACTTTGAAGTCATGAGTACGGTCGCGCTGCTGGTCGGCCTGATCATCGTGAATGTGTTGCAACCCGGCGCTGGCATGAATATCGATATCAGTACGCTCGATACCGCCAGCATTGCGTCCTACACCGCACCCGGCAAGCTGGAAACGGTGACCGAGTTTGCGATGCATATCATCCCGACCAGCATGATCGATGCCTTCGCGAAGGGCGATGTGCTGCAGGTCTTGCTGGTATCCGTCTTGTTTGGCTTTGCGTTACAGAAGCTGGGCGGGCGCGGCACGCTGGTGTTTGATTTTATTGAAAAAATCTCGCATGTGCTGTTCTCTATCGTTGGCTTCATCATGCGTGCTGCACCTATCGGTGCCTTCGGTGCGATGGCCTTCACCATCGGTAAATACGGTATCAGTTCACTGCTGTCACTCGGCAAGCTGATGGGTGCGTTTTATCTGACCTGCCTGTTCTTTATCTTTGTGGTGTTGGGCATCGTGACACGCCTGCATGGCTTCAGCGTGTGGAAGTTCGTGAAGTACATCAAAGAAGAGTTGTTGATTGTGCTCGGTACTTCTTCATCCGAATCCGTATTGCCGCGCATGATCGCCAAAATGGAAAACATAGGCGCGAAGAAATCTGTCGTCGGTCTAGTGATTCCAACCGGTTACTCGTTCAATCTGGATGGCACCGCGATTTATCTGACGATGGCAGCGGTGTTTATCGCGCAGGCGACCAATACGCCTATGAGCCTGATGCAACAGGTGACGCTGCTGGCAGTCTTGCTGCTGACTTCGAAAGGCGCGGCAGGCATCACTGGCAGCGGCTTTATTGTACTGGCCGCGACCTTGTCTGCAGTCGGTCATGTGCCGGTTGCCGGACTGGCGCTGATTCTGGGTATAGATCGCTTCATGTCTGAAGCGCGTGCTTTGACCAATACCATAGGCAATGGTGTGGCGACGCTGGTGGTAGCGAAGTGGGTTGGCGATCTGGATATGGAGCGCTTGCATTCAGAGCTCAACAACGAGAGTGCGCAAGCGGCGGATGAACCGGAAAAAATACTGGATCAGACCAATACCAAGCTCGGCGCTTAAGTTGACACTTGTGATTTAAAGCAGAAGCTTAAACCAGCACCAGCGGATAACGATGGGCGGTACAGATCAGGGTTTCTGCTTCTTCAGCCGTTAATGGCGCGGAGAACAGAAAGCCCTGACCCAGATTGCAGCCCATTTTTTTCAGTTCATGGATTTGTTCAAAGGTTTCTACGCCTTCGGCCGTGGTTTGCAGCTTGAGTGTCTGCGCCAGTGCCATCATCAGCCGGATGATTTCGGTATCGCTTTGATTGCTGCCTATGCCGCGCACGAATGCCTTGTCTATTTTGAGGATGTCGATCGGCAGCTTTTGTAAATAGGCGAGGGAAGAGTAGCCGGTACCAAAGTCATCCAGTGCCAGCCGCAAGCCCAGTTTTTTCAACATCGCCAGGTTTTCCATGGTCTGCAGCGGATTGGCCATGGCCGAGGTTTCTGTCAATTCCAGCTCCACCATATTCGGAATCACGCCGCTGCTGTCGAGGATGTCGCGCACCTGACTGAAGAAGGATGCCTGCAAAAGCTGACGCATCGAGACATTGACCGCCACCGTGATCGCACCCATCTGCGGATAGCGCTGTTGCCATGCCGCGAGTTGCTTACACGCCTGTTCCATCGCCCACATGCCAATCGGGACTACCATGCCCGAGGTCTCGGCAATTGGGATGAATTCATTCGGCGAGATGAGGCCGTATTCCGGACTGTTCCAGCGCAACAGCAATTCAAAACCTTGCACGCTGCCATCCTTGAGCAAGACCTTGGGTTGGTAAGCCACCGATAATTCATTACGCTCCAGCGCGAAGCGCAGGGCCACATCCATGCGGGCATGCTTATTCGATTTGCTTTGCAGTGCGGCGTCGTAGATCTCGGTGCGATTGCGTCCGCGTTCCTTGGCCTGATACATCGCAGCGTCAGCGTCGCGTATCAAATCGGTCGGCGTCTGATGCGCCGCATTGAGTTGTGCGATACCGATGCTGGTCGGTATCTTGACGACGACGTTGTCAAAGATCAGGCGCTCCGAGACGGCGGCCATGATGGCATTGGCCTTGATGGTCGCTTCCGCCAATGAGGAGTTGGTGAGGATGACGAATTCATTGCCGCCGAAACGCGCGACGAAATCAGTGGCTGGCAAGGTCGCGACGATGCGCTTGCTGATTTCAATCAGACACTGATCGCCAAAGTCATGACCATGCGTGTCATTCACGCTCTTGAAGAAATCCAGATCGCAAAACAGCATGGTCAGGCTGGCCGAACGCCGGCGGCTGGCTTCCATCGCCTTGCTCATGGTATCAACCAGATGGCGCCGATTCGGCAATTCCGTCAGCAGATCATGCATGGCCTGATACTCAATCTGCAATTCCGATTTTTTGCGCTGGGTAATGTCGCGCGTGACACCGAGTACGCCTATGGTCTGACCTTTGGTATCCGGTAACGGATATTTGCTGGTGTGGAACCAGTGATCCATATCTTGCCGCCAGAAACCACGCACTTCCAGATCCTGCAGCGGCTGACCGCTGTGCATGACTTGCTGATCCTGCCGCTGGATTTCGTCGGCGATTTCTTGCGGGCTCAACTCATCATTGTCGCCAGCCACTTTGAGGCATAACTCGTAAGCAGTTTTGCCGCGCAATTCATCTTCGCTGTCATAGCCGAAGCGTTGCTGGAAACTCAGATTGCTGATGGTGAAGCGACCTTCATTATCCTTCGCGTAAATCATCGATGGATTGCGGTCGAGTACAGCGCGCAGCAGGGCGGTTTCTTCCTGTAGCTTTTGTTCGGCTTCCTTGCGCAGCGTGACGTCTTCTATGCTGAATACCAGACCATTGATGGCGGTGTCATGCAGCATATTGTAGCCGCGCGTTTCCAGCCATATCCAGTGCCCATCCTTGTGCCGCATCCGATGACGCGAAAACACTGTGCTGTGTGGCGTATCGCGCAGTTCACGCAGCTTATCCTTGTGTTCTGCTTCGTCTTCGCTATGCAGCACTGGTCGCAATGCCTTGCGGATGATTTCTTCGGTGCTATAGCCGATGACTTCCTGCAGTGCCGGATTAGCAAATTTGATCTTGTAACGTTCGTCGGTGATGATGAAGATATGCCGCGTGACACGCGCAATCGCATTGAAGCGCCGTTCATTGGTGTGCGCCTGCTGCAGTGTGAGGCGATTGATGTTGAGGGTCTTGGCCAGCAAAATCGAGAGCCAGCCGATACAGGTGATGGCAAATACATCGGGTAGCAAGTCACCAGTGCCGATGCCGGTCTGATCGCCGAGGAAGTAGGCGATCCCCGCCAGCAAGGCGATCACCACCACCGCGCTGCGTGTGCGCAGAACCAACGGGAAAATACTGGCAACAACGACCAGCCACGGCATAGCGTGGTAGCTGGCCAGCACCACGATGGCAGCAGTCGCGAGTGCGGCTTCACCGAGGTAAATCAATTCTTTGCAGGCGGCGGTGCGCAACCAGAAGTAGCGCACGAAGGAAGCGATCAGCAAGCCGGTCAGTACGCTGACGGCGGACAAGCCGGGGGCGGTCAGTCCGAGGTCGTTTTCATAGACCAGCAAGACAACATGGAACAGCAGTGCCGCATACAGTAGCAATGAGACGGTGCGAAAAATATCGCGTCCGGCAAAAAAATCTATGCCACGAATATGCGGCGTCTTCATTAGCTGGGCACGACCGGATTAACTTTGGCGGCAGCAGCTTTGGCATTCTTGCGTGCGGTATCGACATCGGCCGCACTGGCCAGTGCCACACCCATGCGGCGACGGGCAAAGGATTCCGGTTTGCCGAACAGGCGTATGTCGGTGCCGGGAATCTGCAGGGCTTCTGCTACGCCTTCAAACGACACCACCTTGCCATCGTGACGGCCGTAGATGACGGCGGATGCGGCTGGTCTTTTCATCGCAACATTGACCGGCAAGCCGAGTATGGCTTTGGCGTGCAATTCAAATTCGCTTTGTTCCTGGCTAGCCATGGTGACCATGCCGGTGTCATGCGGACGCGGGCTGACTTCGGAGAACCAGACCATATCGTCCTTGACGAATAATTCCACACCGAACAATCCGAGGCCGCCGAGGTTGTCGGTGACGCGCTTGGCGATATCGTGCGCCTTTTGCAAGGCGCCCGGATGCATGCGTTGCGGCTGCCATGATTCAACATAGTCGCCATTGACTTGCACATGGCCGATCGGTTCGCAGAAATGGGTATGGACCTCGCCGTCGGCACCGATGGCACGTACCGTCAGCAGCGTGATTTCATATTCGAAATCGATAAAGCCTTCGACGATCACGCGACCGGAATCGACGCGGCCGCCGGCTGCTGCGACATCCCAGGCCGCCGCAACATCGGCGCTGCTGCCGAGCTTGGACTGGCCTTTGCCCGACGAAGACATGACCGGTTTGACGATGCAGGGGAAGCCGATTTCAGCGCAGCCGGCCTGCAATTCTTTCAGGTTGTCGGCAAAGCGGTAAGGGGAGGTGGCGCAGCCGAGTTCTTCTGCGGCCAGGCGGCGTATGCCTTCGCGGTCCATCGTCAGCCAGGCGGCACGTGCGGTCGGGATCACGCGTACGGTGCCGGCGTTTTCCAGTTCGACCAGCTTGGCGGTGGCAATCGCTTCTATCTCGGGCACGATCAAATCAGGTTTTTCCTGATTGATCAGTTCTGCCAGTGCGACTTCATCTGTCATGTCAATCACATATGAGCGATGCGCGACCTGATGCCCGGGCGCATTGCTGTAGCGATCCACTGCGATGACTTCAACGCCGAGGCGTTGCAGGGAAATGATGACTTCTTTGCCGAGCTCGCCGGAGCCAAGCAGCATTACCTTGGTTGCCGAAGCAGACAAGGGAGTACCGATGCGATTGATAGTGTTGCTTTTAGTCATGAAGGGAAGATTGAGATGATGCATTCTCGACAGCGCGAGAAGAGGTTTATTGACTTACAGACAATAGCAAATCTTGCCTGCTTTGGACAGCGCAAATTATAGGACGAATGATTGTTTCCATATGGAAATTAGAGCCGGAAAATACTCAAAGCAAAAAAAAGCTGCCAGCAAATTGCCTGGCAGCTTTTTATTCAAGACTGGCTTGAATGCTTAACGATGATTAGTCGTTGGCATAGATGTCATTGTCTTTGGTTTCCCGTACAAAGATCATACCGATCACGAAGGTGATCAGCGCGATGATGATCGGGTACCAGAGGCCGTAGTAAATATCGCCCTTGAATGCGACCAGGGCAAACGCCGTGGTTGGCAACAAGCCACCGAACCAGCCGTTACCGATATGGTAAGGCAGGGACATCGATGTATAGCGGATACGGGTTGGGAACATTTCAACCAGCATGGCGGCGATTGGACCGTACACCATCGTGACGTAGATCACGAGGATGAACAGCAGCAACAGTGTCATGCCATAGTTGATTTGGTTCGGATCAGCCTTGGTTGGATAACCGTGGGCCTTGATCGCATCGCTCAACTCTTTCGAGAAAGCTTTGTCTTTTGCAGCGGCATCTTCTTTCGACAGGCCTTTGGCATCGTAGGATGTCAGCAGCGTATCGCCGACCTTGACGGTCGCAATCGTGCCTGCCGGTGCTGCTTCATTCGAGTATGCAACTGAAGCGGCAGCCAGTTTGGCTTTCACGATATCGCAAGGCGAAGTGAATTTTTTGGTGCCGGTTGGGTTGAACTGGAATTGGCAGGTTGCAGGATCAGCGGTAACGACCACTGGTGCATTTTTCAATGCTGCTTCCAATGCCGGATTGGCATAGTGGGTCAAGGCACTGAAGATCGGGAAGTAAGTCAACGCAGCAATCAGGCAGCCCGCCATGATGATAGGTTTGCGGCCGATTTTATCGGACAGCGAACCGAAGATCACGAAGAACGGAGTTGCCAGCAGCAGCGAAGCCGCGATCAGAATGTTGGCGGTTGGGCCGTCAACTTTCAGTGTTTGCGTCAGGAAGAACAGAGCATAGAACTGACCTGTGTACCAGACCACTGCCTGACCTGCGGTCAAACCGACCAGCGCCAGAATAACGATCTTCAGGTTGCCCCATTTTGCAAACGCTTCGGTCAGCGGTGCTTTCGATGCTTTACCTTCCGATTTCATTTTCAGGAAGGCAGGTGATTCGTTCATCGACAAACGGATCCAGACTGAGATACCCAGCAGGAATACGGAGACGAGGAACGGAATGCGCCAGCCCCAATCGGCAAAGGCTTCTTCACCCATCGCAGTACGCGTACCCAGAATCACCAGCAGCGACATGAACAGACCCATGGTCGCAGTAGTTTGAATCCAGGACGTGAAGATACCGCGCTTACCATGCGGAGCATGCTCGGCAACATAAGTTGCCGCGCCGCCGTACTCACCACCCAGAGCCAAACCTTGCAAGATACGCAGGATGATCAGGATGATAGGTGCAGCGATACCGATGGATGCGTAGTTAGGTAACAGACCGACGATGAATGTCGACGTACCCATGATCACGATAGTGACGAGGAAGGTGTATTTACGACCGATCATATCGCCCAGGCGGCCAAACACGATAGCGCCGAAAGGACGAACAATGAAACCGGCAGCGAAGGCGAGCAAGGCGAAAATAAATGCCGTATTCGGATCGGTACCAGCGAAGAACTGCTTGGCAATAATTGCGGCTAATGAGCCGTATAGATAAAAGTCATACCATTCAAATACGGTACCTAGCGAAGAAGCGAAAATAACTTTCCGCTCCTCCGGCGTGATACCACTGTTAGTGGTGGGCACTGTCGCCATGTTCGTCTCCTTAATAATTATTAATATTCAATGTGCGCATGGATGCGCGCATTGGGTACGCAGGTGGAGTGTGCGACTGGAAACTTACGGGAGACTTGCGTGAAACTTACGTAACGCTTACATGCATGAATTGCAACAAACTATGCTGTATACAACTGTAAATACAGCTGTAAATCAGGCGTTTCCCCTCTTAGAAAGGGCATATTCCGGGGGCGGAGCAGGGCATGAATTGAGCGGAGAGGCTTGCTTAAGCTGGGGATCGCTCTAAAATGGCGCCATTTTGTAACGAAAAGCAGCAATGACGAATCCTTCTACCCAAGCAGCTTCACCGAACATCCCCTTCCTGCAAGAACTAGGCGTTGAAATTGTCGACTTTGGCGGTGGCCAGGGACAAATCGCACTGACTTTGCAGGCGCGCCACCTCAACGGCTGGCATGTTGCCCATGGCGGCGTCATCATGACCATGCTGGATAACGTCATGTCTCTGGCCGGGCGTTCCCTCGAGCCTGGCATACGTGGCGGTGTCACGATAGAAATGAAAACCAGTTTCATGCAACCGGGCGGCGTGGAAGGCGAGCGCATGCTGGCCAAGGGCAAGGTCTTACATGCATCGGCCAGCATTTACTTTTGCGAGGGCGAGTTGTGGAATGCGGAGCGGCTGGTAGCGAAAGCGAGCGGCACGTTTAAATTCATACGCCGTACCGATGTTGCCAAAAAAATGACACCAGCCTGAGTGCTGGTGACTGTATAGATCGAAAGCAGGCATGAAACAATTTCAAGGCAAGGTTGCCGTCATTACCGGTGCGGCCAGCGGCTTTGGTCGCGAGTTCGCATTGCTAGGCGCGCAACTCGGAATGAAGCTGGCGTTAGCCGATGTGCAGCAAGATGCATTGGCAGCGATAGAGACAGAATTGAGCGGGCAGGGCGCCGAGGTGCTGGCGCTGAGCTGTGATGTCAGCAAGGCCGAACAGGTGCAAGCGCTGGCCGATGCCACCATGGCCCGTTTCGGCGCGGTACATTTGTTGTTCAATAATGCAGGCGTCGGCGCCGGTGGTCTGGTGTGGGAAAACTCGGCGGCCGACTGGGATTGGGTGCTGGGCGTCAATCTGTTTGGAGTGATCCACGGCGTGCGCATCTTTACGCCACTGATGTTGGCCTGTGCGCAAGATGATCCGGAATATGAAGGGCATATCGTCAATACCGCATCGGTCGCCGGCTTGCAAAATGCGCCGACCATGGGCATTTATAACGTGTCCAAACATGCGGTGGTGTCACTGACCGAGACGCTGTATCAGGACCTGCAATTAATCGGTGCACCGATTGGTACTTCGCTGCTGTGCCCATACTTTGTGCCGACCGGCATCCATCAATCGGAACGCAATCGTCCGTCCGAGATGCAAAACGCAGCGGCACCGACGACCAGTCAGCGTGCAGCGCAGGCGTTTTCAGAAAAAGCAGTGGTGGCGGGGAAGATATCGGCAGCGCAGGTGGCGCAGCTGACGTTTGATGCGATACGCGAAGCGCGCTTTTATATTTACTCTGATCTTGAGCCGCTAGCCAGTGTGCGCAAGCGGATGGAAGATTTGGTGCAGCAGCGTAATCCTTACGACCCCTACGAAGAAGTGCCGCATATCAAACAACTGCTGCAAGCCAAATTAAAAGCTAAGTTAAAGTCTTAGCGCATCGCCAGCGTCGGGCGTTCGATCAGTACCGGCTGCTGGCCACCATTCAATTTGACCAGAGTCGAGACGCGGGTGCCGTAGTCCGGTGATTCTATGCAGACCGCCGACAGCAGGCGTTCGCGTTCGATGCTGACACCTGTTTTCGGCAGACGGCAATCCGAGGCGCAGGTGGTATCGGTCAACATTTCAAAATAAGCGTCTTCCGGCGCACTCTGGCACAGCAGGCTGGCGAACTGCGCCTTGGTGCGTACCACTTTGGGCCAGGCGCAATCGAGCAGGGAATTGGACAAGCCATAGATGCCGGGGATCAGCGGTTTGCCGTTACGCTCGTCACCTTCGCCACGATTCGAAAACCAGATCAGCTGTGTGCTATCGCCTATCAGCAGATTGAAGCCGTTGTACTCCTGCTGTTGCGTCTTGAGTTCGGCGATGTATTCATCCGGGCTCATATTGCCGGCCAGATAATTGGTCACCAAGGCACCACGTGACGGTGCATCACTACGCATTTCTGCCGGGGCGCGAATATTAGTCAGTGCCGCAAAGCGTCCTTCGCGGGTGACGCCTATCCATGTACCGCCGCCTTGCAAATCACGGCCTGCATAAATCTGCGGATGATCTTCCCACCAGGCTGCCGGTTTGGCAGGGCGGTCATAGAATTCATCGCGATTGCCGGCAGCGATCAGAGGCATATCCGGTATCACGTTCCACGCAAAGACAATTAAGCACATAGAGATAAATCCAAAAATTGTTCTGTATGGCGTTTGCCATCAATTAACGACCACAACTGCTGAGCCTGTACTGCCTGCTCCAGTTCCGCTGCAAAAGCTGCCGGCACATCCAGATAGACTTCCATCCAGGTATGCTTGCCATCTTGTTCTTCCGGGCGACGCTTGAGCGCAGTCCGGATGCCGTGCAGCCGGGCGAGATTATCTTGCATAGTCAAAACTTTTGCACGCAAGACTGCTGCCTCGGCCACTGCTACCCGGTAGTAGATGTAAAGATCCATCGCCTATACCTTGTGCCTATTGTCGGTGATTTGAAATGAATCTGCTGACAGCGGCTTAAACCGCCGGATCGGTCAGCGGATACGGCAAAGGCTGGAAGGACAAGAGCGGACCGCTAGCGGACCCCAGGTGGACTTGGGTATCGGTGGCGGCCAGCTTGATCTCGACCAGGCAATCGGTGACCTGCGCGTTGGAGCGCTCGGCATTCACCACCATCCCGCACGGCTGGTTCGGATCATCTGCCGAGTAAATCTCGGTGCCGGGCACAACGTCGACGGCTGTCACACTGGCATGCAGCATGCGGCGCTTGAGTTTGCCGAGGTATTGGCTGCGCGCGACGATTTCTTGCCCCGGGTAGCAGCCTTTTTTGAAGTTCACGCCACCCAGTAATTCAAAATTGATCATCTGCGGCACAAACTGTTCTTGCGTGGCCGCCGTGATGTGCGGCACACCGCCATCGATTTCCGCCAGATGCCAGGCTTCAGCGCCACTGGCTTGCAGGATTTCCGTCAGACGCGGCCAGGCTTCGATTGCTTGCTCCGCGGTGGTAATCCATTGATAACGCGGTACCTCAAAGGCATTCGAGTGGCGTATCAGGGTGCCCGCATCGGAGTCGATTTTGCCGTAGATCGCGACTGGCAGCGTCGGGAACCATGGCATCAGTGCACTGGCCGCAGCCGGACCGGCCAGACCCAGCATCACGTGCTGGTCGGTGACATCTGTCAGCTTGGCTTTGGCGCGCAAGACAAACATCTGCAAACGCTTCTGGATCGCGGGCTGCAGTTCGCGTGGCAATTGCAACACGATGTTGTCAGCCGTCTGCCAGTACAGGAAGTCGGCCAGCAAGCGACCTTTCGGTGAGCAGTAGCCGGCCAGACGCGCTTCAGTGGCGGTCAGGTGCTCGACATCATTGGTCAGCTGGTTATGCAGGAAATTGGCAGCATCGTCACCGGCGGCGGCAATCAGGCCGAGGTGGGTCAGCGGCGTGACGAAATTGGTTTTGGCGGTTTCGCCGGGTATTTCCGAGCCGAAAGACAGCAGGCGTGGGACAGCGTCGCCGCTGAATTTTGCACCCTGTTCAGCCAGGAAGGAGAGCCATGTAGTCATAATTTCAATCAATAAATTGGAGCGTGAGGTGGTTCAGCGATTATCATTAGGGTCTGATTATAGTGGCGTGGGAAAAACGCGTCGGATTGTGTTGGATTTCACCGAGACCTTGTTTTGAAAAAATTATTCAGGCGCATCATCCTGCTGGGCATCATCGCCGGCGCATCTTTCATGTTTTGGGCAGAGCAGCCGATTCTTCCGGCGGAACAGACTTCCGGCGTCGAGTTCACCATCGCTGCCGGCAGCGGCCTCAGGAGCAGCATGCAGCAAATCGACGCCGCCGGCGTCCCGGCCAATCCCTGGCTGATGACCGTGCTGGCGCAAATCACCGGCAACAGCACCAAGCTCAAGGCGGGTACCTATGAACTCAAGCCCCGCACCACGCCGAACGGCCTGATCAGGCAATTGGTACGCGGCGAGTTTGTACAGGAAGCACTGACCATCATAGAAGGCTGGAATTTCCGCCAGATGCGCCAGGCCATCGATGCTCATCCGGGCTTGAAGCACGACACCGCAGGCTTGTCGGATAAGGATCTGATGGCGAAAGTCTCGACTGATTTCCCGCTGCCGGAAGGTTTGTTTTATCCGGACACCTATCTGTTTGCAAAGAATTCCAGCGACCTGCAAATCTACAAGCAGGCGCATAACCTGATGATCAAGCGCCTCAATGAAGCCTGGCTCGCACGCAGCGACAACCTGCCGTATGCGACGCCGTATGAAGCATTGATCATGGCGTCCATCGTGGAAAAGGAAACCGGCAAGAAATCCGAGCGCGGCATGATTGCCGGCGTCTTCGTCAATCGCCTGCGCCAGGGCATGCTGCTGCAAACCGATCCGACCGTGATCTATGGCATGGGTGAGCAATTCAGGGGCAATATCCGCAAACGTGATTTGCAGACTGATACCCCGCACAATACCTACACCCGCCTGGGCCTGCCGCCGACACCGATTGCCCTGCCGGGTGCCGAGTCGCTGCACGCCGCGATGAATCCGGCGCAGACCGATGCGGTATATTTTGTCGCGCGCGGCGATGGCAGCAGCCAGTTTTCGGCGACGCTGGACGAGCACAATAATGCGGTCAATAAATACCAGCGCGGCAGATAAGATTCTGCCGGACGCTTCATCAATCACATTCATTCTTATGGTCAGCGCATGACAACAGGGAAATTCATCACATTTGAAGGTATCGACGGTGCGGGTAAATCCACGCACCTGTCCTTCTTTGCCGAGCTGCTGCGCGAACGCAAAAAGACCGTCGTTGTCACCCGTGAACCGGGCGGCACCAGCCTCGGCGAAGCACTGCGGGAAATCCTGCTGCATGAAAAAATGCATCTGGAAACGGAAGCCTTGCTGATGTTCGCCGCCCGTCGCGAACACATTGCGCAAGTGATTGCACCGGCGCTGGAACGGGGTGACTGGGTTATCTCCGATCGCTTTACCGATGCGACTTTCGCCTACCAGGGCGGGGGCCGCAAGCTGGAGCGGGCCAAACTGGATGCGCTTGAACAATGGGTGCATCCGCATTTGCAACCGCAACTGACGCTGCTGTTCGATGTGCCACTGGATGTGGCGCGGGCCCGGCTCGATGCGACGCGTACGCTGGATAAGTTCGAGCAGGAGAAGGCCGAGTTTTTCGCAGCAACGCGTGCCGAATACCTGCGCCGTGCGGCTGAATTCCCGCAGCGCTTCCAGGTGATCGATTCGACCCAAAGCATTGCCGCGATCCAGGAACAATTGCGCGAGATCGTGGCGAGGATAGACTCTTGAGTACAACGCTTTATCCGTGGCAGCAGGCAGCCTGGCAGCAGTTGCAGCAACTGCGTGAACGCCTGCCGCATGCGATCCTGTTCCATGGCGCCGAGGGCATAGGCAAGACGGCTTTTGCCGATGCCTTTGCGCAATCGCTCTTGTGCGAAGCACCGGCGGCCGATGGCCATGCCTGCGGTACCTGCATCGCCTGCGGCTGGTTCAGCCAATACAGTCATCCCGATTACCGCCGGGTGCGCCCGGAAATCCTGGACGACGGCGAAGGCGCGGAAGGTGAAGAAGGCGAAGCCGGCGACAGCAAAAAAGCCAAGGCGACGAAAGCACCGTCCAAAGAAATCAAGATCGACCAGATACGCGCGCTGGGCGACTTCATGAACATTTCCACGCATCGCTCCGGCATGCGGGTGATCGTGCTCTATCCGGCGGAAGTATTGAATACGGCGGCGGCGAACTCGCTGCTGAAAATGCTGGAAGAGCCACCGCCGCAAACCATGTTCCTGCTGGTCAGCAATAGCCTGGATCGCCTGCTGCCGACCATCCTGTCGCGCTGCCGTAAATTTGCGCTGGCCCTGCCGGGACGCGAAGAAGGCCTGCAATGGCTGAAGTCACAACAAGTCAGCGATGCCGATGGCTGGCTGGCCGAGCAGGGTGGTGCGCCTTTGGCAGCATTCGAAGCATCGCAGGGCGGCATGCGTGAAACCATGGATGACTTCCTGCGCCAGCTGGCCCAGCCCGGCGTCGATGGTGCATTGAAGGCGGCGGATCGTTTGCAAAAAACGCCGGTGCCGGAATTAGTCGCGTGGCTGCAACGCTGGTTGTATGACGTGCTTTCCGTCAAACTTTCCGGCACAATCCGTTACTACCCGCGTTACAAAAAAGAACTGGGTGCGCTGGCGCAACGGGTCGATACCGCGGCGCTGCTGCAAGAGATCAAGGTAGTCAATGACAGGCGCGCAATCGCCGAGCATCCATTGGCGCCGAAACTCTTTATCGAAGACATGTTGCTGGAATACTCGGCGATTTTCTCCTGAAAGGTGTGTAATGGCAGATAACCCGCTTGCAACAGGCACTCCGGTGGTGGGGCGGCCGTCGGTATTGTCCTTGCCGATCAAGGAAAAATCCGCGCTGTATGCCGCCTATATTCCCTTTCTGGCGAACGGCGGCATTTTTGTGCCGACTACCAAGGCCTACAAAATAGGCGATGAAATCTACCTCATTCTGACTTTGCTGGACGACCCGACCAAATACCCGATCGCCGGTAAGATCGCGTGGATCACACCGGCTGGTGCAAATAATAATAAGGCGCAGGGCATAGGCGTACAGTTCTCGACCGATGAGAGCGGCCAGCGCATCAAGCAGCGCATCGAAGAATTGCTTGGTGCGGCACTCGGCTCTTCGCGCGCCACCCACACTTTGTAAGCCGCAGGAGTAAGGTTTTCCCCATATGTCGTCCCGTTTGCCGTATCGCCTCGCTACTCCTGACGACTTGCCTGCCATCGTCGCCATCTACAACAGCACCATCGCATCGCGTCGGGTCACGGCAGACATAGAGCCGGTGACGGTCGCTTCACGTCAAGCCTGGTTCGATGAACATAGCGCCGACCAGCGCCCGATCTGGGTGCTGGAAGAGCAGGGACGCATATTGGGCTGGCTGTCCTACTCCAATTTCCACGCCCGTGCCGCTTATGCGGCGACGGTCGAGTTATCGATCTATCTGCATGAAGAAGCGCGCGGCAAAGGTTTGGGCGCTTATCTGCTACAGGAGGCGATGACGCATGCGCCGCAACTGGGTATCCACACGCTGGTCGGACTGATTTTTGGGCACAACCTGCCTAGTCTCAAATTATTTGAGCGTCTGGGCTTTGAACGCTGGGCCAATATGCCGCGCGTCGCCACACTGGATGGCGTGGAGCGTGATCTGGTGATCGTCGGCAAGCGGGTCGCCTGAACCGCTAGTGCTGCCTTGCGGCAAGTCCGGCTTCCCGCGCTGAGATGCCAGAGCGCGTTTCAGCTGCCAATTTTGTCCCACTGATTTACGCCTGCGCATGCAGTAAAGCCGTCGCACGCGTACAATTCGCCCTATGTATATCGATTCCCACTGTCACATCAATTTCCCCGAACTGGCTGCCCGCATGCCTGAAATCCTCGGCAAGATGGCCGAGAACAAAGTCAGCCATGCGCTCTGCGTGTCCGTCGATTTGCCTGATTTCCCGAGTGTGCTGGAGCTGGCGCAACGCTATCCGCATATTTATGCTTCGGTCGGCGTGCATCCGGATTATGAAGATACGCCGGAACCTAGCGTCGATGATCTGATACGTTTGTCCGATCATCCGAAGATTGTCGCCATCGGCGAAACCGGTCTGGATTACTACCGTCTGCAAGGCGATCTGGAATGGCAGCGCGAGCGCTTCCGGCGTCATATCCGTGCCTCACGCGCGACCGGCAAGCCGCTGATTATTCATACCCGCGCCGCCTCGGAAGATACGATACGCATCATGCGTGAAGAGGGCGCCGGCACCGATGCTGGTGGTGCGGCTGGCGTCATGCACTGCTTTACCGAGTCACTGGAAGTGGCGCAGGCGGCGATGGAGATGGGCTTTTATATTTCCTTCTCCGGCATCGTGACCTTCAAGAGCGCGAAAGACTTGCAGGCTGTCGCACGCGTCGTGCCGCTGGAGCAAATGCTGATAGAGACCGATTCGCCTTATCTGGCACCGGTGCCACATCGCGGCAAAGTGAATGAACCGGGGCTGGTGCGGCACGTTGCAGAATATCTGGCGACACTGAAAGGCCTGCCGCTGGAACAAGTGGCACAACAGACCAGCGATAACTTTTTCAATCTTTTCAAGATTGCACGGTGAGCATATGCACGGAATAGGGCAGATAGCCGAACAAGGTCTGGCAGCGCCGGCGCGCAGATGGGTGCTGAAGCTGTTTGCAGGCGCAGCCATGCTGGCAATGTTCCCCTTGCTGGCGCGTGCTGGCGCCTATGAAGATTACTTCCGTGCGGTGTCGCTGGATGATGCAGCGACGGTCACGGCCTTGCTCAAGCGTGGTTTTGATCCGAATACGATCGAAGCCACACGCGCCGACTCGGGCCTGATTCTGGCCATGCGCGAATCGTCGATGAAAGTTTTGCCGGTGCTGCTCAACGCACGTGGCATCAATCTCGAGCAGCAGTCTGCTAACGGCGATACCGCCTTGATGATTGCAGCCTTCAAGGCGAACAAGCCAGCGATCGAAGCCTTGCTGGCGAAGGGTGCAGCCGTCAACAAGAGCGGCTGGACCGCATTGCATTATGCAGCGGCGTCCGGCGATAGCGAGATCGTGCAAATTCTGGTCAAACACGGTGCCGAGCTGGATGCACCATCACCGAATAAAACCACACCGCTGATGATGGCGGCGCGTGGTGGCTTTATTTATTCGGTCAAGGTCTTGTCGGATGCTGGCGCAGATGCCAGTTTGAAGAACGATGTGGGTATGACGGCGATGGACTTTGCTGCGCAGAATGGCAGTAGCGATATCGTCGAAGGCTTGAACTACCGCCTGAAAAAAGCCGGCAAGCTGTAAGTTTGAGAGCCGCATGCCGATAGCGCAATGCACAGCGGCAAACGGGTCTTACTCACATCACGTTGCTGGAAAACTGCGTTTGCAGGTCACTGCAAAGCTGCTCGATCTCTGCTGCCGACAATCCCAGAATTTCAGTGGCTAATTGCCCGCCTTCCTGCCATTCAATCGAGATCGCGTTGCGGTGTTCCTGTATCGCTTTATCCACCAGATAAAAAATCGCGATCAGTTGTCTGACGTTTTCAGGCAGCGTCGTATCCGCGATGCAGCTGTGGGTATGGTGCTTCTTGATCGCCAGTACCACTGCCGGATCGACGCTCCAGTGTTCCGCCAGCATGCCACCCACCACCGCATGATTGATCCGGTGGTGCTGGTTTTCCAATTCAATAAAGCCGCCGGATACCATCTTGTTGGCAGCCGTCAGTGTTTCGGCATACGTCGGAAACGAAGCCATCATCAGCGGGATGCCGATATCGGAAAACAGACCGAGGTTGTAGGCCAGTTCCGGCGTGCTGAGTTTGGTAATTTTGGCGACATGCATCATGCCGCGCGAACGCTTCTCCGACACATCCCAGAAGCGCGGCATCATCATCTTGCCCTGCGACAGGGTACGCCGCATCATCAGGCTGGTCATCAGCGCATTGCAGTTATTTAGCCCGATTAACATGATCGCATCTTCCACCGACGCGATGTGACGCCCCAGATTGAACATGGCAGAGTTGGCTATCGATAACAGGTTGCCGGCAATCGCAACGTCGCGATTGATGAGGCGTGAAATCTTCTTGATATGAGGTTCGGACTTATTCATCTCGTGCTGGACGGCGATGAGCAGGGCCGGGCGCGGCGGGATGTTTACAGGGCGGGCGAGTTCACTCGTCGAAGCTGACGGTCCTGTTCTGTCCACAATATCCCCCTGATCGGTCTCGGTGCAGCGACGCTTTTAATGCTGATTTTTAATTCTTATTGGGCGTGCCGCACATCATGATTACTTCTATGCAAGACAGCATAGAACGAAATATGCCAATTTGCATCATTTCCTGTAAGCAAAATGACAAATGTTTACAATAAATTGACCAAAGTTAAGTAAAACGCAGACTTATATTTCCACTTGGAAATAGATGGCTTGCCCCGCTGCTGAAGAGCGGGGCGAATTGTTTATATCAAATAGCTTTAAACCAAACCGTCGAACAGGATGACGTCGACCAGATCGCCGGCTTTGACTTCGGCGCGGTCATGTTCCAGTACCACCATGCAGTTTGCTTCGGACATCGAGCGCAAGACGCCCGAACCTTGCGAACCGGTAATGCGGACTTCCTGGATGCCGTCGCTATTGCGGCTCAAAATGCCGCGCTGGTATTCGGTGCGACCCGGACGCTTGCGGATAGCGGCTTTTGACACGACGCGCAGCAAGGGTGGCGGTTCGACTGCCGAGGCGCCCATCATGTGCAGCAAGGCCTGGCGTGCGAGGAAGTAGAAGGTCACCATCACGGCTACCGGGTTGCCTGGCAAACCGAACAGATAAGCTTCTTTGCCGTGCGAGCTGATTTTGCCAAAAGCCATAGGACGGCCCGGGCGCATACCTATCTTCCAGAAGGTGACGTCGCCCAGCTCCGCCATCATTTGTTTGGTGTAATCAGCTGCACCCACTGACACGCCGCCGGAGGTGATGATGGCGTCGGCGTTTTCGCAAGCAGTGCGGAAAGCAGCTTCCAGCGCCGCCGGATCATCCTTGATCACACCCATATCGACGATGTCGCAACCGAGGCGCGTCAGCATGCCATGCAGCGTGTAACGATTGCTGTCGTAGACGCAGCCTTCGTCGAGGGTTTCGCCGATGGAACGCAGTTCATCGCCGGTCGAGAAGAAGGCGACGCGCAGGCGACGCTGTACCGGCACTTCGCCGATCCCAAGCGAAGCCAGCAAACCCAGATCAGCCGGGCGCAAGATGCGGCCTTTTTGCAAAGCCGGGGTGCCGATCGCGAGGTCTTCACCTTTGAGGCGACGGTTGTCACCAGTGCGGACCACGCCAGCCGGAATGGTCACGCCGTGTTCGCTTTCGTCACGCGTAAACTCCTGCGGGATCACGGTATCGCATTCGACCGGCATCACGGCACCGGTCATGATGCGTATGCAAGTGCCGCTTTCGACTGTGCCTTCATAGGCACGGCCGGCATAGGCAGTGCCGACTATCTTCAGCTTCAGATCCTGATCTTTCTGCAGGTCGCTGCCACGCAAGGCATAACCGTCCATTGCGGAGTTATCGTGCGACGGCACATTGATAGGCGAGACGATATCGGCTGCCAGTACGCGATCCAGCGCGCTGCGGATGGCGACCTTTTCAATCGCATTGATAGGCTGGATGAACTGGCGAATGATGGTTTGTGCATCCGGTACCGGCAAGGCATCCGGATCGTAATCGGACAAGCAGCTGATTACATTGGAAAGCGTCGTTGCTTTATCGCTGGATGCAGCAGGAGTGTCGTTCGGCATGATCTCGTCTAAATCGGTAAGGGCGGCATCGCGCAGCAGGTGTTGATAGCGCAAATTCATTATGCGGTGGTCTCGTATTTACGCAGGTCGTCCAGCGTATTGATATTGCGGAACGCATCTTCATCCTCGAAATGGACTTCGGCAGTCGCCAGTGAGGAATACCATTTGTCGAATTTGCGACCACCTTCTTGCAGATACAGCGTCAGGTGCGGCAACAGCGAGGCCTTCACCAGGCAGAACACCGGATGCGCCTGACGCGTGTCACCTTCACCGGTGACGGCGACGGCGAGGTCGGCATTGTTTTGCTCGAGGCCGTCGGCCAGTCGCTGCACCAAATCCTTAGGCAGGAAGGGCGAGTCGCAGGGAGCGGTCACCAGATAGTCGGTTTCGCAATGGATCAGGCCGGTTTGCAAGCCTGCCAGCGGGCCGGCATAGCCTTGCAATTCATCCTGCCAGACCGGGACGCCGAAGCCTTCATAGGGCGCGATGTTTTGATTGGCATTGATCATGATGTAGCCGACTTGCGGCGACAAGCGCATCAATACATGCAAGGCCATCGGTGCGTCACGGAATAATTGCAGGCCTTTATCCACGGTGCCCATGCGGGTACCGCGTCCGCCTGCAAGTATGAGTCCGGTAATTTGACTGGTATCCATGTTCTTGGGTTTATCCGATATCAGTTGAAGCGGTTGAATGAGCGGCGTCTAGCCGCCGATGTAAGACATCTCGACTTTGCGTGCGGATTGCAAACCATCGGTATTGGCGGTGCGCAATTCCGAGTAGCGATCACTGCGGGCGCGCCAGATATGGGCAATCGCGGTGGAGATTTCTTCGTCGCTATTTCCGCCGCGCATCAATGCGCGCAGGTCGTGTCCGCCGGTGGCGAACAGGCAGGTGTAGAGTTTGCCTTCGGTTGACAGGCGTGCACGGCTGCAATCGCTGCAGAATGCTTGTGTGACGCTGGAGATGGCGCCGATTTCACCGCCGCCGTCGACGTAGCGCCAGCGTCCGGCGGTTTCGCTGACGTAGTTGGGCGCGATCGCTTCGAGTGGCATTTCGGCATTGATGCGGCGTATGACTTCAGCCGATGGAATCACTTCATCCATCTTCCAGCCGTTCGACGCGCCGACGTCCATGTATTCAATGAAGCGCAGGATATAAGGGCTACCTTTGAAATGGCGCGCCATCGGCACGATTTCCTGATCGTTCATGCCGCCCTTGACCACCATATTGATCTTGATCGGGCCGAGGCCGACGCGGTGCGCGGCGTCTATGCCTTCCAGTACGTCGGAGACGGCAAAATCGACGTCGTTCATTTGCTTGAAGATTTTATCGTCGAGCGCATCCAGCGATACCGTCACCCGTTTCAGGCCGGCATCTTTCAGGGCCTGGGCCTTGCGTGCCAGCAGCGAGCCGTTGGTGGTCAGGGTCAGGTCGAGTTCGCGGCCGTCCGGTGTGCGCAGTGCGCTCAACATCGCAATCAGCTTCTCGACATTTTTGCGCAAGAGCGGTTCGCCACCGGTCAGGCGGATTTTTTCAACGCCGTGGGCGACGAACAGGGAAGTGATGCGGGTGATTTCTTCGAAGGAAAGCAAAGAGCTTTGCGGCAGGAAAGCGTAATCCTTGTCGAATACTTCTTTCGGCATGCAATAGACGCAGCGGAAATTGCAGCGATCTGTAATCGAGATGCGCAAGTCCTGCAAAGGGCGCGCACGGGTATCCGCCAGCAGGCCGGTAGGTGTTTCGAGGCGTGCCGGAATGACCGGTATCTTGTTCTGATAGCGGAGATCTGCGAGCGGGATGATTTTTTCAGTCATGGCGAAAGTCGTATAAGTACGCCATTGTAAGGCGTTCACGCTGGGTGTGTCGAATCAGCATTGGCTTCCTGCCCTTGCTTTGCCCTTTGTATTTGGTGCCGGAAAGCGCTTTTCTCAAGCCGTGGAGTGGAAAATATGACAATTCCAGGCAGCAAGTCATCAGCGTAGCGCGGTCAATTAGTTTAGACTTGCGCTATAAAATTCAGGAGAACCAATGAGTATTACGATTGAAGCAGTAAAAGAAGCATTGACGACTGTCATTGACCCGAACACCGGCAAGGATCTGGTCAGCAGCCGCTCCGCAAAAAATATCCAGATTAATGGCAATAACGTCATTTTTGACGTGGAACTGGGTTATCCGGCCAAAAGCCAGATCGATGGCATCCGCAAGGCATCGATTGCGGCGGTACGCACGATAGAGGGCATGGGCAGCGTCACCGCCAATGTGCACTCGAAGATCGTCGCCCATTCGGCACAGCGCGGCGTGAAGCTGATGGCCAATGTCAAAAACATCATTGCAGTCGCATCCGGCAAGGGCGGCGTCGGCAAATCCACCACTTCGGTCAACCTGGCGCTGGCGCTGGCGGCTGAAGGTGCGCAAGTCGGTATCCTTGATGCTGATATCTATGGCCCGTCGCAACCAATGATGATGGGTATTTCCGGTCGTCCGGAAACCATGGACGGCAAAACCATGGAGCCGATGGAAAACTACGGTTTGCAGGTGTCAAGTATCGGTTTCATGATCGATCCGGATGAACCTATGGTGTGGCGTGGTCCGATCGTGACGCAAGCCTTGTCGCAATTGCTCGAACAAACCAACTGGCGCGACCTGGATTACCTGATCGTCGATATGCCGCCGGGTACCGGTGATATCCAGTTGACGATGTCGCAAAAAGTACCGGTCACCGGCGCGGTCATCGTCACCACCCCGCAAGACATCGCCTTGCTGGACGCGCGCAAGGGTTTGAAGATGTTTGAAAAAGTCGGCATCCCTATCCTGGGCATCGTCGAAAACATGAGCACCCATATCTGTTCCAACTGTGGTCATGCCGAAGCAATCTTTGGTGAAGGCGGCGGCGAAAAGATGTGCGGCGAATACGGCGTGGACTTCCTCGGCGCCTTGCCATTGACGATGTCGATCCGCCAGCAGGCCGATTCCGGCAAGCCTACGGTAGTGGCTGATCCGGACGGTCCGATTGCCGTTATCTACAAACAGATCGCACGCAAGATCGCGATCAAGGTGGCGGAAAAGGCGAAGGATATGTCGTCCAAGTTCCCAACGATCGTGGTCAAAAACGATTAATTTCCCCGCTGGCTTTACTTGATACCCGCTTCTTTTCCGGGTATGGTTGTTTCGAAGTAATTTTCTCTATGCGTGGATATCGAACGAATTTTTTCGATATCCGCGCGGTTTACTCATCGTTCCAGGCCGCGCTTGCAGTTTCAGTGCGGTTTGCAATTTCGGCGCACAATATATTCTGCGTCCCAATCAGAACAGGCAGCATTGCCGTCATGAGGAAACATGGAGACTGAAGCAATCAGCGTTGGCGTCATCATGCAACGCACACCTCTTGCCAATCGCTGGCAACCGTTTCAATGGTTACCGATTGAAATTGTCGGCGCTATGGGCTCCCCATCTGGCGTTCCGCATTGCTTGCGCAATGACGACGCCGATATGCGTTGGCTATTCAGTGGCATCGCAGTCAATTTGTCCAGCAGTGAAGCCGAGGGTTATTTCCTCAATATCAGTGCGCCTGCGCCATGCTGGTTCATCATGTGGCGCATAGAAGAAATCGACGGCATCGAAATCGCCGTGCCCAAATCAGTCACGCTTTCATACAACGAAGCAGCACGTCTGATGGATGGCGGCGAGCGGGTCGATACCTTGCCCGCTTCAGCTGAAGTGATAGAGCGCCTGACGGCATTCACCCACGATTACTACCACCCCGAACCCAAACGCAAACACAAAAAACCTTCCTTTGAGGGCGGCGAGGGTGTCGAAAAAATGGCGCGCGCAGAAGGTGACACAAATGGCCGCTGAAGACTTCTTCACGCGTTGGGCGAAAAAGAAAACGGATGCACCGGAAACTGGTGCAGACGTGCCCGCCAGCGCGGCTGAAGTTGCGCCTGCGCCCGAGGAAGCAGTAGCGCCGGAAGCAAAGCCGCTGCCGACGATGGATGACGTCGCCAAACTCACACATGATTCCGATTACTCGGGTTTCATGGCGCAAGGAGTGGATGAATCGATCAAACGCTCGGCGATGAAGAAGCTATTCACTGACCCGCATTTCAATATCATGGATGGCCTGGATGTGTATATCGAGGACTTCAGCAAATTCGAACCGATGACACCAGCCTTCATTGCCGGTCTGAGTCATGCCAAAGGTTTGATGGACCCATTGTCGCAACTGAAGGCACCATTGATGAGTTTGCTGGATATGCCGAAAGCAGAGCAGCAGGCCGAAGTTGTTGAAGCCGTAGCGGAAGAGCCGGCGCAAGACAGCGATGCCGCAGCTGAAATCGTTGATGAAACCGACCCGAATACAGCGCCTACACTCAGTGCGGCCGCTAGCAACGAAACTGAAACACCATTAAAACAAGACAGTGAGACAGCAGCACTCAAGGAGCCCGGCGCGCCACCACGCGCTGACGACAATTAAGATATTTGTTCTAGCCAGCATAGAAGCCAGCCATGACCACAGAATTCAAAGTATGTAATTGCAACCGTACGATGCCGCTGGATGCACAGTCCGGTGCACAAATCGGCGCCACACTTGGGACCGGCGCCTTGCCTATGCATAGCGAGCTATGCCGCCGCGAGGTGGGTTCGTATATGAGTGCGCTGGACGGGGTCGATGATGTCGTCGTCGCCTGCACGCAGGAACGCAGCCTGTTTGCGGAAATCGCCCAGCAAAAAAATTCAGTAGCACCCTTGCGCTTTGTGAACATCCGCGAAACCGGCGGCTGGGGCGCGCAGGCAAAAAATTCGATGCCTAAAATGGCAGCCTTACTGGCGGCCGCCGCTTTGCCCGAGCCCGATCCTGTACCTACCGTCGACTATCAGTCCGGTGGTCATGTTTTGATCATCGGCCCGGCAGAACGCGCGCTGGCATGGGCACAACGTCTGGGCGATCAACTCGACGTCAGTGTCTTGCTGACCGCAGGAAGGTCTGCGGACATGCTGCAAGAGCATAGCTATCAGGTGTTTTCCGGTGAACGCATCGCGGTGCAGGGCTGGCTGGGTGCATTCTCGGTCAGCTGGCAGCAGGCTAATCCGATCGACCTCGAAGCCTGTACGCGCTGCAATGCCTGTGTTGATGTCTGCCCGGAAAATGCGATCGACCTGACCTACCAGATCGATCTCAGCAAATGCAAATCACATCGTGATTGCGTCAAGGCTTGCGGCAGTATCGCAGCGATTGATTTCACGCGCAGCGCAACGCAACGCAGCAGCAATGTCGATTTGGTTTTTGATTTGTCTGACACCCCTGTGCTGACCCTGCATCAGCCGCCGCAAGGTTACTTCGCACCTGGCAGCAGCCTGCAAAAGCAGATAGACGACGCCTTGCGCCTGACGCAAATGGTGGGCGAGTTCAGCAAACCTAAATTTTTCCTCTACAAAGAAAAGCTGTGTGCACATGGCCGCAACGGCAAAGTTGGTTGCACCTCTTGTATTGATGTCTGTTCAGCCGAAGCCGTCAGCCACAATGGCGACCAGATCAAGGTCAATCCTAATCTGTGCGTCGGTTGCGGTGCCTGCACCACCGTGTGTCCATCGGGTGCGCTGGCCTATGCCTATCCGCGCGTGACAGATACCGGTACACGGCTGAAAACCATGTTGTCGGCCTATGCCAAAGCGGGTGGCACCCAGCCAGCCTTGCTGCTGCATAACCAGGAGCAGGGCGCACAGCTGGTAAATCAGTTGGGACGTCTGGCCAGAGCGGAAGGCAAGCTCAAGGGTTTCCCTGCCAATGTGATGCCGCTGGAATTGCATCACATCGCTTCGACCGGTATTGATTTGTGGCTGACCGCCATCGCTTATGGAGCTACCCATATCTCGATACTGGTAACGTCGCAGGATGCGCCGCAGTATGTGAGTGCCTTGAATGCGCAGATAGACATTGCACAAACCATTCTCAGCGGCCTCGGTTATACCGGCGTGCATTTATCGCTGATACAAGCCGGCACGGCGGCGCAGCTGGACCTCGGTTTGTCCACCATACAAGCGGCACAAGTGCCACAGCAAAAGGCGCTGTTCAATATCGCCGCAGATAAGCGCAGCGCGCTGGAACTGGCGATCGATCATTTGAAAACGCATGCGCCGCAGCCAGTGGAGCAGATTGCGCTGCCAGCTGGTGCACCTTACGGCATGGTGCTGGTCAATAAAGATACCTGCACCCTGTGTATGTCTTGCGTCGGTGCCTGTCCCGAATCGGCGCTGACCGACAATGCGAATCTGCCGCAATTGCGCTTCATAGAGAAGAACTGTGTGCAGTGCGGTCTGTGTGAAAAAACCTGCCCTGAAAATGCGATTACGCTGACGCCGCGTCTACTGCTGACCGATGCCGCCAAACAGGCGGTGGTGCTGAACGAGGCGCAACCCTTCCATTGCATCAGCTGCAACAAGCCTTTCGGCACCGCGCAAATGATAGAGAACATGGTGAGCAAACTGGCGCTGCACGGCGCTTTCTCGGGCAATGTAGATCGTCTCAAGATGTGCCCGGATTGCCGCGTGGTCGACATGATGGCGAATAAGAAGGAAGCCCTGATTACCGATTTGAAAAGAAGCTGAAGCAGTCGGCTTCGGCTTTTCATAAAACTATAGCGATAGGATCACTATGACGACTGCTCAGGCAATCAAGTTCGAAACCCCGGACCACGGCGAAGAAACCGCCCGTGCCGATGTCTATGGTTTGTTGGCGACGCTGCTGTATGCACCGCCAGCGCAAACCTTGCTCGATACCATCGCGGCCGCGCCGGTGCAGGGCGATAGTGCGCTGGAGCTGGCCTGGGCCGAGCTCGTCAATGCCTGTAAAACCGCGCAGCAGGAAGCGGTGCGCGAAGAGTATGAGCAGCTATTTGTCGGTGTCGGCAAGCCGGAAGTGATGTTGTACGGCTCTTATTATCTGTCCGGATTTCTAATGGAAAAACCGTTGGCAGAGTTACGCACCGACTTGATGCAGCTGGGTTTGCAGCGCTCGGACGATGTGGTGGAAAGTGAAGACCATCTGGCGACCTTGTGTGAAGTCATGCGCTATCTGATTGCGTCGGATGATGTGGTGAACGCAAATCTGACGGTGCAAAAAAAGTTCTTCAGCGATCACATGCAAGCATGGGTCGTCAATTGTTGCGCCGCAATGGAAGCGAGCCCTAACGCGAATTTTTACAAGCACGTTGCACGTTTGGCGCGCCAGTTTTTTGAAGTGGAAATGCAAGCTTTCGATATGACCTTGAATTAACAATCGCTGGATTAACAAGTGATGACAGTTCATTTGTTTGCAGCTGCTTCATTAAAGTGCAATTAATTTCCAGTTAAGCATTTTAAGGGGTGCAAGTTGCCGAAAGTTATGCTAACTTGCAGTCAAAGAACATATAAGATTTAAAAAGCATATTACGTCCTGATCCAACTACAGGAGACGATCATGTCTGAGAAGTCCAAAACCCCCCGTCGTAATTTCATTGCAGGCCTTGGCCTGGTGGCAGCCGGTGGCGTAGCCGCCAAACTGGCTCCGGAGTCGGTGACGACTGCAATTTCCAATGTTCTTCCCTCGCAAGAGCCGGCCGGTGATAGCTACCGTCTGACTGAGCACATCAAAAAATACTACCGCACCACCACAATTTAATTACGAGGTGACAACATGCTGTTAACTCGCAAAAGCAACGCTGCCGAGCGTTCGCCTGCACGATTCTCGTCCAGCCTGGCCGATAGCCTGTCGCGTGCTCTGCCCACCATGGACAGACGCGGCTTCCTCAAACGTTCCGGCATCGGTATCGGCGCAGGTATCGCTGCCGCGCAACTGGGCCTGATCCAGAAAGCCAGGGCCGCCGATGGCGCCAAAGCCGCCGACGGTAAAAAGATTGAAGTCAAGCGCACGGTTTGTACGCATTGCTCGGTCGGTTGTGCGTCCGATGCGATTGTGGAAAACGGTGTGTGGGTGCGCCAGGAACCGGTATTCGATTCACCGATCAACCTTGGCGCCCATTGCGCCAAAGGCGCGGCCTTGCGTGAACATGGCCATGGCGAGTACCGCCTGAAATATCCGATGAAGCTGGTCAATGGCAAGTACCAGCGCATGAGCTGGGACCAGGCGCTGAATGAAATTTCCGCCAAGATGCTGGATATCCGCAAAGCCAGTGGCCCTGATTCGGTATTCTTCGTCGGCTCTTCCAAACACAATAATGAACAGGCGGCTTTGCTGCGCAAGTTCGTTTCTTTCTTCGGCACCAATAATACGGATCACCAGGCGCGTATCTGCCACTCGACCACGGTCGCCGGCGTTGCCAATACCTGGGGCTATGGCGCAATGACCAATAGCTATAACGACATGCAGAATTCCAAGGCAGCGTTATACATCGGTTCCAATGCGGCGGAAGCGCATCCGGTATCCATGCTGCATATGCTGCACGCGAAGGAAACCGGCACCAAGATGATCGTGGTTGATCCGCGCTATACGCGTACCGCAGCCAAGGCAGACCAATACATCCGCATCCGCTCCGGTTCCGATATTCCTTTCCTGTGGGGTGTGCTGTACCACATCTTTAAGAACGGCTGGGAAGACAAGAAGTACATCAATGACCGCGTCTACGGAATGGAAAAGGTCAGGGAAGAAGTCATGAAATGGACGCCGGAAAAAGTCGAAGAGGCTTGCGGCGTACCGGAGGCGGAAATTTACAAGGCCGCCGAAACCATGGCGATGAATCGGCCGTCGACCATCGTCTGGTGCATGGGACAGACCCAGCACAGTATCGGTAATGCGATGGTGCGTGCTTCCTGCATCCTGCAACTGGCCCTGGGCAACGTCGGCAAGTCCGGCGGCGGCACCAATATTTTCCGCGGTCACGATAACGTGCAAGGCGCGACCGACGTCGGTCCTAATCCTGATTCGCTGCCTGGTTACTATGGCCTGGCGACCGGCTCATGGAAGCACTGGTGTGCGGTGTGGGGCGTCGATTACGAGTGGGTCAAGAAACAATATGTCTCGCAAGAGATGATGGAAAAATCCGGTACCACGGTATCGCGCTGGGTCGATGCAGTACTCGAGAAAAGCGAAAACCTGGATCAGGATAATAGCGTCAAGGCGATGCTGTTCTGGGGCCATGCGCCAAACTCGCAAACGCGCGGCCTCGATATGAAAAAGGCCTTCGACAAACTCGACCTGCTGGTGGTGATCGATCCGTATCCATCAGCCACTGCGGCGATGGCGGCGATGAAGGTCGATGGCCAGGAATTGAATCCGAACCGTGCGGTCTACCTGCTGCCGGCGGCCACCCAGTTTGAAACCTCGGGTTCGGTCACCGCATCGAACCGTTCATTGCAATGGCGTGAAAAAGTCATCGAGCCATTGTTCGAATCGCGTACCGATCACATGATCATGTACCAGCTGGCGCAAAAACTGGGCTTTGGCAAGGAGCTGGTCGCCAAGATCAAGCTGGTGCCGGGCAAGGGCGGCATGATGGAGCCGGAACCGGAATCCATGCTGGAAGAAATCAATCGCGGCACCTGGACGATCGGCTACACCGGCCAATCGCCGACGCGCCTGAAAGCGCATATGCGCAATATGCATTTGTTCGATGTGAAGACTTTGCGTTGCAAGGCGGGCAAGGATGCGGAAACCGGTTACGACATGGCCGGCGATTATTTCGGTTTGCCATGGCCTTGTTATGGCACACCGGAACTCAAGCACCCGGGTTCTCCGAATCTGTACGACACCTCCAAGTCCATGATGGATGGCGGCGGTAACTTCCGCGCCAACTTCGGCGTCGAGCGTGACGGTGTCAGCCTGCTGGCCGAAGACGGTTCACATTCGCTGGGCGCCGACATCACCACCGGCTATCCGGAGTTCGATCACATCCTGCTGAAGAAACTCGGCTGGTGGGACGACCTGACCGAAGCCGAGAAGAAAGCGGCGGAAGGCAAAAACTGGAAGACCGATCTTTCCGGTGGCATCCAGCGTGTGACGATGAAGGTACACGGCGTGCATCCATGGGGTAATGCGAAGGCACGCGCCGTGGTCTGGAATTTCCCGGATGCGGTGCCGCTGCATCGCGAACCTATTTACGGTACCCGGCCTGACCTGGTGGCGAAGTATCCGACGCACGATGACAAGAAGGCGTTCTGGCGCATGCCGACTTTGTACAAGTCGCTGCAGGACAAGAACATCGAAACCAAGCTGTATGAAAAATTCCCTATCATCCTGACCTCGGGACGCCTGGTCGAATACGAAGGCGGCGGCGAAGAAACACGTTCCAATCCTTGGCTGGCCGAATTGCAGCAGGAGAACTTCGTCGAGATCAATCCAAAAGCGGCAGAGGCGCGGGGCATACGCAATAACGAGTATGTGATCGTCTCGACCCCGACCGGTGCACGCATCAAGGTCAAGGCCATGGTGACGGTGCGGGTGGCGGAAGACACTGCCTTTATTCCATTCCACTTCTCCGGCTGGTGGCAGGGCAAGGACATGCTCGATTCCTATCCGGAAGGGGCACATCCTATCGTGCGCGGTGAAGCGGTGAATACGGCGACCACTTACGGTTACGACTCGGTGACGATGATGCAGGAAACCAAGACCACCATCTGCAATATTGAAAAGGCGACTGCATAGCGCGGTATCTGGCACGAACGGTGAAATACAAAGCTGGCGGATATCAAAGCTAAGGAGAAATCAAAATGGCACGAATGAAATTCATCTGTGATGCAGAGCGCTGTATCGAATGCAATGGCTGCGTGACGGCCTGCAAGAATGAAAACGAAGTACCGTGGGGCGTCAATCGCCGTCGTGTGGTGACTATCAATGACGGTGTGATCGGACAGGAAAAATCGATCTCGGTCGCCTGTATGCATTGTTCGGACGCACCTTGCATGGCGGTGTGCCCGGTTGATTGCTTCTACCGCACCGATGAAGGCGTGGTCTTGCATGACAAGGACATCTGCATAGGTTGCGGTTACTGCTCTTACGCCTGCCCATTCGGTGCGCCGCAATTCCCGTCCAACGGTACTTTCGGCCTGCGCGGCAAAATGGACAAGTGCACCTTCTGTGCCGGCGGACCGGAGGAAAACGGTTCGAAAGCGGAGTTTGAAAAATACGGTCGCAATCGCCTAGCCGAAGGCAAATTGCCGGCCTGTGCCGAAATGTGTTCGACCAAGGCGCTGTTGGGCGGCGACGGTGATGTGATTGCCGACATCCTGCGCACGCGGGTACTGCGTCGCGGCAAGGGCAGCGAAGTGTGGGGCTGGGGTACCGCCTACGGCAAATCGCATAATCCTGATGCCAAGGCACCGAGTGGAGGCAAATCATGATGCGCACCTTATTGCTTTCAATGATGGCGCTGGCCTTGTTCGGCTGCGGCGAAAAAGTGCAGTCGCAGGCGAATGCACGCGTCTCCGGTGATGCAGCGCCGTGGGACGGTGCGAAGAATGATCCCTTCGTGGTCAAAGGCTGGACCGCCGGCAATAAAACCGAGTGGGAAACGCAAATGCGCACACGTGCCCAGACGCAGAACGAGTACGTGAAAGTCAATTAATGCATCCGCGAGGGGATTTATCATGAATACATGGTTTGCCAAACTCGCCGCCGGATTGACGCTGCTGGCAGCGACTTCCGGCTTGGCGCTGGCGCAGGCGAATGATCCCGCCGCCGCCAAGGCTGCGGCGCCAGCTCCGGCTGCGGTGCAAAGTATGTCGAATATCGAGTCGGACGATATCCTTTACATGAAACAGAACCAGGCTGAACGTACCCAGGTGCAGCCGGGAAATCTGGCGCCGGTATACCGGCAGGTCAAGGAAGGCGGCGAACATTATTCCAGCTTGCCGGCCTTGGAATCGGGTGTGCTGATACAGCCCAAGGCGCAATTCCCGGGGCAGGCACGTGCCACCACCGCGGGTGAGGCATGGCGTCTGTATCGAAATGGCCCGCTGACGACTTATGGCGGCTGGTTGATCATTGTTGCAGTACTGGGCATTGCCGCTTTTTATTTTGCGGTGGGTACCATCAAACTGAAAAACGGCCGCACCGGCCGCCTGATCGAACGCTTCACTTCGCTGGAACGCATAACGCACTGGACGGTGGCGATCAGCTTCCTGACACTGGCGCTGACCGGACTCATCATGTTGTTCGGCAAATATGTGGTGCTGCCGGTGTTCGGGCATACGGTATTCGGCTGGCTGGCTTACGCCTGCAAAAACGTGCATAACTTTGTCGGCCCGGTTTTCACAGTATCGCTGCTTGTGATGTTCGCGATCTTCGTCAAGGATAATTTCCCCGGCAAAGGCGATTTGCAATGGCTGAAAAACCTCGGCGGCGCACGCGGCCACGCCAGTGCAGGGCGCTTCAACGCCGGTGAAAAACTGTGGTTCTGGGGCGGCATGGTTTTCCTCGGCCTGATCGTCAGCGCTTCCGGTTTCGTGCTGGATATGCTGGTGCCCGGCATCCTTTATACCCGCGGCAATATGCAGGTGGCGCACGTCATCCATCTGGTGGCGGCGGTGCTGGTATTCAGCGCTTCGCTGGCGCATATCTATATCGGTACGCTCGGCATGGAAGGCGCCTACAAGGCGATGGCGACTGGCTATGTCGACGACGCCTGGGCCAAGGAACATCACGACCTCTGGTATGCCGATATTGAAAGCGGCAAAATTCCTCGCGTACGCACCCCTGAAGCCGCGGAAAAAGTGGGTACACCGGCCAAGGCAGTTTAAGGAGATATGCAGATGAAAAAAATACTGATCGCATTGCTCGGCACCCTAGTTATGGCAAGTGCTAGCGCCAAGTTGCCGGCACCGAGCGACGAAGCCAAGGCCAAAGCCGCCGAGACCAAGAACAAGGCTGGCTGGAGCGACAAGGTAGCCGCCTATCAATTGTGTGAATCGCAAAACAAGGTGGCTGCGGCCTACTTCAAGCGCACCGGTAAGCCAAAACCTGAGATCACCGTGCCACCATGTACCAATCCGGGGCCTTATGTTGCCTTGCAGGTAGCGACCTCGACAGTAGGCGTGGCCGACGCCAAGCCGGTGCCCGCTGCCGGTGCTAAAAAGTAAACAGCTAGTCAACAGCTGAAATCAACGCTGTAAGCACTGCATACGCCTGTTCCGGCGTATGCAGTTTAGCGACTGAAAACAGTGGCTAAGCGCAAGTCCGTCCTGATCCCCCCGCATACCGCTATAATCTCATCTGCAGCATGAAATGCCAGACCGTGTACCTTGGGTACGCGTTGCCAGCTGTCATTCCATGCTTAGCCTCATCATGTTTTGCATGATCCTGATAATGGCGCAGTGCTGTGTCACTGCCCAAGATGAGTAAGCCGCCATGTCGTATCGCCCTGAATTTTCCAGTACACCGGTTGCATTGACCTATGACGTCAAGGCGATCGACGAGACTGCGCAGACCACGCCGCTGGCGATTCCTGCCGAACGTCCGTTAACGGTCTATGTGGATCAGCGCGAACTGGTGACCTTGATGACGCTGGGTGCCGCACCGGAAGCACTGACGCTGGGCTATCTGCGCAATCAGCGACTAGTACAGACGATCACAGAAATTGTCTCGGTGCATGTCGACTGGAATAAGAACGCGGTCTTCGTGACTACCCGCGACGGCATAGACAACATCGAAGAACGTACCGCCAAGCGGGTCGTTACCACCGGCTGCGGGCAGGGCACGATGTTTGGTGGCCTGATGGATGAAGTCGATACCATCGTGCTGCCAGCGGACGCAAGGCTGAAGCAATCGACCTTGTACAAGATCGTCAACACCATACGCACGCAGGATTCGGTCTACGCAAAAGCCGGTTCGGTACACGGCTGTGGTTTGTTTTCGGCGGACGGCGATTTGCAATACTTCATCGAAGATGTCGGTCGTCACAATGCGGTCGATTCAATCGCCGGCATCATGTGGCTGGAAGATATCAGCGGTGCTGACAAAGTCTTCTATACCACTGGCCGCCTGACTTCAGAGATGGTGATCAAGGGCGCGCAGATGGGCATGCCGTTTTTGATTTCACGTTCCGGCACCACGCAAATGGGCCATCTGGTTGCCGAGAAGGTCAATATGACCTTGCTCGCGCGCTGCACCGGCAAGCACTTCCTGCTGGTGACTGGCAAAGAGCGCATGGTGTACGAACCGCATTTGCTGGATAGCACACTGCGGGTTGCCTGATTTTCCTGATCCCAGTTCTGTTGCTGCCGATTGCATTATTTCGGTGCATATTGCTGACTGGGTTAGAATTGCGGCTACAAAAATGAATAGGCGACGCGCTTCGACCGTCGCACACTGAACACCGCCTCCTTATGTCCCTTATAGAAGCTACCCAAGCAGCGTTCGGCTTGCTCTTTTCGGGCGACGCCGTACTATGGCGCATCATCTGGATCTCGCTCAAGACATCCATCCTCGGCTTGCTGATCGCAACGCCGATCGCCGTGCTGATCGGTTACCTGATTGCCACCAGTGAATTTACCGGGCGTCGTATCGTTATCTGGATTGCGCAGGCGGCCTTGTCGCTGCCTACCGTTTTAATCGGACTCTTGCTCTATCTGGTCCTGTCACGTCAGGGACCTTTAGGTTCGCTGCAATGGCTGTTCACGCAGTCCAGCATCATTCTTGGACAGGTGTTAATCGTATTGCCGGTGCTGATCGCCTTCACGCTGTCGGCGGTGCAGGCGGCTGATCCGCGTCTGGCCGAGACTGCCATCGTGCACGGTGCGTCGCGTTGGCGCGTGATGCTGACGGTCTTGCACGAAGTCAGATTCGGCGTGATGGCAGCTGTCATCAATGGCTTTGGTCGGGTCATCTCGGAAGTAGGTTGCGCCATGATGGTCGGGGGGAATATCGCCGGTGAGACGCGCACCATTACCACCGCGATTGCGCTGGAAACCAGCAAGGGCGAATTCGCCCAAGGTATCGCGCTGGGCATCGTGCTGATTGCCTTTGCCTTGCTGATCAATGCCGCCATGATGTTATTGCAGGGTGATACCCGACCCGCGAGGAATATGTGATGGATGCGCTTTTATCAATTCAGCGTTTGCAAAAGAATTTTCATCAACGTCGTTTGCTCGACATCGAGAACCTCGCGATTGCGCAGGCGCAAGCCTATGTGCTGACCGGTTCCAACGGTTCCGGCAAAAGTACCTTGATGCGCATATTGGCGGGGTTGGAGTCGGCCGATACCGCCGATGTGAAATTCCAGGGCGAGACGGTGCAGCTGGCACCTTATCCTCGTCTGATGCGCGATGCCATCGTCTACGTGCATCAACACCCGGTCATGTTTTCTACCAGTGTGGCAGACAATATTGGCTACGGTTTATTGGTGCGCGGCGTGGCGAAAAACATCATCAAGGAAAAAGTCGAAGAAGCCATCGCCTGGGCTGGCATCGGCCACTTGCGTAATAGCATCCCGAACTTCCTGTCAGGCGGTGAGAAGCAGCGCGTGGCACTGGCGCGTGCGCGCGTGCTGTCGCCAAAATTATTATTGCTGGATGAGCCGACGGCGAATCTGGATGGCGCGGCACGTGAACAGGTGATTGCGCTGATTCCGACCTTGGTGAACGAGGGTGGTAGTGTGATTATGGCTTGCCATGATCGCGACCTGATCGCGATGCCGGGTGTGCAAAGGCTGAAGATACGCGACGGCAAACTGGAAATGCGCGCGGTGAATCTGCACCCGTCAGCAGCTGCTCACACCACAACGCAGACTTAAGGCAGGTACAGACAGAACAGGGCGCCGCCTTGCGGCAAGTCGTGCAATCGGGTGCGGCCCTGTCTTTCGCCGTTGCGATGCGCGGCGGCGATGGCAGCGCACAAGGCCATACCCATGCCGGTCGATTGTTGTGCTTCTTCCGTGCCTAGCCCCGGACCGTCATCCTGCACGGTAAAGACGGTTTCCTCTGCAATCGTTTTACAGCCGACGACGATAGTTGATTTGGCGAAGCGCAGCGCATTTTGCAGTGTTGCATCCAGTGCCAGACCCAGCAGATTTTCATCGAAGAAAGCGACTACCGGCATATCGTCGGTATCCAGCGTGATACTGATGCCGGCTTTGCTGTGACCGCGCACTATCCCTTGCAGAAAGTCTTGCGGATTGACTGCTTCTATACGCGGATGCAAACCTTGCTCGGAGGCTTTGTACAAGGTGAGGAAGCCCACCATCTTTTCTCTTAAAGCCTGACAATGGACATGCGCCTGCGATGCCTTGCTCTGATCGGGAGCCAGCGTCAAATCCGATAATTCACCTTCCAGTGAACTCAGCGCATTCTTCAAATCATGCACGATGATGGCGGCCAGTTGCGGATCCATACTTAAGCCTCCACGCTGGCTTTGACCAGGGTTTCACGCAGGAAGCGATACATCTTGGCGACCCGTTCGCTATTCGGCATCAAGACATCCAGCTGGCTTAGATAAGCATTTACGCGTTCGACGTAATTGCGATCCAGTCCTTTTTGGCTCATCCATAGCAAATGCAATTGCGCTGCGGCCAGCAAGACACCGGTATTTTCCGGAGTTGCATGCAAGGCTTCTTCCAGTTTGGCCAGTGATTCGTCGAATTGACCTGAGCGCATTAATTGCGTGGCCTGTTCGACGATCAGTGCGCCTTCGCTGATGGAGTCGTCGACCACTTTTTCTATCAGTGCTTCATTGCCGGTGTCTTGCAGGACGCGACGGGCGAAGGCCACCAGACGCGTATTTTCATGATCGGCCTTGATGGCTTTACTGACGATGCGTGCGCCTTCGTCGGCCAGTCCGACGCAAAATGCGGCTTTGGCCAGCGTCAGCGTATGGATGTCGGCACGGATGCCGTCGGCCAGTTCCTTGGCCGAAGCAAAGGCGGCTTGCGCCGAGTTCATATCACCGAGGCGCGCAAAGGCCTGTGCCGCTATCGTCGCTTGGCGTGCTAAAAAGTAGGGATCATCGTGGTGATCCTGCACGGCGGCACTCAGCACCGACAGCGCATCGGCCGCTTCGCCGATGTCGACCTGGACCTGCGCCAGTGACAAGGCGTCGGACGCTTGTGCCGTCAGCGAACCACGCGTATGCGTCAGTGCTTTCTTGAAAGCGTTGCGCGCCTGTTCCAGATTACCGACCCGGTAGGCGGCATCACCCATCAGGCGGCTGCGGCGTGCGGAAGGAATCACATCATAGGATTTGTTATAGGCATCGAGCACCGCATCTTCATTGCCCTGCGCTTCGGCGATTTGCGCCAGCAAGTCGTAGGCATCTATGAATTGTGTGTTGGCGCTCAATACTTCGTCGACTTGTTGCTTTGCCTGCTCCAGTTTGCCGGCGGCCTGATCGCAACGGGCGAGACCGAGTCTGGCCCACACCAGATCGCTGCGCAAACCGAGTGCTTTTTGGTAGGTCGCGCGCGCATCGTTGATATTGCCCAACTCGAGCGAGGAACTGGCCTTGATCTTGAGGATATCGACTATCCATTTCGGCTCGCTGAGCAGCACGATGTCGCATTCGGCGATGGCGCCGCTCAGGTCTTTCATTTGCAGGCGATCGGTGATCGGCTTCAAGGCCTGTTGCCGGTCCAGCAAACGTTCAAGGCGATCGGCGATCTTGCCACCGGTCAGCGGCTTGACCATATACGCATCGGGCTGGAATTCGGCGGTACTGGCCACGCTGTCATAGCTACTTTCAGCCGTCACCATAAAGAACATGGCAGTCGGCGACAGCAGTTTTTGCGAACGCAGGTACTCCAGTACTTGCTGACCGTTGGTTTCTTTGTTGAGGTTGTAATCGCAGATGATTACATCGTAATTGGTATTGCGTATGCGTTTGATCGCATCATTCGGCGTCGCCGACTGATCAACCTGGGCGATGCCGAGTTGACCGAGTTGAGTGCGTATATTCTGTCGCATCGTCGACATATCATCGACGACCAGCGCGCGTAGTTTGGCAAGACGGCTATTGAGAATAGTGGCCATTATGGAGCGGGGAATGGTGATGCCCCATCATACGGCTATGTGTTGACGCTTGCCATCAAAAAATGCTCCTCCTGTCCTAAGGTACAGGAGGGCAGGCGCGCAGCAATCAGCCTGCGCGCCCCGAGGTTCAAGCCAGTAATGCAGCGCGATGTCGGGCAGCAGTTGCGGCCAGCGCCGAATGCGCCACGCTATACGACGACATATCAGATACCGGCGCCCGCACTGCGCGCAGTGAACGGGCGCTATGTGGGCGCGTCATGAGCGTCGGGATCGCGACCGGCAGCACCACAGGTTTGCAATGCACGGGGCCACGGCGTTTGATGATTTCAACCGACATGCGACCTTCGGTCGCGGCCTGGCACAGCATGCGCAAAGGGGCAGGGGACGACTGGTTTTGCGCTGCCAGCGGACGGAACACAAACGTCAGTCCTTCATTGGCGGCGGCCATCAATTGCAGGCGACGCAGATGATCGGGACGGGCTTCAGGCAGCCAGCACAGCAAGGCACCGAAATGCACATTCTTGATCGCTTGTTCGACCGCCCAGATGCGGTCCATAGGCTTGTCGGCTTCAATCACGATCAGGTGGCCGGGATCCAGATTGAGGTCGGACAATGCGGTCGCAATATGCGCTGGCGCCAGCAGAATGACGGTTTTGCCTTCTTGTGTCAGACGGGTCAGGGTAGGTGCCAGCAGGCGCAACTCGCCGATGTCTGGTTGTGCCAGCAGCAATTCGATCAAGACCGAAGCCGGCCAGCCACCATTTGGCAATTCCTGATCCAGCGCACGGTAACCGGAAAGCTGCGGATGCGGGCGCGCAGCCGGGGCTGACTCGCCGGACCAGATGCTGTCGGTATAGGAAGAGATCGCTGAATTGTGAGCCAGTGCTGCCATAAAACCTCCAAATGCTGTTTTGGGATAACGCCCCGGTGCTGCCGGTGTGTTAGCAATATACTGTATATACATACAGTATAAAAGGTTTTTTTATAAAAATTTACTGACTGACTGTTTTGGGTATTGCCGGGTTTTACTGTTCCTTGCCGGGCTCGTTGCTGACGTTCTTGCTCTCTACCAGTGCCATTTGGCGGCGCAAACGCTGTGCTTCTGCGGCATCACCGGCCTGTTCCGCACGCATGGCCTGCACTCCCAGCCATGCCAGCAGAGGGCGACGCCAGCCCTGTGCCGATGCGGTTTTTACAGCTTCGCTGATGACGACTGGGGTCGCGCGTTTGCTTTGCAGCAGCACGCCCGCTGCGACCAGACGCGATAAGGGGTCTTCTATGCTTTGCATTGCGGCGGCAGCGGCAGTATCTGAACTGGCGGCCGCGACGGCCCGGTGTTGTGAGGGCAGTTGTGCGATATCTGCCGTCTGTATGCGCCCGGCCAGATAGTCGGCATAAGCGACTTCGGCCGCCGGAGCATCCTGCCGCAGTTTTTCAAATGCACTACATGCATCCAGTACCAGACTGGCGACCTGAGCCGCACAGCGTGTCAGTTCAACCCGTGCCAGCAGGTCGATGCGGCCGGTGCGCGCCACTTCATTGCGGGCAAACAGAAATTCTTGTTCGGCTACCCGGCTATTGCCTTCCAGATAGGCTTTGCTGGCGCGCTCAGTCGCATCTTTGGCATTGATTTGCCAGTCGGGTACCGGTTTACCGGCACATGCGCCGAGCAAGAGGCTGGTCGCTAACAGGCTGCTTAAAAGGCGGAAGCGCATCATGGCAGGTTCAACTCCGTATCCCGTGCAAACGGCCATTTGCGATTGATTTCATTGACCAGTTGTTCCACCTTGCGCAAGCTGCGGTCTACATCCGCCCGCAAGGAACCGAGGTCGCCGCTGGCGGCTTTGGCATTGCCGCTAATGACTTGCGCATCGGCCAGTACGGCATCCATTTTTTTCAAACTGGTTCTGGCTTCACCCAGCATTGCATTGAGCTGCACGATGGTGGCCTGGCTATTGCCATCCTTGCCAAACACCTGATTGTCAGTCTTGACCAGCAAGCCGTCGACTTTGGCCAGCACATCATTGGCGCGGTCCAGCGTTTGTATGATTTTTTGCGCATCCTTATCGCTGCCGACCAGAGCTCCGAGGGCGCCATGCTTGCCGTTAAGTTTTTCAGTCAATCCCTGCAGATTGCTGAGGCTGGTGCTGAGGGCGGATTCGGCCGAGGTCAGATTGTTGACGTTCTCTATCAATTGCTTGGCGGCCGCGACTAGCAAGGGGATTTCTGCCGCGACATCACCGACCAGCAAGGTACGTTCCGCGCCGGCTTCCAGCGGCGGATCGGTGGCCACGCCGGTAAAGGCGCGGATGCGGGTGCTGCCGACGATGCCACGTTCCATCGTAAATACGCTGGAGCTACGCAGCCAGTGTGCGTCTTTTTCTGCGATGGCAGCGATGATGCGGGCCTTGCCATCCTTGCCCAGTTCGATGCGACTGATGCGTCCGACCGGGAAGCCGGAAAAGGTCAGGTCCATACCAACCGTCACGCCTTCGGAGTCGTCCGCCAGCAAGACCAGTTCCTGCGTGGTTTCGAAGGCACCGCGCGCATACATCAGATAAGCGACCGAACCGGCAATCAGGACCACCAGAAACAGCAGCAGGATGGCGGCCTTGAATTCCAGATTGTGCGGCACGATCGCGCGCAATTGCGCGTTGGGTGTAGCGGTCGGAGCGGCTTGTTCGGGTGGTACTTGCATGGCGATCAGGCGCAGTCTTAGTTTATAAAAACAGGATTAAAAGTAATTACCCATCAGTGAGGCGATCTGTATCAATAAGATGACAAAGAACAGTCTCACCATCGCTGCCAGTTCGCTGGCTGCCTTGAGACGGCTGGCTAGCGGCTCGCGCGGATTATCGTATAAGGATGAAGCCATCGGAATCAACGATACAGCAAGACTGAAGAATAAGGTCTTGAGCAGAAAAATCATCGACACCGAAGGGTTGAATATTTGCCCGACCACACGCGTGTAGTCAGCCAATGCCCATTGGGTAAAGCCGTAAATCGAGAGATAGGTCAGTATCAGCGCCAGCACACAGCTGACCGCAGCCAGCATCCAGACCGAGAAGATGCCGGCAATCGCACGCGGGAAGAATTCGGCGCGGATAGGGTCTACACCGTCCTGCCGCATCTTCAGCAAATCACCGCGTCGGCGCATTTCTGCCAGCTCGACGCCATCCGGCAGTGTGCGTCGCAGCGCGACGAAGAGGGCAGCAGTCAGTGGTATCAGTTCCAGTACCAGCATGCGCACCACCATATCGAGCGCATATTTGGAGAGTCCGTAACTGAGCGCGGTTACCATGACGACGCGGATCAGAATCACGCTGATCAGGGATGACAGCAGTGAGAACCAGATCAGATTGGTGGCCGTGCCCGACACCAGCTGATGAGCGATCGCATAGCGGTGTTCACGCTTGTAGGTGGTCGGCGAGAAGGTCAGCGACAGCACAATCACGCCAAACAGCAGGATGCGCCAGCCGCCCAGCAGCCAGCCGACAGTGGCTCCGCCTGTGCGTACTATGGAATCCGAAAGTGGCAGTTTTGCGCTCATGCGAATATGGTAGCAGTGAATCAGTGGCTTATTGCAGCGGATTCGGCAAAGTCGTCCTGTAGATGCCTTGCTGCTGCACTGCAATTTGCGCTCTTTGACATTACAGCTGTTAGCTTACAAACTAGTAACCGCGTGGCAACTGCGGATGCGGGCAGCACGCTACGGTCCTACTATGAATCTCACTATGGATAGATCATCTATGGATTTCTTTAAGCCGGAACGGATCGGCAAAATCAAAGCCATGGTCAAGGGTGGCAAGCCTTTTGTGTTTGACGATGGTGATATCCGCAGCTTGCACTTTGACGAACGCATCGTGCAAAGTGCGATGCGGCTGTCGGCACCGGATGAATTACTGATCCCCTATACGCGGGCCTTGACCGCATTTTCGCTGTTCCATCCTGCGCCTGAGCATATTCTGCTGGTCGGTCTGGGGGGCGGTTCCGTGCTCAAGTACTGCTATCGCAACTTGCCGGATACCCGCATCACGGTACTGGAGATTGATGCAGATGTGATTGCCTTGCGCGAACAATTCATGATTCCGGCCGATGATGCACGGCTGCAGGTATTGCATCAGGACGCCGTCTCCTATCTGCATGACCTGCCTGAGCAGACGGCAGACGTGATCTTGCTGGACGGCTTTGATGCGGATGGTGCGGCCGGCGAGTTGAGTTCGTATGACTTTTTTCACGATTGCCGCCGCGTATTGCGTGACGGTGGCGTACTGCTGATGAATATGGCCGACGATGGCGATGCCGCGACGGCCGCGCTGACGCAAGGTCAGGCGCTGTTCGGCCTCGGGCGTCTGTGGTGGCTCAAGACGGTGGGCGACAATAGTCATCTGGCGGTGATGCTGAAGATGGCTGACAGCGTGAGCGATGCAGAACTGCGCCGTCAGCAGATGCAAATGTGCCGGCATTATGTGCTGGAGCTGATTTATCCGCGGCACCTGGGTTAGCTTGCTGCCAGCCGGGCAGTTTGAAAAAACTGCCGGTAAATTTTGCAAAGGTGCATGCTTGTGCGCTGCTTGCAGATTTATTTGCTGAGCTTATTTAACATCGATCAAAGCCAGCCCGCTTTCTGCATCGTAGGTGCGTTTCAGATAGCCGGGCGATTCCGTCAACGTGATTTCCAGTGTCGGCCGCACATAGGCTTCCAGCAGGTGGCCGCCATGTGCAGTGCCGTCACGCTTGCCGAGAACTACGTGCGCATGTATCTTCGCTGCGCCATCCTGTAATGCGATATCGCCGATCAGCGACAGCACCTCGGTCTGTTCAAACACCGGGATTTTTTCATAGTCTTTCTGGGACCAGTCGAAATAGCCAAGAGTCGCGCTGCTAAAGGCGCCTATCGCTGTGAAGCGGCTTGCATTGAGATTGTTTTCTCGGGCGAAGCGTTGAATTTGCGAGACCACTTCTTCGCCAGTCTCGAGTATGAGTACATAGGTTTTTTCCGGTGCATCGTTAAGTATTTTGCTATGCATGTTAAGCTACCTCTCAGTTAGTTCGATTTCGCTTCCGATTTTCATTTTTTCTTCAAGCACATTGCCGCTCCTTGCTGAGCGGATCACCGTGTTAACAGGCGTGCTTGCCTGACATTTTTACGTTTTGTTTTCATCTTCATCTTGCTGCATGTCTCAAAAGTTGGGAACTCTTGTTAGTTTCTGTATCTCCAACTGAGCAAAATACGGACCACCATGTCAATCTAAAAACCGCAACAGCGGGGAGGAAGAAATATGGTCAGTACTACCTGCACGCACGCCTATTCCCTATGTGGAATACGTCTACTTCATCCGCAGCAGTTTTTCAGTAGTAGCGCAGAGCCAACTGTGGCGCGGCCGCTGCGTCTGCATGTTTCCTTGAGTTTTTCTTATAAGCAAAGTGAGGGCGACTTTGTTTAAAAAGCTCTTGAATCGACATCTGGATTTTTCATTCTCGGAAGATGGTTCAACACCGTCCGAAGAACCGGTACGCGTAGAGATCTTCAGTGCCGAACGGCTGGAGTCACATGCGGCCCATCTTGCTGCGATACAAAAGATCGGACCAGCGCACGGCCGTGTCAGCCTCATCACCGCTGCCCGCGAGAACGGCAAGATACTGACCGCTGCGCATGCCGCGATAGAACGCGCCACCAGCGAACGCCGCGCCATCACCTCCGCCGCAGAATGGTTGCTGGATAATCTGCACGTCATCAATGAAAACGTCACCAGCGTGGTGGAGAACTTGCCGCGCCGTCTGTATAAATCGCTGCCGAAGTTGACGGGCGGCAACCATGCGGGCCAGCTCAGAATCTATGCCTTGTGCTGGGAATTCGCCGCACATACAGATAACCATTTCGACGCCGATCTGTTCCTGCGTTTCGTGCGCTCTTATCAAACCGTACAACGTCTGACGATGTCTGAGTTGTGGGCCTTGCCGGTGGTGCTGCGGGTAGTCTTGCTCGAGCATTTGCGGCGCGTCGCGGTGCGCGTCGTCAAGGCGCAGGCGGCACGCCAGGCAGCCGATGATTTTGCCAATGATTTGATCGTCATCGCGCAAAAGATGCCGGAGAACGAACAACCCGCGATCGTGTTGCCGCCGGGGCGCTTATTGCAGCCCTTTGTAGTTCAGCTGGTGCAGCGTCTGCGTTACCAGCAGCCGGGCTTTACGCCTTTGCTGGATGCGCTGGGGGCACGCTTGCTGGATCAGGGCCCGACCATCGACGACATCGTCTTGCGCGAGCATACGACGCAGGTCGCGTCGAACCAGACCATACGCAATATCATCACCAGCATGCGCGCGATTGCGGCGTATGACTGGCGTGTCTTTTTCGAATCCGTCAGTCTGGTCGAAGAGAAATTGCAGACCTTGTCGAATTACGCCGAGCTGGATTTCCTGACGCGTGATCGCTATCGCAAGATCATTCAGCATATCGCGCTCAATGCGCGTTACTCCGAGCAGCAAATCGCCGATGCGCTGGTGCGCAAGATTGAATCACATCGCAGTCAGTTATCGGTCGACGATATTGCCGATGATGAACGTGCGCTCGATCCCGGGTATTACTTGCTGGGTCGTGGTCGTACCGATCTGGAAGCCGAGCTCGGCTACAAGCCGCACCTGACGCAAAAGCTGCGGCGTCATTACATTACCCATGCCAGTACTTATTACCCGCTGACGATCTTGTCGATCGCGCTGATTTTCCTCGCGTTCCCGCTGTGGACCACATATGGGCAAGGGATCCCGACGGCAGTACTGACGGTGCTGATCATCGCGGGTCTGTTCCCGGCGGTGGATATTGCCGTGACCTTCGTCAACAAGGTATTGATGCGGGTATTCTGGCCGCGCCATTTGCCGCGTCTGGAACTGGTCGACATTTCCGAGACGATGCGAACCTTTGTCGCGGTACCTATCATGCTGACCAGCGAAGAGGGCATAGAAGAAGAAATCCAGCAGCTGGAGACGCATTACCTGGCTAACCCGGATGGCGAAGTGTATTTCACTCTGTTGTCTGACTGGGCCGATGCGAAGCAGGAACATATGCCGCAGGATTTGCCCTTGCTGGAAAAAGCCCGGCGTTGCATCGCGATGCTCAATACCCGCTACGGTCCGAGCAAGAGTGGTCAGACCCGTTTCTATATATTGCATCGCCGTCGCTTATGGAATGAAGCCGAAGGCAAGTGGATGGGCTGGGAGCGTAAGCGCGGCAAATTACATGAGTTCAACCGTCTCTTGCGCGACGCGCAGGATACTTCCTTCCTGCTCGATGCTATTCCGGTACCGCACAATGTGCGCTATGTGATCACGCTGGATGCCGACACGCGCTTGCCTATCGGTGCCTTGCGCGCACTGGTCGGGGTCGCCGCGCATCCGCTGAACCGGCCGCGGCATGACCCGGAAACCATGCAGGTGGTAGAAGGCTACGGCATTTTGCAGCCACGGATTACCCCGACCTTGCCGATGCAGCAGGAGCGTACCTTATACCGTCGCTTCTTCTCGGCACGCGGCGGCATAGATCCCTACGGTGGCGCGGTATCGGATGTCTATCAGGACGTGTTTGGCTGGGGCAGTTATTCCGGCAAAGGCTTGTATGACGTCGACGCATTTGAGCTGGCACTGTCCGGCAAGGTGCCGGAAAACACCATGCTCAGCCATGATTTGTTCGAAGGTGCGCTGGCACGCTGTGCGTTGGTGAATGACGTCGAGCTGTTTGAAGATTTTCCGTCGCATGTGGAAGAAGCCGCCGCCCGTCAACATCGCTGGACCCGTGGTGACTGGCAGTTGCTACCGTGGCTGCTGAATGCAGGCCGGGTCTCGATGTCGATGATAGACAGGCTGAAGATTGCCGATAATATGCGGCGCTCGCTGACGCCGCCGGCGATATTGCTGACGCTGGTCTGCACTTTCTTTTTGACTACGGCACCAGCCTGGCCATGGTTGCTGCTGGCGATCGTCGGTCTGGCGCCACCGGCCGTGTTCCGCTTCTTCTCCGACTTGCTGCCGCATCGTGATGACCTGAGCTTTAAAGCGCACTGGCGGCGCGGTCTGGCCGTGTTGCCGGATACCATCGCGGTAGTCTTTATTTCACTCGCGGTGCTGGCACAGTATTCATGGCTGATGCTCGATGCGATTGCGCGCACGCTGGTGCGGCTGATGTTCACGCGCAAGAAATTGCTGGAGTGGGTCACGTCGGCACAAGTGAGACGCGCAAAAAAATACTCTATCAGTAGCTTCCTGTGGCGTGGCCGCATGGGAATGGCACTGGCAGTGCTAACGGGCGTCGCGGTGGCCTTCCTGAATCCGGCCGCATGGTGGCTCGCCTTGCCATTCTGCTTGCTGTGGTTATTCAGCCCGGTCATTGCGCGTGCGATCAGTATCCCGCCGGTCGATACCAATGTAGAAGAGCTGGATGTCGATGAAGAGACCGAGCTGCGTCTGGTAGCACGTCGCACCTGGCGCTTCTTTACGACCTTCGTGGTGGCGCAGGACAACTATCTGCCACCGGATAATTTTCAGGAAGATCCGCAGCCGGTGATTGCGCATCGCACTTCACCGACCAATTTTGGCTTGTACCTGTTGTCGGTGGTGAGTGCACGTGACTTTGGCTGGATCGGGCTGGGCGACATGATGCGTCGGCTGGACGACACCATGACGACCTTGCACAAGCTGCCGCGTTACCGCGGTCATTTCTACAACTGGTATGAAACCGAGCGACTGGAGGTCTTGTCGCCGCGTTATATCTCTACCGTCGATAGCGGCAATCTGGCCGGGCATTTGTTTGCGCTGGCACAGGCGTGCAAGGATGCGCGTGAGCAAAGTATCTTGCGTCCGACCATGGTGGCCGGTATGCGCGATGCGGTCTTGCTGTTACGGCTGGCGATTGATGGCATAGGCCATGAGTTGCGCACGCAAGCGGTCAGTATCAATGAGCTGCGTAAAGGAACCGAACAATTCAGCGACTTTTTGCTGGCGACGAATGCGGTATCACCCAGCTATGCCTTCTGGGAAAAGATGGTGGAGCGTTCGGAAAACCTGTTTGATCTGGCGCAGGCATTCTCGGTTGAGGTGCAGAGTCCTGATAATGAAGTGCTGACCTGGGCGCATGAATTGCGCGCCGTCGTGCGCATGCATTGCAATGATTTTGTCGTGATGATGCCGTGGGTCCATCTGGAAGCACAGGATGGGAATAACAATCCGGAACTGTGGCAGATCATCAATTCCCATATCAGTATCCATGTCGCACTGGAAGATTTGCCTACCGCTTATCTGGCCGCGCGGCGCGATATCTCTCGCCTGTTCTCGTCGCAGAACCGGCTCGATCCGGATGTGATTCCGCAGCCGCTATTCGATGCACTGGATGGGGCGTTGATGCAAGCCGCGGTGCTGGCAGTCGAATGGCAGGACCGGCTGGAGAGCATGGAGCAGGCGGCGCGCGTGATGGCGCACGAGATGGACTTCAGCTTCCTGATGTCGAGTGAGCGGCAATTGTTTTCCATTGGTTACAACGCCGATGAAGGCAAGCTGGACGATAGCTATTACGACTTGCTGGCGTCGGAAGCAAGGTTGGCGAGTCTGGTTGCGATTGCCGAACGGCAGGCGCCTCCTTCGCATTGGTTCCGTCTGGGGCGGCGCATGTTGCCGGGCCTGAACGGGCCGGTGCTGGCTTCCTGGTCGGGTTCCATGTTTGAGTACCTGATGCCGTCGCTGGTGATTTCGACGCCGCGTGGCAGTGTGCTGGATCAGACTTGCCGCAACATCGTGGCACGCCAGATTGAGTATGGCGAAGAACGGCGCGTGCCTTGGGGCGTCTCAGAGTCTGCAATGAATCTGCGTGATCGCGCATTTACCTATCAGTATTCGGCCTTTGGCGTACCCGGTCTGGGCCTCAAGCGCGGGCTGGAAAAAGATATAGTGATCGCACCGTATGCGACCGGTCTGGCGGCGATGTATATGCCGAAGAGCGCAGTCGCGAATTTCCGCCGTCTGGCCGAGATCGGTGCGCTGGGTCGTTATGGCTTTTACGAAGCGCTGGACTTTACACCAGGGCGGCGTGCCGAGAATCAGACCATGGCCATCGTGCGCGCTTATATGGCGCATCACCAGGGCATGTTGCTGGTGGCCTTGGGGAATGTGATTAACCGCAATGTGATGCGGCATCGTTTCCACCACGAACCGATTATCCGTTCGGCCGAACTGTTACTGCATGAATCGCAGCCGCGTTGGGTGCAGCCAGCCTCATTGGCATTGCGTGAAGAGCGCGAGCGGCCGACCGTGGTCATGCCGGAATCCGGCGTGGCACGCGAGTTTAATACCGCGATGACGCCTAGTCCGGAAACCCAGTTGCTATCGAACGGCCATTATGGCGTGATGATGACGGCCGCCGGTTCCGGTTACAGCCTGTGGAATAAATTGGGCATTACCCGCTGGCGCGAAGATGCGACCCGCGATCATTGGGGTAGCCACATCTATCTGCGTGATTCAGAAAGCGGCGCGTATTGGTCGGCCGGTTTCCAACCGACTGCAGTTGAACCGGATTCTTATCAGGTCAAATTTGCCGAAGACCGGGTGCGCATCTCGCGTGCCGATGGTTCCATCTCCAGTATGCTGGAAGTGATTGTGTCGCCGGAAGATGATGCCGAGTTACGCCGTCTGACGCTAACCAATAACGGCTCGCGTACCCGCTATATCGAAGTGACGTCGTACATGGAAGTCTTGCTGGCACCAGTCGCGGCCGATATTGCGCATCCGGCGTTCTCGAACCTGTTTGTCGAAACTGAATACCTGCATGAAATACGCGGCTTGCTGGCGTCGCGTCGACCGCGCAAGGATGGCGAGAGCCGACCATGGGCAGCACATGTGGTGGCGCGTGGTGAGGGCAGTGATAGCGCCGTCGGGATCGAGTATGAAACTGACCGCGCGCGCTTCATCGGTCGCGGTCAGGGTGTCAGCAATCCCTTGTCTATCATTGATGGCCGGCCTTTATCGAATACGGTCGGTGCGGTGCTGGATCCGATTTTCAGTCTGCGCGTACGCGTCAGACTGGAGCCGGGTGAAATCGTGCATCTGGTGTTCTCGACCATGGCAGCCAATTCGCGCGAAGAAATTCTCAGCCTGGCGGATAAATATCACGACGGCTCTGCCTTCTCACGCATCTCGGCACTGGTGTGGACGCATGCACAGGTGCAGTTGCACTATCTGCGCGTCGAGCATTACGAAGCGGAGCTGTTCCAGCATCTGGCTAGCCGCATCCTGTTTTCCGAGCGTTCTTCACGCGCCAGCGGACGAGTGATACGCTCCATGCGCCTGAGTCATGCCGGTCTGTGGGGGCAAGGCATTTCCGGTGACCGGCCTATCGTCTTGCTGCGCATGGCCAAGCAGGAAGACTTGCGTCTGGTATCGCAATTATTGCGTGCGCATGAATACTGGCGCATCAAGCAATTGCCAGTCGATCTGGTGATCCTGAATGAAAAAGGCGCCTCGTATGCGCAGGAACTGCAGGCCGCGATGGAAGGCATGGTACGCGCAGCGCAAGCCTTCTCGGCGCAGCAAGAGCAGGCCGAGCGCGGTGGTGCTTTCATCGTCAGAGCGGATGTAATTACCGATGATGAGCGGACCTTGTTGCTGGCTTCAGCGCGCGTGGTGCTGGAAGGCGGGCAGGGTAGTCTGGCAGAGCAAATGCAGACCCGCCCGGAAGTCGAAGAAAATCCGCCGTTCTCGTGGCTCAAGCGTGAGATACAAGGACCGCGTGCCGGACCGCCCGCAGCAGCGCCGCAACTGGCCTTGTTCAATGGTCTGGGTGGCTTCGACAAGGATGGTCGTGAATATGTGATCGTGCTCGGACAAGATCAGGTCACACCGGCGCCGTGGATCAATGTCATCGCCAATCCGGTGTTTGGCTTTACCGTCTCGGAACGCGGCGCTGGTTACACCTGGAGCCTCAACAGTCGCGAAAACAAATTGACGCCATGGTCGAACGACCCGGTATCGGATCCGTCCGGCGAGGCCTTCTACATCCGCGATGAAGAAAGCGGCGCACTGTGGAGCCCGACTATTTCCCCGATACGCGTGCCGCATGCGGTGTACACCACGCGTCACGGCCATGGTTACAGTCGCTTCGAACTCAATTGCAGTGGTATCGCCAGTGAATTGCTGCAATTCGTCAGCTGGGATGATCCGGTCAAGATTTGCCGTCTGCGTCTGAAGAATGTATCGCGCGGCCCGCGTCGCTTGTCGCTGAGTTCCTATGTTGAATGGGCGCTGGGTGCCACCCGTGCTGACAATGTGCCTTTCATTGCGACCGAACGCGATGCCGCCACTGGTGCTCTGTTTGCGCGCAATCCGTGGAATATCGAATTCGGCCAGCGTGTAGCCTTCATTGATCTGTGCGGCAAGCAAACGGCATGGACCGGGGACCGCCGTGAATTCATCGGTCGCAATGGCAATTTCCAGAAACCGGAAGCACTGACCCATGGCAGCGTTTTGTCGAATCGGGTCGGTGCCGGCTTCGATCCTTGCGGCGTACTGCAAACCATCGTCGAAATTGCGGCCGACAGCGAAGTCGAAATCGTGTTCCTGATGGGGCAAGCCGATAACGACGAAGCGGCGCGTAGTCTTGTGCAGCGTTATCGCGCGGCCGACATCAACGAAGTGTTTGAAACCAGCCAGCGCAATTGGCACAACATCTTGCACAAGGTTCAGGTCGAGACACCGGATCGTTCGATGGACTATCTGCTCAATGGCTGGTTGCTGTACCAGACCCTGAGTTGCCGCTTCTGGGCGCGTACAGCTTTCTATCAGGCCGGTGGTGCCTATGGCTTCCGCGATCAACTGCAGGACACGCAGGCACTGGCACTGGTCGCACCGGCGCTGGCACGTGAGCAAATCCTGCGGGCCTCGTCGCGCCAGTTCCCGGAAGGCGATGTGCAGCATTGGTGGCATCCGCCTAGCGGGCGTGGCGTGCGTACGCATATTTCGGATGATTTGATCTGGCTGCCTTACTGTGCCGCGCATTATGCGGATGTGACCGGTGACACGCAGATCTACGATGAAATGCTGCCTTTCCTGCAGGGCGAAGCTTTGCCGCCAGAGAAGGAAGACGCCTACTTTGAAGCGCATATCTCGGACGAGATGGCCAGCGTCTACGAGCATTGTGCACGGGCCCTGGATCACAGCCTGCATACCGGTCCGCATGGTTTGCCTTTGATGGGCGGCGGCGACTGGAATGACGGCATGAACCGCGTCGGTCACGGTGGTAAAGGCGAGAGCGTGTGGCTGGCGTGGTTCCTGTATGCCACCTTGCTGCGTTTTGCCCCGGTGGCAGAAGCACGCAAGGACAAGGCGCGTGCCACGCGCTGGCGCAAGCATGCCGAGAAACTGAAGAAAGCCACCGAACAGCATGCATGGGACGGCGCATGGTATCGCCGTGCCTACTTTGACGATGGCACACCGTTAGGTTCCGCCAGCAACGCCGAATGCCGTATTGATTCGATTGCGCAAAGCTGGTCGGTGATTTCCGGTGCAGGTGAGCCGGAACGGGCACAACGTGCGATGGATTCGGTCGATCAATACCTGATCCGGCCGGGCGATGATCTGATCTTGCTGTTCACGCCGCCATTCGACAAGACTCCGCTGGACCCGGGTTACATCAAGGGTTATCTGCCGGGCGTGCGGGAAAACGGCGGGCAATATACGCATGCTGCGGTGTGGTGTCTGATCGCTTATTCGAAGATGGGCAAAGGCGGGCAGGCGCATGATTTGTTCAAAATGATCAATCCGGCCAATCGTAGTAGTTCGCGTACCGGCATGGCCGCTTACAAGGTCGAGCCGTATGCAGTGGCGGCGGATATCTATGCCGAGTCGCCACATGTACGGCGTGGCGGCTGGACCTGGTACACCGGTGCCGCCGGTTGGTTGTATCGCGCCGGGGTGGAATCGATATTGGGTCTGTGCGTACAAGCCGATCGCCTGAGTCTGGATCCATGCCTGCCGCACGAATGGCGCAGTGCCAAGCTGCATTACCGCTATGGTGCAGCGGTGTATAACATCACACTGCAAAATCCGAGCGGTATCAGCAAGGGGGTGCTGCGCGTCGAACTGGATGGCGTGGTACAGCCGGAACTCTTTGTCCGCATGCAGGATGACGGCGCGGCGCATACGGTCACCGTGCTGATGGGGAATCCGGTGGTTCCCGCCGAGTGAACACTGTCCTGCGGCCTTGATTTGCTAGTCATGCGCAGCGTTTTTCAAGCGGCGAATAGCTGCTGAAAAGCTCTGCATATCGACTCTTTGTTTCAGCAGCCTCTCATGATAATGGTGCTACATGCTAGCCGTCCCTGAACAGGGGCGGCGGCTCACCGATTATCCATGAGGATGAACATATGTTGACTGAACGCGAACTCGAAAGCTGCTACCTGGGCCAATTCATCCCGGTGCATTACCACCACAATATGTTGATGGATAATCGCCGCATGTCGGGCTTCAAGGCTGCGATTGCGCATCTGGTGGCGCCGGGTGCCAAGGTGCTGGAACTGGGTGGCGGCACCGGCGTGCTGTCATGGTTTGCGGCAGCCAAGGCGGAAAAAGTCTGGTGCGTCGAATACAACCCGGATCTGGTTGCCGAAGCCAAGCGTTTCCTCGCGCAAAATGTGAATGGTGAGCGGGTTGAAGTCGTACAAGGCGATGCCTTTGAATACTTGCCACCTGAGCCGGTCGATGTGGTGATCTGTGAAATGATCCATGTCGCGATGCTGCGCGAAAAACAGGTACAGGTCATCGAATCCTTCAAGCAACGCTATCTGGAAAAGTTCGGCGGTCCCTTGCCACTGTTTATCCCGGAAGCGATGATCATGGCGGTGCAACCACTGCAACAGGATTACTGTTTTGAAGGTTATAACGCGCCTATCGTGCAGTTTCAGGAACCGACCTTTATCCAATCCGGTAGCGCGGAGCTGGCACAGCCTTCGGTCTACTCAGTGCTGGACTTTACGCAGGCAGTCAATGCGCAAATCGCGTGGGAAGGCGTGTTTGCGATCGAGCATGATGGCAATGTGAATGCACTGCGCTTCGTGACCAAGAACATCCTCGCGGTGAATATGCAGCAATCGACTACCATCGACTGGCTCAATCACTATCTGGTATTGCCGCTGGCAGAGCCGGTCAGCGTCAAGGCCGGTGATCAACTGCACGTGAGCTTTGAATACAAGGCGGGCGGATCGCTGCCATCGCTGCAGGCGACGATGCGGGCACAGCATTTACATGTGGTAGAAGCGGAGTGGGCTTTGCAAAGCAAGCACGTCGCTGCTTATGCCTGATTGTTGAGATGGACGCGCGAACAGCGCGGGAGGAAGACAGAAGAAATAGCGAGGCGCATCAAAGGCGCGCTCGCTATTTTTATTTGAGGACCAGCGATACCACGGTCAGCAATATGCCGATAAAGATGGCGACGCCGAGCAAGGCCGCCAGCAAGACGTAGAAAGGGTTCAGTCCGGTCACATCTTTTTCGTAATCGGAGCGACGACGCAAGCCGACGAAAGACCAGAAAATCGCACCCAGCGTCGCCAGAAAAGACATTTTCTCAGGCGCGTTCTTGCGCGGCGGTTCACCAGGTGACTCTATCGGTTCAGACATGCTTTCCTCCTTCAGGATCATTGCCAGCATACACCCGCTGTACCGTGCCAGACAGGATCAGATGCGCTGATATTGTCCATAGCAGCCGCGCCACAGCGGCGCGGCGCCATTTAGTGATCAGACGTCAACAAGCGCAAGGTCTGTATCAGTGCCTTGCATTCATCCGGATTGCCGATGCTGATGCGCAGGTACTGATTGATACGCGGATGATTGAAGTGACGCACGATGATGGCGCGTTCGCGCAGACCGGCCGCCAGCTGGCTGGCAGGCAGGGAGGCGTGACGGGCAAAGATGAAGTTCGCAGTGGAAGGCAAGACTGAAAAACCGAGTTTCTCCAGCGCTTGTGTCATTTCTTCCCTGCTATCAATAATCGCCTGCCGGGTTTGCTGGAAATAAGCTTCATCGCCGTAACTGGCGACTGCACCGGTCACCGCCATCCGATCCAGCGGGTAAGAGTTGAAACTGTTCTTGACGCGTTCCAGCGCTTCGATCAGCTTCGGATGTCCCATCGCAAAACCGACGCGGAGGCCAGCCAGCGAGCGTGATTTGGAGAAAGTACGGATCACCAGCAGATTCGGGTATTTGCGTATCAGCGCAATCGCGGTTTCGCCGCCAAAGTCGACATAGGCTTCATCAATCGCAACCACCACATTCGGCTGCTTGATCAATAATTCTTCAATCGCAGCCAGTGGCAAGGCGATGCCGGTTGGTGCATTCGGATTCGGGAAGATGATGCCGCCGCAAGACCGGGTGTGGTAATCGGCGAGCTTGATGCCCATCTCGTCATCCAGCGGGATTTCCTGATAGTCGATGCCGAACAGCTTGCAATAGACCGGGTAGAAGCTGTAGGTGATGTCGGGGAACAGCAAAGGTGCCTGATGCTTGAGCAGTGCCATGAAGACAAAGGCCAGCACTTCGTCGGAGCCATTGCCGACAAAAATCTCATTGGTCGCGACCTGATGGTAATCGGCCAGCGTTTGCTTCAGCGCGCTGGAATCCGGATCCGGGTACAGGCGCAAGGTATCGGCGCTGACGGCATGCATGGCGGCCATCACGGCAGGTGACGGCGGATATGGGTTTTCATTGGTGTTGAGTTTGATCAAGCCCGGCAATTTTGGTTGCTCACCCGGTACATAGGGGGTGAGTGTTTGCACGATAGGGCTCCAGAACTGGCTCATGACTGCTTTCCTTTTTCATTAGATATGCGCATTTTATCGTGTGCGGTGGGCAAAGGCGCGCCGATTTGACGATGGGGCTGGCAAGAAATCTGGTTTACCATGGTTTTCTTGCGCATCCTGGATTAGGCTGATTGCGCTTCATGCTGTTTCTTTCGTGACCGAGGAGATGACTGCTATGCCTACGACATCCATGTTTTCCACACAGTTGCAAAAGGCTGGTACGGCGCTACTGCTGCTCACCATGCTGAGTGCCTCGGCGCTGGCGCAGACGGCCAAGCCGCGGGTCGTGATACTGGCTACCGGCGGCACCATCGCCGGCGCTGGTGCTTCCGCCCTCAATAGCGCGACCTATGTCGCTGCCAAGGTGCCGGTCGATAAATTGCTGGCGGGGCTGCCGGAACTGGCCAATGTAGCTGACGTTCGGGGTGAGCAGGTATCGCAGATCGCGTCAGAAAGTTTTACCAACGACAACCTGATGAAGCTGGGCAAACGCGTTTCGGCCTTAGTGAAGCAGTCCGATGTGGATGGCATCGTGGTCACGCATGGCACCGATACGCTGGAAGAAACCGCTTACTTCCTCAATCTCGTTATACGCAGTGACAAACCTATCGTGGTGGTCGGTTCGATGCGGCCGGGTAGTGCGCTGTCGGCAGATGGCGCGCTCAATCTGTATGACGCCGTCAGCGTCGCCGCCAGCAAAGATGCGGTCGGCAAGGGCGTGCTGGTGACAATGAACGACGAGATCCAGAGCGGGCGCGATGTAGTCAAGAGCATCAACATCAAGACCAATGCCTTCCGCAGCCAGTGGGGACCGCTGGGGATGGTGGTGGAAGGCAAGAATTACTGGTTCCGTGCACCGGTCAAACGCCATACCCTGAACTCTGAATTCAATATCGATGAGTTTGATACGCTGGCTCCGGTCGACATTGTGTACGGCTATGGCAATGTGTCGCGTACTGCATTGGATGCGTTGGGCAAGAGTGTGCCGCCTCTGAAAGCGCTGATTCACGCTGGCACCGGCAACGGCTCGGTGGCGGATCGCATCGTGCCGGCTTTGCAGGACTTGCGTGCACAAGGCGTGCAGATCGTACGTTCGTCCCGTGTGCCGGAAGGTTTTGTATTGCGCAATGCGGAGCAGCCGGACGACAAGTATGACTGGGTGGTAGCGCATGATCTGAACCCGCAAAAAGCCCGCATACTGGCCGCGGTCGCATTGACCAAGAACCTCAGCAGCAAAGAGTTGCAGCGCGTCTTCTGGGAATATTGAAGCTAAGACCTTGCAGGCAGGACGAGGCGAAGGCGGGTGCAAGGGCAGCCGCCTTGCGCTTGTGACAATTCATGCCCGAACAGGGGCGGATTTTGTCTGTGGCGGCTGATAAATCGCCTTCATTCTGGTACAGTGCCGCCATGAGTAAATTGACCTTAGACCGCATCCTGCAATCGCAGGGATACGGCACCAGAAAATACTGCCGCAACTTGATAGAAGACGGCGAAGTCAGCATCAATGGCGAGAGCGTGACCGATTACCGCGCGGCTTTTGATACCATTGACCTTGAATTCACGATTTTTGATGAAGTCTGGCGCTACCGCGAACACGTGTATATCGTGTTGAACAAACCAGCCAATTTTGAATGTTCGCGCAAGCCCAGCCACCATCCCGGCGTGCTGACCTTGCTGCCGGAGCAATTCACCTGGCGCGAGCTGCAACCGGTCGGACGGCTTGATCACGACACCACCGGCATGCTGCTGATGTCGGACGACGGTCCTTTCATCCATGCGCAATCATCGCCGAAACGGCATATCCCCAAAGTCTATGTTGCCACCACGCATGATCCGGTCACACCGGAACTGATCGCCCAATTGCTGGGCGGGGTGCAATTGCATGATGAACCGGCACCACTGGCGGCGCAAACCTGCCGCATGCTGTCTGCCCATGAGCTGGAAATCGTGCTGGAGCAGGGTAAATACCATCAGGTCAAGCGCATGCTGGCGGCCGCTGGTAACCATTGCTCGGCCTTGCGCCGCGTTGCTATTGGCTCCCTGACGCTGGAATCGCTGCAACTGGCAGAGGGCGAATGGGCGTACCTGAGCGAAGCGCAACTGGCTTTGCTGGCCCCGGCCTGAGCCGAGCCGCGCAAGATCGCCCGCAATATTCAGGCTTGCCGACGGCAAGCCTTTTTTAATCGTTATTTTGTCCACAGCTGTTACGGTGATTTGTAAAATTGCGTTAAATGTATGTAATGAGAGACAAATCTCGGGTTAAATCGCCATTTAAAGCAGGGGCGGCATCTCGCCCTCGTCACGTAACTTGCCTTGCGCTATGATCAAAAAAATACTCCAAATACTGCCTAATCATCGTCGGAGACGGTCAACGTAATGCAAGCGATTAAACCTGTCATCCAACTGGCCAAAGAGCGCGCCTTATTCCGATTCTCCACACTTGCCGCACATATTCTGCAAGACGCGAGTACCAGCCTTACCCAACATATTCCTACCGCCGGTTCGGCGAATGAACAAAAATCCATTTCCGCTTCCCGCGACTTTCTTGCCAGCCATGGTCAGGAGTTCCTGAAGCGTTTGAATGTAAGTTACGCCGGCTATATCGAACGCGGCATGCAAACCATGTACCGCGATTTGCGACTCAGTCTGCACGACGTGTCGGCCGAAACGTTGACGCTGATGGACGACAACACCGTGACCCGGCAGATCGAAGTGGAGCGCCGCGTACTGCGTTTGCGCGATGCCGATCAGCAAAGTCTGGGCCGGCTCAATCTGATGATTGCGCAGTTGCACGAAGAGCACGATGTGCGGGAGCGGGAAAACCCGTTCCGCCCGTATCTGATGGCGCGCGCACTGCATGATGTGCTCAGCGAGATGACCAGCAATGCGAATGTATGCGCGATGCTGTTCGATCATTTGTCGGGTGCGCTGGCGGAGCAATTGCCTGAATATTTTTCTGCGATCCGGGATGTGTTTGAATCCAACGGGGTGCATGCCCGTTTGCTGGCACGCCCGAGTGCGCTGACCAAACGTGAACGTCAGATGCTGGAACTGGCGAATCAGGGTGGCTATCGCGCCACCGCTGCCAGCACCGGTATGCTGGCGGGCGCACCTGCTACTTTGGCTACTAGCGTAGCCGCTAACCTAGTGGCGGCGGGGCCGGACGGCTTCCCGCAATTGAATTTGGATGCAGGCTCCGCCACCCCGGCGCTGGAGCGCGTACTGGCGCAATTGCACAAGCCGGGCGCTTATACCAACGCGCTACCGGTGGAGGCGTCACCCGGGCAGATTGAATTGCAAGACTTCGTCTGGAAGATATTCAACCAGTCGGCACCGGGGCGCATTCCGCCTAATTTGCGTTTCCCGGAAGGCGTGCCGAACGCCCCGGCATCGGCCGCTGGCACCAAGCCGGCCAAGGCACATCCCTTGTTCCAGCAGCTGCAACAAATGCAGCAAGCCACTGCGGCTGCCACAACAAGCGAGGCCACTGCGCCAGCCGCGACCGTCACGCCAGCGCCTGATTTGCGTGAAGTGCTGGATCTGAACAAGGTCAATGAAATGGACCGGGTCGGGCTGGATGTGGTCACCATGCTGTTTGACTACATCGCCAGCGATGAAGCGTTGACGCCTGATTTCCGTAGCCTGATCGCGCAATTGCGCATTCCTTTCGCGAAAGCGGCGATGCTGGACCCGGAAGTCTTGCAGTTGTCCGCCCATCCGGCGCGGCAATTCCTCAATCGCAGCGCTGCTATCGCGCACGGTATGCATGCGAATGCGACGCCGGGTAAAGAGATTTATGTCGGCATGCAAGAGGCGATCAGCTGCATCCTCAAGGATTTCAATCAAGACATGCAAGTGTTTGCCACCGCTGACCTGCATTTGAGCCATGCGGTAGCCCAGGCCTTGCATGCGTCCGACGCGGAAGCATTGCGCGCGATCGATGCGCTGGAGTCGGCGCAAAAGAATCCGCAACAACACGATGTGCTGGTAGTACAGACTGTGAATGCGCTGCGTGAACGGCTGTCAGCAATCGATACTGATCAGCGTGCGGTCGACTTCCTGATCAAGATCTGGAGCCGGGTGCTGGTCTATGTCAGCGAACACGACAGTATGGACATCACGCCTTACCGTGAAGTGGTGGCTGACCTGTTGTGGAGTGTGCAGCCGGAGCTGGATGCGAGCGAGCGCAGTACCTTGATGCGCCTGCTACCGACGATTGTGAAGCGGATCAAGACCGGCCTGCAATTGCTGCTGTTGTCAGAAATCGAAAGCAAGCAGGCGCTGGATCAATTGGTCGCGATGCATGCCGAAGTGCTGCGCACCATACAGGGCAATCAACAGCAGGGCGCACGTTCGCTGCTGAGCCTGCAACAACATTTCTCGACCTTGCATATAGGCACCGCGGTAGCACCGCAGCCGACCGAAATCCATGCGCCTACCGTGCCGCAGGCACGGCTGCAGACCGCATTGCAGCAGTTTAATGTACATGCCGATCTGCATCTGGACAGTGATCTCGGCATGCTGATGAGTTCGGATGCCAAATGGCTGGGCGGCATGCATGTCGGCACCCAGGTTGAATGGTGGAGTGACGGCCGTTACTTGCCGGCTACCTTGCTGTGGATAGACGTGCCGCAATCCTTCTATCTGTTGCGTTTGAATGCAGCAGATGCCGCGCCGCGTCTGCTGATCTATTCGTCGATCGCCTTGATCAAGGGTTTGCGTGAAGGGTCGGTCGGGATGATAGAGTCGGCGCCGATCTTTGACCGGGCGATGGAATCGCTGCTGAACGCCAGTGGCGCGCAGCAGCTTGCTGTCTGAGTACAGCCCGGGGAGGCTTGAGCTGTACTTTATCAGTGTTACTTCTCAGTCTTACTTGATGATGCGATAGCAAGGGGTGTAAGTCTTGCCCGGCAACTTCATGCGGCTTTGCGCCACGAAGGCGGCCAGCAAGGCATCCATCGGTTCCATGATGCTGAGGTCACCGCTGATTTCAAAGTGGCCATGCTTTTCAATCGCACGGATACCGCTTTCCTTGACGTTACCCGCCACCACACCCGAAAACGCCCGGCGCAGGTTGGCCGCCAGTTCATGCCGTTCCTGATTTTGATGCAACGACAGATTGCGCATGTTTTCATGCGTAGGGAAGAAAGGCATCTGGAAGGCATGGTCTATCTTCAGGCCCCAGTTGAAGTAATACGCGTCGCCCTTGCTCTTGCGGAATTCGCGTACTTCCTTGATGCCGTCCTGCATTGCTTGCGCCACCTGCACCGGATCATCGACGATGATCTTGTACAGTTTCTGTGCCTTCGGACCCAGCGTGACGCCGATGAAATGGTCGATCTGCTTAAAGTAATCAGCTGAATTGGCCGGGCCGGTAAATACCAGCGGGAAGGGCTGGCCGGCATTGTCCGGGTGCAGCAGGATGCCGAGGATGTAGAGGATCTCTTCGGCAGTACCGGCACCGCCCGGGAAGACCACGATGCCGTGGCCGATGCGCACGAATGCCTCCAGGCGTTTTTCGATATCCGGCAGGATGACCAGGTCATTGACGATAGGATTCGGTGCTTCCGCCGCGATAATGCCGGGTTCCGATACACCGAGATAGCGTCCGGTCGGGATCCTTTGCTTGGCGTGACCGATGGTCGCGCCTTTCATCGGTCCCTTCATCGCACCCGGGCCACAGCCGGTGCAGATGTCCATATCGCGCAGGCCGATTTCGTAACCGACCTTCTTGGTGTAATCGTATTCTTCGCGCGAGATCGAGTGACCACCCCAGCACACCACCATCTTTGGATTCAATTGCGGATGCAGCACATTCGCATTGCGCAGGATATGGAATACGGAGTCGGTGATGCCGCCCGATGACTCGAGGTCGAAGGTCGGGTTCGAGATCACTTCATCATGCGTAAACAAAATGTCGCGCAGGACCGAGAACAGGTGCTCGTGTATGCCCTTGATCATCTTGCCGTCGACAAAGGCGCTGGCCGGCGCGTTCTTGATATCGAGCTTGATGCCGCGTTCGCGCTGGATGATGCTGATTTCAAACGAGCGATAACGATCCAGCAATTCCTTTGCGTCGTCGGTGTCATTGCCGCAATTCAGTACTGCCAGTGCGCAATTGCGGAACAGCTGGTACAAGCCGCCGTTGCGGGTGTCTAGGAGTCTGTGTACTTCCGCTTTGGACAGGATATCAAGGCGGCCTTCTGGGGAGAGTTGTGTATCGACTACTTCGTAGCTCATAAGTGCTTAAATCCGGATGGTAGGAGTGGGGCAGACGCGCTGTTGTTTATATTTAATTGGCAAGTATAGCGTCTGTGTCGTGCCGGAGATAGTTTGCCGGATGGGGCGGCAAGACCAGCTTCGTTTTCACGGCTGCTTTCATTCAATGAATCAGACCGCGGAAACGGAAAAATGTTGCAGGGAAATGCGGCAGAAAATGCCTAGCGTTCGGTATCGGTACGCGGCGCAAAGTCAAAGGCTGCCTTCAATGCGCGATAGGCTTTTTGTGCCACCGCGGTATGGATAGGCTGGCTGACCTTGGTGATGACGGCATACATATCGCCGGGCGGATCGCCGGGGATGCCTTTGCCTTTCAGGCGCAGCTTGCGGCCGATGCTGGAGCCGGGCGGGATCGCCAGTTGCACCGAACCTTCCGGGGTAGGGACATGGACGACCGTGCCCTGTTCGGCACTGACGCTGGTCAGCGGCACATCGACATAAATATCGCGGCCATCAACGCGATAGCGGCGATGCGGGCGAATTACGATTTCCAGGTAGAGGTCGCCGGCCTTGCCTTCGCCGGTGCCGGGAAAACCCTGGCCGGCCAGGCGCAGCGTCTGGCCCGAGCGCATGCCTTTCGGGATGCTGACTTTCAGCGTGCGCTTGGAGACGATGGGCATGCCGTATTCATCGGTCATATAGGTCGGCATCGAGACATTGCAGGAGGTGCCGTGATAGGTGTCCTCGAGGTCGATCTGCACCTTGGTGTGCTGGTCGCTGCCATGGATGTGGACGCCGCGATGTTTCGGCGGCGTGGCCGGACCCGGGCGGCCCATCATTTCATCAAGGATGTTGCTGAAGTTTTCTTCCGTGCGTGGCTTGGCTGCCGGCGGCGGCTCTTTTGGCGCGGACTGGCGCGCGCGTGAATTGGCTTGCGGCTGTGGCTGCGCCTGTGCGCGTTGGGCGGATGCTTCGCGATAGTTAAAGGCGGGGCGGTATTCGAGGTCGTAGGCCATGCGCTTGGCCGTATCCTTCAGGATCGCATAGGCTTCACCAACTTCCTTGAAGCGCAGCTCCGCATACATCTCCCGGCTCACGTCCGGGTGATATTTGCGCGCGAGTTTGCGGTACGCATTCTTGATTGCGTCTTGCGTCGCCTCGCGCGGCACGCCTAATGTTGCGTAATGATCCTTGAATTTCATCTCTTCGTTTCGTGACTCGCGTCGATACTGCCGGTATAGGTCCGCTTTACTGTTGCTGCCGTACTAAGCTGCCAGGGCAGCAGGCGGTTTATGGCAGGATCATTTTGACATGATCTTGCTGCGACTTAATGGATGAATAGGGCGATTATTCTTTGTCAATTTCCAATCAAGCTGAAAAAGTCCGCAATAGTTTCAATATAGTTAATATTTTGTGATTTGCTTGTCTAAATAGAACTGTTGCGCGTCGATACAACTAGGTTGCAGACAGTTTGAAGGGCATACTCTCAACTTCGTTCAATAAACCGCATTTTTAAGATGAAAAGCATGACCTACGAAGAGTATCTGGACGAAGTGACGACGCTCATGACCGAAAGATTCGACCTCAGCGACGCTGCTGCCATCAAGTACGTGATGCGCGCCCAGGCCGCGGATTTCTTTACCCTGCACGATGATGATCCGGCCATGCGGACGCAGGACAGGGCGGAAAAAGACGCCAAGACGATTTTCGAGCAGCGCAATAAGTCCAAGCCGGAAATTTACAAGAAAAAATAAAGGCAGGCTGCACGCCTTCTTTTTCCGCATCCTTCACTATCCCCGGGCAGCGTCAACGCTGCTTTTGCACAATCGGAACCTCTATGCATTTTAACCTTCTTGCCATCATGGCTGCTGTACGCCTGTCACGGACTTCGTTTTGAGCGCGCATCCGGTGATCACATGGAATGAAGCAGGTGCCGACCGTTCGGCGCGCTGGCAATCCGAAAGCGGCCATGGCGTGCCCAAGCGCGTCGTGATTGCCGACGACAAGCTGACGGCTGATTCCGCCTTCCGTCTGGCGAGTGAAGGCACCGCCTTGCTGTGGCGCGGCGATTACCAGAATGCGCGCCAATTGCTGCAGGCACTGGCGCGTCGCATAGAACGCAAGCCGCGCAAAGCGGCGACCACGCCTATCGATGCCTTCAATTTCCATCGCCAGGCCCAATCGCAACGCGCCCGCACGCTGGGCATGCTGTTGGTGGAGGTGGATGCGGAATACAACATTCCCTTGCGCCGGGCGCCGGATATCAGGCTGGCCTGCAATGAGGCGTACGGTGCGAGTAGCGGCCCCTTCGTTGTTTCGCTGCGTGAAATACTGGGTTTGATCGGCGCGCATGAGTGGCGCAAGAACGGCGTCGAGATAGCGGCACTCGGTGCGCGCATCCATCCTTATTACGGCGTGTTTTCACCTGTACGCGGCGAGTACCTGAACCTGATCGCGGAAGCACCGCTGCCATCGAAGAAGCTGGCTTTCGATATCGGTACCGGGACCGGCGTGATTGCCGCCTTGCTGGCGCAGCGTGGGGTGGAAAAGGTGATTGCGACAGACCAGGACGCACGTGCGCTGGCATGCGCGAAAGAAAATTTGCTGCGCCTCGACTTGCGGGATCGCGTGCAGGTAGTGGAAGCAGATTTATTCCCGGCCGGTAAAGCGCCGTTGATCGTGTGTAATCCGCCCTGGATCCCGGCCCGTCCGAGTTCGGCGATTGAATATGCGATCTACGATCCGGAGAGCCGCATGCTGCGCGGTTTCCTCAATGGCCTGGCGGCGCACCTGGAAGTCAAAGGTGAGGGCTGGCTGATCCTGTCGGACCTGGCCGAGCACCTGGGTTTGCGCACACGGGAAGAATTGCTGCAGATGATAGAGGCGGCCGGCCTGAAGGTAATTGCGCGCATGGATACCAAGCCGGTCCATCCGCGTGCAACAGATGTCAACGATCCGCTGCATCAGGCGCGCTCGGCCGAAACCACTTCGCTGTGGCGTCTCGCGGCACGCTGATCTTTTATAATCACGATATAAATTAATTCAATATTTTCAGGAATCAAGATGGCGAACAAACCAGCCCGCATACTGACTTTCAAGTGCAAGAAATGCACAAAATCGGTACAGGTATTTTTGCAGAAGGTATCTGCCTGCTCGCATATCCAGCCCTACCAGGGCATATGCACTTGCGGTGAAATCACGCGTTATGCGACCGGCCAGAAGGATGCGGTCGAGTCTTTCATGAATTCGGAAGACGGCAACTGGTCGCACCATCATCACTGATGCGCCAGCAGTATTGATATTTTTGCTTAATCAGTTTGCTTAACTATCGGTATCGATAAAACGCATTTTGAAATTGCGTCCCTTGATATTGCCATTGCTTAAGCGCGCATAAGCCTTGTCTGCCACCTTGCGGTCCAGTGCGACATAGGTCATGAATTCAAATACATTGATCTTGCCGACCTGATCCTTGCTGAGGCCGACGTCGCCGGTCAGTGCGCCGAGCAAGTCACCGGGGCGCAGCTTGTCTTTCTTGCCGCCCATGATGCACAGCGTCACCATGGGCGCGTGCAGGTCGCCGCCTTCGGCTACTTCCAGCTCCTTCAGGTCGAACCATTGCACCGGCTTGTTCTGGTATTCCTCGATCAGCTTGACCCATTTCTTTTCATTCGGCGCGCACAGGCTGAGCGCCAGGCCCTTGTCCTGGCCGCGGCCGGTACGGCCGATGCGGTGGATATGCACTTCGGTATCTTTCGATACATCGACGTTGATCACCGCGCCCAGCGAAGTGATATCCAGTCCGCGCGCCGCCACATCGGTGGCGACCAATACCGAGCAGCTCTGGTTGGCAAACAGCACCAGGATTTCATCGCGTTCGCGTTGTTCCAGTTCGCCATATAAGGCCAGCGCGCTGAAGCCTTGTGCGCGCAACTCGGCTGCCAGCTCGCGGCAATGGATCTTGGTATTGCAAAAAGCCAGTGTCGAAACCGGACGGTAATGCTTGAGCAGCGTCGCGACCGCGGCATTGCGCTCGTCGTAGCCCACTTCATAGAAGCGTTGCTCAATCTGGCTGTCGTCGTGCTGTGCTTCGACTTTCACTTCAACCGGATCGCGCAGGAATTCTGCGCTGGCTTTGCGGATGTCATCCGGGTAGGTCGCGGAAAACAGCAGGGTTTGGCGGCGCGTCGGGCAGGCGCTGACGATGCCGGCGATTTCTTCATAAAAGCCCATATCGACCATGCGATCGGCTTCATCCAGTACCAGCGTCTGCACCTTGGACAAATTGATGGTTTCACGCGAGATGTGATCGCGGATGCGGCCCGGCGTACCAACCACGATGTGTGCGCCGTGTTCGAGCGATGCGATTTGCGGACGCATCGGCGCACCACCACACAGCGTCAGTACCTTGATGTTTTCAGTAAAGCGCGCGAGGCGGCGCAATTCATTCGAGACCTGATCGGCCAGTTCGCGGGTCGGGCAAATCACCAGCGCCTGCACTGCGAACCAGGTCGGATTCAATTTCTGCAGCAGGCCGATGCCGAAAGCCGCGGTCTTGCCGCTGCCGGTCTTCGCCTGCGCAATCAGGTCGCGCAGCTCCAGTATCACCGGCAGGCTTTGCGCCTGGATCGGCGTCATCTCGTGATATCCGAGCGAATCGAGATTGCTCAGCATGGCAGGCGAGAGGGCGAGGCTGGAAAAGGAAGTGGCGGTCATATTGGCTGCGTGATGCGGAAAAGGACTCGCAGTCTAACAGGCATGGACGACAGATCAAAAATTCGCCGGCATAAAGCGCAAATAAATTTATTGGAGTGCAGGCACCCGGGTTTGCATCTGCCGGATGCAAAAGCCTCCTGTCCGCAATTGCGCCGTCCACCGGCCTCGTTTTTCCCGCCGGAAAGTTTGTAAACAGCTGAAAAGCGGCGATTTTTCACGACCAAATATATCGTTTCATAATACGGGATATTCATATCGCGCTGCATCATTAAAAAATTCCAAAGGGTAGAATATCGTTTCATATACAGAAAAACGTAATATAAGTACTTGATAAATAAGATAAATAAAAAATTAAAATATCTTATATAAGACATTGTTGCTATGCGCAATATCGCCTATGATTAAGTCAATGTTTTTTCTTGTCTTTGTTATTTCATGCACTTAACTGAGGAGAATCACCATGACTAGCCGCGAGCAACAGATAGCAGCACTCAATAAGGATTGGCAGGAGAATCCGCGCTGGAAAGGCATCACGCGCAACTACTCGGCGGAAGATGTCGTTCGCCTGCGTGGTTCGCTACAGGTCGAACACACGCTGGCCCAGCGCGGTGCCGACAAGCTGTGGGAGATGTGCAATACGCAGCCCTTCGTCAATTCGCTCGGCGCATTGACCGGCAACCAGGCGATGCAACAGGTCAAGGCCGGCTTGAAGGCGATCTACCTGTCGGGCTGGCAAGTCGCCGGTGACGCCAATGTCGCCGGCGAGATGTATCCGGATCAATCGCTGTATCCGGCCAATTCGGTGCCGCTGGTCGTCAAGCGCATCAACAACACTTTCCAGCGTGCGGACCAGATCCAGTGGTCGGAAGGCAAAGGCGATCTGGATTTCTTCGCGCCTATCGTGGCTGATGCGGAAGCCGGCTTCGGCGGCGTGCTGAATGCCTATGAACTGATGAAGGCCATGATAGAAGCCGGTGCCGCCGGCGTGCATTTCGAAGACCAGCTGGCATCGGTAAAAAAATGCGGACACATGGGCGGCAAGGTGCTGGTGCCGACGCGTGAAGCGGTCGAGAAACTGAATGCCGCGCGCCTGGCAGCCGACGTTTGCGGTACCCGTACTTTGGTGATTGCACGTACCGATGCAGAAGCCGCCGACTTGCTGACCTCTGATGTCGATGCAAATGACAAGCCTTTCCTCACTGGCGAACGCACGGTTGAAGGTTTCTATAAAACCCGCGCCGGTTTTGACCAAGCTGTCTCGCGCGGCCTCGCATACGCACCGTATGTCGATATGTTGTGGTGCGAAACCGGTAAACCGGATCTCGAATTCGCGCGCCAGTTCGCCGCGGCGATCCATGCCAAATTCCCCGGCAAGATGTTGGCCTACAACTGTTCGCCTTCGTTCAACTGGAGGAAGAACCTGGACGACGCCACCATCGCCAAGTTCCAGAAGGAGCTGGGCGCAATGGGCTACAAATTCCAGTTCATCACGCTGGCCGGCTTTCATTCGCTGAACTACTCGATGTTCAATCTCGCGCATGGTTACGCCCGTAATCAAATGTCGGCTTTCGTCGAATTGCAGGAAGCCGAGTTTGCTGCAGCCGACAAGGGCTTCACCGCGGTCAAGCATCAGCGCGAAGTAGGCACCGGTTACTTCGACGCCATTACCCAGGTGATCCAGCAAGGGCAGTCGTCCACCACCGCCTTGCATGGTTCGACCGAGGATGAACAATTTTTTGAAAGCAAGGTCGCAAAGGTTTGTATTGCAGGACGTGCCGCATAAGGCGTCTTGTCAAAGGGGGATCGCATCCTTGCGGGGATGCGGTCCGAGGCAGAAGCAGAGTAGTAACAATCACAGAGTTGTATATCACTGATTCAAATATTTATGGAGACAAGCATGACTGAGAGCACGATAGACTTCCCGGCAGGAATAGAAATTGAAGGCGAATTCAAAGCAGACTACGAACAGGTGTTGACGCCTGAAGCGCTGGCGCTGGTCGTCAAACTGAGCCGCAGCTTTGAAGCACGCCGTCAGGAATTGCTGGCGATCCGGGTCCAACGTGCCAAGCGTATCGATGCCGGCGAGCGTCCTGATTTCCTGCCGGAGACAGCCGCCATCCGCGCCGCCGACTGGCGGATCGCACCGATCCCGGAAGCACTGGCTTGCCGCCGTGTGGAAATTACCGGCCCGGTCGATCGCAAGATGGTGATCAATGCCTTCAATTCGGGTGCCGATGTGTATATGGCCGACTTTGAAGATGCGAATACGCCGAACTGGGACAACCAGATCGAAGGTCAGCTCAACCTGATCGACGCCGTGCGCGGCAACATCGCCACCGAGCGCAATGGCAAGCAATACAAACTCAATGACAAGATCGCGACCCTGATGGTGCGGCCTCGTGGCTGGCACCTGGATGAAAAGCATGTGCTGGTGGACGGCAAACGTGTCTCCGGCGGTATCTTCGACTTTGCGCTATTCATGTTCCATAACGCCCATGAATTGCATAAGCGCGGTGAGGGGCCGTTCTTCTATTTGCCGAAACTGGAATCGCATCTGGAAGCGCGGCTGTGGAATGACATCTTCGTCATGACGCAACGCGAACTGGGTCTGCCGCAAGGCACGATCAAGGCCACCGTACTGATCGAAACCATCCTCGCTGCATTTGAAATGGATGAAATTCTGTACGAGCTGAAAGACCATAGTGCCGGTTTGAATGCAGGGCGCTGGGATTACATTTTTTCATGCATCAAAAAATTCAGACTGGACAAGAACTTCTGCCTGGCTGATCGCGCCAAGGTCACGATGACGGTACCCTTCATGCGTTCCTATGCCTTGCTGCTGCTCAAGACTTGTCATCGACGCGGTGCGCATGCGATGGGTGGCATGGCGGCATTGATTCCGATCAAAAATGATCCGGTCAAGAACGAGCTGGCGATGAATGCAGTGCGCATAGACAAAGAACGCGATGCGATCGATGGCTATGACGGCGGCTGGGTCGCGCATCCCGGCCTGGTTGAGCTGGCGATGACTGAATTCAAAAAAGTGTTGGGTGATAAAGCCAACCAGATCGGCAAGCTGCGCGACGACGTCCATGCGACGGCTGATGATTTGCTGAACTTCCAGCCTGAGACACCGATCACCGAGGCCGGTTTGCGTTACAACATCAACGTCGGCATCCACTACCTCGGTAGCTGGCTGGACGGCAATGGTTGCGTACCGATTCATAACCTGATGGAAGATGCGGCAACCGCCGAAATCAGCCGTTCGCAAGTCTGGCAATGGATACGTTCCAGCAAAGGCGTGCTGGATGATGGCCGCAAAATCACGGCAGAGATGGTGCGTCCTATGATTCAGGAAGAGTTACTGAAGGTAAAGCAGGACGCACCTGAGGGCAACAGCCCCAGCTATGCGCGCGCGGCGCAAATCTTCGAGGAAATGTCGACTGCGACTACATTTGCAGAATTCCTGACGCTGCCTTTGTACGAAGAGATTTAAACCGAAGAAATTTGATGTGTCTGGGTCGGCACCGCAAGGTGCTTGCCCTTGGTACAGAGTTGCCATGCATGATCTGTGTGGCAACTCTGTTTTTTTACGCCGGTGATGCAGGGCGGGGCGGTGGTTTGTCCTGATCGAATTTTGGCATCTGATGCGGTTCCGCTTCCTGCATGAGGATCGGTGGATTTAAATCTAAAAATATTTTAAGTATTTAGTTGCATAGCGAATTAGTTTGATCTATGCTGTGTTCATGTTTGATCACTGCCTCTATTTCAATACGACAGCCCTGGCCCGCGTTCTTGAGCGTGAATGGACCAAGGCTTTCAAGCCATACGGTCTGACGCCGTCACAAGCCTTCATGTTGCGGGCGGTGTTGGCCCAGCCGGGAATGTTGCAGAGTGAGCTGGCCGAGACTTTGGCTATTTCACGTTCGACGGCAACCCGTACGCTGGATGGCTTGCAGCAGATGCAATTGTTGCAGAGGGTAGCGACCGAGCGTGATGGTCGCGAGTCGGCGATCGAACCAACAGCGGCAGCGCTTGCCTTGAGGGAAGAACTCGATGCCGCCAGCGGGGAAGTAACGAAACGCCTGAAGAAAGAACTGGGCGTCGCGCATTTTGAAGATACCGTCACTAAAGTTAAAAAAGTCCGCTCAGTCATTGCCTGAGTTTTTTTAAATAAGTAGTTGCATAGCAAACTAATTGGAGCTGAGCATGCCTATCCTGAACGTAAAAGTAAGTGCAGAAAAAACACCTGAGTTAACGAAGCAGATCGCTGAACTGCTGCTGGACTTGACCACGCGTATCTTGAAGAAGAAACGTGAAGTCACCGCGATTGCCATCGATTATGTAAGCCACGACAGCTGGGTGGTAGGAGGTCATCTATTGAGCGAGCAAAAGAAAAACAGCTTCTACTTCGATATCAAGATTACAGATGAAACCAATACCAAGGATGAGAAAGCGCAGTACATCAAGGAGGCCTTCGCCGGCTTCGAGCGCATCCTCGGCAATTTGCATGAGGAAAGCTATATCTATGTGCAGGACGTACGGGCCGCATCGTATGGTTATGGCGGGTATACGCAGGAGTACCGTTACCAGCATTAATTTACGTAATGCGGGAAATTTCTGCTGTCTGCGCTCGTAAAGTCAGTAACTGCGGGCGCTTATTCTTGTAAACTTGCCTCCCAAGCAGGTTTTAGGACTTATGTGGATGTCATAATTTCACATGAATACTCAGCTGGTGTGTGGCAGAATCGCGTCGCAGCCGGGGTGAAAGATCCGATATACAGTGCTTAATGGCCTAAAAGAATAGCGATTGGGAACAGCGTCTTGAACACAGAAAAATATCAAGCCAATTTTCGACTGGCAGAAACCCTTTACGGAAAAAATGAATTGGATGCAGCCAGGCAGCTGTTGATTCAAATGTCGACGGTCATGCCGCAGGACGCACGGGTATTTCGACTGTTGGGGTTTATTGCCGGACGTGAGCAAGATTACCTTAAGGCGGCAGAGTATTTGACGCGGGTCATGCAACTGGAGCCCGATTTCATTGAAGGTTGGTATTACCTTGGTAAATCCCTGCACGAGATCGAGAAATTTGAGGATGCAGTCCAGTGCTTTGATCGTGCAATTCGCTTGTACCCCGATTTTTTTGAGGCTTTGCATGACAAAGGGCGGGCGCTGTGTTCTTTGCATCGCTTGAATGATGCGATCCAGGCTTTTGAACAGGCTTACCGGCTCAATCCTAACTCTCCTGAACTCTGGACTAATCTGGGCTGGATTTTTGTGCGTCAGCGTAAATTCGACAAAGTGCGCACATGTTGCGATCACGTACTGCGCTTAGTGCCGAATGATGCAATGGCTTTGCGTACCAAAGGTGATGCATTTTTTCATTCGCAGCAGTATGCAGAGGCTATCGCTGAATACGAAAAAGTTTTACTTGTTGATGCTGATTTTGAAGAAACGCGTGGCTCCCTGCTATACGCAAAACTTATGTCGGCTGATTGGCGAGATCTTGAGCATCACTTTGAATTGCTCAAAGTGTCATTGAGTCAGGGCAAGAAAAGCATTACTCCTTTTGTACTGGCTATTTTGTCGAATTCATCCGAGGAACAGTTGGCGGTAGCAAAGAGGTATGTGGACGAACTTTATCCTTTGATGGACGTCCTGCCACCCAAGCAGAATAAACAGCCGCATGAACGTATTCGACTGGCTTATTTGTCAGCAGACTACCATCAACATGCGACCGCATTTTTGATGCTGGATTTGTTCAAGAAACACGATAGAAGCCGCTTTGATGTGATTGCCATCTCGTATGGTAACGATGACGATAGTCCAATGAGGAAAGAATTGGCTGCCAGTTTTGATGAGTTCATCAATGTCAGGGAAAAAAGCGACCGTCAGATCGCAGAACTTCTATCAGAGTTGGATATTGATATCGCAATTGATTTAAAAGGCTACACAGAAGAAGGGCGGCCGGGGATATTTACCTATCGCGCCGCACCCGTACAGGTGAGTTACCTCGGGTATCCCGGCACCATGGGCGCGAATTACTTCGACTATCTGATTGCGGATAAATTTCTTATCCCCGAACAGGATGAAGGCTCGTATTCTGAGGCGATCGTGTGTATGCCCGATAGTTATCAAGTGAATGGACGAAACAGAGTAGTGCATCCATCTGTGCCGTCACGAGCAGATTGCGGCTTGCCTGAAACTGGATTTGTATTTTGTTCCTTCAATAATACTTACAAAAATAATCCGACAGTATTTTCAGTTTGGATGAATTTGTTGGAAAAAGTGCAGGGTAGTGTCTTATGGTTGCTGACTAAGTCGGGCGGCTTCGAAGAAAACCTCAAGAACGAAGCATTAACGCGTGGCATTGATCCGAACAGAATTATTTTTGCGCCACACAAGCCGCTCCCCGAGCATTTGGCTCGAGTGGCCTTGGCAGATTTATTTCTGGATTCATTGCCTTGTAATGCACATACCACGGCAAGTGATGCATTATGGGTGAATGTTCCGGTTGTCACTTGTGTCGGTGCAACATTCGCCGGGCGGGTCGGGCAAAGTGTGTTAAATGCGATAGAGATGCCTGAGTTGGTTACGCATACATTGGCGGAGTATGAGCAGTTGGCATTTCAATTGGCAACTGATGCGGATGCCTTGTCTGCCATCCGCGAGAAATTGCGTCATAAAATTCAAACATCTCCTTTATTCGATACAGATCGTTTCGCAGGCAATCTGGAGTGGGCTTATGAGGAAATGTGGGCACGCTTTAAACGTGGTGAGACTCCAGAGAGAATGATAGTGCCGGGCAAAACAGGATAAATTTTTGTTTGTCGTGCATGACTGCTGTCAATTAGATTGGATTGATTATGAAACTGGATCAGCTTGATCACCTCGTCCTCACAGTCAGGGACATTGCACTGACCACGGCCTTTTACCAGGACGTACTGGGCATGGACGTACAGATATTTGGTGCCGGTCGCACGGCACTGACTTTCGGTACGCAGAAGATCAATCTGCATCAGCATGGCAAGGAGTTCGAACCCAAGGCTGAGCATCCGACGCCCGGTTCGGCTGATCTGTGTTTCATTACCTCGGTGCCACTGGATGAAGTTCTGCTGCATTTCAATGCCTGTGGTGTGACCGTGCTGGAAGGTCCGATCCGGCGCACCGGCGCTAGGGGACCTATCCTCTCGCTCTATCTGCGCGATCCGGACGCCAATCTGATCGAGGTCTCGAATCGGATAGTGGAAGATGGCGGGATTTAGCCTGCTGCGACAATTAGTCTCGCGATAGATACACATCAAACACGCTTCAGGCAGATGTAAGCCTAATCAAGTATCCTCTCGCATCGATTATTTATTCGACTTTGCATGCTGCGCGCTGCCAGGTCTCGCTCGCCCATGACGCACAAAATTACGCCATCCACTGCATTGCTACTGACTATCGCCCCTGTGATGTGGGCTGGCAATGCGATTGTCGGGCGTTCTGTGAATGCGATGGTGCCGCCGGTGACGCTGAATTTGCTGCGCTGGTCTATCGCGATGCTGATCCTGCTGCCCTTGGCGAGCTGGATCTTCCGCCGTGACAGTCCGTTCTGGGCTAACTGGCGACGCTTCTCGCTGCTCGGTTTGCTCGGCGTTGGTTTGTATAACACGCTGCAGTATCTGGCCTTGCAAACTTCATCGCCGATTAATGTGACGCTGGTCGCGGCCAGTATGCCGGTCTGGATGCTGCTGATCGGCACGCTATTTTTTGGTGTGAAGGTATCGCACAAGCAGGCGCTGGGTGCGGTGATGTCCATCCTTGGTGTGTTGCTGGTGCTGAGCCGTGGTGAATTGCGGCAGTTGCTGGCTTTGCGGCTGGTGGCTGGTGATATTTTCATGATCATCGCGGCGATAGTCTGGTCGTTTTATAGCTGGCTACTGACCTTGCCGAAAGATCCGGAAGAAATTCGCAGCAATTGGGCCGCCTTCCTGTTGGCGCAAGTGGCTTTCGGCGTGGTCTGGTCTTGTCTGTTCACTGCCGGTGAATGGGCAATCGGCGATTTACATATCGATTGGGGCTGGCCTTTGATCGCAGCCCTGATCTTTGTCGCGATAGGTCCTGCCATTATTGCCTTGCGTTGCTGGGGTATAGGCGTGCAAAGGGTGGGGCCGACCATCGCCGGTTTTTTCAGTAATCTGACGCCATTGTTTGCGGCTGTCATGTCATCAGCCTTCCTCGGCGAAATGCCGCATCTGTATCACGGCATTGCCTTCGTTCTGATCGTGGGTGGCATCGTCGTTTCTTCGCGCCGCTAAGGCCGAGCGGGCTTCCAATGCGGCCGTTAGGGCCGCAATCTTTCCTTGCGTCATCTTTCACCTTGCCGTTATTGCCAAGGTGATATCGTTAAACCCATCGCATGCAAATTTTTATAAAGTTATAGTTCATTAGTAAAATATATTGGAGTAAAATAAAAGCACGGTCACAACCTTGATGGGTTTTTGCATCATGAATAGAAAAATTGCTTATCTGAGCCTTGCCTGCCTGACGCTGCTGCTGAGCGCCTGTGCCGACATGGGCAATATCAAGCCACAAGCGCAGCGCATGAATGCTAATACGCTGGGTGCTGCCGCGGTGCTGGCTCAGGCGGCTGGCAACGATGTGGCGCAGTGGCCGCAGCAACAATGGTGGCAAGCTTACGGCGATGCGCAATTGAATACGCTGATCGCCACTGCCTTGAGTGATAGTCCGAATCTGCATATCGCCGAAGCGCGTGTGCGCCAGGCGCAGTCTTATGCCGGCATGGCAGAAGCGGCGACCTTGCCGAATGTCAGTGCATCGACCTCGATGACGCGGCAACTGTTTTCTGCGCATGACTTCATTCCACCGCCAGAAGCAGGTAATTACGCCTGGTACAACCGGGTGGCGGTAGAAGCGACTTACGATCTCGATTTGTGGGGCAAGCAACGTCAGGCTCTGGCAGCTGCGGTGGATGAAGTGAAGGTCTCGGCGGCGGAATCGCAGATTGCGCGGCTGGCACTGGAAAACAATATCGTGCGCAGCTATGTGCAACTGTCTTTGCAGTTTGCATTAAAAGATATTGCTGAAGACACCTTGTCGCATCGCGAAAAAGGCTTGCAGGTGGTACGCAAACGTCTGGCGGCTGGTCTCGCAACCGAAGTCGATGTGACGCAACTGGAAGCCGCGATTCCGCCATTGCATATACAGATAGAACAATACGAAGAATCGATTACCTTGCTGCGCAACCAGTTGGCAGCCTTGACTGGCAAAGGGCCGGCCGCCGGTGAAAAAATCCAGCGTCCGTCACTGGCGCTGGATAACAATGCATGGTTGCGCCTGCCCGCAGTCTTGCCAGCCGACCTGATCGGCCGCCGTCCAGACGTGGCTGCGCGTCGTTGGGGGGTGGAAGCAGCAGGCAAGCAAATCGAATCGGCTAAAGCGGCTTTTTATCCGGACATCAATCTGATGGCTTTCATCGGCTTTCAGGGTATCGGCTTTAGCAAATTCCTCAGCGGTGATTCATCGATACGCGGCATAGGCCCGGCGATCTCATTGCCGATTTTTGATGGCGGCCGTCTGCGTAGTAATCTGGGTGTGCGCACCGCTGCTTACGATATCGCCGTCGAGAGTTATAACGGCACTCTGATCCATGCGTTGGAAAGCGTCGCCAATTCGCTGGCAGTCGCGCAATCGCTGCAACAGCAAAAAACGTTGAACGATGGCGCGCTGGTCACGGCGAGCAAAGCACGTACGCTGGCCAGCAAAGGCTTTGCGGCTGGCATGACGGACTTTTTAGTGCTGCTCAATAGCGAAGTCGCTTTGCTGACGCAAGAACAACAGCGTGCACAAATCACCGCACGCATGCTGGAAAGTCATGCCGCATTGATGCTGGCCCTGGGCGGCGGCTATCAAGCAGAACAAGCGCCAGAACAAGTGCATGCAAATCCGCATGCAGATGATATGAAGCCAGCCGTCAACAGCAACGCTGTGAGCGGTAATAAGGATAAGCCATGAGTAATTTTGACAGTACCGTACGTCGTATCGCACGTTGCGGTGAACGCATGCCGGAACACCCGAAGGAACTGGTCACCCTGAGCCGACTGGCCTACCACATCCAAAAGCGCACTCAGGATCAGCTCAATGCGGTGATGAAAGAACACGGCTTAACCAGCGTCAGCTACACCGCGCTGATGGTGCTGTACGGTTCGGATGATGAGACACAACGTGCTTCTGATCTGGGTGATGCCTGCTCGGAAAAACCGGCCAATCTGACGCGTATCTGTAATGATCTGGAAAAGCAGGGCTTGATCAAACGGCGCTTTAGTCTGGAAGACCGGCGCAGCGTTGAGATATCACTCACGATAGCCGGTCGCAAACGGGTGGAACAGGTGTCACCAGATTACTGGGCCATTCTGCGTCAGACTTACGACGGACTGAAAGACAAGGAGCTGGCCTTGCAAGAAACCATGCTCAGACAGCAACTGGCCAATCTGGAAGCTAAAAGCCCGGAATGAATTCTCCTGCATCCTCTGCTGAAGCCGATAGCGAACCAGTCACACCGGCACCTGCCGCTGCCTGGCATCGGCGCGCGCGCCTGATTGCGTCCGACTGGATGGAGACGGAAGGGCAGCGCTGGATCTTTGTCCTGAAAACGCTGCTGGCAGCCTTCCTCGCTTTATGGATCGCCTTCCGCCTCGGCTTTGATTCGCCACGCAGTGCGATGATGACGGTCTTCATCGTCGCTTTGCCTAGCAGTGGCATGGCGCTGGAAAAAAGTCTGTACCGTTTGTTCGGCACATTGGTTGGTTGTGCTGCGGCATTGACGCTGCTCGCCTTGTTCCCGCAACAGGCGATGCTCTTGTTCATAGCGCTCGCCCTGTGGGTCGCCTTGTGTACCGCCGGTTCTGCCTTGATGCGCAATGCGCGTTCTTACGGTTTTGTGCTGGCTGGCTACACCGCGTGCATGATCGTGGTGCCAGCGATAGATGCACCTTTGCATGTCTTTAATCTTGCAGTCTGGCGCGTGACCGAAATCGCGCTCGGTATCTTGTGCGCCGCGCTGGTGAACGATGCTTTGTTTCCAAAACATCAAAGCGAGCGACTGGTGCAAGCGGTGCGGCGCCTGTATCGTAACATCGCGCAATTGTGCAACGATGCGATGCAAGGGCGCTTGAGCCCGGAGCAACTGGAACGTTTGCATCTGCAATTTGCCACCGAGGTGGCAGCGCTGGAATCCGGACGGGCCGCAGCCTTTTTTGAAGCAGGTGATATCCGTACGCGCAACCAGCAATTGCATGCCTTCAATGCAGCGGCGATGGTCGGCCTGACGACTTTCCACACCTTGCATCAGCTGATGCAGCGTCTGCGCAATCGCGGCGACATGCTGGTGCCGGATGTGATGCTGCCTTTGTACGACGCGTTCTCACAAGCTTTGCTGGTAACGAATATTCCGGCACGCACTGCGGTCGAGGCAGGTGTCACGCGCGAGAAATTAAGTGCCTTGCATGTAGTGCTGCCGCAACTCATAGACGATGCGCGCAAGAATTTTCAGCAGCATGCCTATAACGACGAGCAAAGACTGAATCTGGATACCGCATTGGAATTGATGCAGCGCTTCAGCGATGAGTTTTATCAACTGGTGGTGATTTATAACGATTTGCCGAAACGTTTATGGGACAAGTCCGAGGCGAATGCTACAAAGAATGCCAAGCAAAGCAACAAGCAGATTTTGACTTACAGCGCGAAGACACCACCGATGATTGCCTTGGCAGCTGGCTTGCGCAGTGCTGCTGCCTTATTGCTGCTGACGCTGGCATGGCATGGCCTGAATTGGCCGAGTGCCGGTGGCGCGGTCATCATCACGGTGATTTTTTGCGGACTGGCAGCGTCATCGCCTGACCCCAGCGGGCTGATCAGGCAGACCACTCTGGGCTTTGCACTGGCGACCCCCTTTGCTTTCTTCTGTGCCTTCTTCATGCTCAATCACGTGGAAGGCTACCTGATGCTGGTCTTGGCGATGTTGCCATTCTTGCTGGTGGGCGCTTATGTCAGCACTTGGCGCAAGGTAGCGGGCATCGGTATCGGTTTCAATCTGATGTTTGCGCAAATGATTGCACCCGAAAACATGATGCGCTTCGATGTGCTGAACTTTATCAACGACAGCATGGCGCAGGTCCTGGGTCTGATATTGGCTGGTTTGATGTTTGCCTTAATTCTGCCTGAGCACAAACAGGGCTCGCGTCGCCATATTGCCGAATCCTTGTGGGGCGAAGCCTTGCGTTTGTGTATCAGCGATGCCGACAATCTGCGCCATCATTTTGAAAGCAGGGTGCGCGACTTGTTGAATCAACTCAGCATGAGCATCCGTGGCACGGCCGATGCTGCCACGCGTCACACATTGAATCAGGCGATCACCTTGCTCGAAATCGGCCATGCCATTATCGATTTGCGTGATCTGAGTGCGCGCTTGAAACCAGCCCATCCGGCGCGCGTCGCGAAAGAAAAATGCGTTGCCAGTCTGGCTGATTATTTCCGCAAGCCGCAAGCACAGCAGCATGCGCGTGCGCTGGCAGAAACCCAGGCCGCAGGGGTGATGGTGCGTAGCTTGTTGCTGAACAAAGAACAATTGCAGGCCAGTGAAGCAGCGCAGCTGCAGCGCGCCTTGACTGATTTGCACCTGATCCATGCATCTTTGCAGGATCCATCCCTGAATGAATTTTCGACTGAAGCCGCAATAGTGAACGGAGCAAGCAATCATGCCACGTGAGATTTCCATTTTTGGCGTATTGGCGCCATCGCTGTTACTGGTGTTCCTGCTCAGCGTGGTGATCCATATCGGGGTCGACTGGCTATGCGGCCACTTCGATATCTATAAACATGTCTGGCATCGTTCCTTATTCCGCTTGTGCCTGCTGGTTTGCATATTCGGCGCTCTCGCGCTCATCATTTACTAATAAGAGGGATCACTCTCATGCGTACGTCCGCTTATCTTCGTTACATCATCACTGCTGTCTTCCTGCTGCTCGCTATCGTGCTCGGCAAATACCTGTGGGATGACAATATGTACTCGCCATGGACGCGCGATGGTCGCGTCAAGGCCAACATCATCCATATCGCACCGGATGTCTCCGGCATCGTCACCAATGTGGCGGTGCGTGATAACCAGTTTGTGCACAAGGGCGATGTCTTGTTCAGTATCGATAAAAGTCGTTATGAACACGTGTTGACGCAAGCGGAAGCGACGCTGGCGGCGCAGCAGGCCGAGAAGGGCATGCGCAGCAAGGAAGCTGCGCGCCGCAGCGGTCTGGATGCGTCTATCGTCACCAGCGAGAATCGCGAAGCCGCGGCCTCGCTGTCGTCCATCGCCGGTGCCAAATATCAGGCTGCAGCGGCCGAGCGCGATACTGCAAAATTGAATCTGGAGCGTACCGACGTGCGCGCGCCGGTCGATGGCTATGTCACTAATCTGCGAGTGTATGCCGGTGATTTTGCCAGTGCAGGTGTGGCGCAACTGGCGGTGATCGATAGCAACTCCTACTACGTCAGCGGCTACTTTGAAGAAACCAAATTGCCTTACCTGAAAATCAACGACAAGGTCGAAATTCGTCTGATGAGCGGCGGCCCGACACTGCAGGGGCATATAGAAAGTATTTCTCGCGGCATTACTGATCGCGATGCCAGTACCGGTCGTGAGTTGCTGGCCGATATCAATCCGACCTTTAACTGGGTGCGTCTGGCACAGCGGGTGCCGGTGCGTATCCGTATCGATGATCTGGATAAAAATCATGATCTGGTCGCTGGCATGACGGCTACCGTCATTGTGCAAGCGGGTAAGAAGTAAGGTGGACCTTATCAGGCCTTCCCGTGGCGGGGAGGTCGAGGTCTATCGTTCTAAAAATAGAACGCTAAAGCTAAAAAATGCCCTCTACCGCCTAGCTCTACTAACATTTATTGTTCGTCTGTGCCCGGAACGATCCGCGCTAAAACCCAAACAGATAAACAATTTAAAGGAGTAGTCGCCATGTCCCAACCTTACACCCGCCTCAATAAAGATGACGTAGCTGTTCTACTGGTAGATCACCAGGCTGGCCTGCTGTCACTGGTGCGCGATATCGATCCGGACAAATTCAAGAACAATGTGCTGGCGCTGGCTGACCTCGCCACCTACTTCAAATTGCCGACCATCCTGACCACCAGCTTTGAAGACGGCCCTAACGGTCCGCTGGTGCCGGAACTGAAAGCGCAATTCCCTGATGCTCCTTACATCGCTCGTCCGGGCCAGATCAATGCCTGGGATAACGAAGACTTCGTCAAAGCCATTAAAGCAACGGGCAAAAAACAATTATTGATCGCTGGTGTGGTCACTGAAGTGTGCGTTGCATTCCCGGCCTTGTCGGCGCTGGCAGAAGGCTATGAAGTCTTTGTCGTCACCGATGCCTCGGGTACCTTCAATGAAATGACACGTGACGCAGCCTGGGACCGCATGTCGCGTGCCGGTGCGCAGCTGATGAGCTGGTTTGGTGTCGCCTGTGAACTGCATCGCGACTGGCGCAATGATGTGGAAGGCTTGGGCACCTTGTTCTCCAACCATATCCCTGATTATCGCAATCTCATCACCAGCTATAACACGCTGACTAAAGCCAAGTAATAGCTAAGTAAAAACTCATTAAGGCAGTGGCTGCATCAGGTCTAATTGCTGATGCAGCCACTGCTTGTCTCTGCGCCTATCCCTTCCATGCATCAGCATGCGATCACGCAATATTCCCCCATGGTTTAAAAATTACTGTCCGATGCAGTAATTTGAACTATTTCTTTCCTGCGCCCACCAAATTTCATCAAGCTGAAAAAATCAGCAGGTTTAATTCTGTAGTTATTGTTGTAAAAAAATGTCGCTAGAATAGCGGCGCGCAATAGCAAGCAGGCATAGCAATAAACCGCAGATGAAAGTGGGATGACATGGAAATCGAACTGAAATTACTGATCCGCCCGCAAGATGTGGCAAGTTTCAAGAAGCATCCGCTGCTGAAGAAATATGCGCAGTCCGCGCCTGTCACGCAGGATCAGGCTGATCTCTATTTCGATACCGATGAACAAAATTTAAGGAAATGTGACGCTGGTTTACGCGTGCGACAGGCTGGCAAAGTCTGGACGCAAACCTTAAAGGCCGGTGGCAGCGTAGAGGGCGGCTTGCATCAACGGCACGAATGGGAATCGCAGGTGCATCGCGCTGAACCAGATCTGTATGCATTGAGAAAGATGATCGATGTATCCGGCGCATGGGATGACTTGATTTCTTCGCCTAAATTTGCCGCGCGCTTGCGACCGATTTTTAGCGCCACCGTTAGCCGCACCACATGGCAATTGCATTTTCCTGACGGCAGTGAAATTGAATGCGTACTGGATCAGGGCACGCTAGGTACGGCGGAACGTAGCGAAGCCATCAGTGAAATTGAACTGGAATTGGTATCGGGCAAGGCCTTGCATTTGTTTGACTTCGCTTTGGAGTTGATGAAAAAAGTGCCTTTGCAAATCGGCAGCCTGAGCAAGGCAGATCGCGGCTATGCGCTGCATACGCCGCAGCCGTTCGCGGCAGTGAAGGCGCAAGATTTGCAGTTGTCCAAAAAAATGACGATCAATCAAGCCTTTGAAGCGATCGTCGACAATTGTCTGCAGCAAGTGCAGGCGAATGCGCCTGGTGTGGCAGCAAGCGACAATATCGAATGCCTGCATCAGATGCGCGTAGGCATACGCAGATTGCGTTCGGCACTGAAGTTATTTGAAGAGGCGATTGCGATACCCGAGGATTTGCGACTGGAGCTGGATTGGTTGTCAGCGGAGATCAGTGGTGCGCGTGACTGGGATGTGCTGGCCACCAAAACACTGGAATCGATCAGGGTCGAAGGCGTAGACGATTATCTGGGTGAGGTCAGGAGTGCGGCCTTGGTGAAGGCTGCGCAACTACACACGCTGGCAGCGCAAGCCGTCAATTCGGTCCGCTATACCCGTTTGATATTGTCGTTCGCGCGCTGCTTACTGTCGGGTGAATGGCGTGTATCGGCACCGCATGCGAAGGGCAAGGATGTGCGGAAACGCCTGAAGATGTTTTCGCACGACATGCTGGAGCATGATCAACGCCGTTTGAAAAAACGCGGCAAGCAATTAAAAGATGCAGATGCCGGTACCCGGCACCGGGTGCGCATCGCCGCCAAAAAGATGCGTTATGACACCGAGTTTTTCCAGTCGCTGTATGACAGCAAGGAAACCAGAGAATACGTCGCAGCGCTGAGCGAGCTACAGGACAAACTGGGTAGTCTGAACGACGCCGCAGTCGGTGATGAATTGCTGCAGGAAATCGAAAAAGATCAGGCAGAACTCAGCGGCATGACGATTTATATCCGCGGCTATCTGGCGGCGCGCGCGGCAGATGAAGAGCAGAAGCTTAAAAAATTATGGAAGAAATTTAAATCCAAGCATCTTCCTGAATAATCGCACCAGCAGCCGCATTGCGATGAATGCGGCTGCTCATATCATTCAGACTATTTCTACGACTACTTTTCCTTGCGCAGTACGCTGGCTAAGTGCCTGATGCGCAGCCGCGACCGTATCCAGCGTGTAGCGCTGCGGATCCACTAATACTCTGATCTTGCCGTCTTCTATCAGCTGGGTGGCAGCACGCATGATCTCGCCGTGATGCGCACGCCCACGACCGCTCAGCAGTGGTAGCAGCGTAAACACGCCGGAATAAGTCGCCGCGCGAAATGATAGCGGCGCCAGTGCGTGTGTGCCCCAGCCGAGACAGCTGATGACATGTCCAAGATAAGTACGCGCCGCCTGAAACGATGCATCCAGTGTTGCACCGCCTAGCGTGTCGTAGACGATGTCGAAGCCTGCGCCATTGCTGTGCTGCGCGACATATTGCTCGACCGTGGTGCTGTTGTAATCGATCGCGGTAGCACCCAGGGCGGTAATGGTTTCCTGTTGCCCGGTTTTACCAGTGGCAAATACTTCTGCACCGTAGGCGCGTGCGAGCTGGATCGCCATATGTCCGACGCCGCCGGCACCACCATGCACCAGCACTTTTTTGCCCTGGCTGACTTGCGCTCTGTCCACCAGACCTTCCCATGCGGTGATAAAGATCAGTGGCAAGGCCGCCGCCTCACGCATAGAAATATTACGTGGCTTGATTGCCAGCAGATCGGCATCGACCGCCGCGTATTGCGCCAGTGAACCCTGTATGCCGGCGATGCCGCCGGTCATGCCATACACCTCATCGCCGACTTTGAAGCGGCTGACGTCTGCGCCGACTTCTTCCACCACACCCGCCAGATCGATGCCCGGCACGGCGGGTAGTTGTGTCTGTGCATGGGTGGCCTGGCCGCTGATGATTTTGCAATCGAGCGGATTGACGCCGCTGGCGTGTATGCGCACCAGTACTTCGCCCTTGGCAGGACGAGGACGTGGGATCTCAGTCAGGGTGAGGGCAGTGTTGTAGGTGGTTAAAACGAGAGCTTGCATAGTGTTAGTCATGAACGTTTCCTTTTGAAGATGAGTGATATGGGCCGTCCATGACAAGATAGGTGTTTTATATATGCATGAAAATCATAGATATTGCATGGTATTCATGCATAATTGTTTGGGTGAGCGTAGCCAGCAAGGAGTGGCAGACATGATGGAATGGAGCGATGTGCGTATCTTTCTGGCGATCGCACGGGAAGGTACTTTAGGTGCGGCAGCGCGCAAGCTGGGGCAGACTCAGCCGACGATGGGGCGGCGTTTGCGCGCACTGGAAGAGGCAGTCGGGCATAAGCTGTTCCAGCGCACCAGCGAGGGTTTCATCCTGACCGACGAGGGACGCGCGGTGTTAATCCATGCGGAACGCATCGCCGAAGAGGCCGATGCTTTCCAACGGCAACTGGCAGGACAGGAGCAGCAACTGGAGGGCTTGCTGCGGATTACCTCGTCCGACTGGTTTGGTACACATGTGTTGACGCCAGTGCTGGCCGAATTCACGCGCCTGCATCCGCGCGTCACTGTCGAGTTGTTGACGGATGCACGCATCTTCAGTCTGGCGCGGCGTGAGGCGGATCTGGCGTTCCGGATCCAGCCTTTCGATGAAGTCGATGTCGCCTCGCGTAAATTGCTGCATATGCCTTACGGTCTGTACCTGCGCAGCGGTCTGCCACATCCGCGCGTCGGTGACGGTGCCGGCAGCATGCTGGTGACGATGGATACGGCCTTCGACGGCGCACCGGATGCGCTCTGGCTCAAGCGCATGTTGCCGCAGGCGCAAGTTGCGTTTCGCAGCAATAACCGTGATGTACAGGCGCAGATGTGTGCGCATGGTGCCGGGCTGGCGGTATTGCCGCGTCCGCTGGGCGACCAGCTGGCCGGGGTCGAACTGATCGATTTGGGCGAGCCGCCACCGGGACGCGATACCTGGCTGGGTTACCACAAGGACATGCGTCAACTGGCCCGTTTGCGTGCCTTGCTTGATCTGCTGATCGAAAAACTGGCTGACTGAAATCGCCGTGCTAGCGGCTGAAAACAAAGTATTTTAAAAATATTTTGTTTTCACTGCCTCCAAAACGGTTTCCCGTGGGTAGTACCTGTATCAACCAGATATTCGCAGCAGCGATAGATCTTGTTGGTCACACTTATCCACTACAAAAAGGAAACCATCATGAATAAGCTCCATTCCGCTCTCGTTCTGGCCGGCTTTGCTGCAATGTCTTCTGCCTGGGCCGCACCATTTTCGCAAGATGCGCTGCCTGCAACAGTTCAGGTTCCTGCTGGTAATAAGGTCGCTCTGGAAACCGTCGGTGCCGGCACCATCACTTATGAATGCAAAGTAAAAAAAGACACGACAGACCAGCATGAATGGGTATTCGTCGGCCCTGACGCCGTCTTGTCGGATCGCGGTGGCAAAGCCATCGGCAAATATTTTGGTCCACCAGCAACCTGGGAAAGCAATGATGGTTCGAAAATCACCGCGACCCAGCTCGCCGTATCTCCTGGTGGCACCGGCAGCATCCCGCTGCAATTGGTAAAAGCCAATCCAGCGACCGGTAATGGCGCCATGAGCGGCGTTACCTTCATCCAGCGCGTAGCGACCAAAGGTGGTGTTGCACCAGCTACGGCATGTGCAGCCGGTAATCTGGGCGCCAAGGAAATCGTCAAATACCAGGCTGACTATATTTTCTGGAAAGCTATCTAAGGTAATCCTTGCCTGCCGATATTGTCGGCAGGCAAAGTTGCAGCAGTTATAATCGGCTGACACGACTGTTGGCAGCCGATTACTTACTGGTACGTTTATCCTTGAACGAAGAAACCTTTGATTACGATGCCGCGTTGCGGGCTTGTGCCCGTGGCGAACAAGCGGCACTGCAACAGATCTACCAGCAAGACGGCAAACGTCTGCTGGGTGTGGCCTTACGCATAGTGCGCGAGCGTGCACTGGCCGAGGATGTGTTGCATGACGCCTTCGTCAATATCTGGCGCAAGGCCGGGAGTTTCGATGCAGCACGTGGTGCAGGGCGCGGCTGGATACACAGCATCGTGCGGCATCAGGCCTTGAATCTGATGCGCGATCGCCAGCAAGAAACGTATGCCGATGAAGCAACGGTAGAAGCACTGGATGCGCAACAAAGTGAAACGGCACTAAATCCGGCAACACAGGATCCGTTTGAAACGCATGTCAATCTTGGCAAACTGGACGACTGTCTGTCCGATCTGGATCTGGCCAAGCGTAACTGCGTGTTATATGCCTATGTCGATGGTTGCAGCCACAGCGAAATTGCAGAGCGGATGAAGTCACCGGTCGGTTCTGTCAAGGCATGGATTAAAAGAGGCTTGTTAGCGCTACGGGAGTGCATGGGATGAATGAATCGGATGACGAGTTGCAGCATCTCGCCGGTGAATACGTGCTCGGTACCCTGAGTGCTGCACAACGCAAAGAAGTCGAACGTCGCTTGCCATTCGAGCCCGCCTTGCAGCATGCAGTCGCGCAATGGGAACAAAGGCTGATGCCGCTGACCGCCATACCTGAGCCGCAAGAATTGCCGGCACAACTATGGCCGCGCATCGCCAAAAGCATACAGCCTGCCACCCGTGCGCTGGAAAGCGGCTGGAAAAAACTCTGGAATGATGTGCGCCTGTGGCGTGTGTTGAGCGCCAGCAGCATGGCGGCAGCTGTCTTGCTGGGCGTGCTGATGATGACGCGTCCGGTTGCCACCGAAACCAAGTTCATGGTGGTACTGGTCGATCCTAAAGGGCAAACGCCGGGCTGGATCGTGCAAGCCAAAATGGGACAGCAGATTCAGTTGCAGCCTTTGGGTCAGGAAACTGTGCCGGCCAACAAGTCGCTGCAATTCTGGACCAAGGGTGACGACTGGAAGGGACCAGTTTCGTTGGGTCTGGTCAGTCCTGGTAAGAACGCTACGTATACGCTGAATCATTTGCCGCCTATGCAAGCGAATCAGTTGTTCGAAATCACGCTGGAGCCAGAAGCCGGTTCACCTATCGGCCGTCCGACCGGACCTATCCTGTACATCGGTCGCGCCGTCAAAATGACTTAAGCCGGTTTTGTTGATGTCACTGGAAGTCGCGACTCGAGATCGATAACTCGCCCAGCAAGTGCGAGTGATCGACGATGCGTTTGGCGACCAGATGGCGCACATCGTCCTTCGATTGCCAGATGCCATAGACGGTCATGAGTTGCGCATTCAGGATTTCCTTGCGCTGCTTTTCGACGAGATCCGGCCAGATGATGATATTGGTGATGCCGGTTTCATCTTCCAGCGTGACGAACATAGTGCCCTTGGCGGTCGGTGGTCTTTGCCGCATGGTGACGATGCCGGTGGTGCGTGCCAGTTTGCGATCAGCAAAACCTTTCATTTCCAGTGCGGTCGATAAATTCATCTGCTTCAGACGCGGGCGCAGCAGTGCCAGCGGATGGCGCTGCAGGGTCAGACCGGTGCTGGCGTAGTCGGCGATGATTTCCTGTCCTTCACTGGCCGCCGGCAGTATCAGCGGCGCTTCCACTATCGTCGCATCACGCAGCAAGGCCGGTGGCGGCAACATGGCCGCGACTTCCCATTTGGCCTGACGTCGATGGCCGGTCAGTGCGAGCAAGGCATTGGCGCGTGCCAGTGCACCGAGTTCATGCTGATCCAGTGCCGCGCGGCGCGCCAGATCATCGGTGCTGACAAAGGCGCGGCGCGCGCGTGCGGCGACGATGCGTTCGGCAGCTGCCAGCGATAAACCTTTCACCATATGCAAGCCGAGACGTACCGCCGGATAGCGCGCTGGTTTTTCTTCCATGTTCTCTTCCATGCTGCTATCGACAGTGCTGAGCATGATGTCGACCGGACGTACCTGAACGCCGTGACGCTTCGCATCCTGCACCAGTTGCGACGCAGAATAAAAGCCCATCGGTTGTGAGTTCAGCAGGGCGGCGAGGAAGGCGGCCGGTTCATGGCATTTGATCCAGGCCGACACATACACCAGCAGGGCGAAGCTGGCGGCATGTGATTCGGGGAAGCCGTATTCGCCAAAACCTTTGATTTGTTCAAACAGGCGATCGGCGAAATCGGCCGCGTAACCATTCTTGATGAGACCGCTTTTGAGTTTGATTTCGTGTTTCTCCAGACTGCCTTTGCGCTTCCATGCGGCCATCGAACGACGCAAGTCATCCGCTTCACCGGGCGCGTAGCCGGCCGCCAGTACTGCGATTTGCATTACCTGTTCCTGAAAGATAGGCACGCCGCAAGTGCGCGACAAGGCTTCCTTGATTTTTTCTCCGGGGTAGGGAATCTCTTCCTTCTTCATGCGCCGGTTCTTCAGGTAAGGGTGCACCATGCCACCCTGTATCGGCCCCGGTCTGACGATCGCCACCTGTATCACCAGATCGTAATAACAAGTGGGGCGCAGGCGCGGCAACATCGACATTTGCGCCCGCGATTCAATCTGGAACACGCCTATGGTGTCGGCGGCGCAGATCATTTCATAAGTGGCGGCATCGTCATCGTGGATGTCTTGCATTTCGAATTTGTGGCCACGGCGCTGACTGATCATCTTTAATGCACGCTGTATGGCCGACAGCATACCGAGTGCCAGCACATCGACTTTCAGCAAGTCGAGTGCATCCAGATCGTCCTTGTCCCATTCGATCACATTGCGATCTTTCATCGCCGCATTTTCTATCGGTACCAGCCGTGCCAGACTATCGTGTGAGATCACAAAGCCACCTGTGTGTTGCGACAGATGACGTGGAAAGCCGATCAGGGTCTGCGTCAATTCCACCAGTTTTTGTACGATGGGCGAGGCCGGATCGAAACCGTTTTCCTGCAAACGCTCCACGCCTATCTGTTTGCCGTCCCACCATTTATGCGATTGCGATAAGCGATTGATCTGTTCAAAGTCCAGTCCCAGCGCCTTGCCTACATCCTTCATCGCCGAACGTGGTCGATACGTAATCAGCGCGGCAGTCAATGCCGCGCGATGACGGCCATACTTTTGGTAAATGTATTGCATGACTTCTTCGCGGCGCTGGTGCTCAAAGTCGACATCGATGTCTGGCGGTTCATTACGCTCACGTGAAATGAAGCGTTCAAACAACACGCTGCTGCGTGCCGGATCGACTTCGGTAATGCCGAGGCAGTAACAGACGATGGAATTGGCGGCCGAGCCGCGCCCCTGGCACAAGATATCTTTGCTGCGCGCGAATTTGACGATGTCGTATACCGTCAGGAAGTAAGGCTCATAGCGCAGCTCGTGGATCAGGCTGAGTTCGTGTTCTATCTGATTCCTGAATTGTTCGGATATGCCTTCCTTGTAGCGTCGCTGGCTGGCCCCTTCATAGGTCAGACGACGCAGATAGGCCGACATGGTTTCACCGGCCGGCACGATCTCTTGCGGATACTGATAACGCAATTCTTCTAGCGAAAAAGTGCAGAGCGCGGCCAGCCTGAGAGTTTCTTCCAGCAAGGGTGCCGGATAAATTTGCGAGAGTCGCAAGCGTGAACGCAAATGTTGTTCGGCATTCGGTTGCAAATCCATGCCGCATTCGGCGATGGATTTGCCGAGTCGCACCGCGGTCAGCGTGTCTTGCAAGGGTTTGCGTGAACGCACATGCATGAGCACATCACCCATCGCCACCAGTGGCAGCGCCTGTTGCGCGGCGATCTGAGTTAACTGTGCCAGCCAGTGTTCATCGCCAGACCAGTGCAAGAGTTCCACCGCGATCCAGGCCCGACCCGGGAAGGTCTGCTGCAGCCACGCCGCTTGTTCACTTAGCTCGGTGGCGCTGGCTGTGCGTTGCGGCAAGAGGATCGCGAGGCAATCCGGCAAGTGCATCAGATGTGCGGCGCTGGCATCCTCTTGTGCATCCAGATCACTGCGGTACAGCGTGTAACTGCCTTTGGCGGCACGGCGTCGTGCCAGTGTGATCAGTTCGGATAAATTGCCATAGCCATTGCGATTGCGGGCGAGCAAGAGCAGCTTGCTGCCGCAAGCCAGTTTGATTTCACTACCTATGATCAGATGCATGCCGCGCTTTTTGGCGGCGACATGCGCACGTACTACTCCGGCCAGTGAGCATTCATCGGTAATGGCGATGCTGCTGTACGCCAGATCACAGGCGCGCTCGACCAATTCTTCCGGATGCGAGGCACCGTGCAAAAAGGTGTAGTTGGAGCGGCAATGTAATTCCGCATAAGAGGGCAGGCCAGGCAGCATGATGTTCTGGGTCGCATGTCAGGCGAATAAGCCATGCAAAAACCAGCCGGTATCATGGGTGCTGCTGCTCGTGCGCAAACGAAAAATCCATAGCAAGAGATGCTGTTCATTTTCTGCGATGAAGTAATCGCGGGTCGCCAGTGCATCATCCCACCAGCCGGACTCTATGCGTTCCGGCCCGGTCAGCAGCGTCAGCGGGCTTTGGTAAAAAGGTTTGTGCTGATGCGTATTTAAAGCCAGCGGTTGCGGCAAGAGCCAGGTCGGGCGCACGCAGGCCGGCGCTGAACTAGCACCAGTGGCATCGCCGGAGCTTTTGCGACGTGCGCTGGCGCGATAGTTGAGCGGACTGCTGGCGCTGCTTTTTTCTGGCCTGTGATCGGCAAACACCGAGAGTTGGCGTACTGCTTCATTGCCGAGTCGGCTTTGCAGACGTTCTATCAGTCGTCCGGTGTTTTCGGCATCGGATACCGGCGTGGGAAATAGTTCGGTATTGGGTGCTGCCTGTGGCGTGATCTGATCTGCTTGCAGGCTGATCTCTATGACCGGAGCGATCAGTTCCAGCTGCCCCAGTCGTTCGCGCAGCAACAAGGCCAGATGGTCGATGTCACGACTGGGCATGCCGAGCAATATGCTGACAGCGGTGCTGCGATGATCGCGTAGCCGTGTCGATTCATGATGCAGTCTGAGCGTGATGCCGGCGACCGCGGCATGGCGTGCGCTGAGCCAGCCCGTCAGTTGCAGCAGCAGACGACGCGCGGCAAACAGCAATGCTTCGGTGCTTTCCACCCGGGCTGGCAGTTCGAGTTTGACGTCGAAGCTGGCGGGCGCTTCAAACCAGCGATGCGCTTCGGCTTCAGCGCCATAGGCTCTATCCATTTCACTCAGCAGCGCCTGACCGAAGCGGCGCGTGACACCGGCACGTGGCAACTGACGCAAGTCACCGAGGTAACGGCAGCCTATGCCATCGAGCGTTTCCAGATGCGGCTGCACACTATCGAGCACATGCAGCGGTAAGCGATCGAGCGCATCGTTCATGCTCGCATCATGTGCAAACACACGGTCCAGTCCTTCTGTTTGTGCGCGCAACCAGGCGCCACCGGCGGTGGCGGCACTGGCCAGACGTGCATGCAGCCCCAGTTCCAGCAAACCGCTGAGCAACTGTGTGGCGATGCGCTGATGCCCACCAAACAGGCGCAGGCTGGCGCCGACTTCCAGCAGCAGACCAGCCGGACGTAACACTACATGCGGGGTGAAGTGCAGGCTCCAGAGCGCGGCTTCCTGCAAGGCACGGGCTTCCTGTTCCGGATCGCGCGGCAGCGCTTGCAAGCTGGCCGCCAGCGCAAGGGCACTGCCTTCCGACATCCCGGCGCGTATGCCTGCCTCATCGGCCAGCTGATTGCACCAGCCTACGTGCTGACGTTCACAAATGACGATGGGCACATCGGCATCCGGGTCAGGCTCGCAGGAGATGTGCCTAAGCCGACAACGTAAGGCGGCGTCTAGCGGCAGTTGCGGCAAGTGTAGGGCGATCCACAGCATAGAGAGTAGGGTCCGGGATAGAGTGACGATGGTCTTTGCCTGGCAAGCGATTGCTCAGAGGCTGGCGCAGGATTTCAGGGATGGTCAGTGGCAGGATCAGCGGTGTCGCATGCACCGGTCCGCGTCGTTTAATGAGTTCCAGCGCGATGCGTCCGCTGGCCGCGGGTTGGCAGCTGATGCGTAAGGGCGCCGGGGACGAAATGTCTTGTGCGCTTAGCGGGCGGAACACGAAGGTCAAACCTTCACCACCGGCCGCTGCCAGTTGCAAACGACGTAAATGATCGGTACGCGCTTGCGGTAGCCAGCACAGCAAGGCGCCGAAGCTGGCACTTTTTAATGTTTGTTCTATCGCCCAGATCCGATCATTCGCTTTCTCGACTTCAATCAGGATCAGTTTTTTTAAATCGATACCGAGCGCGGCCAGCGCGGCCGCGTGTGGCATGTGCGGTGGTGCCAGCAGGATCACGCTCTGGTCGGCTTGGGTCAGACGGGCCAGCACAGGTGCGAGCAAACGCAACTCACCGATGCCAGCTTGTGCCAGCAATAATTCAATCAAGACCGATGGTGGCCAGCCGCCATTGGGTAACTCGCGATCCAGTGCCCGATAGCCGGATGGCACCGGCGTCGAGCGGTAAGAACCCATCTGATCGGCGCGCCACACTGCATCCGGCAATGCAGACGGAGCGCTGGGGGTGACAGCAGGAAAAGACAGGGCGGCAGCCATAAGACCTCCTAAGTATTGCCGGGCGCTAACGCTATCGTGAGCAGCGGCAGCTCAGTTGCAAATGAGCTGCGCTATGCGTTACGGGTGTTGATTTGCATACGTCAATATACTGTATGTATGTACAGTATAAAAGCTTTGCGTCAATGTGTGAGGATTTTTTTAGGGGATTGCTGAAATGCTATTTGTCGCTCATGGGTAGAGCTGATTTGCGGATTCCACTTAGCAATATTTCTGCACCGGATTTCTTCCGCGTTTTATGATGAGAGTCCCCCAACGTAAGCAGAACACCAATGAAACAACAGCTGCCTCCGCAACCGGTATTGACCGGCAACACCGTAGAACTCCGTCCTTTGCAAAAAGAACACGCAGCCCCGTTGCTAGAGGCTGCGGCCGATGGCGAGTTGTGGAATATGAAGGTCACCGTGATTCCGGGGCCGGACAGTGTTGACGGCTACATCGATATCGCATTGCAGGGACGGGAAAACGGCACCGTCATGCCCTTCGTCATCGTGCGTCGCGATACCGGTCAGATCGTCGGCAGTACGCGTTTCTGGAAGATCGATCTGGCGAACCGCAAAATGGAAATCGGCCATACCTGGCTCGGTAGTTCGACGCAACGCTCAGGCATTAATACGGAAGCCAAGCTCTTATTGCTGACACATGCATTCGAAGCGATGCAAGCGATACGCGTGCAGTTCACGACCGATGAACTAAATGAAAAATCACGCGCGGCGATATTGCGTATAGGCGCCAAACAGGAAGGCATAGTGCGGCATGAACGCATCATGCCGGATGGCCGCAAGCGCAACTCGGTACGTTACAGCATCATCGATAGCGAATGGGATGAGGTCAAGGCGATGCTGCAGCAAAAGCTGGCACGCTAAAGCATCAGAGCGAGCGCAACAAAAGCCAGGCAAACCAGAGCCCAACCGCGAGCAAGAGCAGCGCCACCATGCGCTGTAATTGCGCGACATTCAAGCCGGCAGCGGCACGCTGACCGGCGAAGGAACCCAGCAGCATCAAGCCGCCACAAATCAGCGCGAGTTTGATATCCAGCCGACCTGCCATTGCATGGACCGTACTGCTAGCCAACGCAATCGGAAACTGTATGGCTTGCGCCGCGATCACTGCAAACGGCAATGGCTGACGCAGCAGCATCAGTAGCGGCAGTATCAGCACCGGACCGCCAGTGCCGGTCAGCGCGGAAGCCAAGCCAACGACAAAGCCTAGTATCAATAAGCGCTGCTTGCCGAGTAACGGCGCTGCGGTGGCCGCGACGCTGACGGGACGCAGACCGCGCCAGCCAGCAAACAAGACCAGCACCATCACACCCAACATCAAAGTGGTCGCAGACATCCACTGCACGATCAGTGCACCGACTAGCGCACCCAGTAAGGCATCGCCGAGTAAGGGACGGCAAGCTTGCAGCAGCTCAGGCTGACGTCGCAGCGGACGCAGCGCAACCAGTGCCGGTAGCGCAAAACTGAGGGAGGCCGCAGCGATCGCTTGCGGCAAAGGAATACCTGCCAGATGCGTGAGGATAGGGACCAGCAGCACGCCACCGATACCACATGCACCTATCAGTGCACCGGTCAGCAGGATGGCGGGTAGCGCCAGCGCTGCGCTGGCCAGCGTCAGCATGCGACCGTGACTTGCATGTGGATGGCGCTACAGTCGGACTGGCGGTTTGGACGTCGAAGTGTGACGCTTTTGGGAGGGGAAATCATCTATGGAATTATGCCAGAGATGCACCTGTTCCTGAGCAGGCAGCGCCAACCTTATCCCATCCGAGGCGATATTGCGCTGGCGATTTTTTCGTGTCAGCATGCCAGCACCATCCTCTCAACGTGCAGATTTGAGGCCTTGCATTTTTCCTTACTCTTAAGTGCTTATGCGGACGATACTTTGCCTTGCTTTGTGCTGGATGACTATGTGCGCATGGGCGCAGGATAAGGCCTTGCAGAATTCGCTGGGAATGAAGTTTGTCTTCATCCCGGCCGGTGAATTTGTGATGGGTAGCGATGACTCGGCCGAGACATTGGCACGCTACTATCCGCAATACGAACAAAAGCGCTTTGTTGAACTGAGCGATGAAGGTCCGGCGCATAGGGTACGTATTACGCATCCTTTTTATCTCGGGCAGTACGAAGTGACAGTGGGGGAGTTCCGGCGTTTTCTGGAAGCGTCCGGCTATCAGCCTGAGTCGGAGGCCGACGGTACCGGCGGCTATGGTTACAACCCGCACTACGATCCGGCCACATCTAAACGCGGCGATGCCTTTGAAGGTCGCGATCAAAAGTATTCATGGCGCAATCCCGGCTTCCAGCAAGATGAGCATCATCCGGTCGTGAATGTCACATGGAATGATGCGGTGGCGATGTGCAATTGGCTGAGCAAGACGGAAGGGCGCAAGTATCGCTTGCCGACGGAAGCGGAGTGGGAATACGCGGCGCGCGCCGGTACCCGTACCCATTACCACAGCGGTGATGATCCGCAATCGCTGCTGAGTGCAGCCAATGTATTCGATGTGGATGCCGCCAAAAATTGGCAGCAATGGAAGAAGTTTGCGCTGGATGGGCCGGACGGTTTTGCCTTTACCGCGCCGGTCGGCAGCTTTGCACCGAATGCCTTTGGTCTGTATGACGTGCATGGCAATGCATGGGAGTGGACCGCAGACTGGCACGATGATCGTTACTACCACTATTCACCGACCGATGATCCGCAAGGACCGGCTAGCGGAACCGTGCGGGTGCGACGCGGCGGCTCATGGCATACCTGGTCCTTCTATGCGCGCTCATCCTATCGCAACTGGAATTCGCAAGAGACGCGTTACACGCTGGTCGGCATGCGTTTATTGCGCGAAGCTGACTGATACTTCTTTGCCGCTCTAGTGCGCACTCTTGCGCTTGAGCTGCGCTTGCAGCGCCTCGATTTGTTCCAGCAAGTCGAGCGCCAGCGCTACACCAGGGGTATTCACTTCTAGATCTAGCGCCAGATGTTGCGCCACTCTGGCGCGCCGGATCGATGCGCCGCTGAAGCGCCATTCCTGCGGCTGTTGGCCATCCGGCTGCAGCACACCTTCAAATACCCAGGCCGTCACCAACTCTTGCGGCGCATTGCAGGCTTGCGCCAGTTCAATCAGCGTCAGGGTCACATCATCGTCGAGCAACTGGCTTACACAGCGGGTAGTCTGATTCATGATACGGCCTCCTTACAGAGATGCACGTGGATGGAAATCGAAGGCTTGCTGCATCGCGCGGTAAGCCGCTTTATCCGCTTCGCTAGTGGCCGGTGGCAGCGCGATGCTGAGTACCACATACAGGTCGCCCGCTTCCTTGCCCGGTATGCCTTTGCCCTTGAGGCGCAGTTTGCGCCCGGATGCGGAATTGGCCGGTATCGTTAATTCGACCGAACCCTCCGGTGTCGGCACCGTCACGCTGGCGCCAAGTGCGGCCTCCCACGGTGCCAATGGCAAGTCGAGGTAGACATCACGCCCGTCAACCCGATAGCGCGGATGCGGGCGGAAGGCGACTTCGAGATACAGATCACCGGCTTTGCCGTCACCGATGCCGGGACCACCTTGTCCGGCCAGGCGCAGTGTCTGACCGGCACGTATGCCTTTCGGGATAGTGATGCTGAGGGTACGGTCTTTGGTGATGACATGGCCTTGCTCATCGACCACCGGCATGCGCAGCGAGATGCTGCGTTCGGCACCGCGGTAGGCATCCTCCAGATCGATCTGCACCTTGGCATGATGATCTTCGCCTTGCGCGTGCATGCTGCGCCGGTGACTGCGACCCCAGCCGGTTTGCTGGCCGAACATTTGTTCGAAGTAGTCGCCAAAGTCACTGTGTTCACCAAAACCGGCATGGCTGCCGCGGCCACTGAATTCAAAGCCGGCATCGCCATTTGGTGGCGGCTGGAAGTCTTGCCCGTTTTTCCAGTTGGCACCGAGCTGATCGTAAGAGGCGCGTTGCTCCGGATCTTTCAAGACTTTATAAGCTTCGCCCATTTCCTTGAAGCGGGCTTCGGCATCGGCTTCCTTGCTGACATCGGGATGGAATTTGCGCGCCAGCTTGCGATACGCACTTTTGATTTCATCCTGCGTCGCATCGCGCTTTACACCCAGCGTTTCGTAATAGTCCTTGAATTTCATGGTTACGACCTCGCAACTGGTTCAGGGAAAAATGCTTAGCTATTTATTCTCTTATTTACTCAGTGACTTACTCAGTTATTTACTCAGTTACTTAAATAATGTCGGCATCCGAACATTTCAACTACCTACACAATGGTGCCGAATATCTTGCCTATGATGGAGGTGACGATCATCGCCAGCGCACCCCAGAAGCCTACACGCAAAGCGGCTGGCAAGAGTGGCGCACCACCGGCTTTGGCCGCCAGCGTGCCGAGGCCAACCAGAAATAACATGGAAGTCAGACCCAGCGCCGGTACCAGATAGGCAGTCGGTGTCAGCAGTGCCGTCAGCAAGGGCAGTGATGCGCCCAGTGAAAAGGTAATCGCTGAAGTAATCGCAGCTTCCACCGGACGTGCCGCCGAGGCCGCGTGTATGCCCAGCTCATCACGTGCATGCGCACTCAGTGCATCGTGCGCCATCAATTGCTGCGCGACTTGTTTCGCCAGATCCGGCGTGACGCCGCGTGCGACATAAATCGATGCCAGCTCCCGATGTTCGGCATCGGGTTGCGTCAATAGTTCATGCTGTTCACGATCCAGTTCAGCTTGTTCAGTATCAGCTTGCGAACTGACCGAGACATATTCACCAGCCGCCATCGACATTGCACCCGCCACCAGTGCGGCGATGCCGGTCAGCAGCAAATCACTGCGCGCCAGCTCGGCAGAAGCCACGCCGAGCAGCAGACAAGCGGTGGAAATAATGCCATCGTTCGCACCGAGTACTGCTGCACGCAACCAGCCTATGCGGCCATTCAGATGTTGCTCGGGACGATGGTGCGGCATAAGCAGGCTTTCTATAGAGAGTGTTCCAGCATGGTGACCCATGTTAACGGGCGCAGTAGCGGTCTGACAAGAAGAATGATGGTGGCGCTGTGCTTCTGCTGCAAGCCCCTGATGACAGGCATTGTCTTTGATGCACTTATTGAGTTACTTATTCATAGTCACGCATTTTTGATCCACATCAATCGATCCGCATGCTGCTTTGCTACAGTCAGCCATCGCTATGAACACTGAAGGATGGCCGTGCTGGATACCGCGTTTCCCAAATTGAAACTGAAGAATAAATTGCTGCTGCCTATCGTGCAGGGAGGCATGGGGGTGGGTGTCTCTGCGCATAATCTGGCCGGTCAGGTGGCGCGGCTGGGTGCGGTTGGCACGATCTCCAGTGTCGATCTGCGCCGCCATCACGCTGACCTGATGGCACAAACCGATAAGACGCGCGATAAGGCGCTGATCAATCAAGTCAATCTGATCGCACTGGATAGAGAAATACGCGCCGCGCAAGCAATTGCCGGCGGCAATGGCATGATCGCGGTGAATGTGATGCGCGCGGTGGCTGAATATGCCGCCTATGTGCGGCAATCGTGCGAGAGCGGTGCTGATGCCATCGTGGTCGGCGCCGGTCTGCCTATGGATTTGCCGGAGCTGACCAGCGAATTTCCGGATGTGGCCTTGATCCCGATTTTGTCTGATGCACGCGGCATTGCGTTGATCATGAAAAAATGGATGCGCCGTCAGCGCCTGCCGGATGCCATCGTCATCGAAAATCCGCAATACGCTGCCGGTCATTTGGGTGCTGCCGGGCTGGATAGCGTCAACGATCCGCACTTTGCTTTCTCAGTCGTGCTGGAAGAAACGCTGCAACTCTTCAAGCAGCTGGGTCTGGAGCGTGAAAAGATTCCATTGATCACTGCCGGTGGTATCCATAGTCCGCAACAAGTGCGCGAGTTATTTGCCTTGGGTGCCAGCGCGGTGCAACTGGGTACGCCGTTTGCCGTCAGTGCAGAAGGGGATGCGCACATCAACTTCAAAAAAGTACTGACGCAAGCGCGCCCGGAAGACATTGTCACCTTCATGAGTTGTGCCGGATTGCCAGCGCGTGCAGTGAAGACGCAATGGCTGACGACTTATCTCGACAAGGAAGCCAAACTGCAAGGCAAGGCCGGACCCAAGGAATGCACGGTCGGTTTCGATTGCCTGCATCAATGCGGCTTGCGCGATGGCATCGCCAAGGCCGGGCAATTCTGTATCGATACGCAACTGGGCTTTGCCTTGAAGGGCGACGTCAAACGCGGCTTGTTTTTCCGTGGTTCGGAGCAATTGCCTTTCGGCAGCGAGATTCGTCCGGTGCGCGAGCTGATCGACTACTTATTGAATGGCGTACAGCCCGCAGCCAAGGTTTTCGCCACTAGCGAGCTCGCCGCCGGCGTGTAATTCCTACACGGTAGCTGCCACCCCGCACGGCACTCTGCTGATGCGGAGTGACGGCTGTTCGCATCTGTTATATCCTCGACCACAATCTATTGCGATAATCCGCAACCCAAGGTTGGCCCCAGACAAGGATGGCGAGCATGCGCAAGTGGCACAAGGTATTACTGTCGGTGGCAGCACTCATCGTGCTGCTACTGGCGCTGGCTGGCTACGCGCTGCAAAGGCTGACCGATAGCGCGCATCTGACCGAGCTGGCGCGCACTAGTCTCAAACAAAACCTGGATCGCGATTTAACCATAGGCGACTTGTCACTCGACTTGTTGCCTTATCCGCGTTTGCGCGCACACGATGTACGCATCTCGAATCCTGCATGGGCCCAAGACAAATATCTGCTGCGCGCGGAAGACATCCGCGCGCGCTTGTCGCTGATCCCACTCTTGAGCGGCAATGTAGTGGTCGAGGGTTTGCTGGTCAAAGGTTTGCAATTGAATCTGGAAGCGGTTGCCGATGGTCGTCGCAGCTGGGACATGCCAGCGACGCGCAAATTGCGCAGTTCGCAATTTGATTTGCTGGCCTTGCGGGCCGACGCCAGCACCATCCGCTACCGGGCGCCGGATACGGCCAGCAAGAGCTGGAATCTGGATAGTCTGCGCGCAAATGGTGACAGCGGTTTGCGCAATCTGGTCTTTAGCGGTCGCTTATTGCGCGAACAATATGCAGTGCAATTCGATGGCAAGCTGGATGACTTGTCGGCGCTTGCCACACCCCATGCAGTCAGTCAGGGTACGGTCACGCTTAAGTCCGGGCAGGCGCAAGCCAGCATCAGCGGCAAGCTACCGCTGGATAGTGCATGGTCGGACTATGATCTGGCGTTGGTAGCCGACGCTGCTTCGCTGAAGGATGTGTATGGCTTCCTGCAAATAGAACGCGCCACACCGGTGCCTTTCAAAGCGAGCGTGCGGCTGCAGAGCAAAGACCAGCAGACGACTTTTAAAGATTTGCAGCTGCAACTCGGCAAGCTGAACCTGAGCGGCGACGGGCAATGGAATACGCAAAAAGACCGGCCCGACTTCAAGGCAAGGCTGCAGGCCGATAACATCGATATGGTGCAGACCTTCCTCGATTTGGGACAGCCACCATTGCCGGCGAAAAAAGAGGGTGAGTTATTTCGCGATAAGCCGCTAGCCTGGCCTTTGCTGGTCAGCATGGAGGGACTCGATGGCAAGGTCGACGCCAAAATCAGCAAACTCAAATTGCGTTCGGGTATTGAAGTGGCCGACGCCGAAGGCACGCTGCTATTTCATGACGACAAACTGACGCTGCCACATTTCTCTGGCAAGTTGCTGGGCGGCGTGGCCAGTGGCGACATCGTGCTGGAAGGGAAGAAGCAAGCGGTACAACTGAATCTGCAACTCAAAGATACCTCGCTCGGCAGCTGGCTGAAGACCAGCGGCAAAAAGCTGGTGGTCAATGGCGGTGCGATGCAGGTCGACGCGCGCATACATAGTAGCGGCGCATCGATGAAAGATCTGGCGGCCGCTTTGAACGGACCGGTCGACGTGCGCATCGGCAGCGCACAGATTCTGTCGCCGGGTGCCGGTCAGGCGGAATTCTGGTTGACCGGTTTATTCTCCAGCAAGGACTCCACGCGGATAGAACTGGCTTGTGCCAGTGCACGTTTGCCGTTCCAGAACGGAGTCGCCAAAGGCGAGGGCATAGTCGGTGCGCGTAGTGACGTCAGTCAGTTGCTGACCAGTGGTCAGGTCAATCTGCGCCAACAAAGCCTCGATTTGCGCGGCAACGTAAAGGTGCGCTCGGGTTTTAGCCTCGGGCTTTCCAATTTCTCGGATGGCGTGAAGATCGTCGGGCCGATCAGTAAACCGCAGCTGGCACTGGATGAATCGGGTGCGCTGGGGACGATAGCGCGTATCGGTGCCGCCATTCTGACCAGTGGCGTCAGCATCGTGGCGACCTCGATCTGGGATGGTGCCAACCCCAAATCTGATCCTTGTCAGGTGGTGTTTTCGTCGGCGGCAGTAAGAAATAAGAATACGCGTTAAAAACGGCCGCCAGGGCCCGATCCGGTGCTGCATCCGCGATAAAAGCGCAATAAAGTGATCTAGCCATGGAATTGCAGCGCAACAAAAGCTATGATGACGGCAGTTTTTGTTTCGTAATGAGGATGGCGCATGGCCACAATAGACGATATTGTCAGCAGGCAAAAGGAAGGCGCACAGTTTGTGGTCACTGCACAAATGCTGCGACTGGAGCCTGAAGAATTCGATACCCTGGTACAGGTTTGGCTGGAAGACGGCCCGCCGGGTTTCGAGCTGGCTGGCGTGCCACATCGTTGTTGCCGTGACGGCGAGTTCTTTATAGACCGGATTACCGTCAGAAAAATCGCCGTACAAAAATAAAGCGGAACACCGCTACAATCTCGCTTCTCTTTTATTCGTCTGATCTATCTATCGTGTCCAACCGTTTGCCTGTACTGCCACAATACCTTTTGCCAAAAAGGGCGCTTACCGTATTCGGAGGCAAAATTGCGGGTGCAAAGGCGGGCGCGCTGACCACGGCACTGATCCGCTGGTTCGTCGGCAAATACAATGTCAATATGACGGAAGCGGCGAATCCGAATCTGGCCAGCTACGCCAGCTTTAATGAATTCTTCACACGTGCCTTGCGTCCCGGCGCACGTCCTATTGCTGCGGCAGACTATATTTGCCCGGTTGACGGTGCGATCAGCCAGTTCGGCGCGATCGAACAAGACCAGATTTTTCAGGCCAAAGGCCATAGCTATTCGACCACTGCCTTAGTTGGCGGCGATGCCGAGCTCGGTCGCCAATTCGAACACGGCAGCTTTGCCACGCTCTACCTCAGCCCACGCGATTACCACCGCATCCACATGCCGTGTGACGGCCGTTTGCTGCGCATGATTTATGTGCCGGGCGATTTGTTCTCGGTGAATCCGACCACTGCACGTGGCGTACCGGGTTTGTTTGCACGCAATGAACGTGTGGTGTGTGTATTTGAAGGGCCATCCGGTCCGTTTGTGCTGACGCTGGTCGGTGCCACCATCGTCGGCAGCATGCAAACCGTATGGCACGGCGTGGTCAATCCGCCGCGGCTGGACTCGGTGCGGGTATGGGATTACGAACAGCAATCGATACAGCTGAAGAAGGGTGAAGAGATGGGGCGCTTCCTGCTCGGTTCCACCGTCGTCATGCTATTCCCTAAAGATACCCTGGCCTTCACACAGACATGGCAGCCTGCAGGCGCGGTTCAGCTGGGCGAAGTGATGGCTAATCAGATACAGAAGTAAACAGGCATCAACACAGCTCTGAACTGTCTGATGCCTGCCTTGCCTTAGTTACCTTTGGACGGGAAGGGGTGATCCTCGTCCACCAGCCCTTTTTGCTTTTCTTCTTCCTTGATCTCGTCAGAAGTCAGCCCATGCTCCGGGCTTTTGACCTTGCGCAGTTCTTCCACGCTACTCAGCTTGCCATTGTGCTTCTCATCGTCTTTGCGTTCTTCGCTGCTGTTCCACGGTTGTGACATCTGAATCTCCTATGAGGGATAAATGGTTGGGATCAGCCGGCAAGCAAGACTGCACCGGCATGAAATATCAGAAGTGACATTTTGCTGTGAAATTTCGTATAGGAATAGGATCGGCCTGCTATGCTTCGCAGAAGATAAACACGACGGGACATTGTACTGCAACGATATGAGCTTCCTGCTGAATCTGATTGAACAATACGGTTTGCTCTTTGTTTTTGGCAATGTCTTGCTGGAACAATTGGGTGCGCCTATCCCGGCCTACCCGACGCTGGTGCTGACTGGTGCCTTGCTCGAGCGCAGTGATTACTCGGCGCCCTTACTCTTGCTGGTGGCGGTGATCGCCGCGCTGATCGCCGATTTTGCCTGGTATCTGGCCGGGCGCCGCTATGGCGGACGGGTGATGGCGCGTCTGTGCAAGATTTCGCTATCACCGGATTCCTGTGTCCGACAAACCGAAGCCATGTATCTGCGCTACGGACCTGCCTCCTTGCTGGTCGCCAAATTTATTCCCGGTTTTGCTTCGGTCGCCAGTGCGCTGGCCGGTGCGATCGGTACGCGTCCTGCCAAATTCATTATTTACGATGCGCTTGGTGCTGCGATATGGGCGGGGTCGGCGATTTTCCTCGGTTCGTTGTTTAGCTCGGCAGTGGCCGATTTGCTGGAGATACTCGCCAGTCTGGGTAAATGGGGCATTCTGCTGGTGGCGCTGGCCTTTGCTGTCTACCTTGCAAAAAAATGGTGGCAGCGGCATAGTTTCCTCAAAGATTTACGGATGGCGCGCATCACGGTGGATGAGCTCGACCAAATGCTGAAGCAAGGCACGCCACCGACCATCATCGATGTGCGCTCAGGTCTGGCGCAGCAAGGCGGCAAGATTCCCGGCGCCATGGTGTTGTCGGATGATGACATCAGTGCACTGGTGATCAATACCGAACCTGATTCGGAAGTGATTGTGTACTGTGCCTGCCCGAACGAGGCCTCTGCCGCGCGCGTGGCGAAGAAACTGATGGCGCGCGGTTACCGCCGGGTGCGGCCATTGACCGGCGGCATCGATGCGTGGGTCGCAGCGGGGCATACGATAGATGATGAATTTGTCTGATTACCGATAGGACTACGCTTATGTTGATCCTGTTCTTCAAAGCCGCGATCCTGGTGCCCATCACCATGTTGCCGATTATTAATCCATTCGGTAATGCGCCGGTGTTTGCCAGTCTGCTCGGCAATGTCAGTCGCGATGTCGAAAAAAAACTGGCGCGGCAGGTTGCGCTGAATTGTTTTTTCTTGCTGGTGGGGGCGATGTTCATCGGCTCACATGTGCTGATGTTCTTCGGCATTTCCATTCCTATCGTCCGCATCAGCGGTGGTTTGCTGGTTGCCTTCACGGCGTGGAAGCTGCTCAACGATAACGGCCAGGATGCAATACGCACACAGGTCGCGACCAATCCGATGGAAGCGTGGTCGGATGAAGAATTCAAGGTGCGCAGCTTTTACCCGATCAGCTTTCCGCTGACAGTCGGGCCCGGTGCGATTGCGGCTTCGATTACGCTGGGCGCAAGTACGCCTGCGCGTTTGCTGGATCAGGTGATTTCGCTGGGGAGTGCCGCAGTCGGTGCCGCGATGACGGCTTTCGTGATCTGGCTGTGCTACAACTCGGCCAACAAAATGGTCAAGATGCTGGGACGACTCGGCACCATGGTAATGCTGCGCCTGTCAGCTTTTATCCTGCTGTGTATCGGGGTAGAAATCTTCTGGACCGGTGTAGTCGGACTCTTGTCCGAAGCGGGTGTGCCTATCCAATAGCAGGTACAAGCTAGGCGCTGCCGGCGTGCATGGCACACGCAGGCAGCGAGGCATTTAGCTGACCAGACCGCTCATTAATAAGTAGCCCGGCAGCCAGCCGGTAAATATGCCGCACAAGACGGCGACCACACCGGTGATTTTGGCGATTTCTTTTTGTGCAACCAGCAGCAGAAAGAACATAAACCACAGCACACCCCACGCCACCCAGTTCAGACCAAACCACAGACCCCAGGTGCTGCTTGCGCCGCTGAGCGTTTCGATAGCGACCGGTACCGTGGTAACGGCGACGAACAGACTGAACCAGCCCAGGCCGCGGCCATCAGCGCCGTTGTAACGGTTGAAAGCAACCCAGAAATACGTGAAAGAAAACAGCAAGGTAAGGGCAGCAGCTTTGATGGAACCCGCATCGGCACCTGCACCGAAGGCCAGTTGCATCGAAATCAGGAAGGTAACTGTGCCGGAAAAAACATTAATAACCCATATCTCTTTGTCGCCGATGCGACCCAGCAACCAGAGGCCGTTGAGGCATAGAACTGCGCCTACATAAAGTAGTGAAAAACCTAATAGCATGACATCTCCTTGCCGAACGAGGCAGCGATTTTAATTATTTTGCGTTCAAAAATACATAGGAAATTCACATTGCGTAGCACCGACGAGACCATTGCAGTCTCGCCGGTATCTGGTGCGATACGCGCATGCCGGTTCATGCCAACTCCGATTAACTCGAATGTCAGTGGCTGATCATCCACGGCCGCTTGCCGACGAAGGTTTTATTTCCGTTCGGGGCGACCAGCGTGGACTTGCTCTTCTTGCCAGACGAGCAGCAACTGCATCCGGAAGGATGCGCTTTGGATGCATAGTTCTTGGAACTCATCGGTTCATGCGATGATTTTTCGTTGGTGCTCATCGCATGTCGACGTGCTTCCGGCATCAGCGCCAGACTCGGCGCGGAAGACCAGCTACGGTCGGCCGCTGCCGCGCAGTGCGGGCAATCGATGGGATCGTTGCGCGCGGAAATACTGCGCACCGCCTCGAAGAAACCGCAGTCCTTGCAGACATAATCGTAGGTTGGCATGACTTTCTCCTATTACTTGAGATCGCGTGACAGAGGCATACCCATGCTTTTGAATTTCTGTACGGCCGGGCCGGCAGAACTCGGGTTGATATCAAAGTCAAAGATCTGCGTCGGTAACCAGAGCGTGGCGCAAGAGTTAGGAATATCGACCACACCGCTGATGTGACCTTGGACCGGTGCCGTGCCCAGAATCGAATACGCCTGTGCACGGCTGTAACCAAACTTGGTCAGGTATTCAATCGCATTCAGACAGGCCTGGCGATACGCGACGTTGACGTCGAGGTAATGCTGCTTGCCATGCTCATCCACCGAGATACCTTCAAAGATCAGGTAGTCGTTGTAATGCGGGGTGATAGGGCTAGGTTTGAAGATAGGGTTCTTGATACCGTAGGTGGCCATGCCGCCTTTCAGTACCGTCACCTTCATGTGGACCCAGCCGGCCATTTCAATTGCGCCGCAGAAGGTGATTTCGCCATCGCCCTGGCTGAAGTGCAAATCGCCGACTGACAAGCCTGCGCCTTTGACATAGACCGGGAAGAAGATCTTCGAGCCGCGCGACAAATCCTTGATGTCGCAGTTACCGCCGTGTTCACGCGGTGGCACGGTACGTGCGCCTTCGGCAGCAGCCTTGTCGCGCGCCGCACCTTTCATCTTGCCCATGTGGGCGGTCGGTGCGAACGGCGCGTTGGCCAGTGGTGGCACGCGATCAGGTTCGGTCGCGATCAGTCCGGTTTCACGTTTATTCCATTCAGCCAGCAGTTTCGGATCAGGCAGACAGCCGATCAGACCCGGGTGGATCAGACCTGCATAGTTCACGCCCGGTACGTGGCGTGACGAAGTGAACATGCCCTTGATATCCCAGATCGATTTTTGCGCTTCAGGGAAGTGATCGGTCAGGAAGCCGCCGCCGTTCTTCTTCGAAAAGAAGCCGTTGAAGCCCCACATCGATTCGTCTTTGGCGCCGATGTCCAGCAATTCGACCACCAGCAAATCGCCGGGTTCTGCAGTGTGTACGCCGACCGGTCCGGTCAAAAAGTGAACGATGGAGAGATCGATGTCGCGCACGTCATCGGCGCTGTCATTGTTTTTGATGAAGCCGCCGGTCCAGTCATAGGTTTCCAGAATGAAGTCATCGCCCGGGTTGACCCAGGTTGCCATTGGAATGTCGGAATGCCAGCGATTGTGTACGTTCTCATTGTCGTAAGGCGATTGATTCAGATCGACCTTAATCAGAGTTTCAGCCATGGTGTCTACCTCTCGAAGTTATGTTTTATGGATGGAACCCGGATTTCTCCAACGCTAGATCAGCCGCGCGCATGCACCTGGAGCCTTCGACCCGAGCATTCCGAACTAGATAATGTATGGACTATGCGTATCTCCCAATACGTCAAACGGCGTACATGCATCGCTGCACTGCAAACGTTGCACTGCAAAATTTCACATGTGTAAATCGTTAAGCGCTCGTTATCGGCGGAATCTTGCCTTGTGAAATATTTTCAATTCCTGTAATTTAAAAAACAGGAGATAAGTACAACGCAACGCAACACCCGTTGATCATCCTTGCCAAATAAGAACTTTTAAAACAGAACTTTTAAAGCGCATATGAATTCGACGACACCTGAAAACCGGCTGGCATTGCGGCGCAGCATTCGCGTCGGTGCCGTCTGCAAGCCCGCTGCGCTCTGATGGCGCAGCAGAAGATATTTCGCATCCGGCGTGAGTACAACCGCTGGGTCGCCAACGAGTCGATCGAGGATTACGCCTTGCGCTATACGCCGCGCCATTTCCGCAAATGGTCGGAGTGGCAGTTGGGTAATGCGGCCTTTGGTGCGGCATCGTTCCTGGCACTGGAAGCAATCGGCGGTGCAATCGCGCTGAACTATGGTTTTGCCAATGCCGTCACCGCCATCCTGACGGTGATGCTGATTACCTTCCTCACTGGTTTACCGATTAGTTACTACGCGGCGCGTTACGGCATCGACATGGATTTGTTGACACGTGGCGCCGGCTTCGGCTATATGGGTTCGACCATCAGCTCGCTGATCTATGCCAGTTTCACCATCATCTTCTTCGCACTGGAGGCAGCCATTCTGGCGGTTGCCTTGCAGATGTGGATAGAGTGGCCGCTGTGGATCTGGTATGTGATTTGTGCCTTGTTCATCGTGCCGCTGGTGGCACGCGGCATTACCCTGATTTCACGTTTACAGATGTGGACGCAGCCCTTGTGGCTGATTCTATTGGTGACGCCGTATCTGGCGATCTTTTGGAAAGAGCCGGAGGCCTATACCGAGTTCGCGCAATTCGTCGGTGCGATTTCCAAAAGCAATAGCCTGGATCCGGTCATGTTCGGGGTTGCCGCGACGGTGGCTTTTTCACTGGTGGCACAGATCGGCGAACAGGTGGACTTCTTGCGTTTCTTGCCGGAACGCACAAACGAGAATAAGCGGCGCTGGTGGACCGCAGTGGTGGTGGCGGGTGCTGGCTGGATTATCCCGGGCGGGCTGAAGATGCTGGGCGGTGCTTTCCTCGCGTATCTGGTGTTCCAGAGCGGCGTACCGGCCGCACATGCGATGGAGCCGACGCGCATGTATTTGCTCGGCTTCTCTTATCTGTTCAGTGATCCGGCATGGATACTCGCGATCACGCTGCTGTTTGTGGTGGTCTCGCAAGTCAAAATCAATCTGACTAACGCTTACGCCGGTTCGCTTGCCTGGTCGAATTTTTTTGCGCGCCTCACGCATAGCCATCCGGGGCGGGTCGTGTGGCTGGTCTTCAACTGTTTGCTGGCACTGCTGCTGATGAACCTCGGCGTGTTCGCCGCGCTGGAAAACGTACTGGGCTTGTACAGCAATGTGGCGGTGGCATGGGTCGGTGCGCTGGTAGCGGATCTGGTGATCAACAAGCCGCTGGGCTGGAGTCCAAAAGGCATCGAATTCAAGCGTGCACATCTCTACGATATCAATCCGGTCGGACTCGGTACCATGCTTTTGTCCGCTGGTACCGGCATCGCTGCCTTCTCTGGCGCGTGGGGGCATCAGGTCGCAGCATTCTCGCCATTCATCACGCTCGGCATGGCGTTTCTGGTGTCGCCTTTGCTGGCGTGGCTGACGCGTGGTCGTTACTATCTGGCACGCCAACCGCATCCGGTTGCAGCGCCGGGACAGACGGTGCAATGCGGGGTCTGCGATAACAGTTTTGAGTCGGAAGACATGGCGCATTGCCCGGCCTATGGCACGCCTATCTGTTCACTGTGCTGCACGCTGGAATCGCGTTGCCACGATTTGTGCAAGAAGCAATCGCGCACTGCAGAGCAGGCGCAGCAGCTACTCTCGGCCTTGTTGCCGAATGCCTTATCGCATCTGGTCAATCGCCGGGTCGGTAACTACATGGTGGTGGTGCTGTCTTTGTGTGCGGTCGGTGCGGCGGCACTCGGCCTGGTCTATGCGCAACAAATTTCCGGGCTGGCTTCACTCAATGATAGAGAGTTGATAGACAGTATCTTCATCAAGATATCTGCAGTCTTGCTGATCATCGTTGCGGTCTCCAGCTGGTGGGTAGTGCTGGGCAGCGAAGGGCGTCATCTGGCACAAGACGATTTGAACCGGCAAAACGAATTGCTGACGCAAGAGATAGACGCCCATCAACGTACTGATGCCGCCTTGCAAAGTGCGAAGGAAGCAGCTGAATCGGCGAATCAGGCCAAGACCCGTTACGTCGCTGGTATTTCGCATGAACTGCGTTCACCGCTCAACAGCATCCTCGGCTATTCACAAATCCTGCTCAAGAATGAACAGCTGGATGCGGCACCGCGCACTGCGATACAAACCATACAGCGCAGTGGTGAACATTTGCTGGGACTGGTCGATGAGCTATTGGATCTGGCACGGATCGAAGCCGATCGCATGCGACTGGAACCAGTGCCGATATTGCTGGCTGCCTTCCTCGATGATTTGCTCAGTATGGTGCGGCCGCAGGCGGAAGCGAAAGGTTTGCACCTGCAATATACGCAGGGCGCTAGCTTGCCGCATTACGTATTGGCCGATGGCAAACGTTTGCGCCAGATCTTGCTTAATCTATTGACGAATGCGGTGCGCTTTACCGATAGCGGTTCAGTCACCTTGCATGTCGAAGGCAATAGCACGGCAATACGCTTCGATGTGATCGATACCGGTATCGGCATTGCGGTGCAGGACCGGCAACGCATCTTCCAGCCGTTTGAACGCGGTGCTGCAGGGCGCTTGCGCGGTGAGCCCGGCGCCGGGCTCGGTCTGGCGATTACCGAGAAGTTGATATTGATGATGAACGGCAGCTTGCATCTGACCAGCACTCAGGGGCAGGGCAGTACTTTCGTAGTGCGCCTGCCGCTGATGGAAATTCAAGCCTTCGAAGCCTTGCCGCAACGCGATGTGATCGGGCATGCCGGTGCGTTGCGTACTGTGCTGGTGGTGGATGATCAACCGGTGCAAAGGCATATGCTGAGCGGTATGCTGATTCCACTCGGCTTCCATGTACGTGAAGCAGCGAGCGGACATGAATGCCTCGATTTATTAAAAGACCTGGTGCCGGATGTGATCTTGCTCGACATCGGCATGGACGGCATGGATGGTTGGGAAACCGCGCGTCGTGTGCGTGCTGTGTCCCGTATCCCTATCATCTTTGTATCAGCCGATCTGTTTGAAAACGATCCGGAGAAATTGCGCCTGGCCGGATGCCAGGACTTCGTCGGCAAGCCGGTGATGGAGTCGGAGCTGATGCTGGCCTTGCAACGGCAGTTGGGACTGGAATGGATCTATGCCAGTGCACCCCAACATAAGGCAGCAGAGGCCAAAGTGCCGCAGCGACTTGCATTCCGACAAGCTGCGCTGGAGCAATTGTTGCAGCTGACACGCATGGGCCACGTCGCCGGTTTGCGCCGTGCGCTGGAACGGCTGGAAGAAACAGATGTTAGCGTCACCGCGTCCTGCATCGTAGTAAGATCGTTGCTGGACCGGTTCGAACTTGATGCATTAGAGAGCGCCCTAATGGAGAATATGCAGCAAAATAAGCGAGAGCAAGAACAGGAGACTAAGCGTGCCGCATCAACTGATTGATAATCCTGACGACCGCCCGGTGGTGTTGCTGGTCGACGATGCTCCCAGCAGCCTCGGCGTACTGTGTGAAACCCTGGAGGGCGCCGGTTACACCGTGCTGGTGGCCTGCGACGGCGATAGCGCCTTGCGTCGCCTGAGTCTGGTGACGCCGGATGTAATCCTGATGGATGCGGTCATGCCCGGCATCTCCGGCTTTGATGCATGTCGTCGCATTAAATCTGATCTCTCAACCAAACATATCCCAGTTATCTTCATGACCGGCTTGTCGGATACCTCGCATGTGCTGGAAGGATTCGCCTGCGGTGGCGTCGATTACGTGGTCAAACCGGTACGGGCGCCCGAAGTGCTGGCGCGCCTGCACACACATCTGGGCAACGCGCGCATGGCACGCTTTGCGCTGGATGCGATTGATGTATCCGGCTTGGGTGTGATCATGCTCAATGATGCCGGCGCAATCTCGTGGTGTTCCCCATGTGCGCGTCAGTTGCTAACGCAATTCGGCATCAATGCCGACGCTCTGACCGTGCCGCAATCATGGTGGAGCGGCAGTAGCGGGATGGAACTGGTTGCACCTGTTAGCGAAGGATCTGGCCCCAGCCTGCTGGTACGCAATATGGGTGCGGCCGGCATGGATGAAATCATGTTGCTGATCGAATTGAGTGGCACTCATGCCTTGCCGAGCGGCCGTCTCGCCAGTGCTGCACTGACACCTCGCGAAACCGAAGTCTTGTCATGGCTGGCCAAAGGTAAAACCAATCGCGACATCGGTGAAATCCTGAAGATGAGCCCACGCACCGTGAGCAAACATCTCGAACATATCTTTGAAAAACTAGGTGTGGAAACACGCTCTGCCGCTGCTGCGATGGCAAGTGCGCAAGAAAGTGTCGATGCACGTCTGGGCACACCGAAGTGGCCGCATTAGTTGACGCATTAGTTAATTAACTCAACTGAATAAAACCCGCGCCGCGGCCGGGCAGAGGGGCTGCATGCAGCCCCTCTTGTCATCCTCATCAACAAACTGATACTGCGCCCGGGCATTCATGCTGCGGACTAATCGATGGTCATGGCAAGTACTGCGACTGCCATGCCGCAGGCGATGGTGGCGGCCAGCCATTTCTTCAGCCGCTTACCGCGCTCCACCAGCTCGATGGCTGTCAGGCGTTTCATGACAGTGCAAGCTCGCCCATGGTCGAGTCTAGTGGTGTGATATCGATGATCTTGAGTTTCTCTGTGCGCTTCGATGGCAAAGCCACTTCAACCGTAGACAAGGCTTTGCGACCTATCAATGCCAGGCCGATAGGCGTCAATGCAGAAATCAAGGCCAGTTGCGGATTGGCGTCTTGCGGGCAGACGATGGTCAGCGTGCGTACGTCTTCGGTACCGACCGGCGTATACGACACGTTCGAATACAGCGTCACATAGCCTTTGCGTTGTACGCCCACTGGCAAAATAGTCGAAGTCGAAATGATGTCGATCAATTGTTCACCGGCGTTGATTTCTACTTCGCCCATGCGCAGCAGGTGTTCGGCAATGCGGCTCAAGGTGGCAGCATCGTTTTGAGTCAGGTAGCGTTCGTTTTTCATTTTAGTCATAGCTCCGGGTCGATCCTGCGGACCGACCAAAAAATGGCAATACAGTGCAGATGCAAACAGCATCGGCACAGCGTGGGATAGACGGTGGTCAGGCTCGGGAGTGATGTAGATGGAACGAAGCTTCGTTCCTGTGGACACTCACCGAGCCTAAGGGAGGCAGGCGAGGTCTCTTACAAAAGATGACTGCGAGTACATCTTTGCGACTGCATACACGGTGGTCGACGCATGGGTACGACCAGCGAGCAAAGTACGCACGCGCAACGCTTCCTTGTTCGGCGCAGAACTGATGCGTTTCGACAGGAAAGTGGAGGGCGTCATTGCTATTTAAATGTGCAAGTGTATGCAGGTGGGGATAGGGGCAGTATAGCCATTTAGAATATTCCGTCAACCCGTTGCCATGTTGACTCGTGTTACGGCGCAGGGCTGATGCTGCACAAGGCAGCAAGCAGCATGGCTATTAGCCGAAAGCCGCCCACAATAATGAAATGCCGGAACACAGCAATAAGGCATCGAGCAAGAGCTGGAAAGCATGATGGCTCAACTTCAGTACCACCGCTTTGCCGATAAAGGTACCTGCCATCAGCGAAGCGCCGACCAGCAAGCCTTTGATGAAGATATCCAGTGGCATCGCACCAAACTCGCGGAAGGTGATGACTTTGGCGACATACAGCATCAGCGAACTGGCCGCTTCAGTCGACAGGAATGCGCCCTTGACCAGACCGTAAGCCGTGAAGGCGGGAACGCTGAGCGGGCCGGTCGATAGCACCAGGCCGGTCAGGAAGCCGATACAGCCGCCAATAATGGCCAGGTGCCACAGCTGTATACGATAATTGCGTGCGACCAGCCAGCGTCGGGCCGGAATCATCAGAATAAAGAAGATGCCGAGGCAGATCTCGATCAGGTGCGGCGGCAAAGCCAGCAAGGTGCGTGCGCCGATGGCGGCAGCCGGGATGCCGGTAATCGAGTAGGCGGCAAAGGCGCGCCAGTCGACCAGCCGCCACCAGGCCATCACCCGCGCCAGATTGGCCATCACAGCGGCGACCGCCATGATGGGGACCGCCTGTTTGGGGCCGAAAGTAAATACCAAAACCGGTAACAGCATGATGGATGAACCGGTGCCGATCACGCCGCTAATAGCGCCGGCCAGCAATCCAACCATCAGGACGAAAATGTAGGAACTCATGTATGTAGTGAGGAGGGCAAGGGAACGCTTTATGCGCTACCGTCCGCTATAGTAATGCAATGCGGAAATTTTAGTTTGCGGCGTGAAGCCTGCGCAGGCTGCAGAAGCAGGCGCAGCGGGTTAAACTCCCGCACTATCAGAAAGGTCGCAAAGAGATCACCATGAGCATAGTAGATAACAGAAAAGCATTTCACGATTACTTCATAGAAGATCGTTTTGAAGCAGGGGTCATGCTGCAGGGCTGGGAAGTCAAGGCCATCCGCGCCGGTCGCGTGCAATTGAAAGAAGCCTATGTCATCGCGCGCGGCAATGAAATTTTCTTATTCGGCGCCCACGTCAGCTCACTCAACAGCGTGTCCTCGTTCTCGCATCCGGAAGCGGTGCGTACGCGCAAGCTCTTGCTGCATGCCGCAGAAATCAAAAAATTATTGAGTAAGGTCGATCAGTCCGGCTTCACCATGGTGCCGCTCAATCTGCACTGGGTACGCGGGCGCGTGAAGTGCGACATCGCTTTAGCCAAAGGCAAAAAAGAATACGACAAGCGCAATACTGAAAAAGATCGCGACTGGATGCGCGAACATCAAAAGATCATGAAAATCCACCGGCGTTAAGCTAAGTCCTAAAAGCTTGCTGATCACACTCAGGCGCTGGCAGGAAGAGTTAATCTGGTTTTACTATCTGGCCTTGTATTCGACTCAGGACATGAACCATGAAGACCATCTTGTTCGCAGTAGTGCTGTTCAACGCAATCACAGCGTATGCAAAGTCACCCGGCATGCCAGAACCGACGGCAGCCATCGCAAGCCCACAAGTTCGCCTTATTGAAAACGCCTTTTCGCCGGAAGCCGGTGCAGAACAACTGATACTCAAAGTCATCAACTCTGCACAGCAGGAACTACGGCTGGCAGCGTACTCATTTACCTCGTCCACGATCACCAAAGCACTGATTGCCGCTAGGCAGCGCGGGGTGGATGTGCGCGTCATCGTGGATGAGAAGAGGAATCTGGAGCCGCCGAGTATCAGCGCACTGAATAAGTTGGTCAGCGCTGGTATTCCGGTTCGGACGATTGCGGTCTATGCGCTGCATCATGATAAATACCTAGTCGTCGATGGTCGGCATCTTCAAACTGGCAGTTTTAATTACACCAGTGGCGCGGCCAAAGCCAATAGTGAAAACGTGCTGGTGGTGTGGAATGACGCGACTTTGGCGGCAAGCTATTTGCAGCACTGGCAGTCGCGTTGGGAGCAGGGGGTGGTGTTTGGTGGTCGCTAACTGCTAGTTCTAGTGCAAGTAGCTATTGTTATTCGTCTTAGTGTTAGCTTGATGAATTATTGAGGTGTAACACCGTTTCAGAACTTGATCGACGCCACCTTATTTGAAATCAAGCGATTTTGCCGGCTGCAAGAAAAAAGACATCGCAAGCATGCTGAAGCCAGCAATCAGCAGCACGATGTAAGACGCTTGAAAATTACCGGTGATATCACGAATTTTGCCGACTATCACCGGCCCGCTTGCCGCAATCAGATAGCCGATAATAAACATGAGCGCGGTCCAGCTGTTCACGGCATCGGCGCTATGCGTATTATCCAGAGGCAAGGTCATGCCTAGCGTAAAGCCACCACCCAAGCCAAATCCGGCGAGCGATACCCATACAAACGGCAGTGACAGCGGCGTAATAGCCAGACCGAACAAGCCAACAATTGTCAACGCCGAGCACAAGCCTAACCAGACGCGGCGATCAAGGGACTTGCTCAAGGATCCGATGATGGGATTAGAGATCATAAACACTGCGAAAAAACATGCCAGGATGAGGCCCGCCTTATCGGGCGAGACGCCATGCTCTTGATACATAGCCGCGGTCCACGGAAGTATCGAATAAAAGAGAAAGTTGTCGCAGCCGAAAAACAGCGCAATGAGCCAGGCTTTGCCATTCCGGAGTGGCAGCTTGGATGGAAGGCTGATTTTTTCCGGGATTTTGTTCTTTTGCTCGTCACGCATAACGAATAGCCAGACCACGACTGCCACAAGGCCGAGCACACTCCAGATTCCTATCGCCATACGCCAGCCAGAAGCTGAATGTCGTGCGAGCGGACCGCTAAGGGCAGCAGATACCGTACTGCCTAGTGATAGCGCTGCTGAATAGATTCCTATGATGATGGCGGTATGTTGCGGAAAGCGTGACTTGATGATCCCTCCGAATAGCGCGCCGGGAATGGCGATGCCAACGCCTACTAAGAACGTCATCGCAAGCATGACGATTTCATTCGGTGCAAAGGCACGCAGCAGAATGGATAGGCTCAAGAGAGCGAGTGACATCAAGAGCACTGCGTCGCGACCATAACGACGTGCGAGCCAGGGCGTAGGCAAAGCCAGCAATCCCATCAGCAGACCCGGAATGGTGGTGAGTAAGGATGCGGTAGTGTGATTTAAGCCGAAGTCGGCAATGATCGCCGGGAGTACAGGGCCAATTGCCACGATGCCGGGGCGTAGTGCTATCGCCACTAATATGATTGCCGCAATCAGCAGGATGTTGTTGTGCCGGGTTTCGATACGGCTGTTTGGCGCGTGCATGGTTTTCTTTCGGCTACACAATATGCGATGGCTAACTATAGAAAGCATGCCTGCACAGAGACAGATACAGTTGGCTTATTTGTCGGCAGGCTGTAGAGGTGCATCGACCTCTACAGTCATCGACTCTTGCAATGTGGTCGTGTAGCGCTCTTAAGAAGCATGGAATCGATGGATCAACATCGCATAAACGAATATCGCGACGATGCTGATGCAAGTGCCGGACGCGATGATCTTTGCGGAATCGCCGGTATTTCGATAATGCGTCTCGAGGACGATGATGTTGGCCGCAGGAGGTAACAAGCAAATCAGGTAGAGGGCGGCAAGGTTGTGCATGACGAGGCTCACCTTCAGCCAGCTGCATATCATTACAAACAGCGTCAGCAACAGAAAAAGTGTTCCTGATCGGTAGAGCGTGGGGAGCAGCTCGTTTTTTATATCCTTGAATTGAATCTTGCTTTCAGCAAGCCATAGACCAAGGATCAGCATCCCAATAAATCCCAGTAAAAATTTCAATACTTCATACAGTGTATGCAGTTGCGCAACAATCACATTGCCAACGGGCAGAAGAATAATGCCGATCATTACTGAAATGACCGGTGGCGACTTCAAAATCTTGATCAACCTGTCGCGAGTGCTGGCACCGTGTTCCAGCATGCCGGCACCGACGGAGTTGCCAAATATCGTACTGCCTATGTAGGCCGCGATATACAACGAAGCGGCGCTATCCCCAAACAAGGCTGTCGCAACCGGCATACCGAGCCAGCCTATGTTTAAGTAGAAAAAACATAGATTGCGTATTGGATCGCGCGTAAGCATGCCTCCCACAGTCGCCACGACAGCCATGATAAACATCACACCCAGTACAACTACCAGCAGGCCAGGTCGATAGGCTGCAAGGTTGTAGATGATCACCAGCGGGATCACCACCTTCGTCAGGAATGCGGAGGCTATACCTTTGAGTTGCAGCCTGGTTTGCCCCAGTAATAAGCCGAACAGAAGGTACAAAAGTGGCGTGAAGATGGATAAGGACATGGCTAACTTATTTTTGAATGGTCAGAGCTATACATCTGGCTTGTGCCCAGCATGATGTGCCGATTTCTATGCACTGTAGAGCATCAACCTGCACAGATACATGTACACTTTAAAAATGCTGGAGTGGGCTGTACAGGTCTGTTCGCCTCTACAGGGGAAACAATACGTCGGGGTGATTAACATGCAATCTGTCATTAAGTTGGATCACGATGTGGATAAACCGCTGATACAACAGATCGTTGATGAAATCACGCAAGCTGTTGCCGAGAAAAGGCTGCGTGCCGGTTCACGCTTACCGAGCATTCGTGCATTCGCTACTGCGCATCGGGTATCTACCTTCACTGTTGTGGGGGCTTATGATCGTCTGGTGGCGCAAGGGGTAGTGGATGCGCGCAGAGGAATGGGCTTCTTTGTTAAGGAACAATGGTCAGGGCCCATTCCGCAATCAGCCCTCACGGTAGATGACAGTATTACCAAAGGCTGGCAAGTACGGAATGTGATGCAAAGCGGTGCCGGCATTATTCAGCCGGGAGCCGGATGGCTGCCTCTGGCCTGGCATGACGGCGAAGACATGGCGCGGGCGCTGCGACAGATTGCCGCCAAGCCAAATGAATTGCTTGGCTATGTGGATGCGAAGGGTTATGAACCGCTGAGAGAACAAATCGTGCGGCAACTGGCGGAATATGAGATTGAAACAAAGGTCTCAGGTGTGATGACGACGCTGGGGGTGAATCAATCGCTAGATCTGATAATACGGCACTACATCAAGCCTGGCGATGTAGTGGTCGTCGACGAACCCGGTTACAGCGATCTGCTTTTTGCGCTGCGCTTGCGCGGCATTGAATGCATAGGCGTACAGATGACTGCGACTGGCCCGGACGTGGCGCAGTTTGAAGAGATACTACGTACGCGTAGCCCCAAGATCTTCTTCACTAACAGCCGACTGCACAATCCAACCGGTGCCAGTTATAGTGCGGCCACGGCTTTCAAGGTTTTGCGCGCCGCAGAACGCTATGGATGCTTGATAGTGGAAGACGATGTCTCGGCCGGATTCGTGCAAGGTACGCACGTGACTTTGGCGGCTATGGATCAGTTGAAGCGCGTCATTTATGTCGGCAGTTTTTCTAAAATAATGGGCGCCGGCTTGCGTGTCGGCTTTGTCGTGGCGCAGCCTGAGGTCATAGAAGGACTGCTTTACCAAAAATTATTGTCGGGCATGCCGCCATCCGTGACGGAACACTTGGTCAGCAAAACTTTGGCGGAAGGGCGCTTGCGCAAGCAAACCGAAAGATTGCGCAAACGTCTGACAGTGGCGCAAGAACGAGTAAGCAGACGGCTGGAAGAAGCAGGTTTTCAGCTGTTTCATAAGCCGCATGGAGGCATGTTTGTCTGGGCGCGACCTAAGATTGGCAATCTTGATTCCAATGAATTAGCCGAGTCAGGGAAGGCGCAAAAGATACTGCTGGCACCAGGCAATCTCTTCTATGCAGAAAAAATACGCACCAGCTGGATGCGATTAAATGTTGCGCATTGCAGCTATGATCGACTATTTAAATTTCTGGCTAGCTCAATTCGTTAACCGTCTTCGGAGCAGGCGTGCTCCGCTGCCATTGCCCGCAATATCTATTCAGCCTGCATTAAACCGGCTCTATGCGCTGTATCCATCACGTCACCATGTGCCAGCCAAGACGCGTGCATTTCTGGATTTCGTCAGCACCTTGTGTGGCTAATTAAGCTGCGCGTAACTTCTTGCCTAAGCGACGCCAGGCGATGACGACTGCGGTCAAGCTAAGTAGCGCACCACCCACACTCAAAGCCAGCAACAAGATGTCCCATAAAGGACGTCTTTCCAGCAAAGGCAACCAATCCCAGCTATGCAGCATCGCGAATAGCCAGCGGCTAGTGCGACGATAACTATCGACGCTGCCCAGCACGGCGCCTGTGGCCGGATCCAGATGGGCCCAGGTCGCGTTCGGGTCATCAAAGATCACGCGCAGTATAGGCAAGGGCTTTTCTGTGCCGCCGCTCATCGTGTGCGGGTCACGCGCGTAGTAGTACATGTCATAGGCGCTGAGCTCTTGTACTTCCTTGATCGGAAATGGCTTGAGCTTAGCCGCCGCTGTGCTGAGTGCTTGAACGTCCGGGCTGTAAGGCTGAGCGTTTTGACTGGCGAGTACAGTCGGGCCACCTGTTGCACCTTGTGCGCTGACGATGGTGTGACCCAGTGTGCGGCTCCAGCGCAGTTCCTGCACGTTGCGATTGGCATTACGCAGCAGGATGGTGGGAGCGCTGTCTGCATGAGTGAGCAGTAGCGCGCCACCATTCATCTCCTGCACTTGCAAAGGTTTGGCACCGCTATCGAATATCTTCCACGGATTCATGGACATCAGCCCGCTGAATATCCAGGTGATGGTGATGGCTGCGAATAGCAGACCCGTTATATGGTGCCAGCGCATCATGCGGCCTTGATACGGCGTTCTTGCACCACTGCGGTAAGGGCGCTGAAAACGCCAGCGCAGGATGCCGACTACTGTGCCTGTAATAGCCAGTACGAGACCTGCGATAGATAACCAGATGACGATGTCGGTCCAGTAAGCATTGAAGATGTTGCCGCGAAACGGATACAGCCAATGGATCCAGGCCCCGGCATAGTTCCAGATGCGTTCCGTGCTGGTGGCGTCACGTACCACTTCGCCGGTCTTCGACGAAATATACAAAACCGTGTGCTCAGCGTCGTCCAGCAAGACCTTGTGCAAGGGCCTATGTGCTTGCAAGGCTCTGGAATGGGTAAAGGCATCTTCATCTATGTCGCCTTCATACTGCATGGCAGTGGCGCCGCCGGCATAGGCCGCGGCGCTGCGCATGATGACATCGTGATCGGCTGTTGGCAGACGTTGACCAGTCAGCGCATCAATCACGATGGCAGCGGATTCAGGTGCACGTTTCTTGCCGGATAGCTGGTCCGCACTTTTGTCAGGAACGGCGAGATAGACCGGCTGCCCCGCACGTGCATTGGCCAGGCGCAAGGAACTCAAGGGACCTTGCACGTCTGCCAGCGCCAAGGCCCTGGCCGGAGCCAGATAATTGACGCTGGCATCCAGCGCAGGCAGGTGCTGCAGACGTTCCCGCTCGGTCAGCTTGGGGTAGCCGACGTACATCATGACCACGCCCGAGATGAACCACATCGCAAAGAACAGACAGGCGACGACGCCTAGCCATCGATGCGTCAGAAACAAATAACGTTTTAAGCGGGAAGTCATACAAGCTTTCTTTAGAATGCCAGACGCAGCGTCAGGTCAGCCGTGCGCGGCGCACCCAGATAGACCGAGGTCGCGCTGGTGGTCGCTGCGTAGACTTCATCCGTCACGTTTTTAACCCGCGCGATCAGCGTGGCATTTTTTGTGATCTGGTAAGCGAGCCCCAGATCGAGCAGCGTGTAATCCGGCCAGATCGTGCTGTTGGCGGCATCGGCATAGATTTTACCGACACGGCGTACACCCATGCTGGCTTTTAGCTGCGGCGTAAATGCATAGGTCGTCCACAGATTGAGCACTGTGGTCGGCGTATTGGTCGGTGTTTTTCCCGCGTAGGATATGCCGCCCTGATAGAAAGTCTCATACTTGGCATCGACATAGCTGTAGCTGGCTTGTATTGCCCAGTTACGGGTCGCCTGCAGCGCCAGCGACAGATCGATGCCGCGCGAGCTTTGTTCACCGACCAGCAAGGTATTGTTGCTATTGGTGGGATCGGTCACCGCGATGTTTTTGCGGCTGATGTCGTACAGCGCAACAGCGAGATTTCCCTTGCCTTGCCAGAAGTCCAGTTTGCTACCGATTTCCAGCTGTTTGCCGGTAGTCAGTTCGGTATTGCTAATCGCATTGGCAAAGGTCGCGGTAGACAGCGAACCGGCAGGTGCGTCAGCCGCAGTCGCATACTGGATGTAGCTCATGACATGCGGTGTGATATCCCACACCAGCCCGATTCGTCCTGAAGTCGGGTTGTAGTTGCGCTGATAGTTCGCCGGGCTGCTGGCACTGACGGCACGTCGGTTGATCAGTTCGAGGTCTATGCGTTCGTGGCGCAGTGCTGTCACCAGATTGAGCGAGGGCAGCAGGGCGGTACGATTCTCCGCATAGAGCGCAGTGGTGCTGATCTTGTTGGTCCGGTCTGCGACGAAACCCGGGCTGGTTCCCGCAATATCGAAGAAGTTCTCGGTACTGAACTGGTAAGGGTTGACTGTGCTGACATCGAAGCTGGAAGGCAAGCTCTTCGGATTGCGGGTCTGTGTGTTCAGACTCATATCCAGACCAAAGGACCAGTCACTGCGATGCCCTGCAATGTCACCCTTGTAGGTGCCATCGATACGATTGCCTACCAGACGTTGCTGATGCCGCTGCAGCAGAACGCCGGAGCGGATCACGCTGGTATTGTTGGCGTTGAAGCGATAGCTTTCAACATTGCGATAATCGCGCAGCGCATCGTAGACGTAGAAAGTATTTTTGATATGCAATGCATCATTGACCTGCAGATCCGCAATCGAACGCAGCGACTGCACGCGTTGTTCATATATCCCGTCGGCGCTGTTGTAGTTCTTGAAGCGCGTGTCTTCGTCGATGCGCAAAGTGCCTGCTACCGGGTTCAACAACGGCGTGCCCCAGTATGGCCGGTCTACGGTTTCTTGTTGGTACTCATAGGCCAGCGTATGCGTAAAGCCGCGTCCGAAATCTGAGAGGATGGATGTCGCCAGTTGCGTCGATTTGGTTTTGCTTCCTTCGACCCAGCTGTCGGCATCTCTATGATTCAGATCCAGACGCATATAGTGCGCCGGGCTGCCATCTGTGCCGCCGGCAATGCGGCGATTGATGCCGACCGAGGCCTCTTTCATGCCGTCGCTGCCTACCCGCAGACGTCCTTCGCTGATGTCGTAACGCTGTGCGAGCTTGGTGATGTAATTAATCGAACCACCAACGGCGCCCGCGCCGTATAGAAAGCTGGAAGGGCCACCGATTGCTTCGACCCGATCAAAGATCCAGCTGTCGACGGCACGGTTGGCGATGGTGTATTTCAAGTCTATGCCGTTATACAGCTGACTCAGCGAGCCCGCGCTAAAGCCGCGATACACCACCCCGATATTGCCGGGTGCATTGTGCGCTGTGACGCCGGGAATGGACTTCAAGATTTCTTGCGTGTCTTCCGCGCCTCTGGCCTCTATCGTGTTGCGGTCGACAACTGTAACGGTAGCCGGAGTTTCGCGCGGTGTCAGCGCCAGACGGCTGCCTGCTTCGCTCGGAGTATCCAGCCCGAGCTTGCTGCTTTCCTGCGTATCTTTGACTTCCACCACGGGTAGCGTCTCGACCGGAGCGCTTTGCGCATAGCTCATTTGGCTAGGAAGTGCCGCGACTGAGAACAGCGCGGCGATGATCAAGGCGCTTTGCTTGGGGCGCAACTTAGGTCCGCGCAGCTTGGAATGGGTTTTGTTGCAATTGACGAGTAGAGCCGAGGCGCACGTAGTGCCACCGGTATGTTTCTTGGACATGTTGATGCTTTCCTGAGTCGGGATCTGGCCCCGAACTGATTATCTCTCCCTGATGTGTTCACATCTGTGAGCACACAAGGCCTGCAAGCGATATTCAGGAAAGTGCGGGTGGGGCGCGCGACTGCGGTGGCAGCCAGCTAGTGTGTAAGGCGGGGGCTTGATAGAAGAGGCGTGGCAATACAGCCTTGCCGACCGGCGCTGGCAACCACTGCCATTCGGTGGGTGGCAAGCCAGGCAATGCCGATACCACGCGACAGTAAGGGCAATCTTCCATGTGCGCGGAATGTTTGCTCTTGTCATCGGAGGATTTGTCGGCTGGTCCGGTATCGACCATGCGCATGCCTTCAACCGTACAGATCTCCATCAATGCGGTGCTTAAGCCATCGTGTGACTTCATTGCATGCGAGATGGTGGGGGCGAGCGCAGCCATCAGGATGGCGATGAACGCTATCCATGAAACCAGCTTTTGTTTGGCCCGGGTTTTCAGCATGTCGCGAATTCTATCATTGCAGCAATCTGGATGGTCAAGCTTTGCTTAGCGGGCGGATCGGAGCCATGGGCTTAGGATAGAGATTGTTCGCGCACAGATCGTGTATCGAATGCTCTAGAATCATGCTCTTAGGCTTTATCCCCGGAGCAATAAAATGTCAGACGACAAACTCAGTGCGCAGGACCTGGCGCGCATTAGCGACATCACGCTGGATCACTATAATCAGCGCGCCGCCGCCTTTTGGGAAGGAACGCGCACGCATGATGTCAGCCAGAATGTGCAGGCCTTGCTCAGGCATATAGATGCTGCTGCTCCATGGACGATACTGGATTTCGGCTGCGGCCCCGGACGTGATTTAAAGACCTTTAGTGATCTCGGGCATGTAGCAGTCGGCCTCGATGGTTCGGCGGAGTTTGCACAGATGGCGCGCGAGTACGCCAAATGTGTGGTGTGGCAGCAAGACTTTTTGCAACTCGATTTGCCTGCTGCGCATTTCGATGGTGTGTATGCCAATGCTTCCTTATTCCATGTGCCGAGTCAGGAACTGCCGCGGGTCTTGCAACAACTGCACGCCACGCTAAAAACTGGCGGTGTGCTGTTTAGCTCCAACCCGCGCGGTCAGAATGAAGAAGGCTGGAATCGTGGACGGTATGGTGCGTATTACGAGTTAGATAGCTGGCGCGCCTACCTGACTGCAGCTGGCTTTGAAGAACTGGAACACTACTATCGGCCAGCCGGACTGCCGCTGGAACAGCAGCCGTGGCTGGCAACGATCTGGCGTAAGCCTTAAGCGGCTCCGCTTTTAGCTGCTGAGCTAAGCAGTGGCTTTGACCGGCTTCTTGATCATGAAGACGATCACCGCCGCAAACAGACAGGCTGCGCCCGCTGCATACAAGGCCGGTGTGTAAGCCATCAGGATGGTGCGCGACAAGCCTGCACCGTAGGCTGCAAATGCACCGCCGATCTGATGCGCGGTGAAGATCCAGCCAAAGATCATGCCGGCGCGCTCCTTGCCGAATTCGGCCCCAGCCAGTTTGACCGTTACCGGTACTGTGGCAAACCAATCCAGGCCATAGAACATCGCGAACAGCGACAAGCCATACAGCGTGAATTCCGAATGCGGTAGCCAGATCAGCGACAAGCCGCGCAAGCCGTAGTACCAGAACAGCAGTTTGCGATTGTCGTAACGGTCGGACAGCCAGCCGGAGAGTATGGTGCCGACGAAATCGAAAGCACCCATCATCGCCAACACACTGGCAGCAGGAATGGCTGCCATGCCGTAGTCACCGCACAGTGACACGAAGTGCGTCTGGATCAGGCCACTGGTACTCAAACCACAGATAAAGAAGGTGCCAGCGAGAACCCAGAAGGTACGGTTGCGCGATGCGCTACGCAAGACGCGGAACGGTTCCATCATCGTCATTTGTGCAGCTGCCGGCGGTGGCGGTGCCACGCTGTCGGGGGCTGCGCCATAAGCGACGGTGCCGACATCATGCGGACGATCACGTACCAGCAAGAAGGCCAGCACGGCGACGATGGCACAGCATATGAAGATAGGAATGACCGACATGCGCCAGCCGTAGTGCTGAATCAGCCATGCGCCGAGTGGCAGGAAGATCAGTTGGCCAGTCGCCGTGCTGGCGGTCAGCAAACCCAGTATCAGGCCACGGCGTTTTTCAAACCAGCGATTGGCAACCACCGCACCTAATACCAGTGCAGTCAGGCCCGAACCGGTGCCGAGCAGCAAACCCCACAACACAAACATTTGCCACAGCTGCGTCATCATGGTCGAGAGCACGAGGCAGGCTGCTACCAGTACCAGCGCAGTGGTGATGACCTTGCGCAAACCAAAGCGCTCCAGAAAGATCGCAGCGAACGGACCGATGAAGCCGAATAATATGTAGCGCACCGCGACCGCAGATGAAATCTCATCATTACTCCAGCCGAACTCCGTGCTCAGTGGTTGCAGCAAGACACCCGGCAAGCCCAGCGCGGCCGATGAGGTCAGCATGGTGAGGAAGGTAATCGCGACGATCACCCATGAAAAATGGATCCCTCTGCGTTCCAGCCAGGTAGACAGCGATTGAGCGTACATAAATATCCTATCGTCGGAGCAGGAAGTTAAGCAGTGATATCGCCGAGCAATTGCTCGCGGGCGACAGCCAGTAATTCATTTGCGATCGGGTAGCCTTCGGTGGCACGTGCCAGCGCCATGGCGCCGACCATCATGCTCCATTGCGCGAGTGCGGTTTTGCGACGAACCGCCGGATCAGGGGAAGGGCTGAGCGCGGTGAGGATTTCGACCAACTCTTCAGTGCCCGCCATATAGGCGGCGCGTACTGGTTTGTCCAGCGGCTCGCGTGCAACGTCAGTGGTCAGCGCCGCACCGGGGCAACCGTTGCCGACATCGCGCACCTTTTGTGAAGACAGATAACCATCGATGATGGCGTGCAGCGCCTGCTGCTCATCCGCCTTGCCTTGCATCCGCTTTTGCCAGCGCTCCGATGCTTCGCTGAAAGCGGTGGCACAGGCGACAGCTGCCAACTCATCCTTGGACGAGAAGTGGCCATAGAAGCCGCCATGCGTGAGGCCGGCAGCAGCCATTAAATCGGCCACGCTGACACCGTTAAAGCCTTTTTCGCGGAACAGCTTGGACGAGGCTTGTTCGATGGCAGTGCGGTTGAGGTCGGTCTGTTCCTTGGATACGCGCGGCATGATGAGATCCTGCAAATTTGATTAAATCGGATAATAGATGATGGTCGTCATAAATGCAATAGATGTTAGTCATCATCTAAAAAGCGTCTGGGATAGACGCATAGGCGTGACCTAGGGCTAAAGAATGGGAAGTTTGGAGTGGCTGAGAGGCAAGCTGCTAGCCACTTAAGAGGTAAAACGGAGGACGTGCAGGCAGATTTATCTGTGGCGGAAATACGTCGTCAGCTGGAACCGTGTTTGGTCGTATTGCAGACTAGGCCCGTTAGAGTCGCAGCAATGTGATGCGCATCGTCAGACCTCAGAAGTCCGTCCAGGTACTTGGGTCATCACCTGAATCGGTTTCACTTCTGCGTCGTATCGCCTCCATGATCAAAGGCTCGGCTTCCTGCCAGCGCAGCATGATCATCGGATCGTCTGATTCGCAAAACAGCGAGCCAAACAATTTATGGTCGACGGCATAGATATTGAAGAGTGCGGTATTGATGATCCTCGAATAGAAACGTCGCGTTTCCATATCCGCATCAGCAAACATTTTTCGGTCGCTCATGACTATCTCCCGCACAGAGATGGGTGGTTGCTACTTGGCTTGGTCCTCGGGTTTTGCACTTCATTATATGCAGCCCAGCCATAAGCGATACTTTTTTATGCCCGCTTGCACGCAATCTGTTGCGTAGTTGTCTGTTCGCTTGTCTGAATGCGCCAGCCAGATCGCAGAGTTTGCAGCTGCAAATAAAAAAGCAGACATCGCTGTCTGCTCTTGCACTATGAAAATCAGCGGCACAGCGTAAGCGGCTGTGCCAGTGTCTGATTAGTAGGCGCCCATGTAATCACGTTTGCCGATTTCGATGCCGTTGTGGCGCAAAATGGCATAGGTCGTGGTGACGTGGAAGAAGAACTGCGGCAAGCCGAAGCTCAGCAGGTAGGCCTGACCGTTGAATTTCTTTTCTTTCGGTGTGCCTGGGCGTAAGACGATCTCGCGCGCCTCCTGACCATCGATTTGTTCTGCGCTGATGCCATCAATAAAGGCCAGTGTCTTGGTGATCAAGGCCTGCAAGTCAGCAAACGTCTTTTCGCTGTCGTCGAACTTCGGTACTTCCAAGCCAGCCAGTCGTGCCGACACGCCACGCGAAAAATCGCAGGCTACCTGTACCTGACGCAGCAGCGGGAACATGTCGGGAAACAGACGCGCTTGCAAATAGGCTTCAGGTGAGATGCTTTTAGCCGTTGCATATTCCTCGGTCTTTTTGAGGACATCGCTGACGCTATTGAGCATTTGCTTGAAAACGGGAACCGAAGCGGCGTAAAGAGAGATGGTCATGTGCATTCCTTGGTTGGGTGTGGCGTAAAGTGACAAGATTATAGGCAGGTTTGCAAACTGGCGTCGGACTCAGCTCGCACACCTTGTGCGGGCCGCCGTTTAATCTTGCGTTCTGGCAGCAAATGCCTGCTGCTGCGCGACAAAACCATCGAAGGCGGTGATTAGCGGCAAGTATTTATCGCTGGCGTTTTCCAGTTGCATCAGGGCATAACAAGTTGCTTCAAACGAAGATAGCTGATCCGGCTTGTGCGCCTTGCGTATCGCGTAATGCGAGGCGGGAGGATCCGCCAGCGGCAGACGTGGCAGTTGTTGTAGCAAAGGGTTCAGATACAAGATCTTCCGACTCTTGCGCCAGGTGGCGTCCAATACCACCAGCCGATAGTTGCGCGCGCTGCTGAGTTGCGGCCAGATTGGTGGCACTGCAATCTTGAGGTCGGCGCTGGTGTCAGGGTAGAGCAGGACCGGTACCGGCGCCTCGCCATCGTTGGCATCATCGGCGCGACCATACAGCAAGCGATGCAATTCATCTTCCGCATATGCTTCACCGACTACCAGACGACTACGCGGAAGGCTCAGGTGTAACAGGCGTGCACTGTTTTTTGCATTCGCCACTTCCAGCGGATGCTGCAGAAACAATACTTCGGCTTCATGTTCGACCGTTCTGATCCAGTGACAGATACAGGCGCTTTGCGCGCGCAGGCATTGCTGGCAAGTGAGGCGTTTGGCGGGAACTGACATGCGGATAATTTTAAATTGCGGAGTAACGTTGCGCGAAGTTTTGCGCGCGGAAGTGTTCGACCACATAGTCAACAAAGACACGGGTCTTGGCTGGCAATAACTTTTGTGCCGGGAAGTATAAGGACAATGTGCCTATATCGACATACCAATCCGGTAAGACCCGTATCAGTTGTCCGCTTTCCAGATAGCGCAAGGCATTCGGCATAGATACCAGCGCAATGCCCAGTCCGCTTTGCGCGGCTTCGCAGGCGGCGTCCGGGTCGCTCATGGTCATGCGTACGCGCAAGGTGACAGGTGCTTGTTCATTGGCGCGATTGCGTAGCGACCATGGACGTATGCGTCCGGTCTGAGGCGAGCGTATGAAGATGCCGTCGTGCTGCGCCATATCTGCCACTGATATCAGGTGCGGGAAGGTGTCGAAATAATCCGGTGCTGCCACCAGTACCGCATGGCCGGGTGCCAGGGTGCGTGCCACCACACCGGGCGGCAATTCAAAGCCGCCACCGATGGCTGCATCAAAACCTTGCGCAATCATGTCGACCCGCCGGTTATCAAAATGCCAGTCAGGGGTGATGGCCGGGTAACGCGTCAGGAAATCGCGCAGTAGCGGCACGATGTAAGTGCGGCCAAAGCCAGTACCCATGCTGATCTTGAGGGTGCCGGCCGGTTGGCCGTCAGCGCTGGCCAGATTGGCGACCGCGGATTGAATCATCGCCAGTCCGCCGCTGACTTCGGCCAGAAAGCGCTCGCCAGCTTCGGTCAGGGTCAGGCTGCGGGTGCTGCGTTGGAACAGGCGCACGCCAAGGCTGGCTTCCAGTCGCGCCACATTTTTACCCACCGCCGCCGAGGTCAAACCCAGTCGCCGTGCGGCTTCCGAGAAGCTTCCTGCCTCAGCGCTACGGACGAAACACTCTATGCTGGTCATGCTTTCCATGGTGCGCCTTCTATCTCACTTTAAACATTTTGTATCAATAGATTATATGGATTGCTATCTAGTAACAACATAATCTTTGCCTGATACTGGCTTCGTGCTGTAGCGAAACACCTTTGATTCAAACCGAGTTCAACTCACTTTTAAATTTATACGGAGAACACATCATGTCGAATACTAAACAACTCTCAGGCAAAGTCGCTTTCGTTCAAGGTGGCTCACGCGGCATCGGCGCTGCGATCGTCAAACGTCTGGCACGTGACGGTGCTGCAGTCGCTTTCACATATGCCAGCTCGGCCGATAAAGCGAAGGAAGTAGTACAAGCAGTAGAAGCTGCCGGTGGCCGCGCTCTGGCGATCCATGCAGACAGCTCCGATGCAAACGCATTGCAACAAGCGATACAAGCAGCAGCCAAGGCTTACGGCGGCATCGACATCCTCGTCAATAACGCCGGCGTACTGGCACTGGCAGCGGTGGAAGATTTCAAACTGGAAGACTTTGACCGCACCGTCGCAGTGAATGTACGCAGCGTGTTCGTCGCAGCACAGGAAGCTGCGCGTCATATGGGCGATGGTGGCCGCATTATCACGATCGGCAGCACCAATGCTGACCGTATGCCGTTTGCCGGTGGCGCAGTGTATGCGATGAGCAAATCGGCGATCGTCGGTTTGACCAAAGGGCTGGCCCGTGACCTCGGCCCACGCGGCATCACCGTCAACAATGTGCAACCTGGTCCGGTCGATACTGATATGAACCCTGCCAATAGTGATTTCGCAGATACGCTGAAAGGCATGATGGCGATTCCACGCTACGGCAAGGATGAAGAGATCGCCAGCTTTGTGGCTTACCTTGCAGGTCCTGAGGCAGGCTACATCACCGGTGCCAGCCTGACGGTCGATGGTGGTTTTTCGGCGTAAATAAAAAAAGGCCTGCAGATGATGCAGGCCTTTTAATTAGTGCTGCTAATGTTCCTTAGCAGCTGTGCCGGATCAGCACGCTTAGTTTTTCTCGCGCGCCAGCATCAGGAATTCATTACGCAATCCCAGATTGGTACGCATTTCACCCAGCAATGCCGAGGTGACGGTTTCTTCGCCAGGGGTACGGATGCCGCGGCTTTCCATACACATATGACGGCAGCGGATGACGACGCCCACCGATAAAGGCTGTACGTGTTCCATCAGCGTATCGGCGATTTGGATGGTCAGTCGCTCTTGCACTTGCAGGCGTTTGGCAAAGCAATCAACCAGTCGCGTCAGTTTCGACAGGCCGACGATTTTGCCGTTCGGGGTATAGCCGATGGTGGCGGTACCGAAGAAGGGCGCCAGATGGTGTTCGCAATGACTGTAAACCGGAATGCCGCGCACCACGATTAATTCATTGTATTGCTCGGCACCGTCTTCAAAGACTTTCAGGATGTCGGCCGGGTCTTGATCGTAACCGGAGGTCCAGTGCTTCCACGCTTTTTCTACGCGTGCCGGCGTTTCACGCAAACCCTGACGGTCTGCGTTTTCACCCAGATGCGTGAGTAAGCGACGCCAGTCATTGGTCGAGAAATCGTCCGTGTCGGCTGGGGTGTTCTGGTCTGTGTCGGTAGGCTGTTTCAATGGCGCTCCATCTGCTGCGTGCTTGGCTAATAGTGTGTTGATGTGTGTGCGAAGCAGTTCGCCTGATTCGCTGAAGCCATGATTGTAGCCTTTATGTCATGGAGCTTGCTGAGGACGCTGATTTTCGGCAATTTTTGCTGCCGTGCTTTGTGCGCTTCACTTGTTAACAGTTGCGGATGATTTGGCGCATCTCCTGTTTGTAACGGCTGTTTACGAAAGGAATTTTCCTTGCAGCGAGGCAAGTACTTGCGCATTGCATGTCTGGATTAACTGCCTATACTGAATCTGGGAGCAGGTAAGTAAAGGAGACATCATGAGACACAGACTTTATTATTTTCTTCCGGATATCAACAGTGCCCGTCGCGCCTTTGACAATATGTTGCTCAGCCGTATAGAGCAAAAACACGTTAGCTTTATTTCGGTCGGTGCGTCGCTTCCTCCTGATCTGCCGGAAGCCAATTTCCTCGTCAAAACAGATGTGCTGCACGGTGCTGCAGCTGGCATGATCATCGGTTCCATCCTCGGTGCGGCCTTCGGTGCCTTGCTGATCAACTATTACGATCTGGGACCGGCCACGGTATTGGTCACCACAGTGATGGGTATTTTGTTCGGTGGCTGGGCCTCTAGTATGGCCGCTGCCGCAATGCCAAATTCACAGCTGAAAAAATTCATGCCGGAACTGGAACGTGGCAAGATCCTGATGATTGCGCATATCCCTTCACGCCGCGTCGATGAAATTGAAAAGATGCTGGCAGCTCGCCATCCGGAAATCCGCTTCGGCGGTGAAGAACCGCATATCCCGGTTTTCCCTTAGTCGAGTCGCTCGATCCTGAGCGTGTTGCTTGGGCTTAAGGCTTCTTGCCGTAACCGGAGCGGACATCAGACGGCAGATAGCAGGTTTGGTAGTTACTGAGTCCGCAGGCAGTTGATCGGTAGCTGGATTACTAACGGAGGTTGCTATGGAACTTCACATGCATTCGCATCGCTGGGAGCAACGCATGCCAGATTGGACTGTGGCAGCGGTTTCCGGGTTTGCGGCAGGCGCGGTTTTGATGGTGTTGGAATTACTTTGGTCGACCTTGATCATGGGCACGAGCCCATGGCTGATGTCACACATGATTGCCGCGATCGTGCTCGGACGGGATACGCTGCAGTCGACTGACTTTAGCCTGGAAGTAGTGGGTGTTGCGCTTGCTACGCATTATGTATTGGGTATCGTGCTGGGTTTGATCCTGGCCGCGATTATCGTACCGTTCCGCTTTGACTCGAGTCTGGGTATGGTCATGCTGACCGGTGCGGTATTTGGTGTGTTGGTCTACCTGTTTAACTTTTACGGTATGGCGAGCTTCTTCACATGGTTCGCCGAAATCCGCGGTTGGACCACAATGTTGGCACACGTCATCTTCGGTATGGTGGCAGCCACCATGTACTGGCAATTGGAGAAAGTAGAACGATAGTTGTGCTGCGCAGGTGTAACGCCGATTAACCAATAAATCGAATAAGTCGCGCTTGTAAAAAACGATGGGGATCATGACGATCCTCATCGTTTTTTTTCGTCTGGATGACGGCAATGCGTATGTCGGAATTAATAGCCGATGGTATAGCGCTGACGGCTATGCGCAGGCTGTTCCAGTTCGTCGATGAAGGCGATCGCAAAATCCTTGAACGAGATCCAGCTTCTGCCATTCGCATCGACCAGCAAGTTGTCTTTCCCGAGGCGGAAGGTGCCGGTGCGTTCTGTTTCAACAAATTCTGCTGACGGCGACAAGAAGGTCCAGTTCAATTCCTTTTCTTGCAACAGGGTATTGAGGAAGACGCCACCGGCCGTTGCTTCTGCCTTATACGCTTCCGGGAAATCCGGTGTGTCGAGTACGCGCACCCCAGGTGCTACCAGCAAGCTACCGGCACCGCCGACTACCAGCAAACGTGGCACGCCTGCTTTTTTGACCGGGTTGATGATGGCGCTGGCAGGGATGCCGCTAAAGTGTGCCGCACTAAAAACTGCATCATGACCGGTCACCGCTTGTGCCAGCGCGGCGGCATCGAGTACATCGACATCAATGGCTGTTACACGGGCACGGCCTGCCAGTTTGGCAGTGTTGCGGGCGAGGGCGGTAACGCTATGACCGCGACGCAGGGCTTCTTCCAGTAATTGGCTGCCGGCACGACCGGTGGCACCGATGATGGCTATCTTGCTCATAACTTCTCCTAAAAGGTTGAATGACGCAATCAGCTTAATTGCTTAAAGCAGATATAAAAAGCGTATTATTCAAGACAGTTTGTTTCTAAAATCGGTCAAATCATGGATAGACTCAATGCGATGCAAGTGTTTGTCAGCGTCGTTGATAGCGGTAGCCAGTCGGCCGCCGCCGATCAGCTCGATATGTCGCGCCCGGTCGTCTCGCGTTACTTGGCGGAGCTGGAGGAGTGGGCCGGGGCCCGCTTGCTGCATCGAACCACACGCAAACTGAGTCTGACTGCAGCCGGTGCCGAGGTGCTGCCGCGTTGTCGCCAGATGCTGGAGCTGGCCAGCGATATGAAAACCATCGTCGCCATTCCGGAACATGCACCGCAGGGTTTGCTGCGGATAACGGTCAGCACTTCCTTCGGTCAGGCGCATCTGGCTGCAGCTGTGGCTGATTATGTGAAGAAGTACCCTGGCGTCACGGTCGATATGCTGATGCTGGATAGAGTAGTGAATCTGGTAGAAGAGCGGATAGATCTGGCGATCCGCATCAGCAAAGAGCTGGACCCGAACCTGATCGCACGCAGACTGACGGTGTGCCGCTCGGTCATGTGTGCCTCGCCGGCATACTTGCGCGAGCACGGCAAGCCGACGCAGGCTGAACAATTGGCGCTGCATAATTGCCTCACGCATTCATACTACGGTAGCGTCTGGCTGCTGGAACGCGACGGGGTGCCGGTGAATGTGGCGGTCAAAGGCAATATCAGCGCCAACGATGCCACATCACTAGTGCAGGCCGCGCTGGCGGGTGCCGGCATCGCCTTGCTGCCAACCTTTCTGGCGGCGCCTTATCTGCAATCAGGGCAACTCTTGCCGCTGTTGCCGGAGTATCATCCGCAAGAGTTTGGCTTATATGGCGTCTATGCCAGCCGCAAGCAGATGCCTGCCACCTTGCGCACCATGCTGGATTTTCTGGCCGAGCGTTACACCGATGAGCCGGACTGGGATAAAGCGATTTGATGTCAAACTGGAAATATGTTGCATAGAGGCGCAACTGAGCTATAGTCTGAACGACAAGTTGCAGATTTCCATCTGGCTAACACTTTCCTGCAAGCTTGCTGCTGCGCAGCATAATTTTCATCTATGGATGAATTATTTGCATGTCCGGCCCTAAACCCCACTGCTATGATCGCAAAGTCAGCAAAACTGGCCCTCTGTACCTATGCCCGGTAAATACCCCAAACCGGCACCCGCAAAAGTCTGTCAATCCAGCATTTGTAGCAATTTAGTATAAGCACGCGCCTTTTAGAGGCACTGCACCATCCGGCATGGGCAGAAGACCGTTTTTCGGTCTTCTGTGCTTTCGGCCTGACAATTCTGAATTAACACATATATATGAGCTCCATTCCACTAAGCACTACCGCCATCAGCGATCGTACCAAGCTGGAGGACAGCATTTACGCCAAGGTAACCTTGCGTTTGCTGCCATTCCTCTTCCTTTGCTACGTTGCGGCTTATCTTGATCGCGTCAACGTGGGCTTCGCCAAGCTCAGCATGTTGAACGATCTGCAATTCAGCGAAACCATATACGGCCTCGGCGCCGGTATCTTCTTCATCGGCTACTTCCTGTTTGAAGTGCCAAGCAACATCATCATGCATAAGGTCGGCGCACGTCGCTGGATCGCCCGTATCATGATCACCTGGTCGATCCTGTCTGCGGCGACCATGTTCGTCACTACACCGACCATGTTCTACGTGATCCGCTTCCTGCTGGGTGTGGCGGAAGCCGGCTTCTTCCCGGGCATCGTGCTGTACCTGACCTACTGGTTCCCGACTTCGCGCCGCGGCCGCATGAACGCCTTGTTCATGATTGGTATTCCTATCGCGGGTGTGGTCGGTGGTCCTTTGTCGGGCTGGATCATGAATGCCTTCGCCGGCATGAATGGCTGGCACGGGTGGCAATGGCTGTTCCTGCTGGAAGCCTTGCCTTCGCTGGCACTCGGTATCATGACTTTGTTCTACCTGCCTAACAGCATCCGTTTGTCGTCGTGGTTGTCGGATAGCGAGAAGCAAATCCTCGAAGACAATATCGCCAAGGACAATGCAGGCGGCACCAAATCGCACTCGGTAGCGGGCGTCTTCACCAATCCAAAAGTCTGGTTGATGGCTGCGATCTACTTCTGCTGCATGATGGGTCTGTACGGCATCAGCTTCTACCTGCCAACCCTGGTCAAGGCTTCCGGTGTTAAGGATGCATTGGACGTCGGCTTGCTGACCGCGATTCCATACACCTGCGGCGTGATCGCGACCTTGCTGGTGGCACGCAGCGCTGACCGTATGCGTGAGCGTCGCTGGCACTTTGCGATTGCAAGTGCATTGGGCGGCCTCGGTCTGTTCTTGAGCACTGTGTATGGCGACAACGTTGTACTGGCTCTGATGGCCTTGTCACTCGGTACCGCTGGCATGTTGTCGACAATGCCTGTGTTCTGGACCTACCCAAGTGCAATTCTGGGTGGCGCAGCTGCCGCTGCCGGTATTGGCTTGATCAACTCGGTTGGTAATCTGGCCGGCTTCGTCAGCCCGACTATCGTTGGCTGGTTGAAAGACGTTACTGGCAGCACCAATGCCGGTATGTACTTCGTAGCTGGCGCACTGGTACTGGGCGCATGCCTGGCACTGTTGCAACCACGTTCGCAAGTGAACAAGTAAGCTTCGTTGCTTGTTTCTGCTTAAAAAAAGCCCGCTGATGCGGGCTTTTTTATTGTTTGTTTCATACGGCGTATTGCGAGGCAATCAGGGTTGCACATTGCGATCTAAAAACTGCAGCATGGCTGCCGCGATTTCCTTGCCATGCGTTTCGATGGCGAAGTGACCGCTGTCAACAAACTGTACTTCGGCTTTAGGGTTGTCACGTTTAAACGCGAGTGCACCGGGCGGCGTGAAGAAGGGGTCTTTGTCACCCCAGATCGCCAGCGTAGGTGGCTGGTAGCGACGGAAGTATTCATGCAACTGGCTGTATTGTTTGATGTTCTGACCGTAGTTCAGCAGCAGATCCATCTGCGCTTCAACCCCTATGCGTACGATGGCGGCATAAGCCAGTTGGTAACTCTCCGGCGCAATCAGGCTGCTGTCTTTTACACCTTCGGTGTACTGCCATTGCAGCATCTCCAGTGTATTGAAGCGACGCAAGGCCTCACGATTCTCGGCAGTAGGTTGGTCCCACGCTTTACGCATATCAGCCCAGCCCGGACTTAATCCCTCTTCATATGCGTTGCCATTCTGACTGACGATGGCGGTAATCTTTTGCGGGTGCTTGACGGCCAGTCGCCAGCCTACCGGCGCGCCATAGTCGAATACATACATCGCATAACGCTGTACGCCTTTAGCCTCGATAAATGCATCAATGACAGAAGCCAGATTGTCGAAGGTGTAATCGAATTTAACGCCGGCCTTGACGCTGGTCTGGCCAAAGCCCGGCAGGTCCGGAGCAATCACGTGATACTTGCCTGCCAGCTGCGGGATCAGTTCGCGAAACATATGCGACGAAGCGCCAAAGCCATGCAGCAGCAAGACGGTAGGGCGTTCCGGCGCACCTGCCTCGCGATAAAAGACGTTGACGCCCTGAACTTCCAGATTGCGGTAATGAACTTGCTCCGACTGAGCGGAGGCTGGTCCGGTAAGGGCGGCGCTGAGGGTAGCTGCTGCTAAAAGTGTGTTTTTGATATTCATGTCTGTACTCAGAGGTTGGGTTGTGGTTAATAACCTGTATAATTAACTTATATTGGTTACTTGTGCTGAGCATAGTCTGCTGCAAGTAACCTGTCAAATGTATTTTTAAGGGTTATTTAAAATGACTAAGACAGATCTCGAGCCAAACCTCAGCGAAGCACCGGTAATCGGTGATCATTTGGCGATGGACTTGCTCAATACTGAGGCGCGCAGCAATGGCGAGCTGCATGATTACTGGAGCAGTGGCGCCGAGGTGCTGGCATGGTTGCGATGCAACGCAGCCGCTCCGGTAGTAGCGGATAGCGCAATTGATCTTGATGAGTTACAGCTAAAAGGAAAGGCGCTGCGTAAGGTCGCGCGCCAATTAATTGACCAGCGCAAACACGGCAAGCTCGGGGATATTAGTGAATTGAACGCCTACCTGCATAGCTACTTCAGCACGCCGTATCTGCAACGCGATGGCGCTGGGAATCTGACTTTATCGCGCAGGGCAAGTGGTGATGCGATAGCGACACTGCTCGGACCCGTTGCCGAATCCGTGGCGCAGTTGCTAGTAGAAGGGAATTTCGAACTGGTGAAGCAGTGCGAACATCCTGAGTGTGTTTTATGGTTTTATGACCGGACCAAGGCGCACAAGCGACGCTGGTGCAGCATGGCCTCGTGTGGCAATCGCTATAAAGCGGCTCAGTTCAGAAAGCGCAGTAGCGCTGAACTGACTTGAGCCGCGAGCGGCTCAGTCTTACTTGCAAAATTACTTGTAAAACGCCTCGACCTTGCCTTTGACTTTAATCAGCAAAGGATTGCCTTTACGGTCGAGTGCTTTGCCAGCCGGGACCTGTACCCAACCTTCGCTGATGCAGTATTCGCTGACATCAAATCGTTCTTTATCGTTGAGCTTGATACCGACATCGTGTTCGAAGATGGCAGCGTTGTGGTGCGGGCTGCGCGGATCGATGGAGAGGCGGTCGGGGAGTGGGGGCAGTTGTGTAGTATCGTTCATGTCGACAATTATCAACTACCAGATGAAGCAAAACAAGTTTTTGCTTCATTTCGCGTCTGGCCTCAAATAGCCGGGGCAGCTAGTCCTTGCATCGATTCAAGTTTGTCATCATCCGGCCGTAATCCTTGATAAGGTCTATTCAATCTGCATGCCAAATACGGCAGCGTGCGCATGCCCGCTCGTAGTCACGCGGATTTGATTAGAAAATGATACAAGTTCGAGGCTAGCTTCTATGACATCGTTGTCTGCACTGCAATCTGCGTTAACACCATCCAGTCTGGCATCCACCGCAGGGCGGAATGCGGGTTCGGCGGCGGCATCGCGCACGACACAGACGCAAGTTCCGGCAGCGCCACAGCAGTCGACGGTCGTTACGCTCGGTGCCAATAATGTGAGCCAGGTAGCGGACCCAACTTATTCAATTCCGAGTATCGGCGCGGCAGCTGGCACGGTGTGGCAAGTGCGCTCGAACGACGCGGTATCGTCACTGATGGCAGGGAATTTCTTCTCGCGCTCGGTCGTGAATCGCTTCAGCGGCATAGGAAGTGCTTTGCTCGGCATGCTCAGAGATGGCGCACAAGGTTTTACGCAATCGGTCGCGCTGGACTCCAGCGCAGCGACGGCACTTGCAGCTGTCGGCACACAGAAAGCTGCGTATCCGCAGGCGGACGAAAAGCTGGTGGTCAAAACAAAAAGCGGGGTCGAGGTTGAGATAAGCCTGAGCACGCAGGATGACAAGTTACAAGTCCAGATGCAAAGTAGTGGTGAGCTCAGCGATGCAGAACGCGTGGCGCTGGGTAAGCTCGCTGAGGGTTTTCAGGATGCGATCGATGGCATCGGCACCAAGCCGCCGCAACTCAAACTCGCCGGACTGACAAATTTCGACGCGACGGTGCTGTCTTCAGTTGAGTTCCATGCCAGCGTAACGCTGGATAGCAAAGGCCCGCAGACACTGAGCTTTAATGCCGATAGCGTCAGCAGAAGCGTGAAGCTGGACGGTCCGCTCGGCACGCTCGACGTGAGCGTTGATATGCGTGACTTTTCTATCTGGGGCAATTCCAAACAGCGCGATGCTGCGGTCAATAATTACTTAAAACAGTTTGATCAGGCGGCCAAACGCGGTAATGCCGACAAAGAATTGATGGGACTGTTCAAGGATGCGTTCACGCAGATGAACAGCGACTACGTCAAGCCTGAGGGCCAGCAAGCGCGTATTTCACTGGCAGATGTCGACCACGCCATGTTGTCCGGTATGGCTGATTTCAAGGCGTCGGTGAAGCAAGTGCCGCAGTCACCTAATCCGAAGCTGCTGAGCGAGCTTGATACCTTTGCCTATGAGGCATCGCAAAAGACCGACATCGCCCCGACCAATCAGGCGAATCGATCCGTGTCGCAACAACAGCGCTCGCGTTTGACCGCCAGCTACCATATGTCATTGGTGCCGGACGTCCCGTTGGTGCTGACGGCTGATAACAAGTCGCAAAATTATTACTATAAAGAGATCGATGACGCGGCAGATAGCACGGTCGGATTTAGCTACACCAAAGGTGTGCTGAGCGAAGCGTTTGCGATCCAGTCGGCGCAGCAATCAACCCGTACCAGAAAGTATGAGCTGGGTACCTTGACTGATGATGCGACCAGCCCGTTTAACGCATCCCTCAAGCGAGATATTCTTGCTACGCTCAAACCATTCCTGGAAGATCTGGGCGACAAATCTGCATCAGAGATGTTTGACTGGCAGCAAAAATTAGAAGAAGTACACGGTCAGATTCTCTTGCAATCCGACCCGGCCAAGCTGAATGACAATAGCTGGAGCCTTTCCGGTACGAAAGAATAAGCCAGCGCTTCATATCAACACTTCAACTCGTTTTATAAATAGCGCATCCACCACGCGCTGCTGTTACGCTTTTTCTGCGCAAAATATCTGCAGGCAGACCAGCATGGGACTGCCACCAGTGCCGCTAACAGCCAGACATAAGCTACCGATGGCACACTGATCAAGCCGCTTTGTCCGGGTGCCAACAGGCTGGCACTGATGCGATTCAAGCCATGCAAGAGGTAGAGATGCAGTATGTAAAAGAAGAGCGGGGCGGCGCCGAAAGCGAGCAACCAGCCGATGGCGATCTGGGGCAAACGTTCCAGTACGCAGAGCAGGATGCAGCCACAGCCCAGTGTCAGCAACAGGAAGTCGGCTGAGGGCGGGTACTTGGTCAGATTGAGGAAGCTCATGATGGTATGCAGCAGATCTTCTTTCATTTCCCACGGTACGGGCTCACCGTACACATTGCCTACACGCAGCAGTATGAACAGCAGCAGACATGCGGCACCTGTTAATAGCAGTCGTCGTCCTCGCGTCTGTGCGCTGACGCCTGCAGCAAACCACGGGCCGATGGCGTAACCAAGCGCGATCGTGCCTATCCATGGCAGCAAAGGGTAAGAGGTGCGCGCTTGGCCGCCCCATGGCAAGTCCAGCGTGCCGCGATCATGCAATATAGTCCACAGGGTATAGCCTGATTCGCCCGGCATGAAGCTAATCGGATCCAGCATGTTATGTCCGAGCACGATGACGACTGCCAACACCAACAGCCATGTGCGCGGCAGATATAACAAGCCTGACAAAGCCAGCATCGACAGCCCGATGACCCAGATTACCTGCAGGTAGACAAACGAAGCGCTGATGTCGAAGGTCCATGCGAAGTTAATCACGGTCCATTCAAGGGCTATAAGAAACAGGCCGCGTTTGAATAAAAATGCTGAGGCAGCTTGCCGGCTTCCCTTGCGCTCACCGTAGATGCAGGCGGCCAATCCTGTCAGCGCTACAAATATCGGCGCGCAGAGATGCGCAGCCAGCCGAGTGAAGAATAGTGATGGATTGGTGCTGTCTACATTCATCGGATCGCTGACCTGTGCGTGCAAGAAAAAGAACTCACGCGTATGGTCGACCAGCATCAGCAGAATTACCAAGCCGCGCAATGCGTCTATCGACGTGATGCGTTGGCTAATGGTAGCGGTGTTGCGGGATAGGGCAGATTTGGACATCAGGATAAGGCAAGTGGTTAGCGCGGGCGTTCACGCCAGCTTGCCATTATCCTTGATAAATAGTTTTGTGGTGGAGTGAGGCGGTCATGCTATTTCCGCTCAAATGCCAGTACTTCACCGCTGCGTCGGTCCAGCGTCAGTTTTACTTTGCGATGTTGCTGGTCGTAAGCTGTCACCTTAAGCAGCAGGTCGCGTACTTCCGCTTTGCTGACGCGCAAACCTTGTGCTGTGATGCGGCGTTCCAGTTCTTCGTAGCTGAGCGCACCGGCAGTTGATACTGGTGCCAGAGCGCGTGTAGGGACTGCGCTTACGGTTTGGGCGTGGGCCGGGCCGGCCTGTGCAGCGAAGGCCAGGGCCGTTATGATGGCGACAATGATGGTGAATTTGATGACGTTTTTGTCCATTTTGTGACCTCGTAGTATGACTGCCGGAGTTGGCAAGTTCCGTTATACGCAGGTGAAGCTGACGGCAAGCTCGCATGCCGCGTCAGGTAAATGTCAGTTAGGCCTTCTATATACTGTCACCATGCTGAAAAAACTCTTCATCCTCCTGTTCCTGATCGCGCCGCTAGGGCTGCCATTGCTGGTATCGGGCAAAGACAAGGATCACGACGTCGCCTACGAGGCCTTGCAGCGCGGACAGATTTTGCCTTTGTCTAAAATCTTGTCGCGCGCTTCTGCACAGGCGCCGGGTGAAGTGATCAAGGTGGAACTCGATAGCAAGCGCCTCGAATACAAACTCAAAATGCTGAGTGCCAACGGCCAGGTGCGCAAACTGCGTCTGGATGCCCGCACCGGTACACTACTGAGCATAAAAGACGATGACTGAAAGAGATCGCCCTTGAGAGCCTTGCTGGTAGAAGATGATCCGGACGTCGGTCAACATGTATTGCAGGCCTTGCAGGAAGCCGGTTTCGTGGTGGATTGGTCGCGCGACGGCAACGATGCATGGTTCAAAGGCGATGTCGAAGAATTCGATGTCGCGATACTCGATTTGGGCTTGCCCCAACTGGATGGCTTATCGGTACTCAAGCGTTGGCGCGCGGCCAGACGTACTTTCCCGGTTCTGATCCTGTCGGCGCGCAGCAACTGGGCCGAGAAAGTGGAGGGCATAGAAACCGGTGCCGACGACTATCTGGCCAAACCGTTTGAAGTAGCCGAATTAATTGCTCGTACGCGCGCCTTGGTGCGCCGCGCTGCGGGTCACGCCGATCCGGTTCTGAGTTGTGGCGCGCTGACGCTGGATACGCGTCGCATGACGGTGACCATCGACAATCAGCCGGTACGCTTGTCACCATTGGAATTCCGCTTTTTCTCTTACCTCGCGCATCAGCCGGGACGACCGGTATCGGCCGGGGAATTGGCCGAGCATTTGTATGGCGATAGCGAGGGCAGCGATACCAATGCCATCGAAGCGCTGGTGCTGCGCATGCGTCGCAAATTCGGCGCCAGCCTGATAGAAACCCGCCGCGGTTTTGGCTACATGCTGGCCGGAAGCAGCGATTGAGTACCCGTTCGCTTCGTTTGCGATTGTTACTGGCGGCTGCTTTCGCGATCCTGATTGCGATGCTGATCGCCTGGTTTGTCATGAGCTGGCTGTTTGCCCGTCACATCGAACGGCGCGTGGCCGTCGAATTGGAAAACGAAGCCATCGTTTTGCTATCCGACCTCAAGCTGACAGCGGAACAAGAACCGCAGGTGGGCGATGTGCCGGAGAATCCCCGTTTCAAATTACCGGCCAGCGGGCTGTATTGGCAAGTCAGTAGTCCGAAAGGCATGCAGCGCTCACGTTCGCTGTGGGATGAATCGCTGCCTTTGCCCGATCCGTCCGCACAGCTGAGCAGCTGGCGCAGCCGCAGCATAGACGGGCCGTTCGGGCAGCGCCTGTTTCTGCTGGAACGCAGCATCTCGCTGGCATCGGATAGCCCGTCCGTCGTGCTGCAACTGGCGCAAGACAAAGTCCAGCAATATGCGGCACGCAAGGAGTTTGGGCATGAGCTAGGCCTGTTCCTCGCCATACTAGGCTCGGTGCTGTTGGCCGCTGCGGCCTTGCAGGTCAGCGTCGGCCTCCGGCCGCTAGGGCGCTTGCGTCAGGAGTTGCTGCGTTTGCAGAACCATCCGGCCTCGCGTCTGACCAATCCGCATCCGAGCGAAATCGTGCCCTTGATCGATGCGATCAACCGTCTGGCCGATGCGCGCGAAGCAGACCTGACGCGCGCCCAGCGTCGTGCCGCTGATCTGGCGCACTCGCTGAAGACGCCACTGTCAGCGCTGGACGCTCAAAGCAAGCGGGCACGCGCCGCCGGTGCCAGCGAAGCAGCCGATGGTATCGAACACGCGATCCGAGCGATGACGATGGCGGTCAACGCAGAACTCAGCCGCTTGCGGGTGGACACGGTGCGCAACAAGCTCTACAGCAGTGCTTCATCACCACAACAGGCGGCGGAACAAATCGTGGCCGTGATTGAACATACGGCGATCGGTGAAGCGCTGGTGTTTGACATCGACATTCCAGCGGTACTGAGCGTGCCGGTCTCACTCGATGATCTCAAGGAATTGCTGGGCGCGCTGATGGAAAACGCAGCGCGCTTCGCCCGTCGCCGCGTTTGCATGCGCGGGCAGCTGACTACTGATGGCAAAGTCGAACTGCTGATAGAAGATGATGGCAAAGGCGTCGATGCCGCCACGCTGCACACCTTGCAGCAGCACGGGAAACTGGATGAAGCAGGGCCCGGCCATCACGGGCTGGGACTCATCATCGCGCGCGAACTGGTGGAAGCGACCAAGGGCGAGATGCACCTCAGCAACAGTGCTTTGGGCGGCTTGAAAATCGTGTTGAGCTGGCCCGCAGTGGCAGAGACGCGTTCCGCGGATTAAACGGATTGCCCTTGTGTAAGGGCGCTCAGTTTTCTATGACAGCTGCCGCATTGTTTTCAGTCGTCGCGCTGTCGCTACTACTTCCAATATCAAAAAACTGCCGTTTAGTGAGATCCGTGAGGGATGTGGGCGCATTCCGGAGACTGACGATGGTATTCAGCGCCTGCGTCACTGGCTTGTACGGCGAGCTGGCGGTTGGCGGTAACAATGCCTGACACAGCGCGGAGCCTGGATCAACGCTGCAGATATTGGCCGACAATACCGGCGTCGCTGGCGGCTCGAGCAGGAAGGTCGGTGTTACTGCGCCATTCCGGTCGGTCACGCTGCCACCATTGGAGGTGTAGTTGGTCGCTATCAGGTTCACCGTTCCTGTGGTCGAGCTGACCGCGGCATTGCTGCCAATGATGAGACTCGTGTTCGGATCGTAAACCGTGCCTGCTGCCAGCACGATATTGCCGCTATTCGACACAGCCGAGCCGTCCATCGCCAGTGTGCCATTGCGAGTTTGCAACGTGATAGCGCCAGTGCTCGTCGATACCAGACCCGCCACTGTCATATTGCCGGTGTTGTCTATCTTGATGGCACCGTTATTACCACCGCCGGCATCCACTTGCTTCACATCATGTACCAGCAGTGTCCCGGTATTGGCGATATTGATCGGCGCGGTGGAGCCTGAACCGGCGGTATTGGTCGCGCTCAACTCAGCCACTTGCGTTATCAGTGGGCTGGCGCTGGTACCGACGCCACCGCTAGTGTTCAGGGTCAGTGTCTGAGCGCTGAGCGTGCCGCCTGCCGCACCGTTGGCGCGCACCACGGCACCCATCGTATCGATCGTCACATTACCTTCGCTGCTTACACCATCGATGTTGAAGTATTGCGTTGTCGTGCTGGCGTCCTGTAGTTTGGCAATGGCGACCGTACCGGTGTTACTAAAAATAGTATTGTTGTTGGCACCGGTCTGCCGCACGGCGAGGTTGCTGACTGTGTTGCCTGCGTTGTTGAGTGTTATCTGACCAGCCGTTTCGATAGCGAGGTCACGTACATTGATTACCCCCGTCTGCGTGATGTCGCCGGCGGAATTCAGCAGGCCGATGGTCTTGGTTGTGCTGCTGATGCTGGAAGCGCTGGTGCCGACACCGCTAATACTGTCGATCGCGATCGGACCGACCTGCCGGGCAGGGTTGCTTGAACCAAGAGCGATGGTCGACACCAGCAAACGATACATATCGTTTACCGCCAGACAATTAGTGCCGCAAGTTGTGCCGGAACCGATCACCATGCTGTAACCATTGCCCCATGGTTTGATGCTGGCTACATTGCCGCTCAGGTTAGCACCCAGGCTCAGATTATTGGCGCTGATATCGAAGCTATCGGCAGCCATGGCGGCGTTGACGGTGACGTTATTTGCTGCCAACGCAATCTTGCCATTGGTTTTGGCATTAATTATGCCGGCCACTGTGACATTGCCAAAGGTGCTCGACACATCGATCACGCCGCCGCCCGCGTAATTGCCGCTCAAGCTGCTGGTGCCCAGCGTGATATCTCCGGGATTGACCAGCGTCAGCGAACCAACGTTAGTAGCGTTCAATGTATCGATGGCATTCACATTGCCACCGATACTGACCGCACCTGGTGTAGTGACGTTCAACTGCGGTGTAATGAGGTAGCTGCCGGAGCCCTGCGTGATGTTGCCGCCGGCGCTCAGCGACACCGAAGTGCTGGATGAGATTGAGCCTAGCGTCACGTCACCAGCTGCGTTGAAACCAAAGTCGCCAACAGAATTGCCCCGCACAGTGCCAACCTGATTGGCACCAGTCAGGCTCATCGTGCCACTGGCTTGTACATTGAGCGTTCCGGCTGTTATCGCGCCGCTACCAATGACGTCGCTACCATTCAATTGCACGTCACTGCCGTTGGCATTGATGGCTTGCGCTACCGTGATATTGCCAGCACTGATATTCAGGGAGGCATTAGGCGCACTGCCACCCATCGTGATGCTGTCCAAGGTCAGCGCATGTCCGGCTGCATTGGTCAGCGCCAGTGAGCTGGCACCGCTTGCTGCCAGCGTATTGATCTGGTTGGTGCTGGCATTGAGAGTGACCGCGCCGGAGGTGTCGAGCGTGAGTTTTTGCGTCTTCACCGCTGCGGATGCGTCTTGCACAATGCCGCCGGAATTTGCCGTCAGCTTCGTATTGCCGTTCAGCGCACTGATGCCAGCGCCTGCGATGTGTATCGCGTCAGCCTTGAACTCGAAGTCACCGCTGGACGCGCTACCCTGTAAGGAGCCGACCAGATTGTTACCAGTCAAGGACACAGAAGCACCGTCCAAGGTGACATTGCCTGCAGTGAGTGCACCGTTACCGCTAATGGCGCCCGAGCTACTTACATTCAGCGCGCCTTGCACTTTCAGCGCATCCGTCACAGAAATTGCGCCACCGCCCAGACTGAGACGAGTAGTCGCGCTAGTGCCACTGCTTAGGTCAATCGCTTGCGATACGGTGAGTGCACCGGTGCGGCCAGCGGCATTGCCGATATTCAATACTGGGGCATGCAGGGTGTTTAGTTCCGCTGTGGTCAAGCCCAATTGGCTGGCACTGTCGGCAGCCCCCAGGTTGATTAGCCTATTGCTGGTGTAGCTGTTGACGTTGATCTCGTTATTGCTGGTGACACTCCCACCGAGGGACATCTTGTCCCCGATCAGAGTAACGTTGTCGGCATTGATTACACCTGTGGCACCTATCGCCAGGGTGCTGGCGTTGCCATCAACCGCTGCGGTGAGAGCACCGCTGACCGTCAATGCGTGATTCAGCGAGATATCGGCACCGCTTTCCAGCGACAGATTGCCTATCCCATTCAGATTGACAGCGCCGCCACTGGCGATGCTACCGGCAGCGCTGTGACCGATGGCCAGTGTGCCGCCGGAAACAGAGCGCAAGCCGCTGGCGCTCAGGCCCAGCTTGCCACTAGCTGTGCCGCCCAACACGATGTCACGGTTCGCCGTGTATGTGCTGAACGCCACGGTATCGTCGCCATTGCTGGTACCGCTGCCGATGCTAGCGTCGGCACCGTTCAAATTGATATTGTCAGCAACAAAAGAAATTAAAGATGGCGTGCTGCCATCAGTCGAGATGCGACCATTTGCACCGATTGTTATAAAGCCCCCGGCAACATTCGCACGCGCATCAAGATCGCCACCGCCGAGATCGACACTGCCGTTAATGCTGAGATAACTGCCTGTGAGTGTCAGAGTGGAGCCATTGGTGCGCACGATGTCGCTGCCGCCGATGTCGGCCAGCGTGACGCCACCCATACCGCTGGCGCTGCCGCTAGCCGCATCGTTGGCGCTCAGCGTTACGCCACCGGCCATGTCTATCGATGCGTTGACCTTGATGTCGTTGCCGGCTTGCGCTGTCAGGCTGACAGCAGAGTTGTTGATTATGCTGCTATTGAATGAGATATCGTGCTTGGCTTGTAGTCTGACGTTGCTGCTTGATTCCGAAATCAGGTCGGCACCGATGGACGTCACGCCAGTGGCAGAGCCAGCACCGAAAGTAACTACATCGGTCAGGCTACCGCCTCTGCCGGCCACGACTTCGATATCGTAGGGGTCTAGTAGCCAGTCGCCGGTTTTGCCCCAAGGGGCGCTGGTATTGACGCGCGCACCGGCGATGTCGAGGTAATTGCCCGATGTTTCGACCAGACCGCCGTTGCCACCAGCCATGCCGCCGCGTGCCGACAGTGAGCCATACATGCGGGCGACCTGGTCTCCCCATACCACCACGGTGCCACCGTTACCGTTTACCGTGGCGTCGGCGCTGATGCGCACGTCCTTGCCAACGTAAGTGGCGCTTGCATTAGGAACGGCGTCATTCTTGCCCTGATAGTCGCCGCCGATCAGCACTTTGCCGCCGCCACTTTCGCCGCTGGCGTCGACCACGGCATCGCCGGTCAGGCCGACCTTGTCACCCAGTAGCAAGATCTCGCCGCCTTTATTGAGATTGCTACCAGTCGCAGTGGTGGTGCTGCCTGCTTCCAGCAATGTGATGTCGCTAGCCTTGAGTACGATTTTGCCGTTTTGACCAACTACCGCGCTATTTGCATTCAGCTTGCCGCGCTGATTAATCAGCGCAGCGTAAATTCCGATCTTGCCACCTTGCGCAATGACTTCGCCCAGGTTCAGCGCTTTATCGGTAGGCGCAGAGACAACGACATGCATATCCGGATTGCTGGAATCTGCCAATTGCACACTGCGTCCAGCCGCCAGCACGACTTCACCCTGCGGGCTAGTGATGATGCCGCTATTGTTGACGTCTGGCGCAATCAGATAGACCTGCCCGCCAGATGGCGTGGTAATCGCGCCGAGGTTGCTCACCGCACCGGCTACATCGCCGGCGAGGAACTTGTTCTTACCAGCGAGGAAGTCACTATTCGAAATATTCAGCGTCGACGCCACCAGACCAGCCACGTTCACTTGCGCACCCGCGCCAAACATAATGCCGTTCGGATTAATCAGGAAGACCCGACCATTCGACTCCAGCGCACCCATGATGCGGCTTGGATCTTGCCCGGTGATGCGGTTCAGTACGCTACTACTGGCGTTCCGCTGTATGAAGCGAACCATCTCGTTCGCATTGATCGAGAAGCTGGACCAGTTAATGATCGCGCTCGGGCTATTGGTAATCGTGAAGACATTGCCTTGCTGCGAAAACGTCACTTGTCCATTCACCACCGTCGGGTTGGATGGGTTCGCCACGGCATTGCCCATGCCAGCGATGGACAAAAAAGTAGCCAGTAGCGGCGGCAGGAAAGCACAGCGTACAGAAACGGCCAGCATTGTTGGCTGCTTGAAAGTCATATTCATAGAATTTTTCAACTGAACTCCTTAGTGCACTAGCAGCGTGTTGCGCTTGACCTCAAAACGCGAGATATCAAACCGGCCCAGCTTCACATCGACCCACCCTGATAGCTTCGTATTGGCGGAACTATATCGAAGAAAATTTGCTTTGTATCTACTGCAAATGCAGTAGATGAGCTGACCGGGGGGGCTGTTTGTAGCGCATTTGTTCTACATACAAAGGCTGTGCTTATCGATAGAGTGTCGAGGCTTTAAAGAAAATGGCTGATTTATTGGCTTTTGCATTTCCACCGCTCTGTCGGAACAGGTCAATATGAACCGCAACTATCGCATCGTCTTCAATCCTAAAACAGCTGTCTACAAGGTCGCATCTGAAAAGACAAGATCGCGCGGCAAAGGAGGGGCGGCCAGAACGGTGCTTGGTTCCGGCTTGACGGCGGTATTGCTATGGGGGACAGGGTGTACGCCAGCCTGGTCGCTACCAGATTTGAATGTTGAAAACTTGCCAGCGACTACGCTTTCAGGTGGGCTACCTACCGACTACGGCAGTGTCTTTGTTGGGTATAACGGAATAGGCCAGCTAAATATAGAAAATGCCGCTGCAATCAGCGCGAGCCAGAGCTATATAGGTTACGTCCCGATTGCCAGAGGCGAGGTGAATCTGACCGGAGCTGGTTCAAGCTGGACTAGCGGGACCATGGTTGTCGGGGTTCACGGCACGGGCATAGTTAACGTCGAAGCAGGCGCTACCGTCATCAATGACTGGACCATCATAGCTAACGTAGTAGACAGTCAGGGCACGATGACTGTGAGTGGTAGCAATTCCAGGCTGACTAGCTTGACGGAACTGCTAGTGGGGGATTCGGGTACAGGTACGCTCAATATCAAAGCAGGTGGAACTGTTCAGAGCGTCATCAGCACTATCGGAGGGGGATCGGACGATTCCCAGCCAACAAGCGGCAATGGCACCGTGAACGTGAGCGGGCTGGGTTCAAGTTTTGTGAGTTCATATGCCTTGCTCGTAGGGTATTCCGGTAATGGCAAGCTCACTATCGAAGGCGGCGCAACTGCCAGCGCTCCGATTATTTATCTGGGTGGGTATTCCGGCGTCAGTGGTGAAATAAGCGTGAACGGAGCAGGTTCACAGCTTACAGGCTCAACTCTGACCGTGGGTGGGCAAGGGATCGGAACGCTTAAGGTCGAAGGCGGCGGGGCGGTCGATAATGTCGATGCCACTATCGCTCGGCTAGTCGGCAGTGCCGGCACGGTATCGGTGAACGGTATGGGCTCACGCTGGACTAACTCGGGCAGTTTGACGATCGGTGACCAAGGTGCCGGTACCTTGAACATTTCTAATGGCGGCTCTGTTTTTGCAAACTCTCTGACATTAGGTGGGAGCGCGAGTGGCAGTGGGGTATTCGTGCTCAACGGTACCGAAGGTCGTCGTGGCGTTTTGCATACGAGTATGGTTGGCAGAGGTTCAGGCGCAGCCAGCTTCGTCTGGGACGGCGGCATTTTACGCGCCCAAATCAACACCACCAACATCATCCCCGACTTTGTAGTCGGCGAGGTCGATGTTCGTAGCGGTGGCGCTTTTATCGATAGCAATGGCAACGATATCGGATTGACGACTGCCGGCTTGTTGACGGGTGTGGGTGGATTGACCAAGCAAGGGGCGGGTACCTTGTCGCTTGCCGGATCCAATACCTATGCAGGTAACACGACGGTGTCCGAAGGACGGCTGCTGTTTGACAGCTACACGCAAAGCGCAAGTCAAACACTGGGTATAGGCGTATCCGGCAACGTGAACTACGGCAAATTAGTGGTCACCAATGCAGCAAATTTTGCTGCCGATGCCAAGATCGCCGTTGACGTGCGGGATATCAGTACGCTCGCCAAAGATCAGATACTGGCCGGTGTTATTTCTGCGGGTACCTTGAATGCATCGACCTTCAATGTGACCGACAACTCGGCAATTTTTAATTTCCGCGCAGCGATCCATGGCAATGCGGTGGATCTGACCGTGTTGCCGGGCGTGGCAGTCTATGATGCAGTAAGGAATACCGGGGCATCTGGCGCATCCGGTGCGGCTCAGGTTTTCGACGACATCATCAACAATGGATCAACGGGTGATATGGGTGCGGTCGTGACTGCGCTCGGGTCTATCGCGACTCAGGGCGAAGTCGGGCGCGCAGTCAGTCAAACACTGCCAGCGCAAAACGCGGGCGTGACGCAAGTCGGCAAGGGCGTGTTGAACACCGTCAACAAGTTGATAGAGAATCGCCAGAGCGGTGCCAGCGGCCTGTCCGGTGGGGATAATCTCAGCAATCGCTCAGCATGGCTCAAACCTTTCGGTTCCCGCGCCAGCCAGGATGATAAAGATGGCATCTCCGGTTTCAATGCGACGACCTGGGGACTTGCCGGTGGTATCGAAGGTGATCTCAGTCAGAGCACACGTATCGGTGTGGCCTATGCTTACGCCAACAGCAAGGTCAACGGCAATACCGCTTTGTCCGGTGCGCAGCAACGCGTGAATGTCGATGCTCATGTGCTGGCCCTGTATGGCAGCACCGAGCTGGACCATGGCCTGACTCTCGGTTTGCAGGGCGACATCGGGCAGAACAGCAACGAGGGCACACGCAACATCAACTTCGGCGGCCTCAACCGGACCGCAAGATCTGATTACAAAACCTATACTGCGCACGCCGGCATCAGCCTGGCAAAATCGCTGGCGCTGAATGAACGCACCAGCATCACACCGCGCATCCGTGCTGATTACACCTGGTTGCGTGACCAGAGTTACAGGGAGCAAGGCGCCAACGCGCTTAACCTCGATGTAGCAAAGAACAGCAGCGAAGCCTTCGTCCTCGGTGCCGATGCACGTATCAGCCACGAACTGAGTAAACGTAGTCGCGTCGAAGCGTATGCGGGCGCAGGGTACGACACGATCAATAAGACAGGTAATATCGTTGCCAGTTACGCGGGTGTGCCGGGGCAGGTATTTGCGACCCCGGGGATCAGCCACTCGGCATGGTTGTTTGCAGGGGGACTGGGCTATGTGCACCAGACGCTGCGTGGCACCGAGATATCGATGCGTTACGATGTCGAAGGCCGCGGTGATTACACCAATCAATCCGCATCGGTGAGGGCGAAGTGGGTGTTTTAATCTGGCTATAAAAGGCGCTCATCTGGGCGCCTTTTTATCGTTTAAATGCCAGGACACACGATCCAAAGGTTTAAGTGTTGAGATACATCACAATGGCCGCTATGTATCGTAAGGAGAAGTCCGCTATCGGCCAGAAGCGGACATTGAATCATTATTCAGCATCCGACATCGTACGGCCCAAGATGTCTTTCTTCTTATCGACTAATATTGGCTGGCCCTAAACACCCGTCTAGAAGCGTTCACCAAACTTTTTTTCACTTAGTTCTTCTTCAGTATATTTTTGTGGATTTTTCCATCCTTCATGATCACTACGAAGTTCGTGTCCGGATCTTCGACCAGCTTGATATTCGAGATAGGGTCACCTTGCACCAGCAGTAGGTCAGCAATTGCACCTTCTTCAACAACGCCCAGTTTCCCCGGGTAAGGATTTCTACGGCCAGACAGAGCCAAGAGTTCTGCATTGGTACTGGTAGCCATCCGAAGTACTTCGGCCGGAGTAAACCAGCGCGTCATTTTGGCGAGCTGAGCTCCCTGGCGCTTGGTAAGGTTTGCATCGAACAGTATGTCCGTACCCCACGCGAGCTTGATGCGGTATTTTTTTGCCAGGCGATAAGCATTATCGGTTCCGGCAAACATCTCCAGCTGCTTCGCACGATTGTTGGAGCCTTCAGGGTATGGATTCGCATCTTCATCATCCAGGAAGGGCTGCATATTCAGCCAGATTCCTTTCTGAGCCATGATTTTGGCGGTTTCCTCATCGATTAACTGACCATGGTCGATGTTTCTCACGCCACCGCGTATTGCTGTTTGTATCGCGCGAGGAGTATAGGCATGTACGGTCACATAGGTGCCCCAGTTTTCAGCCGCTTCCACGGCAGCGCGAAACTCATCCTCTGTATATTGGCTTACATCAATAGGGTCGTAATTTGAGGCAACACCGCCGCCAGCTGCCAGCTTCAACTGCGACGCGCCCATCATTAATTGTTCTCGCGCACGTTTGAGTACCTGGTCCCGCCCATCCGCAATGACACCTGCGCCCATCACCTCAGCGTGATTCAACGGTGCGTTGGAAGCTTGTGGGAGTTCATACAACTGACGGTAATCACCATGCCCGCCAGTTTGCGAAATCATTGCACCTGATGGCCAAATGCGGGGGCCGCTGACTATGCCCTGGTCGATGGCTTTTTTCAGGCTGAATGCAGGGCCAGCCATATCGCGCACGCTGGTAAATCCGCGGAGCAGGGTTTTCTGCGCTTGATCTGCCGCCAATAAATTCAGATAGCCGACATCTGCGGTAAGCGCCACCATCATTGATGGCTCAGCCATCATGGCATGCCAATGCGCATCAATTAGGCCAGGCATCAGCGTTCGCCCTTGGCCTTCAATGACGATCGTATTGTTGGCAGTGCTGCCGATGTCAGACGCCGATATCTGTTCAATCTTGTTGCCTTTTACCAGCACATTCACAGTATCCGACAGCGCGTTTGATTTGCCATCGAATACACGGACATTCTGGAATAGCACTGAGCTTTGAGCCGTCGGCACAGACGGTTGCGCCAGGGCGACAGTGCTAAAGACACACAAACCAGTTAAGAGAAATTTGGATAGAGAACGAGACCTCGTGCGGAGGCTGATGGCAAGGACAGAGCGAAGTCGGCTGTTAATCATTCAGTATCCTTATTTAGTTTAAACAAGAGAACATTGAAAAATCAGACGCTAGTGATCGCAAAAGCTAGGTGAGCGGTGTGTCTGGTCTATGAGCGAGCTTGCTGCTAACCATAACATAAGAAATGCTTAAGTCGGTGTCAGTTGCAGCGTGGCGATGAGGGCAGTGCATCCGCTTGTCGAGCTTACTTCGAGGGTTCCTTGCACGGCGGTGATACGTGCATGCATGCTGCGCATGCCGACACTGATACCCGCCTGACGCACAGCGGCGACATCGAAACCGATGCCATTGTCTTCAATGTTGAGCACAAGCACATCGGGTTCAAGTTGTTGCATTTGAATTTGCACACGGCGCGCACGGCTGTGCTTGGCGACGTTCACCAGCGACTCCTCCAGCAATCGTGTCAGGGCCAGACATTGCAAAGCATTCGGTGGCGTGCGCCATTCAGCTGGCAAGTGCCATGTGGCGTCTATCTCGAGTTCATCGAAGAGCTGCATAAAACGATGTCGTAAGGGCGCGATCCATTCGGCCGGAGTGGCAGGCACTTTGACGCCAGCGCTGGAGCCGCTATCGATGGTTTGCCGCAAGTCGTCACGGATGAGTTTGAGCATGGAGAGAACGTGCTGATTCTGCAATGGCACTTCTGCTTGTTCCACCATTGCCATCATGCGTACCAAAGATCCACCCAATCCATCATGCAGGTCATGCGCAATTTGTAAGCTGTACTGCAGCCGATTATTGGCCAGTGCCAACGCGTGTTCGCGCTCTAGCGTGGCGCTAAGATCGCTACGTGCGCGACTAATACCTGCTTCCAGCTCATGGTTGAAGCGATCGATCCGCCGCATATTGCGCGCGTGACGCAAGCCGAGTATTCCTGACATACCGAGCGTGGTGCCGATGCTAGTAACCGCGGCGTATACGCGGCCGTTTTCGATGATCCTTAGCAGCATTAACAGATCATGCAATACAACTGCAAAAAAGAATAAGAGCAAACCCGCCAGAATCACATGCTCGATTTGTCGGGTACGCCACGCGTGGAAAGAAAACTGCAGGCAGTTGATAAAAAAGAGTGCGGCAGAGATGAGTATGCCAATTGCCACTGCGCCAGCAAGATTGGCTGCCGGCGCCACTACCAGCATGACGATCAAGAGGGCTGCGCCTATCCACATAGCTCTTTCTATTCGAGGCAGCGATTGCCCGCCAAATCGCCAGGTGAATATGCAAAAAGTCGCGACATACAGTATCGCCATGATGGCATTGGCCTTGGCCGCGATCACAGAGTTTGGAAATGGCCAGGGAGTGGTGGCGAGCACATTAGACGCGAACAGTACCCAGAATAGAGTCATCAGTGCATACCAGCCATGGTCGCTTTGCGAACGACGCATCAGCCAGATACAGAAAAACAAGGCACCCATCACAATATTAATGACAATATTGACTATGAATAGAGTGCGGTTTTGCCATTGCAAATCTTCGTAAAGCTGCAGAGTGGCGTTTGACTCACCGAGATGTACTGGCCCCAGCCCTGGCGTCTGTCCGGAAACACCAACGACTCTGATCCATAAGGTATTGACCCCTTCCACCAACAGCGTTTCTGGTAAGCGCCAATAGCGCGGCATGTTCCAGCTACGCGAGAGCGGTTCGACCAACTGTTTGTCGCGCCAGATCTGGCTGTCATTGATATAGACTTCGCCTGCCATGACGATCGATTCAAGCGCTAATGCAACCGGGCTTGAATTCTCTTTTTTCCCCTCGGCACATTGGCGTTGCCAATCGATGCGGTACCAGGCAGTCCCGCTGTAGTCTGGCCAGCGCGTCATCCAGTTATCGGGCAAGGTAACGGCCTGCCATTGTGCATCGACTGGTCGACTACCGTCAGCGTCGCCCTGTGTGGATTGAATGCTGAGCACCTGTACGCTACACGCACTAGCCCAAGTTGTATTTGCCGTCGTGTTCGACTGGGCGTACGCAGGCGCAATCAATGCCAGCAAAAAGATAAAAGCAAGCCACCTCAACCGATCAAACCACGCGAACGTGCCTCATGGATGGCGCGTGTACGGGACGACACGGCGAGCTTGCGATAAATATGTTTGACGTGACATTCCACTGTGTAACGCGACAGATGCAATTGCTCGGCGATTTCGCGATTGCCCAAACCTTGCGCGACCAGGCCAAGAATTTCATTTTCACGCGGGCTCAAGGTCTCTCCGCTTGCAGTGTCGCTTGTCTGTTCTGTCTTCGGCTTTAGTTCTTCGATGATGCGGCGCGCAACGAACGGATCTATAGGCGCACCGCCGCGCAAGACACTACGAATGGAAAGCAACACTTCCAGATCGTCGCGCTCCTTCAACACATAACCAGTCGCACCTGCCCGCAAGGCTGCAAGAATCGCATCTTCAGTACACCAGGCCGAGATGACGAGAATCGCCAGACTTGGATCCGCTATATGCATCTCTGCAATCAAATCAATGCCGCTGCCATCCGGCAAGCCCAGATCCACCAACGCCAGTGCAATTGCTTGCGCTGCCATACACGCACGTGCTTCAGCCAATGATGTCGCGATGACCAGCGCATCGGGCGCATAACCCAATTGCTGCAACAAGCCTTGAAGCCGGCGGCAGATCAGCGGCTCATCTTCGACCAGAAGGACGGGAGCGGGCAGGGTGGATTCAACAGAGAAAGTATTGGCGGCCATCGAAAGATGCATAGGGAATTATTCAGGCCGTACTATGAAGCAAGCAAGGCAGCTTGAACATACCTGAAAACTGGTATTTTTAAATAAGTATAAGGCCAGCGCCGATCGGGATATATGTATCTGGCATTGCTGATCATACCTTGCGCAATCTTGCGCGCACCATTTCTGATTCTTCAGCTCCTGCTAAACACAAATCACGGAGTCTCCTTTCTCTTGGATCTTCAGTCTGGTTTTCTTTGATCTGTCGTTTCAAATACCAAGTTTCAGTGATATGCAAGGCTGCATTTTAGGGATGTAATCCGCTAGGCCGAGCTTGCATCGTTGTCTGGACGAGCCTAAAGCAGTCAGGGCCGCACCTGGTACGTGCACCGGCACAGATAAATCAGCAGCGTGGCGTTTAACAAGCTCGCCTTCAAATCTAGCAAAAACTCCCAGGATCAATCCATGCATTTCATCAGGTCAGCCATACTGAGCACTTCTCTGTGCAGCCTCGGCTTCGCCGCTACGGCGAGTGATTTCTTAACGCCAAGTAATAACAGTATTGGCGTAGCTGTCAATGACGATGGCACGGTGATGGTGGGAACAGGCGTCTTCGGCAATAATAATCGTGCCTTCCGCTGGGTCGGAGTCGCTGGTTCCAATGGCGGCGGCACCGTGACCGTCCTCGGCACTCTGGCTGGTGGCAGTTTCTCTGATGCCAGAAGCGTCAATGCGGCCGGCAATGTGGTGGTGGGACATAGCAGCAGCACCAATAGCATTCGTGCCTTTCGCTGGGTCGAAGGAGCAGGTACTAACGGCGGGGGTATCATGACCGACCTCGGCACACTGCCGGGCGGCGACTACTCTATCGCTAGTGGCGTCAATGCGGCTGGCGATGTGGTGGTGGGACAGAGCAACAGCACCAATGGTCTGCACGCCTTCCGCTGGGTCGAAGACGGGGGCAACAACGGCGGCGGTACTATGACCGACCTTGGCACACTGGCTGGCCACACTAGTTCTTATGCTAATAAAGTCAATGCGGCTGGTAATGTGGTGGTGGGGCAGAGCAGCAACATCAGTGGCGGTCGTGCTTTCCGCTGGGTCGAAGACGGGGGCAGCAATGGCGGCGGTACCATGACCGACCTCGGCACACTGACTGGCGGCATCTCCTCTAACGCTTTTGGTGTCAATACAGCCGGCAATGTGGTGGTAGGGCAAGGTACTAGCACTAATGGTATTCGAGCGTTCCGCTGGACAGAGCTCACTGGCATGCAATCTGTTGAAGAGTGGCTTGCTGCAAATGGCGTCTCGGTTTCCGGTGTAGCGACTAAAACGGCATGGGGAGTCAGCGCGGATGGAAATATCGTGGTGGGCGGCCTAGACAACAATGCTTCTTTTATTGCCCGCGTAACACCAGGTGGTGGCAGCGGCATGATAGACACCAAAGCCTTCACACAAGGGCTGTATCAGGTAGCGAATTCTGGCCTGCTTGCATCTAACGATGCGGAACTGACGATGAATGGCTTGCACAGCAATCCGATGCGCGGCCTGCTCAACAATGCTCAATCCACGATATGGCTCGGTGGCGATATCGGTCGTCAACAACATGGTAGCTACGATAGCGAGCTCGGCATTGCCGAAGTTGGCTATGGCCATCGTTTCAACGATGCGCTGCAACTCAACGTGTCCGTTGGTCGCACATACAGTAAGGCCAATACCGGCTTGGGCGGCGCGACCAAGATGCAATCGAACTTTGTGTTGCCGGAACTGGTCGTCTCCTTGCCGTCGTCGGTCTATGCCACGATCAGTGCTTACTACGGCAAAGGACGTTCAGACATAGACCGTGTCTATCTGAACGCTGGCACAGCTGAACGCAGCTTTGCGGATCCGTCACTCACATCGGTCGGAGCACGTCTACGCCTGGACTGGCTCAATGCCGCGAGCCTTGGCAAAACCAAGCTGACGCCGTATGCCAGCCTGACCTATCTTGAAACAAAGATGGATGCTTATGCAGAGCAACGCGTTGCCTTCCCGGTGGTGTGGGATGCGCGTACCGAACGTGCGACGACCGCGCGTATTGGCCTCGATGCCGTGCGGCCAGTCAGCGAGCGTTTGACGCTGCTAGGTCGATTAGAGGCCGCGCATCGCTTTGAAAGCACTGGCTCTGCGACCACCGGCCAACTGGTAGGGCTCGATAGCTTTCGCTTCGCTGGCCAGAATATTCATCAAAACTGGCTGCGTGTTGGCGCTGGCCTGGAAGCAAAAGTCGGTGAAGGTATAGCCGGCATGATGCTGAACGTCACAACACAGGGTGAAGCACCGAGCTATTGGTTGTCCGCGAATTATCGTTGGGTGTTTTGATAGCGCAGACGATGTTGCCAGATATAAGAAGCCGACCCTTGAGGTCGGTTTTTTATTAATCAGTGAGGGAATGTCAGTGTCTGCTTTGGGCTCTGGATGCAAGTGCTTGATGCAACACACTAGAAACTGCGTAAGCAGAAGGAGGGCTTGCCCCTTGCTCAAAAGCATATTTTTTAAACAACTAAATAATTGGCTTGACAAAAAACTCCATAAATATAATCCTCCAGAATAAAGGCGATTGTATACAAGCTTGGACGTGATTGTATGCAGGCGACTTATTAATATAAAAAATACAATTTTGGAGACAAGCTCATGAAACTTAGAATCCCCCTCTTGGTGATGGCTGGACTTTGCCTATCCTTCAGTGCATTTGCGCAGACCTGGCCGACGCGACCAGTGACCCTAATCGTGCCGTTCCCTCCGGGCGGCGGAACTGACGCCTTTGCGCGTCCGCTGGCGGCGCAGCTGACCAAACAGCTTGGCAAGTCGGTCATCATCGACAATCGCGGTGGCGCAGGTGGCACCCTTGGTGCGGGCGTAGCCGCGAAGTCCCCGGCTGATGGATACACATTCTTCATCGGGGCAGCACATCACGCAATTGCACCGGCGCTGTATCCAAAGCTCGCCTACGATCTGCAAAAAGACTTCATCCCGATTACCGTTATTGCCACGCCACCACAGGTGATCGTCGTCAACACGCAGCGCGTTCCGGTGCAGGATCTGAAAGGTATGCTGGACTACGTCAGAAAAAATCCTGGCAAGCTGAACTTTGGCTCGGCCGGTAACGGCACCTCGCATCATTTGGCGGGCGAGCTGTTCAAGATCCAGACCAAGACCTTCATTACTCATATTCCATACCGCGGCGCAGGCCCGGCGCTACAGGACTTGATCGGCGGTCAGCTTGATCTCATGTTCGACGGACTCGGTTCCTCGGCCAGCCATATCAAGAGCGGTCGCATCAAGGCACTTGCGGTTGCATCAGCCAAGCGCGCACCGGGCTTCCCCGACGTTCCGACCGCTGCAGAAGCCGGTGTGCCGGGCTATGAAGTATCCACCTGGTACGGTCTGTGGGCCATCAAGGGCACGCCACCCGAAGTGGTTGAGCGTATGACGGAAGAAGTCAAAAAAGCGCTGGCATCGCCGGAGATTCAGCAGAACTGGACCAATGCCGGATCGGATATTCCGCATATGTCACCAGCGGAATTCAGTACGATGATCGCGTCCGAAATCGCGCGCTGGGGTCAAGTTGTTAAGAGCTCCGGCGTTAAGCTGGAATAAGAGCGCTCATTCTTGAACATTTAAGGTGCGCAATTGGATGCGTATCGATGTTTAACTAAATGTTTATGAACGCAGTAATAGAGGGACGTCCGGTTCAAGATGAAACCGGACGTCCCTTATCGTTTGATGAGCGACATGCGAGAATTGGTCTGCTGAAATAGAAAACACCCGACTAAAAATGACACATGTTGATATAGGACTGGCCTACGACAAAATCGCAGATAGCTGGCGCGACGAGAAATTCAATCCGCAGAACGGGATTGAATCGCACAAGCGAGCTTTAAGTTTTCTGAAATCTGAGATCGATGGCTGGGCCCTGAATGTCGGATGCGGATGCAATACGCGCCTCAACCCGCTACTTCGCTCTCAAGGATTGAAGATTGAAGGCATCGATATCTCGCAAAGGATGATCGAGTTAGCCGCTGCGGCCGACCCGACGGTAGTGCTGCATCATGATGACGTGTGTAAATGGGGGCCGCCGCGTTCCTATGGCTTTATATCAGCGTGGGACAGCATCTGGCATGTCGACCTTGAACAACAGCGCCCCTTAATGCTGAAACTCATGGGTGCACTAAAGGAAGATGGCGTTTTCATTTTTAGTGCTGGTGGTCTGGATGCTGAAGGCTTTCATGTTGACTCGGCTATGGGACCTGAAGTCTATTACAGTAGCCTTGGAATCAATGGTCTCCTGCAAGTCATTGAAGAGGGTGCTTGCGTGCTTAGACACCTTGAATTTGATCAACTCCCACATAAGCATTTAGTCGTCATTGTTCAGCGTCGAAGCTGAGTAGGCCAAGCATTGCCTCACGCATGTCTGGAATGTCAGCTAATTAGCCTTGATCAAAAATCTACTTGTCTGAAGATGCCAACTAGATCGAACAAGAAGTCTTCTCTTGAGGAACTGGATGAGCTAGTTTCCGCTGCTAGTGCACATCGACGCAAGCTTGACTCGCGTGAAGGGCAGCTATATTTCCCTAACTTTCCCCGGTATCAATATCATTCAGAAATATCAGGCGCTAAGCCGCACTGCGCTAGCAAGCGTGCGGCCCCGTCCTTGCGACTTGGCGTCGTACAGGGCGTCGTCGGCGCGCTGTAGCATGGTGTCTATGGTATCGACGTGCCAGCGCATGGCAATGCCGGCGCTATAAGAAAGCGCGAATCCCAACTCCTGCGTGGAGTGCTGCCCCAGCCACTGACGCATGCGTTGATCGTAGGCCATCACCGCGTCCAGATCGGCGCATTTGAGCAGCACACAGAACTCTTCACCGCCATAACGGCAAAACAGGTCACCGGTACGGCTGATCTCCCGCAATCCGCGCACAAAAAGCTGGAGTGCGCGGTCGCCGACGGCATGGCCGTGCGTGTCGTTGATTTGCTTAAAGTAGTCGAGATCGATCATCAGCAGCGCAATAGCTTGCCGGTAACGCGCGCTGCTGGCGAGTTCGACGGCAGACTGCAGCAACCAGGCGCGACGATTCAAGGCGCCGGTCAGGCCGTCCAGCGTGGCCAGTCGCTCCAGTTCGCGGGCTGCCTCGTCACGATGTGCGAGCAGGATGGCCACTACCGACAGCACCATCATCGAATTCGATGACAAGGCAAATATCTGATTGACCAGATAGGGGCCAAAGAAATTCGGGAATTCGGCGGTGTAGAACGCTCCCAGCACGGCGCGGCAGGCAAGCACGATCATTTGTATGGTCAGACACATGACCAATAGCCAGCGCCAGCGTCCGACTGGCAACTGTGGCGGGCGGCACAGGGTAGCGATTACGGTGGCGATCTGCAAGGCCAGCAGGCCGTTAGCCCAACCTACCCGGAACGGGTAATCAGAAAAACCGATGCTATAGCCAGTGGTCATTAATACGGCAATGGCAAGCGGCAGGCGCGCGCTTGCATCGCGGCCGCACCATATTTGAAAAGCCATGGCGTTGAACACCATGCCGCTCGAAACACAGCCCATTGCAATGGTAGACAGCAGATGGTCAGCCCATCCACCTGATGTGAAAGCACCCGACGAAAACAGGCTAATCCAGCCCGCCGTTTGCAGCACGATGCCGGTTTGCGCGTAGCGTGCGGCACGATTTACCCGGCCCATGAAATAGGGCAGTGCCACGGCCATGATGCACAAGTTGAGCGTCATCGCGACAAACAGGGAAAATACGTCGATTCTTTGCACTAACTGAGTACTTTCAAAAATAGGCGTCTGAAATGCTGCAGTCTAAACAGTTTTTATAAGCATATGAAATTCGGGACATTATATTCAGTTAGCTGGCTAAGCAGGGCGTCATCAATCGTGGTGCGGCTTAGATGTTGTTATGCGGCAGCCTTGGAAGTGTTAAGGGCTCAAGCAAGGCCATTTTGGAATGGCGTGTCTGCTGCCTAGGTTTAGTGTGGGGGCCGAGATGGAACAATACCTCGGAAAAAACCATGAGCCAAAGCACTTTGGCTCCCGAGTGCTCCTCTGCAATCACCAGATCACTTTCTCCCTATCTGTCCTGTCTCGGCGTTGATTCTCAAATGCTTTCAGCATGAAGTCGACGAGGGCACGGGTTTTTGCCGACAAATGATTTTTGGTCGGGAACACAATGTAAATGTCTGCTTGAGGAAGCTGCCAGTCTTCGAGTACCGTTCTTAGTCGTCCCGATTTGAGGTAGGGCGCTACATCCCATTCCGAGCGCACCACAATCCCTTGTCCGTCTAAGGCCCAGGCGGTTGCGCATTCGCCGTCATTGGCACTTAAGGAGCCGCGTACTTTCACCGTTTCTTGTTTGTTGCCTGAGCTGAAGTGCCAGCTGCCATAGATTTCATCGCTCTCACGCAGCAGTATGCAATTATGTTTTTGCAGATCGCGCGGCACCAGTGGTACGCCATGCTGTTTGAGATAAGACGGTGACGCGCATACCAGGCGGCGATTATCGGCAATCTTGCGCGCAGTTAAGCGGGCATCGGGGATTTGACCAAAGCGTATGTCGGCGTCGAAGCCTTGCTCGACCAGATTGACGGGGCGATCAGTCAGATGCAATTGCACATCCACTTCAGGATACAGTCGTGCGAAGGCAGAGAGTTGCGGCGTGATGTGTTTGCGACCGAAACCAAATGTCGCACTGACTTTCAAGAGACCTTTGGCGGTGACGTTGCCGCCGGAAATGCGCTGTTCGAGCGCTTCCAGTTCTGCTACCAGCCGCGCGCCGTCAGCCAGATACATTTCTCCTTCGGGTGTCAGGCTAATGCGCCTGGTGGTGCGATTGAGCAGCCGTACGCGCAAACGACTTTCGATAGCTGCAAGTCGTTTGCTCACCGAGGGGGGCGTTACGCCCATTTCCTGTGCTGCTGCGGCAAGGCTGCCGCGTTTGACCAGCAAGGAGAAGAATGCCAAATCCGAGATTCCGTCCATTGATTCTCAAAACGACCGAATGAATTAAATATATGGAAATTATATAGCCATCGATTACGAATAAGATCACGTCTCATACAAAAATAATCTGGAGACCAAATGAAACCTTCATCATTGATTGCTGCGGCATTTTTATTTCCCATCGCCATGACAGGCTCTTTTGCTATTGCAGATAGTTACCCTAGTCGCCCGGTAAGGTTGGTCGTGCCTTACGCACCAGGCGGCAGCGCGGATATCGTCGCGCGTCGTATTTCGGACGAATGGGCCAAGGCTTTGGGCGGCAGCATCTATATCGAGAACAAGGCAGGGGCGGGTGGCAATATAGGCGTCGATGCGGTCGCCAAAGCAGACCCTGACGGTTATACGATTGGTTTGCAAACGGTGTCGCTGGCGATTAATCCATCGATCTTTCCGAAGATGCCTTATGACACCTTGAAAGATCTGGCGCAAATCAGCACCGTCGCCACGTCCCAGCACGTGCTGGTGGTGAATTCGAATTTCGCTGCAAAGAACACCAAGGAACTAGTTGCGATGGCCAAGGCTAATCCGGGCAAATACAACTATGGTTCAGCAGGCAGTGGTAGCACCTTTCATATGTCTGCAGAGTTATTCAAATCTGTCGCTGGCGTGGATATTACCCATGTCCCCTACAAAGGCGGCGGTCCGGCCATGATTGATACGATTTCGGGTCAGGTCGATATGTGTTTCCCGGTTTTGTCGGCGGCTGCACCGCATGTCAAAGTCGGCAAGTTGAATGCAATCGGTGTCACAGGTTCCAAGCGCTCACCCTTGATGCCGGACGTGCCGACCTTGGCTGAGTCTGGCGTGCCGGGTTACAGCTTTGAGACATGGTTTATTGTCTTTGCGCCGACAGCCACACCCAAGCCGCTCATCGATAAATTGAATGCGAGTTTGGTCAAGGCACTGAACGGCCCGGCGTTAAAAGAAAAAATGATCAAAGAAGGCTTTGATCCAGATACCTCGACGCCAGCAGAAGCAAAAGCAAAGCTGACGAAAGAGCTGGCGCTATGGGCTAAGCTTGTGAAAGAACGCGGTATTACTGCGGAATGACGGGCAAGAGAGAAGAAGGCAATAAACGCATTTTTCGCTCATTCGTTTTTAGATGAACGGTAATGGAAGATCATACCCTTCAAGATGTAGCTTCACTTGTGTCACTTTTCAGGAAAACAGTCGTGGCGATTACACCTCATCCACAAAATCCAGCCGGGGAATTGTTCCCCGCGAGCGATAGCGTCCTCATCGATACCGATGCTGGCGTGCAGATCCATGCGCGTGTTTTCGGCAATGGCCCACCTTTGCTATTGCTGCACGGCCATCCACAAACGCATGCCATCTGGCATCGTGTGGCACCGACCCTGGCTCAACACTTCACTTTGGTACTGGCTGATTTGCGCGGTTATGGCGATTCATCCAAGCCAGCAGGCGAGGCTGATCATGGCAATTACAGCAAGCGCACGATGGCCCTGGATATGCTGCGGGTGATGCAAGCGCTAGGACATGAACGATTTGCCATACTGGCGCATGATCGTGGTGCACGTGTGGCGCACCGGCTGGCAGTTGACCATCCGGCCGCAGTGTCCCGTCTGGTAACGCTGGATATTGCACCGACACTGGCGATGTATGAGCAAACCAGCCAGGCTTTTGCGCGCGCCTATTGGCATTGGTTCTTCCTGATACAGGCAGCGCCTTTGCCTGAGCGTCTGATTGAAGCAGATCCGGCTGCCTATATTCGTGATGTGATGGGGCGACGTCATGCCGGTCTGGCGGCCTTCGATCCGCGTGCCTTGGCGGAATACATGCGTACGATGGCCTTGCCGGGTGCGGCGCATGGTTTGTGTGAGGATTATCGTGCCGCTGCTGGCATCGATTTGACGCATGAGCAAGCCGACCGCGATACCGGGACCAAGCTGCGTCAGCCTTTGCTGGCGCTGTGGGGTGCCGAAGGTGTGGCGCAGCGCTGCTTTGACACGCTGGCCGAATGGCAGCGCATCGCCAGTGACGTCCGCGGGCAAGCACTGCCATGTGGCCATTACATCCCGGAAGAAGCGCCGGAAGAACTACTGGCGCAAGTGTTGCCGTTCCTGAAGGCGGCATCCTGACACTGCGTAACCATCTTAAAGTGAATACCAAATGACACGCACGCTTTATCAAAAACTGGTGGATGCTCACACCGTGGTGCAACTGGATCAAGACAATGTCTTGCTGTTCGCCGATCTGCATTTGCTCAATGAATACACCAGTCCGCAAGCTTTTGCCGGGCTCAATGAGCGTGGTTTGCTGACTTTGCTTCCGGGGCAAAACGTAGCCACGGTCAGTCATATCATCCCGACCACACCCGATCCCTTGCGCATCATCAAGGACACGGACTCTGCGCTGCAGGCCAGCAACTTGAAGCGCAATTGTGATCTGCATCAGATTCCATTGTTCGATACCAACGATGCGCTGCAGGGCATTGAACATGTGATTGCACCTGAGCACGGCATGATACGTCCCGGGATGGTGGTGATCTGTGGTGACAGTCACACCACCACCTATGGCGCCTTGGGGGCGCTCGGTTTTGGCATAGGAACTACCGAGGTCGAACATGTATTGGCGACGCAAACCTTGGTCTATAGGCTGGCAAAAAACATGCGTATCCGCGTGGATGGCAAGCTGCCTCACGGCACCACTGCCAAGGATTTGGTGCTGATGATCATCAGCCGAATCGGTGCGCAAGGCGCACGCGGCTTTGTGCTTGAGTTTTGCGGTAGTGCGATCGATGCACTGAGCGTCGAAGCGCGTTTTACCTTATGCAATATGTCGGTGGAAGCGGGCGCACGTGGCGGTTTGATTGCACCTGATCAGACTGCGGTGGACTACGTCATGCAACGTTGCCCCGATATTGCCAACAATCCGGCCTGGCGCGATGCGGCACTGGCAGATTGGCTCGCCTTGCGCAGCGATGCAGGCGCGGCCTTCGATGTCGAGCATGTGTTTGACGCCGCGGATGTGGCGCCGTTCGTGACCTGGGGAACAAGTCCTGATCAGGCGATTCCGATCAGCGGACATATTCCGGCCAGTGATCAAGACAATGAGGTGGAAAAGGAAAGCACTGAACGCGCCTTGCGTTATACCGGCTTGCAAGTTGGTATGTCATTGGAAGGTTTATCCATCAAGCATGTGTTTATCGGCTCCTGCACCAACGGCAGAATTGAAGACTTGCGTGCCGTGATCGCAACCATAGGCGATCGCAAAGTGGCGGCGGGTGTACGCGCGATGGTGGTACCGGGTTCAGGCGCGGTGCGTATACAAGCTGAAGAAGAGGGGATTGCTGCCAAATTGATTGCCGCAGGATTTGAATGGCGCAAGCCCGGCTGCTCGATGTGCCTGGCGATGAACGACGACGTACTCGCGCCCGGCACACGTTGCGCTTCAACCACCAACCGCAACTTCGAAGGCCGTCAAGGTCGCGGCTCGATTACGCACCTGATGAGTCCCGCGATGGCGGCCGCAGCTGCCGTCACTGGCACGATCACCGATGTCCGTAAATTGGAACACTGATGACTAATAAAACTACCTTAATAGAAGGCGTCGCAGCCCCATTGGCGCAAGCTAATCTGGATACCGATCAGATTATGCCGAAGCAATTCCTGCGCGGAATTGACAAGCAAGGCCTGGCTGCGGGCTTGCTGTACGACTTGCGGTTTTATCCAGAGGGTAAGCCACGCGCTGATTTTATTTTGAATCAACCCGACTATGCGCAAGCGTCCATCCTGGTCGGTGGTGCCAACTTTGGTTGTGGTTCCAGCCGCGAACACGCGGTGTGGGGATTGCAGCAATTCGGCATACAAGCCGTCATTGCATCCAGCTTTGGTGAGATTTTTTATTCCAACGCGATGAACAACGGACTCTTGCTGGTCATGATTCCGGATGAAGCCATTGAAAAATTGATGGCTGGCGCCAGCACTAGCCCGGTACATCTGACGATAGATATCGAAAAATGTGTAGTCAGTAACGGTCAGATGTCCGTTCCGTTTCAGTTAAGTGACAGGCATCACCAAATGATCTTGAACGGACTCGACATGCTCGGTGCGTCTCTGCTGCACAAGAACGAGATTATTCACTTTGCCGAGAAGTGGCATGCACAACGTCCGTGGCTGCAAGACGTCGCGCAGAAGGTGAGAGAAAAACTGCATTGAGCAGGCTATTGCAAGCTAGCTATGTTCGGCTATGAAAAAAGGCGACCACATGGTCGCCTTTTTTGTTATCTAAATTTGAAGGCTCTGCCAGCGTGATCAAAGGCCAACTATCAAATCCCGGTCGCATCTTCCTCATGCTTGGGTGGCGGAATATATTCAATATTCCCCAATACCAGCGCCCGACCAGCAAACAGGCCGCCAGTGGTTTCCAGCGCGAAGCGTTCAGCATCCCGACTACGCATATCGGCAATCAGAGCGTCGGCTTCTTGTTCCTCAGAGCCGAGCAAGATGACCGCTTGTCTGGCCATCAGCAGTGATGATTCAAAGGTTTCGCGCACGACGAAGTCGGCATCGTGCTTGACCAGCTCCAGTGCATGTTCGCGGTCAAAGGCGCGCACGATGAGTTTGATGTGCGGACATTCTTGGCGGGCTGTTTCAACAATGCGGGTCACCGCATGTTTGTCGTTGATACATACCAGGATGACTGACGCTTGTTGCGCGCCTGCCGCGTGCAGGATGTCGGGGCGACCGCCATCACCATAAAAAACCTTGAAGCCATACGGTTCAACCGCGCGTATGACATCGGGGTCACTGTCGATGATCGAGAGTTTTGCGCCTTTGGCCAAGGGGCCCTGACTCGCAATCTGACCGACCCGGCCAAAGCCGATGATGAGTACGCTAGCCTGTACATCGTGTGGTTCTTCCACGCCATCCAGCGACACGCTGGCTTTGCCACCGAGACGTTTGTGCAGCACCACGACCAGTGGCGTTAACGCCATCGAGAGGACGACGATGGCCGTGATGTTGGCATTCACCTCAGACGAAATGACATTGAGCTTGAGTGCTTCCGTGAATAGTACAAAAGCAAACTCGCCGCCTTGCGCCATAAGGATGGCGCGGTCGATGGCTTCCGCGTGATTGCTTTTGGCCAGACGGGCGACACAGTAGATGCAGAAGGCCTTGGTCAGCATCAGTGCCAGCACGCCGGCAACTACAAGTTGCCAGTTACGCGCGACAACATCCAGATTCAAGGCCATGCCGACACCGAGGAAGAACAAGCCTAGCAAGAGGCCGCGGAACGGCTCAATGTCTGCCTCCAGTTGATGACGGAAGGTTGATTCAGAGAGCAGGACACCTGCCAGAAATGCACCCATCGCCATCGACAGTCCACCCAGCTCCATCAGCAAGGCGGCACCGAGTACCACCAGCAAGGCAGCGGCAGTCATGACTTCGCGCGCCTTGGCCTTGGCCAGCACACGGAATAAGGGATTGAGCAGCCAGATACCGGCACAGATGAGTGCGGCCAGAGAGAGGGTGGCAAAGCCCAGCTTTTGCCATACCGGTGCGCCATGCGCGGTGGCGAGATCGGCCGGGGCGAGGAAGGCAACGATCGCCAGCAAAGGCACGATCAGCAAGTCTTCAAACAAGAGTATCGAGACGATGCGTTGACCCTTGGGCGTTTGCATGTCGCCGCGTTCGCTGAGTACTTGCATGACGATGGCGGTCGAGGTCAGTACGAAGCCGGCGCCACTGACAAACGATACCTGCCACGAGAAGCCGAAGGCGATGCCGACAGCTGTCAGCAATATCGAGCTGAGTACTACCTGCATGCTGCCCAGTCCAAAAATCTGCCCGCGCAAACTCCACAGATGCGAGGGCTTCATTTCCAGACCGATGACGAACAGGAACATCACAACGCCGAGTTCGGCAACATGAATAATGGTCTGTGCATCCGACATTAAACCCAGCCCGGAGGGGCCGATCGCCAGTCCAGCGGCCAGATAGCCCAGCACGGAGCCGAGTCCGATCCGTTTGAATAGCGGCACGCCGACCACGGCAGCGCCCAATAAAGTCACGATGCCAACTAACTGACTGGCGCTTCCGTCTACTGCCATAACATTCTCCCTGGTTCAGCCGCTTATGCTGATGCGGACGACATTGTATCCAGAACAGGGGGGAGTGGTGGCTTTAAAGGTGGGGCTGGGAAGGCAGAAGAAAGGATTGTGAGGCGGGCACTTATCCGCTACTGACCAAGTACCCGCAAGTGCTGCCTTATGCGGTGGCTAAGGCAGCAACCTGTTGCTCGAGTTTGGCCTTCAGATCCGCATCAAGTTTTAACTCTTTGGCGAGTTGATCGAGATAAGCGCGTTCCATGAAGGTTTCTTCATCGACGACGAGCAGGCTGGCCAGATACATTTCAGCCGCCATTTCGGGGGTGCCGGCAGCGCGCGCCACGGCCGCAGGGTCTAGCGGACGGCTGAGTTCTTCATGCAGCCAGCGCTGGTCTGCGCTGTCGGCCGAGAGTTTGGCCATTTCCTGTTCCAGTAATTGGGTCTCGGCAGGGCCGATATGGCCGTCGGCTTTGGCGGCACCTATCATCGCGATCAGGATGGCGGAGCTATGTTGCTCTGCTTGCGCCGCAGGCAGGCGATCCAGTGTTTGCGGTTCCGCCAGGCCGGTCGCGCCGTGTGCCTTGTCACGCTGCCAGTCGCCATAGGCCTTGAATGCCAGCGCACCCAATGCGGCCATGCCGCCATACAGCGCGATATTGCCACCGACTTTGCGTGCTTTCTTGTTGCTGAGGAGCAGCGCTAGTGCGCCGCCACTGATCGCGCCGCCACCGAAGCCGGTCAGCAGGGAGGTCAGGCTGTTTGTAGCTGTTGAGTTGTTGCCGGTCTGACTGCCACCAAACAAACCACCCAGTTGATCCTGCAAGCCGCCGCCTTGCTGACGATTACCCCATTGTTTGGCCATATCCTGGCCGGATTGTAGTAGTTGATCCAGTATCTGACGTGTGCTCACGCGCATTCCTTTTGTGGTGTGTTTGCCTGCCTCATTGACCAGATAAACCGGTCTTTGTTCCACTTTTGTTAAAGTTTCGTTAAATTGATTGGCAAAGAAGCATCAAAAGTGATGGGAATGACGGGAATGGGGCGTGAAGACATTGACGCCGAAGTTGCTGAGCCTGTTTGTCTCAGCAGGTGACTTGGGCAGAGCGCCGTAATGCGCTTAATCGGGTATCAGACCGCCAGCAGGGATGCCGCGGAAATCTGCTGTTCCTTGCTTAACTTTTGATCGCGCACCATTTTGTCCATTTGGCCGATGGCCGAGGTAAGAGCGCTGCTTAGCGCATTCATGGTTGCCTGCACTTCGGTCAGTTGTTTTTGCCGCTCATCCGGGCTCAGGCTTTGGTTCGCCATGATGGCGTTGAGCTTTTGCTGTTGCTCACGCAGTTGTTCCTTGAGCTCGCGTATCCGCTTCAACAGATCCTTGATGTTGTCGGGCAGATTGCTGTCTTCTATGTCTTGATTCTTCACCGGCTGCTTTGCTGCCTGGCCCGATAGCATTTTCCCCAAACCAGAAAGCGTGACACGGGTACTGGCCGCCTTATCTTCCTTTTTGTCTTCGCTATCCGCATCGGCTTGCACAGGCAGACGATCGTCGGCTACGGCAGGCGCTTTGATAGCAGTACTTTGGACGGATGTGATGGCGGACATGGTGGCACCTGGGCGGCTAGGGGTAGTGCTTTGTTAACGGCAACAGCAAAATAAAGTTGAATGCCGCTCCGGCATGCATGGTGAGCGCGCATTGCCTACTCCAAAACAGCGCTCTGATTATCAAATGGTTTGCGTAACTGTTACTAGATTTGCCTAGTTTATTGCCGGTTCACTTTGCTAGAAGCTCGGAACTCTAGCAAGCAACCCTAAACGAAGGCGTCTTATGCATACCTCAATGCCCTTAATCAGAAAATGTTTGGCCACCACCCTCATTAGCGCGCTGGCGATGCTGTGCGGCTCCGCTTATGCAATTACTAGCGCAGCAGATAAAGCTGCTCAGCCACAAGCGGCAGCGGTTGATATCGTGGCAGAACTGCCTATGCGTCCCGGCAATGTGGCCGCGACCAAAGAAGGTCGGATTTTCGCTACGGTACATCCGCTGGGCAAGCCATCTGGTTTGCAGTTAATCGAAATTACCGGAAAAAAGAGTTTTGTCGCCTGGCCGGGTAAGCAGTATCAGAATGATGGCGTGCACTTCACTGAAGATCGCATCGATACGCCGCTAGGGATCTATCGCGACAAGCACAACAATCTGTGGATCATCGATATGGGCCTGCACTTAGGCAAAACACGGGCCTGGGGATTTAATATCGCCAGCGGCAAGCTGCTTAAGCGCTACGACCTTGCCGCCGATATCGCACCGAAGGGCAGCTTTGTGCAGGATCTGGTGGTGGATGAAGAGCGTGGCTGGATGTATCTGGCAGATATCGCGAATCCGGGCTTGATCGCGCTCGATATGAAAACTGGCCAAGCGCACCGTTTCAGCAATCACCCGGCCTTGCAGGCAGAGCCAGACGCAAAGATGATCATCGATGGCAAACAGATTTTGTTTCAAGGTAAGCCAGCTGAAGTGGCTGTCAATCCGATCTCGCTGTCAGCCGATGGCGAGACCTTGTACTTCGGCGCGATGAATGGCCGTAGCTGGTATAGCTTGCCAGCGCGCCGCTTGCGCAATGGTGCCAGCGACGCTGTGATAGGCGCTGCCATAAGCAGAGTCGGTGCCAAGCCAATCTCGGATGGTGCAGCCATCGACGCTTACGGCAATCACTACTTCACTAATGTGACGGAACGCGGGATCGATGTGCTGGACACAAACGGTGTACTGCGTCCCTTCGTCCGTGACGCTCGGATGATCTGGCCGGATGGTTTGCAATTCGGCGCGCCGGATGCCTTGTACTTGTCTGTTAATCAGCTCTATAAGGCGGCTGGCTTCACCGGTGGGGAAGAACAAGGTAAGCCGCCGTTCTATATTTTTAAAATACGGACCCGCTACACGGCTGCTAACTGAGCGGTGATAAAAAAAGCCCGCATGCGCGGGCTTTTAAATTTCATCTGCAGTTCAGACTGGCTCAGTCTGCAGGCGTGACAAACATCGCCGAAGACCAGACCTTGCTGTCGTCTTGCTGACGGCCGGTGAAGTAGATCGGATGATGACCGAAGTCGGTTTTCTTCAAGTCCACTGTAAGCTCGCCTTGTACTGCGACCGGCAGTGCTTGCTCGGTCAGACGTTCCAGCGCGAGGAAGAGTTCAGTGCCACCCAGCTCACGGCGCAAACTGCCACCAGCTAACAAGTCGGCGCCACTGATTTCCCACTGAAAGGTCGGCACATGCTTGAATGGATTCGGCTGTAGCGGATCACCGACCTTGATGTAGCTGTCTATCGTGCCTTCTACCCGGATCGTGCAGTTCTGCAGATTGCTGATGTCGATATCAATGCTGTCGGCATCGCCATAGGTATCGCTGCGGAACACGATGTCGGTAGTACCTTCACGCCAGCAGTTTTCTTCGCCGTGTTCAAAGCCGTGCGACTGGAAGCGGTTGATGGTGCCATTCAGGATGGTGATGCGACCGCGCCATGACGCCCAGCGATAACGATCAGGCACGCGCGCGCCGCCCCAGCGCAGACGTATCAGACGATCTGAGTAACCAAGTTCTTCATGTAGGTTGCGTTTCCAGATCAGGCCGCTGTGATCGTAGGCCGCGATTTCGTCCCAACCGGCGGCGCCGAGGAAGTTGTAATTCAGCTTGAGCGGACCGGCATGGGTAAATTCATCGCCTTGTATGTGTTCACCGGCATGCACCAGCAAGGCGGTATGTTCGCCGGTGGTAGCCCAGGTGTGGCGGGCGCGCAGTGCACGTCCTATGCTGCGACGGTCCAGTGTTTCAGCGATAACGCCAGTCAACCCGCCGTGTACGCCGAATACCTGTGTGCCTGGCGGCCCGCCACCCGGACGACCGCGATGTTCATCGCCGCTGGCGGCAACACCGATGCGATAGCCGCGTGTAATGACGTCCTGATACAGCCAGCCGAAGTGACCCCAGCTGGACGCGATTTCAACCAGACGCTCCAGTTCAGGATGATGCCAGTCCGGGATGTAACGTCGACCACCGACGTGCGGCATGATCAGATGCTGCTCTGGGTCGTCGATGTATGCGGCCCACAGTTCTTCCACTGGCCAGCGTCCGGTTTCTACCGCCGAACCCTTCATGTCTTCATTCCACAGGAAGGTGCGATTGTGTTCGCCGCGTGCGTTGTACGGGAAGTCTGGCGCGGCATCGCCAAGGAAGACCACATTGTGATCGCCACCGGCGGTAGAGCTGCCGCACCATTCCTGTACCGGGTAGCACACGAAGTGGCCGGGCTTGTTGAATTCTTCTACAGTATCGACGCCGAGCTGCCAGTTTTCATCGGTAATCTGGAAGTCGTTGGCGGTATAGCCGAGCACATCGATGCCGCCGATGTCACGTGCATACGCTGCGTTATAGGCCGGGCTATTGGTGCCGACTGTGTCGCTGGCATGAACGTGCAAGTCGGCGTAGTAGGAACGTGGTGCCGGGTAGCTGTCATCTATGCTGAGCCAGGCGCTGGCGGCACGCACTGCTGCATGTTGCGGTAGCTCGGCCACCAGACGCAGCTCGCCGCGATCAGTCGGCAAATCATCCACACCGATGCTGGCCCAGCCGCTATCTGGCAAGGGATGGCTTTTTTCGTAGACGTTAGTTTCATTCGCGTAGGCACGCAGCAAGAGACTGCCACCATTCGCATGGCATGCATTACCCCAGCGATCCTGCAGCGAGAAGCGGAATGGCGCGGCCACGCCGCTGCGGGTGAAGCGCGGGCCGGCAATCAGCAGACGGGCGGCGGCACCGGGTGCCATGTCGATCACGATATCGCCGGGAACCGCGGCAAAGCGCGAGGTGCCGAGCGGATCGACGTAGCAGCGGAAGCGGAAACGATCTTCGGTAAAAGTTTGCACCCGTGTACCCGGACCACCACCGCGTCGGTCGCCTATGCGCAGGATGATGTGATCGCCGGCATTCAGGTAACCGTCGACCACGTCGACGATGATGGCTTTCTGGAACGGGCGTTCATGGCCTTTCTGGTCGAAGCGTACCGACAGCGATTGCACGGTAGCCGGGCTTTGGCCGGGCGCCAGTTTGCCGGATTGATATTCGGCGCTGATGTAGTTGGCCGCACTCGGATCGCTGGTCTGGAATAAAGCCCAGTCCGAGTAAAACTTGAAGGTCGCCTTGAACCAGCCGCCATCGGCCAGACCGGCAGCCCCGACTTCATAGTCGATGACGATTTCATTCCAGCTACCGGTTTCCAGTTTGTCGACATTGCAACTGACGCGACCGACGAAAGGCAGCTTTTTGTTTTGTTCGTACAAACCTGCGGGCGCATAGTGCGGCCCGAGTTTGCTGCGCAGGGCTTGATACTGCTGCGCCAGATCTGTGTGTAGGTTCTTGCTCATGATGGTTCCTGAACTGTATTAATGTTGGACGTTAGATGGAATGCGGACTCAGTGGCTGCGCCAGCGTTGATAGCGGCGCTCGATGCGGCGGAACACCAGGCTTTCTGCCAGCCATGCAATCAGACCGATCAATACGATGCCGAGTAAGACCTGACTCGCATTGCCGATCTGCCCGCCGGTAGAGACCATCCAGCCTATGCCGTGCGATGCGCCTATCATTTCTGCCGCCACCAGTGCCCGCCATGCCTGACTAAAGCCGACGCGCAAGGCGGTGGTGAAGGCGGGCAGAGTGGCCGGGAAGTAAACGTGGACCAGCAACTGCAAGCGATTCGCGCCGAGTATGCGGGCGGCACGGATTTCGCCGCCGCGTATTGCTTGCACGCCATCCTGAATCGCGAGTGTCATCGGACACACCGCAGCGATGAAGATGACGACGATGATGGACAGATAGCCTATGCCGAAGATGATCATGGTCAGTGGTGCCCATGCAATCGGCGGTATGGCCATAAATAAGCCGTTAAGTGGCGTAATGAATTCGCGCACCCCGCGTGAAATGCCCGCCGCCGTGCCGAGGATGACGGACACGATGATGGCCGCACCGAAGCCGCCCAGTTCTTCCAGCAGGCTGGCGCTCAGATGTGCCCACAACTTGCCGCTCGCCAGCCAGCGCCAGCCTTCCTCTGCCACTTCCCACGGTTGCGGCAAGATGTAGGACGGAAAGCGCGTGGCAGCCAGACTCCACACCAGAAACAGTGCAGGTAAGGCGGCCCAGCCCCACGATGGTTTTAAACCCGGTATGCGCATACCGGCCCTTAGCGTTTGGCCGGCGCTTTTTCAGCGCGCTGTTGCCATGTGGTGTCGATGATTTCAGTTGCGCGCAAGTCTTTGTTGAGGAAGCCCAGTGCACGCGAGTAATTCATCAATTGCTGGATGAATTGCACGTCGTTTTGCTGGATACGATCCGACCAGCCTATGCGTTTGCGCGCTTCCTTGACGACTTCTACAGGTTTGATTTCACGACCGTCGACAGTTTTGACGGTAGCGATTTCAAATGCTTCAGCGATGATCTGGTTGGCTTCATCCGGATGCTGGTTCAGGAAATCGATAGCACGACGATGCGCGCGCAATACCTTGACGACGTCATCCGGACGTTGTGCCAGCGTACGTGGCATCGCCATCACGATGTACCACGGGTATTGCGGTATCGCTTTATTGATATCGAGGACCAGGCGAGTGTTACCACGCAGCAGTGCGGTCGCAATGAAAGGTTCCCATGTGAATGCAGCATCGACCAGATTGCGGTCCAGCGCAGCAGGCATATTCCCGGCTGGCATATTGACGATAGTGGTGTCGCGATCCGGTTCCAGTCCAGATGCTTCTTTCAATACATAGCCGCGCAAGAGCACGTCCATGCCGCTACCTTTGGCAACGCCTGCAATCTTCTTGCCCTTGAGGTCGGCCACGCTGTGTATCGCGCTGTTGCTCTGGGTGATGACGGCGGCCTGGCCATAGTTGACCTTGGCCAGAATGCGACTGTTCAGGCCGCGCGCATACCATTGGAAGACCGGCGGTGCACCGATGTAAGCCATGTCCAGATCACCGGCTGACAAAGCCTGCTGCAAGATAGGGCCGTCGCCGAAGGATTTGATTTCGACGTTAACACCTTCTTCCTTGAAGTAACCTTTGCGGTCGGCGATCACGGCCGGAGCATTGGCCATCGCGTACACCCAGCCGATGCGGATAGGTTTTTCCTGCGCTTGGGCAGTAGCAGCCCAGGCGAGGGCAAGCGAGAGGGTGACGAGTAGCTTCACTGGTTTCATAAGGTACTTTCGAAAAGAAGTGGGGAGGATGCCGGCGTGACGGCTGGAGCGGCGGCCGATGGCGTGGAAATGGCGTCCATCAGATCGCTGCTGTATTCATGGAATTGCGGCAGGCGGCGTGTTTCGCGGTGGATGCGCGGACGTGGCAGCTCGATCTCGACGCTGCGGCGCACACCTAGTGGTGCTTTGCCGAGCACGACAACGCGATCTGCGAGGAATACGGCTTCATCAATGTCATGCGTGATGAAGACCACGGTTTGTCCGAGCTTGGACCAGAGCCGCAGCAATTCTTCATTCATGCTGAGGCGCGAGATTGCATCCAGTGCGGCGAACGGCTCGTCCATTAACAGCAATGTCGGTTCCATCGCCAGCGTGCGCGCTAGCGATATACGTTGCTGCATGCCGCCGGAGAGTTGATGCGGCAGGCGTTGTGCGGCATCAGCCAGCCCCACCAGTGCCAGCGCTTCGCGCGCTTTGTGTTCGCGCTCGATACGACTCACGCCGGCGCGCATGCGCAAACCGAAGGCGACGTTGTCGAGTGCGTTAAGCCAGGGGAAGAGTTGCGGCGACTGGAACACATATCCGAGTTCTGCCATTTCTGGCCGGACCGGGATGTCATTGACGGCTATGTGACCTTGTTGCGGCTGCAAAAAGCCTGACAACAAATTGAGTAAGGTGCTTTTTCCGCAACCCGATGGCCCTAACAGCGCGACGAATTCGCCGGGTTTGGCTTCCAGCGAAAAGTCGCGGAATACGGTTTGCCCGTTTTCATAGGCAAAGTCGATATGGTCGACCCGTAGATGAGCCATCTGTGTTTGGTACATAGCAGGGTATCCGTTTAAGTGGCGCGAAAATCCGTATGTGATGCGGAATGAACATTCAGTAATAAAACGCAAGGCGGATGTCGCGCAGGCGTTGTGCTTTCCACGATTTTTGTCATAATACGTATTAATACAAGTTGGGCGAACGAAGAGTTTTGCATATCCTTATTCGTTTTCCTTTTTGTCAGGCAGCGAGCTATCGTGAATAATCGCTGTTCTTGAGTCGCCACCACCCATATAGAGTCAGCCGCATGCATGCCAGTGATACTTTGATACGCAAAAACGTAACCTCGATGTACGAGCAGATTGCTGCGCAGCTGCGCGAGGAAGTGCTGGGCGGTGCGTTCGAGCCATCCGGCAAACTGCCCTCAGAAGCAGAGCTGGTCAGGCGCTTCGGCGTCAGTCGTGTCACCGTGCGTCTGGCACTGGGGCGACTGGAAGAAGAAAATGTCGTCGAGCGCAAACAAGGCAAGGGCACGTATGCGGCGGGCAAACAGGTAAGGCATGCACTGGATGCCTTGCGCAGCTTTCATGATTCCTTGTTGATGCAGGGTCTGAAGCCGCAGATGAAGTTGCTGGCGCTGGAGCTGGTGCCGGTACCCGAACAATTGGCAGCGCGCTTCGGTAAAAAGGTGAAGGAATGTACCTTCCTGCAGCGTTTGCATCTGGTCGATGGTGAGCCGATCGCAGTCGGTGCCAGTTACTTGCCGGCGCAAGTCGCTGCGCTGGAATGGAGTGAGGCGGAACGCCAGCCGAATTACGCGATACTCAAAAGTCTGGACGGCCGCGGCGTGGCACGCGCCGATGTGGCAGTCGGTGCGCAACTGGCTGATCGCGAGCTGGGCAAATTATTACAGGTGAAAACCGGCAGCGCGGTGCTGGTGATGACGCGTACTTCGACCTCTGCCAGCGGCGCATGCTGCGATCACTCGGTGTTTTACATACGGCCGGAACGCTATGAGTTTGTCGCTAGCTGCAGTTTTGCGGCTGGTAGCAACTAAGGTAGCAGCCGCAAGCAGGCGCGTCGGTGATATGTCGGGCGCCTTGATGGCTATCCAGTTTTCCTCATAAGTAAATCTCAAAATATTCGTAAGCGACGGGCGATGCTGCGGCTAGACTCGCTAGCAATTATTGCCTGTGGCTAATATTTACTGAGGTGTGTATGAAAACGAAATTCTGCTTGGCTAAGATTCAAGCGGCAGTGCTGGCCGCCGCCGTTCTGTTGGTACCCGCATTGCAGGCTACCGCAGCTCCTGCCAACAGCGCGAAAGTAACCGTGCTGTACGACGCCTTCGGCAAAGATCAAAAATTACAGAAAGACTGGGGCTATGCCGCGCTGATCGAAGTGGATGGCAAACGCATCCTGTTTGATACCGGCAACAACGGCGACATTCTGAAGAAGAACGCCGCCGCTAAAAAAGTCGATCTGCGCAAGCTGGATCTGGTGGTCATGTCGCATCGCCATGGCGATCATATGGGTGGTCTGGCTTATGTGCTGAGCATCAATCCCAAAGTAAAAATCTTCGCGCCGAAGGAAGGTTTCGGCGTGTATGGCGGTGATTTGCCGAGCTCCTTCTATCCGAAGGATGCCACGCTGCCAGTCGAACAGCGCTATTACGATGGCAAACCACCCGATGTATTGCATTTCGGTAGCGCCTGGCCGGGTGCAGACATCAAGCTGATCGATAAAGATACCGAGATCGCACCCAACATTCACCTGATTGCCCAAGTGTCGGACAAGAAGGGCACACTGGAATTGCGCGAACTGTCATTGGTCATCAATACCGTCAATGGCGCGGTGATCATCGTCGGCTGCTCGCATTCCGGCGTGGAGAATATCGTGACCGCAGCAGCGCAAATCAATCCGAAGATACAGTTTGTCGGTGGCGGCTTCCATTTGATACAAGGCCAGACTGAAGAAGTCGCAAAGGTGATTACTGCTTTACGCGATACCTATAAAGTCGCTTACATCGCACCGGGTCATTGCACCGGTGAGCTGACCTTCACCGCATTAAAGCAGGCGTTTGGCGATCATTTTCTGTATGCCGGTCTGGGCTCAGTGTTTGAGTTGAAAGACACCGTCAAAGTATTGACCGCGAAGGGCGAGGCAGTGCGGCCTAAAATGACGGCAGAGGATTTCCACAATCTGCGCAATCATCTGGCTTTAAGCGATGATGCCGAGCACATACAGCTGGCCGAAGGCGTAGACCCGCACGCGCACGCTCATCAGCATTGATTGCGATTGAATCTGCTGTTGTAAAAAAGCCCGCTGATGCGGGCTTTTTTGTTGTGAATGTTAATCGTCGTGCGAGTCGTGCGTATCCGCGCTACCTTTGCGCCAGTAACCGGACGCACGTATCCATTTCGGATTGGCGTTCTGTGTAGTGAGCAGGTAGGCACGCACAGCTTTAGCCGCGGCTGATTCGCAAGCAACCCAGGCGTGGAAGTCGCCTTCGGGCAAGGCAAGCTGTTCGAGTGCTGCCAGCACGGGGAAGCTCGCAGGCTCTGCCTGATCGCGGTATGCCCAGACGATCTGCACATTGGCGGCCGTTGGCAGTTCCACTTGATCTGCTACCGAATCGACTTCAGCGATCACGATAGCGTGCGCAGTGGCAGGCAACTCGGCCAGACGGCGCGAGATGGCAGGCAGGGCGGTGTCATCACCGACCAGCAGATGCCAGTCAAAATCGGTAGTCACGATGAAGGAACCACGTGGGCCGCCAACGCCCAGACGCTGGCCGGGTGCGGCTTGTTCTGCCCAGCGCGTAGCCGGTCCGGCCAGATGCAAGGCAAAATCGATTTCCAGTGTTTTGGCGACTTCATCGAAATGGCGTGGTGTGTAATCACGCATCACGGGCTTGACGCCATTCGGCCAGACCGGACCATCCGGGCCGGCAGTCGGCAGCGCGAGTACGCCGTTCGCATCCGGGAAGAATAGCTTCACGTGATCGTCAAAGGCCGGGCTGACGAAGTCGGCCAGCTCATCGCCACCGAGGGTGACGCGCAGTAGATGCGGCGTAATGCGTTCAGTCTTCAATACTTCCAGCGAGCGGAAGCGTAGTGTGTGACGCACGCGTTGCGGCGTGCGGTTTGCCAGCGTGCTGGCAGAGAGATTATTCGTCGTCATTAGATTTGTTCCAATTGTTGTGCCGCGCGATCGAGGATGGCAGCAAAGGCATTCGCCTGATCCTGTGTCAGCGCCTCGCCGGAAAGACGCATGCGCATCGCCAGCTTGAGGTTTTCTATCGCGCGTTTGACTTGCGGTGGTCGTCCACCACGCGGGCCAGCGCCATCGACGCCGCCATTCAGGCGCAGCAGCATGGCATCGACCATCGCACGGTTTTCTTCGAGGTAGCGCAGACCAGCATCGGTGATCTGGTAACGCTTGCGACCACCCTGGTCGGCTTCATCCACGCTGAGCAGGGACAATTCTTCCAGCAAAGTGAGGGTCGGGTAGACCGTACCCGGGCTTGGGCTATAGGCACCGCCCAGACGTTCTTCTATCGATTTGATCAATTCGTAACCGTGACTGGCTTTTTCTGCGATCAGATGCAGCAACACGAAGCGCAGGCCGCCATGGCCAAATATGCGTCCTTCGCCACCCATGCGGCGACCTCTGCCGCCACCCAGATCGTCACCGTCGCTACGGCTCGCCATATGGCAATGAGAATGTTGATGATGTTTCATGTTTTTTCCTATCTAGTTCGTATCTAGAATAAATAAGATATATCTAAATGCAGTCTAAGTCAAATTAGATAGAAAAGAATATCCGTGCTTTTGCCTGCAGGAAACAGCTTCTAATTAATAAGCTGAGGCGGCACGAATCGCCGCGGCTGGTCATAATGACGCTGAGATGGCTGAGGCATAGCCTGACGCGCCGGATGTGTATGGATGGAATGACGAAGATGGATTTGGATTTATTTGCAGCAGATCGCCGTAGCTGGCGCGAAGATATTGGCGATGGTGCGCTGGTATTGCGTGCGCATGCGCTGACGCGTGAAGCTGATTTGCTGGCGGCAGTGGATGGAGTGATCGCGCAAGCACCGTTGCGGCATATGAGTACCCCCGGCGGTTTTCGTATGTCGGTGGCGATGACGAATTGCGGCGACTACGGCTGGGTCACCGATCGCAGCGGTTACCGCTACGATGCGATCGATCCGAATAGCGGCCAGCCATGGCCACAGATGCCGCTGGCCTTGTTTGAACTGGCACAAGAAGCGGCGCTGCTGGCGGGCTATGCCGACTTTGTGCCGAATGCCTGTCTGATCAATCGCTATGAGCCGGGTGCGCGCATGTCCTTGCATCAGGATAAGGATGAGCACGACTTTCGCCAGCCTATTGTCTCGGTGTCGCTCGGCTTGCCTGCGGTGTTTCAGTTTGGTGGTGACAATCGTAGCGACAAGGTAGCGCGCATTCCCTTGCAGCACGGTGATGTAGTGGTGTGGGGTGGGGCTGCGCGTTTGCGCTATCACGGCATCTTGGCATTGAAAGCGGGCAGCCACCCCTTGCTCGGTGACTGCCGTATCAATCTGACTTTCCGTAAGGCGCGCTGATTTGAATATTCATTCTTAATTTGAATATTCAGTCAGGCTTCTATCGTTCGGCGGCAGCCTTCAGATTGGCCAGCCCGATCTCAAAGTCATCGCCTACCATTTTGTCCATGCTGAAAAAGACGCTCATCAGCTTCGACATGTAATTGGCCGGACCGTACATGGCCCAGGTCACACGGGTAGAGTCGCCGCCGCCCTGCAAATCAAATTGCGCCGTGTTGTGTGCTTCAAACGGCGCGAGAAAATCAAGGCTGATGACGACGCGCGACGACGGTGACGACTCAGTGATTTCCATCCGTCCTTTGCCTACATTCTTGTCGCCATCCCATTCATAGATCGCACCTTTGCCAGTGGTGGCGCCGCTATGGGTGCGCTTCATGTCGGGATCTTTCTTTTCGTAGGGCGACCAGGTGGTCCAGCTATGCAGATCATTGATGAGCGCGAATACTTTTTCTGGCGGCGCCTTGATCGTCACGCTGCGCTCGACGCGGAAGGTGTCGGGCTTGCTGGCGGCAAAGGCAAAGATCACTGCGAGTATGACCAGTGAAGTGATCGCGACGGTTTTAAACATGTGGGCTCCGGTTAGACTTCGTTTTTATAGGGGGAGAGGTAGTGCACTTAGCCTTGATCGGCGGCGATCTTTGCGCGCAGACGTTCTTCCTGTTCGCGCAATTCCGGCGTGAACTCCGCGCCAAAATCTTCTGCTTCAAAGATCTGGCGAATTTCTATCTCTGATTCGGCACCGGTCGGATTCGGGCAGCGTTTTACCCATTCAATCGCCTCCGCTTTGGATTTGACCTTCCAGATCCAGAAGCCGGCAATCAGATCTCCGCTTTGCTTGAATGGGCCGTCGACGACGGTGCGCTGCGCGCCGGAAAACTTAACGCGTGCGCCGTTTGCGCTTGGATGCAAGCCTTCGCCAGCCTGCATGATGCCGGCGTTGACCAGCTCTTCATTGAACTTGCCCATTTCGCTGAGTAGCTTTTCATCCGGCATGACGCCAGCTTCGGTGTTGTTATCAGCCTTGATAATGATCATGAATCGCATGCTGGTCTCCTGTGTTCTGAATGATAGATGCTGAGCTATTCGGGCGGGCAGCTTTTCTTTGCCGCTTCGGCGATTTCTTCCTGCGTCATATCGCGTACATGGGTAGCGATGGACCAGGAATGGCCGAACGGGTCTTCCACCACGCCGTAGCGATCACCCCAGAACATATCTTCCATCGGCATCTTGGCGATGGCACCAGCAGCGACTGCACGATTAAAAACAGCATCCGCATTTTCAACATAGAGATGGATGGTGACCGGGCTGCCTTTTAAAGACTTGGGGCCGAGCGAGCAAAATTCAGGGAATTCATCCATCAGCATCAGCGATGAATCTCCAATGCGCAGATGCGCATGCATGATCTTGCCACCAGGGCCGGGCAGTATCGCGGCATCGGTCGCATGGAAGGCTTTCTTGTAAAACTCGATGGCGGCAGCGGCGTCGGCACAAATCAAATGCGGGGTCAGGCTGTGCATACCTTCCGGTATGGCTTTGACTGCAGGCTTATTCATGGTGTGCTCCTTGTCGATATCAGATTAGCTGACTACGGGTCGCTCACTACGGGCTTCAGGGTTGCAGGTCGAACAGCGCTTTGCCGGTTTCCATCTCGAAGGGCGCCGAGAAATGTTCGTGCACGATTTTCCATTCACCGTCTATCTTTTGGTAGCCGGTAGTCATGCGCATCCATGAGGCGTTTTCCTTGCCATCCTTATCGACCCCGCCACAATGATTCAGACAATGACTGAATGCGACGTCCGGGCCAGCCGAGATATACAGGTCATGAAATTTAAAGCGCATCTCGGAGCACATGGTCATACACATCTGCCAATGCTTTCTGTATGCATCGCGCCCCTTGAATTGCAAGGCAAGGATGGCGTCGTAGGCAATGACATCTTCTGCGTAATGCGCCATGGTGGCATTCAGGTCGCCGGTGGTAACAGCTGTCAGCCAGCTATCCAGCAATGCGCGGATTTCTTGTTCTGAGGCGGTATTACTTGTCTCCTGATTCATATTATTACTCCTGTGGAAGTAAGTTTTTATGTACAGCGTCGAAAAATAATAGTCGAAATGCGCGAAGAAAAAAGAGCTGAATGGAATTTATTGCGTGGTGGCATGTCCATTGCTGGTCCATGTGTGTAGCATGTGCCCGGGCAGGAAAAAGCGATAGCTTAAAGTTTGCTAGCGCGGGGGGAGGAAGTGAGAGGGTGAACTAACTTAGCGTTGGCGTAAAGGATCGAGCAAATGTCGCAAGGCATTGTGATCGAGCTCATACATCAGCGCGATCAGGCTACCCAGTTCACCGGATGGAAAGCCTTCACGTGCAAACCAGCCCAGATAATGTCCGGGCAGATCTGCCAACAGACGATCTTTGTATTTGCCGTAAGGCATGGTCTGGCTGACCAGTTTGAGTAGGGCTTCCTGATTCATCGGTGTTTGTGTGTGACTGGTGAGTGATGCGTACCCAAGTTTGCTCGCCATGATAATGCATGCGTCTGCATTTGCAGTGCTGGAACAAGTGTTAACATTGCGCGCCCTGTAAGTCCGACGGCGCCTGATGCTGCCGCAAAGTTTTTCCATGGGCAATCATTTGAAGAATTGGACTATAATGAGAATCATTGTTATTTGTATTGGCCTGATGTGAATCTTTCTGAATTGCTTCCATTTACCTCTGCAGTTGTCGACGAGGTTATTAATGTCGCGGGCGATGACCCGATAGCCAAACGTTTGCGTGAGCTCGGTTTTGTTTCCGGCGAACCAGTACGCATCGTTGCGCGTGGCCCCTTAGGTGCCGATCCCTTATTAGTGCAAATCGGTTTTACCCGTTTTGCTTTGCGTCGTTCGGAAGCGCAGCGTGTGCGCATCCACGTCGCCAGTTAATTTTTAAATTCCATGTCCATATCCCGTATTGCGCTTGTTGGTAATCCTAACTGTGGCAAGACTGCCTTATTCAATCAACTGACCGGTAGCCGCCAGAAAGTCGCGAACTACGCCGGCGTGACAGTCGAACGCAAGGAAGGGCGCTTTACCGCGCCGTCCGGTCGCGTCTTCAGTCTGCTTGATTTGCCGGGTGCTTACAGCCTCGATGCAACCAGCCCGGATGAAGTGGTGACGCGTGACGTCTGCCTCGGCCGCCGTGCCGGCGAGCCGGTACCTGAGCTGATCGTGTGCGTGGTCGATGCGACCAATCTGCGCCTGCATTTGCGCTTCGTGCTCGAGGTCAAACGTCTGGGCCGTCCGATGGTACTGGCCTTGAACATGATGGATGCAGCGCGCAAGCGTGGTGTGACCATCAATCGCGAAGAGCTGCAACGCCAGCTTGGTATGGATGTGATTGAAACGGTTGCGATCCATAACGGCGGCGCGCAAGATCTGATCGAACATCTCGACAAGATCGTGGCCAAGGAATTAGTCGCACCGGTGGTGCATGAAGGTGAAGTGCATGATCAGGTACGCCATATTCTGGCTGCTGCCGTCGTCATGCCGACCCCAACCTCCGGCATCGACGATGCGATAGACCGCTGGGTCTTGCACCCGGTATTTGGTCTGGCGATCCTGGCACTGGTGATGTTCTTTATCTTCCAGGCGGTGTTTTCCTGGGCTGAGCCTTTGATGGATGGCATTACCGAAGGCGTGACCTTCACCGGCGAATGGTTTGCCGCGACTTTGCCGGATGGCATGTTGCGCAGCCTGATCGTTGATGGTTTATTTGCCGGGCTGGGCGCGGTGCTGGTATTCCTGCCGCAGATTCTGATCCTGTTCCTGTTTATTCTGGTGCTGGAAGAGTCGGGCTATCTGCCACGCGCAGCCTTCCTGCTGGACCGCTTTATGTTCAAGGCGGGTCTGACCGGGCGTTCCTTCATTCCCTTGTTGTCGAGTTTTGCCTGCGCCATTCCGGGCATTATGGCGACGCGCAGCATTCAGGATCCACGTGATCGTCTGACCACGATTCTGGTTGCGCCTTTGATGACTTGCTCGGCACGCTTGCCGGTCTACACCTTGCTGATTGCTGCATTTATTCCTAGCAGCACGGTGTGGGGCGTATTCAATTTGCAAGGCGTGGTGCTGTTTGTCCTGTACGTGGCCGGTATCGTCAGCGCGATGGCCGTGGCATGGTTCATCAAGCGCATGCGTAAAGACAAGAGCGAACACGCTTTGCTGATGGAGTTGCCGTCCTACCGTATGCCTGGCATCCGCAACGTCGCGATCGGCTTGTGGGAGCGTGCGCTGATCTTCTTGCGTCGCGTGACGACCATTATTCTGTCGTTGACGGTATTGCTGTGGTTCCTGTCGACTTTCCCGTCGCCACCGGAAGGCGCGACCCTGCCAGCCATCGATTACAGTCTGGCCGGTATGCTGGGTCGTCTGATGGAACCGATCTTTGCTCCTATCGGTTTTAACTGGCAAATTTGTATCGCACTGATTCCTGGTCTGGCTGCGCGTGAAGTGGCGGTAGCGGCGCTGGGTACCGTGTATGCGATGTCGGGAAGTGAAGAAGCGGTTGCGGCCCAGCTCGGCCCGGTTATCGCGGCGCAATGGTCACTGGCAACGGCATTAGCCTTGCTGGCCTGGTATGTGTTTGCACCGCAATGTTTGTCGACGCTGGCGGTGATCCGACGCGAAACCAATTCCTGGCGTACAGTAGCAGTCTCGGCCGGTTACTTGTTTGGTCTGGCTTACCTGGCGGCATTCCTGACTTATCAGATTACAAAGGCACTGACATAAGATGTATGACTTTGTGCAAGACCTGATTATTGGCGCGCTGGTCTTTTTCAGCGCACTGTATATTTTGCGTAGATTGCTACCGAAGTGGATGCGGGCGCGTCAGACGGCGCTCGCGAATATGCTGGATCAGCCTTCGCGTCCTTATGTATTGCGCAAACTGGGTAGTTTTATGATGCCGGGCGAAAGTGCCGGTGGTGGTTGCGGTAGTGGTTGCAGCACTTGCTCTACCTGCGAAAGCAATCCCGAGGCAGAGCCGGAAGTAAAACCGCTGGAATTCCAGCGGCATCTGAAACAACGTTAAAGCGCAAGGCTCAATCTGAGCCTGATACCGGGCCAGATAAGTACTTCCTTATCTGGTACCGCGGTTGATTTCACGGGCTAATTTGATATTCAGCCCGGCCATTTCTGGCTGACGATGTTCAGTTACCAGCAAACGATGCAGTGCATTCGCATCTGCCGTCCGATTCGCACTCCCACGCGCATTCAATAACACCATGATGGCGTCACGCCCTGCGGCATGCACACGCATGATGATGCAGCGTCCGGCTTCCTGCGTGTAACCGGTTTTCGATAATGAGATCGTCCAGTTCTTGTCGCCCACCAGTTTGTTGGTGTTGTGATAGTGGCGCATCGAACCATTGACGTCGATCAGATCATTGCTGACGGTCGTGATGCGTTCGATCTCTGGATATTTGGAGGCTGCCAGCGCCAGTTTGGCGAGGTCGCTGGCGGTCGAGGTGTTGTGTGGCGACAGGCCGGTCGGTTCTTCGATATTGGTGCGGCGCAGGTTCAGCATCAGTGCCTTGTTACGGACCGCCATTTTGAAGTGCTGCATGCCACCCGGATAGGTACGCGCCAGTGCGTGGGCCGCGCGATTGTCGGATGACATCAGCGCCAGTTCCAGCAGTTCATGGCGTGCCAGCACGGCACCAACCGGAACGCGCGATGAGCTGAATTTGAGGGTGTCTACGTCATCTTCAGTCACGCTGATGTGCTCATGCATGTCCTGCTTGGCATCGAGCACCACCATCGCGGTCATCAATTTGGTAAGGGATGCGATAGGGACGATATCGCTCGCATTTTTTTCAAACAGTACTTTGCCTGAGCCTTCATCGATCACGATGGCGTGTTTGGAACCGAGAGGAGTGGCGGAGACAGTGGCGGAAGCGGAGAAGGCTGCGGTGATGGCAACGGCTAGCAGAATGGACCTGATCATATACGCTCGAGTGAATTTCTTTGAGCGAGAATAATAGCTGCGTTTGCAGGTGCAAGGTTGCAGTTAAGCGCCTCTGTACAGACTATTTTTTGTAACGGATATCAATTTGCTCAGACTTCATCAGATGCATGCATAAGCAAATGCAAAGTGTGAGTAAAGAGTAAGTAAAAAGAGCAGGGTATGAAGTCATGAAGGGCGCCGCAGGAGATGCAAAAGACGCCATCAGTAAGCCACTTGAATTGCTTGCTGCAAGAATCCTTGCCGGCAATGATGCGCGGAGATTCTTGCAGCCTTAGTGGCAATTATTTCTTCGGCAGATTTGGATCAACCGTTTGAGCAACTATTGCAAACATTTCTGCAACGGTGTCGAACTGGTTTTTGCCGAGGTATTCGGCTTCGCGCATCAGGTGCATCGCGAGCGATGCATTGCCTTCATCGCTACCTTTCAGGCTGCGGCCGAGGTGGCGGCAGAAAGAAAGGATCTCGCTTCTGCTATAGGTTTCTTCTGCTGGTGCAGTTTCTGTATTCTGATCGCTCATCGATGCTCCTTTGGTTAGTATGAGTAAGAGGCAAATAGTATCGAATCAGGGCAAGGTTTGTCTCGCTTATGACAAATAATCGTGCTCTCCTAGTGCTAGACAGCAATATTTTATTCAATGCTTCACATGCAATTTGAATCATAGGTCATTGATTACATTCGCTAATTCATTGCGACTTCGAGTGAATTCTATCTCGCAATGATTTTAAGAGCAGACCGTCTGAAATCTCAGCGGTGGCGCATGAATTGCTTAATGTATTTGCTTAGGTATTACCTTGCGTATTGAATAGGTATTAGCTGAGCTATTGTTGCCGACGATGTCTATCTGTATACGGATGTGAACAGAAAAGTGAACGTTCTGCCATCAGACATGACTAATCGTGCTGAACCTATAGCTATAAAGGAGCCCAATGCAACGTCGTGATTTACTCAAAGCTTCAGCCGCGCTGACCCTCGCTGGATTTGCCGCACCGTCTTTGTATGCTGCCGGTAACGCAAGTTCCAGCCTCAAAACTCTGGGCAAGGCAGTACCCTTTGATTACGCCTGGCTCAAAGGTCAGGCCCGCACTCTGGCCAGCAAGCCGTATCACTCGCCGGACTATCCGGTACCGGCTGCAGTCAAGGCGCTGGATTGGGATCAGTATCAGGCCATAGGCTATCGCGACGATCATGCTTTGTGGGCGCAAGAGAAATTACGCTTTCAGGTCAAGTTCTTCCATCTCGGCATGTATGCCAATCAATCGGTCAAAATCCATGAAGTCAACGACGGTAAGTCAGTCGAACTGGCTTACGATCCGGCCATGTTTAACTATGGCAAGAGCGGCCTGAAGGGCGCTGATATGCCGAAAGACCTCGGCTTCGCCGGCTTCCGCGTCAACTTCCACACCGATCTGGTGCGTGACATCACCGCCTTCCTTGGCGCGAGCTACTTCCGCGCAGTGGGCGGCGACTGGCAATATGGTTTGTCGGCACGCGGCCTCGCCATCGATTGCGGCATGGAGCGGCCGGAAGAATTCCCGCGCTTCAGTGAATTCTGGCTGGAACGCCCATCCAAACAATCCAGCCACTTGGTGGTGTATGCCTTGCTCGATTCACCCAGCATCTCTGGCGCGTATCGCTTCGAGATCGCGCCGGGTGCCACCACCTTGATGGATGTGGATGTCGCCTTGTATCCGCGCAAAACCATAGAACGCATGGGTATCGCGCCGCTGACCAGCATGTTCCAGATGGGCGAGAACGACAGGCGCATCAGTAATGACTGGCGTCCGGAAATCCATGATTCCGATGGTCTGGAAATGTGGACCGGCAGCGGTGAATGGATCTGGCGTCCTTTGCTCAACCCCGAACATTTGCGCTTTAATGCCTACGCCGATGAAAACCCGCGTGGCTTTGGCCTGATGCAGCGTGATCGCAACTTTGATCATTACCAGGACGACGGCGTGTTCTATGACCGGCGCCCGAGCTTATGGGTAGAGCCGAAAGCAGGGTGGGGTAAGGGTTCCGTGCAATTGGTCGAAATCCCGACCGTCGATGAAACCTTCGACAATATCGTCGCCTTCTGGAATCCGGCAGACAAGCCGCAGCCCGGACAAGAACTCTTGTTTGGCTACAAATTGCACTGGGGCGCGAAGATGCCGGTGGCACCGAAGGCAGCAACCGTGGTGGCGACGCGTACCGGTGTCGGCGGCGTGATCGGCAAAAAGCGCACTTACTTCTCATGGCGCTTCGCGGTGGACTTCGCGGGTGGCGACTTTGCCTTGCTGGGCAAGGATGTGAAGGTTGTCCCCGTCATATCCGCGACCCATGGCACGGTAGAAATCACCTCGGCGCGGCCTTTGCACGACATCAAGGGCTATCGCGCCATCTTTGACCTGAAGGTGGCGGATGATGTGAAAGGGCCTATCGATCTGCGTCTGTATCTGGCAGCAGATGGGCAGCCACTGTCCGAAACCTGGCTCTATCAGTGGACTCCGCCGACTGACCGCAGCTTCTAGCTTGGGCTTTTAAGGTGCTATCCGGCCGCGTTGACGGGCGTCATTGCGGACTGAAGCATCATTAAAGGCTGGTCTTTTCACGCAACATTTGCCGGATTTGATCTGGCAAATGTTGCAATGAATCAAGTTTTTGCCGGTTCGGCCGATTACAATAAGGACATTCTCTTATCCTGAACCGGCCCAGCCTATGCTGACTCTTGCTTCGATCCTGACTACCACTGCGCTGCTTAGCCTCGCAATGGCGATCGTGTTAGGGTCCTTGTTGCGCAGCGCGGTACCGGGTGTACAAGAGTGGTTCGCTTCAAACATGATGGTGGTGATCTCACTGCCTTTGCTGGCACTGCGCGACCTCATTCCCGACTTTATCTCCATCGTCATCGCCAATTCGGTGCTGGCTCTGGCGGCTGCCTACTACTTTGTCGGTTGCGCCCGTTTCGTCGGACGGCCAACACGCTGGGGGCTGCTGATCAGCTGCATACTGGTGCTGGCGGCAGGCCTGATCATCTGGCGCTACGCCATCAACAGCATCCCGGTGCGGGTATTGATCATGACCAGCTTCTTCACGGTGATCTGTATTTCCGCCGCCGTGGTTCTGTTACGCCACCGGCCACCGCATCGTCATCCTTATAACTATTGGTTTGCCGCGATCCTGGCGCTGATTTTTGCTGCCTGTCAGATCACGCGCGGGATTTACTTCATCACGCTGGACGTGCCTTCCAACACCATGATGTTCGACACTTTCTGGAATATCGTCCTGATGGTCATAGGCGCGGTGACCTTGCCGACCATGACCATGGCCGCCGTGATGTTGACGCATGATGCGATGCTGGGCAATCTGGAAGATGCGGCCAACCACGATCACTTGACCGAGGCCTTGTCACGCAAACGACTGGAAGCGGTGGCGCGCGAGCAAATCATGCGGGCCGGTAAATTCGCGCGACCCTTGTCCTTGCTGATTATCGATCTGGATCACTTTAAGCGCATTAACGATACCTACGGTCATGCCGGCGGGGATGAAGTATTGCGTGAGTTCGCCCGTATGACGCGTGCCTCCTTGCGTGACGGCGACGCGCTCGGTCGTCTGGGCGGTGAAGAGTTCGGCATCCTGCTGCCCAATACAGATAGCGCCGGTGCGCTGGCGATTGCCCGTCGCTTGCGCGAAGAATCGGAAGAGCATCTGATTTCCGGTGCCTTCGGCGAATGCCACTACAGCATCAGCGTCGGCATTGCGACCTGGCGCGAGGGCGAGACCTTCGACCGCCTCAGCGTGCGGGCCGACCGCGCGCTATACACCGCCAAAAATGCCGGACGCAACCGCGTGCTGGTGGATGAATACAATAGCGCGGACAAGCTAAGCTCGGCTGCCGCCTGAACGATTGCAATGCGCTGCGTGCCGCCAGCGGTTTTCAATTCGCGAGGGACGAGGTAAGATAAGCGCATGTTTGATCTCTCATTAATGGGACGCCTGTCGTTCACGCACGCGTCGCCTACCAAATCCCCATTGCAGCCAGGTCGTCAGTCACTCGGACTCTTCGATGAACGTGATGCTGTGCTGTATGTTCCAACCGGGCTTGAGCCTAACGCTAAGGTGCCTTTGCTGGTCATGTTCCATGGCGCCGGCGGCAGTGCCGAAAAAGTCTTGCCCTTCCTCGAAGAGCACGCCGAGCGCAATAAATTCCTGCTCTTGCTACCGCAATCGCTGTACCCGACCTGGGACATCGTCATCGGCGGCAATGGCCCGGATATACAGCGTTTAGGCCAGACCTTGACCGAAGTCGCGGCGCGCTTCCAGATCGATCAGGAGCATTTCGGTTTTGCCGGCTTCTCCGATGGCGGCAGTTACTCGCTGTCGACAGGCATTACCAATGGTGATCTGGTCAGTCATGTAATCGTGTTCTCGGGCGGCTTCATGTCGGTCTTCATGCAAGAGGGCGCTCCCAAGGTCTTCATTGCGCATGGACTGGTCGACGAACAATTGCCGATCGAAACCAGCGCACGTCCGCATGTCGCCAAATTGAAAGCGGCTGGCTATGAAGTCGAGTTCGTAGAATTTAACGGTAATCACTCGATACAGCCGCCTATCGTGGCACTCGCGGTGGATTTCTTTTTGCAGTAAAGCAGCTTAATTGCAGACACATCGCGTTAAAAATGGAACTGATGGTGTGATGTGTCATCCAATCATTTTTCGCTATCTGATTAATCAATTTACTGAACTTGCCGCTTCATCTGGCTTAGTTCAAAATGCAAGAGCGTACTTTCAAGCATGCCGAATATTTCGGATGTGGTCCGTCAATAACCGAGGAGTGATGTATGAAAAAACCTGTTAAAGCTGCTAAAGCAACTAAGACTACTAAAGCTAGTTCGGTAGCAGACATCAAGCGCAGACAGCGTGCGCCGCTGATTACTCCAAGCGACATGAACATCAAAGCAACCAAGGACATCTCCGCTGCCATGAATGGCGTGCTGGCAGACGTGTTTGCCTTGTACCTGAAAACCAAAAACTTCCACTGGCACATGAGCGGTCCGCATTTCCGCGACTACCACTTGCTGCTGGACGAACAAGCTGTACAAATTTACGCGATGACGGATCTGATCGCAGAACGTATCCGTAAAGTAGGCGGCATGACCCTGCGTTCTATCGGTCACATTGCGCGCACGCAACGCATCAAGGACAACGATGCAGATTACGTTGAACCTAACGATATGCTGGCCGAATTGCGTGAAGACAATAAACTGCTGACTTCGCGTTTGCGTGAAGCGCATGGTGTGTGTGATGAGCACCATGACATCGGTACGACCAGCCTGATTGAAGTCTGGATCGATGAGACTGAACAACGTACATGGTTCTTGTTTGAAGCGGGACGTAGTGCGGATTCGACCGGGCATTAAAATTTGCCGGTTTAATGTGTCATCACATTAAATTAGAAAGCCGTTCAGTTTTTTACTGAGCGGCTTTTTTATTGCGGTTACGTCAAAAACACCCCCAACTACAACAGCAACAACAACAGTTTTGCTGATTTATTTAGTGCACGTCCCTATAAACCAAAGAGGCTGGGCTGTTGACCTTAAACCGCTTTGACGCTGCCGTTTGTGCGGGGCAGAAAATGGAAAAAGAAGTGGACGTTGTTTGAGCGTAGCGTTAGCGCAGCGAGTTTCGTCCGCTTCCCATTTTTTGCCTTGCACAGACGGGGACCCCGAAGGGGCTGCGGCTCTGCGGTCGCCTTCTTTTGCTTACTTTTCTTGGCGAAGCAAGAAAAGTGAGCGGCTGCCGGGCCGCACCCGGCAAGGGATTCTCTACGGAGAAAGAAAAGAATCAATTAGAAATGGCCGTCGCCCCGGCAACACAACCGTTAAGAAAGCGAGCTATCAAGCCCGCACTGTCTCTACCGTGATGTGCACCAATTCCTCATGTATCTCCAGCTGCTTCCGGAAGTATTCGCCACTCACATCTTCCTGCACCGCCAGCGTCAGGATGCAGGCGTAGTCTTGCTTGCCAACGCGCCATACACGCAAGTCATGGATAGTCGCAGCAATCGGACTGGCGGCGATGACTTCCCGTATTTCTTCCACCACCGGTGCATTCATCTCTGCATCCAGCAGCACGCGGCCGCTGTCGCGTATCAGGCCATAGGCCCAGACCGATACCAGTACTGCACCGACAAGTCCCATCGCCGGGTCCAGCCAGGCGGCGCCCCATAGCTTGCCGCCAAATAAAGCAACGATAGCCAGCAGGGAGGTCGCAGCATCTGCCACCACATGCATGTAGGCCGAGCGCAGGTTCAGATCGTGATGGTGGTCGTCATGTCCGTGGTGATGGCCGTGGCCGTGATCATGGCCATGCGAGTGGTCATCCTTCAGCAAATAGGCACAGGCCAGATTCACCAGCAAACCAAGTATGGCAATCGCAATCGCCTGATCGTAGTGGACTACCGCCGGGTTGATCAGACGCTCGACCGACTGGTAGACCATCAATGCCGCAACCAGTAATAGCAGCAGGGCACTGGTGTATGCACCCAGAATTTCTATTTTCCAGGTGCCGAAGGCAAAGCGGCGGTCATGCGCATAGCGGCGCGCCAGCACATAAGCCATGACGGCCAGCCCGAGCGCGACGGTGTGTGAACTCATATGCCAGCCGTCTGCCAGCAAGGCCATCGAGTTATAGGCATAGCCGCTGATGATCTCGGCCACCATCATGACGGTCGTCAATAGCAAGGCCCAGGCGGTTTTCTTTTCCGCGATCGGATTGCCTTGATTAACGATGTGTTTGTGGACCAGATGTTCCGGGGTCTGTGGTGCGGCGTCAGGAGTGTGCATATGCTTTACTGGTGAATTTAATATACTATACCCCAGTATATTATCAGTTTGCCGGAAAGGATGGTCAGGAATGTCTCATACCCAAGGAAATAAAAAGCTACTGGCCCGGGTGCGTCGGATGAAGGGACAGGTTGAGGCGCTGGAAAAAGTGCTGGCCGGCGACAGCGATTGCGGTGCCGTGCTGCAGCAGATCGCTGCGATCCGTGGTGCCGCCAATGGCCTGATGGGCGAGGTGCTGGAAAGCCATATCCGTGAACATTTGGGCGAACATGCCGCGTCAGCGGCCGAACGGCAGGCCGATCTGGAGCAGGTTGTGACTGTGCTACGTTCTTATTTGAAATAAATAAGGACAGGCGCAGACCATCCTGCCTCAGCAGCAAACGGCGCCCCGCAAGGGCTTGCCACCATGTAAAAATCTCGTGCTAAACTTGCGCCCATGAATCGCTTATTCAAGACTATGCTGCTGTGGTTGCTCGTACTGGCTTTGCCAGTGCAGGGCTATGCCGCGGTCATGCAAATGTCTTGTGCGCCAACCATGCATCAGGCGACGACACCTGAGGTGATTGTTGCAGCCGACGCGATGCACGCAGATCATGCGCATCATCACGGCATGCAGCATGAAGCCAGTGCCGAGCAGGCACCAGCCGCCAAGGTAGCTAAGGCAGGTGAACCATCCCATGGCAAGCAAACGCATATGAAATGCAGCGTTTGCGCCGCAGGCTGCATCGGTATGACAGCCTTGCCATCTACTCCTGACTGGTCGTTCGCACCGCTCAGCTCTAGCCCTGTAGTCTCTTCCATCGTTGCTGATTTCCTCGGCCATATCCCGGACGGGATCAAGCGGCCACCCAAAACCTCTCTCGTTTAATTTGCTGCGTTCAATCTGATCGACTTGCTTAGGCTAGCCGATCCAGCCACGTGATGATTGCGCGTGTCTGTTGCTATCCCTTTCTTTTAAACGAGAATGTCATGAAATTACACCTCAGCATGAGTGCTGCACTGTGCGCATCGTTTGCGCTCGTTACTGCTGCACAGAATGCGCACGCCCAAAATGCGCCGGTACAGTCTGTGCGGCCCGATCCCAGCGATCCGGCCGCAGCGACAGTCGCACCGGCATATCAATCCGCTTTTCAGCATTACATCGTCATGCCGCAGCAGAGCAGTACTCCCGATAAGGGATGGCGTGCTGCCAACGATGAGATGGCGCGCCTGCAAGGGCATAGCGGCCATATCCGCAGTGACTCCGGCCAAGCCGTGCCCGCCATGCATCAGGGGCACGGCATGTCGCATGGCAGCAAGGAGTAAGCGATGAAATCAACATTTTTATCCTTACGAACCCTCGCGATACTGAGCTCAGCCCTGGTGTTGGCGGGTTGCGCCAGCTTTTCCAAAGACGGCGGAATGAATGATGTGGCTGCTTTGACAGAAGCACGCACCGGACAAAAGCCGCAATTGCTCAGAAGCGATGCCGACCGTGCCGCCGCCGACAATACTGTGCGCGATCTACTGGCAAGCACGTTGACACCAGATAAGGCGGTGCAGATAGCGCTTATCAACAACCGTGGTTTGCAAGCCTCGCTGGCCGAGCTCGGGATCGCAGAAGCCGATCTGGTGCAAGCAGGGCGCATGCGTAATCCGGGCTTTTCATTCGGTCGTTTGCGTAACGATGCAGCGAACGAGCTGGAGATAGAGCGCAGCATGGTGTTTGATCTGATGGGCTTGCTGACCATGCCGTTGCGCAGCAAGCTGGAAGGCCAGCGCTTTGAACAGGTGAAGCTGGAAGTGGCGGGTGATGTCGTCAGACTGGCAGCAGAAACCCGTCGTGCTTACTTCAATGCCGTCGCTGCAGCACAAAGTGTGCAGTTCATGGAACAGGCGCAACTGGCGGCCGAGGCGGGCGCGGAACTCGGTCAACGTATGCAAAAAGTCGGTAACTGGAACAAGCTCGATGCCGCACGCGAGCAAGTATTCTATGCCGATACCACCGCGCAACTGGCACGCAGTCGGCAGGAAGCCAGTAGCACCCGTGAACAGCTGACGCGCATGCTGGGCCTATGGCAAGTCGATAGCAGATTCACTTTGCCAACGCAATTGCCAGCCTTGCCGAAGACGCCGCAAGACGCGGTGAATCTGGAAGCCAAAGCGATGGAGCAGCGTCTGGATGTGCAAATGGCCAAGCGCAGCACAGCAGCCACCGCATCCGCAATGGGTCTGACCAGGGCGACGCGGTTGGTGAATGTGCTGGATCTTGGCTATATGAACAAGAGCGAAACCGGCAAATCACGCAGCAATGGCTATGAAGTCAGTCTGGAGTTGCCCTTGTTCGACTGGGGCAGCGCCAGAACCGCCAAAGCCGAAAGCTTCTATATGCAATCGCTGAATCGCACCGCCGAGACAGCGATACGCGCCCGTTCCGAAGTGCGTGATGCTTACACCGCCTACCGCACTGCTTACGATCTCTCCAAACACTACCGCGATGAAGTGGTGCCACTGCGCAAAAAGATTTCAGATGAAATGCTGCTGCGCTACAACGGCATGCTGGCCAGTGTGTTCGAGCTCTTGCTCGATGCACGCCAGCAGATCGATGCAGTCAATGCCGCCATCATGGCGCAACGCAATTACTGGCTGGCCGAGACCGACTTGCAGATGGCCGTGAATGGCACCGGCGGTAGCCGTGCTGCCTCTATGGGTAGCGCTGCTGCAGCAGCCTCTGCCGCCGCCGAACATTGATAAGGATAAATTATGCTAAGCCGTAGAAGTTTTCTCGCTGGCGCGACCAGCATCCTGGGCGCCGGTCTGGTCAGCAAGGCCGGTGCTGCGTCTATCCCTGAAGCGCAAATCATCCAGCACGCCAAGACCATGCCGCCGCCGGCTCCCGCCAGTGGCCGACCTTATCATCCGGTGGTGACACTGAATGGCTGGAGTGCACCGTGGCGCATGAAGAATGGCTGGAAGGAATTCCATCTGATCGCCGAACCGGTGATCCGTGAGCTGGCACCGGGTATGAAAGCCACCTTGTGGGGCTACAACGGTTCCAGCCCGGGGCCGACCATCGAAGTGGTGGAGGGCGACAAGGTACGCATCTTCGTCACCAACAAACTGCCCGAGCACACCACCATACACTGGCATGGCCAGCGTTTGCCGAACGGCATGGATGGCGTGGGCGGCGTTACGCAGCCGCACATCCCAGTCGGCAAAACCTATGTCTATGAATTCGAAGCCAAGCGTCCCGGCACCTTTATGTATCATCCGCACGCCGATGAAGTAACGCAAATGGCGATGGGCATGATGGGTTTCTGGGTCACGCACCCAAAGAATCCGGAGCAATACAAGGTCGATCGCGATTTCGTCTTCCTGCTCAATGCCTATGACATCGAACCCGGCAGCAGTACGCCCCGCATCAACACCATGCTGGAACACAATCTGTGGACCTGGAACAGTCGCGTCTTCCCCGGCATCGATCCGCTGGTGTGTCGCCAAGGTGATCGTGTGCGCATACGCTTCGGCAATCTGACGATGACGAATCATCCTATCCATTTGCACGGGCATGAGTTTGAAGTGACCGGTACCGACGGTGGCTGGGTGCCGCCAACGGCGCGCTGGCCGGAAGTGACAACCGATGTGGCGGTAGGGCAAATGCGTGCGATTGAGTTCGATGCGACTGACCTCGGCGACTGGGCTTTCCATTGCCACAAAGGGCATCACACCATGAATGCGATGGGGCACAGCGTACCGACCATGATCGGCGTCGATCATCGCAATATCGCCAGCAAAATCATCCGCATCATTCCCGACTACATGGTGATGGGCGAACGCGGCATGGCGGATATGGGCGAGATGGAAATGCCGATCCCGGACAACACGCTGCCGATGATGCGCGGTAACGGCCCCTTCGGTGCTATCGAGATGGGTGGCATGTTCAGCACCGTCAAGATACGCAAGGATCAGAAGCCCGGCGATTACAAGGACCCCGGCTGGTACAAACATCCGAAGGGCAGTGTGGCCTACGAATTGAAGTAATCAGAAAGACGCGAAAGGAAAGATAAATGAAAAAACTGATATGGACCTTAGCCCCCTTGCTGTTGGCGACCACTGTGGCATTCGCGCATGGCGATGAGACCCATGCCAAGCCGGTATTCGATGCTGCCAAGGCGGAACAAAAGGAGTTCGGCATCGCCGGTGATCCGGCCAAAGTGCATAGAACCATCAAGCTGGTGATGAGTGATGACATGCGTTTTACGCCGAACAAGATCAAGGTGAAGGAAGGCGAAACCGTCAAATTGCTGGTCAAGAACAAGGGCAAGATTTTGCACGAAGTCGTGATCGGCACCAGCGCGCAGTTACAGGAACACGCGGCGATGATGCGCAAGTACCCGGACATGGAGCATCAGGCGCCGTATATGGCGCATGTGCAGCCGGGCAGCTACCAGGAGATCGTCTGGACCTTCAACCGTCCCGGCGAGTTCGACTTTGCCTGCCTGATCGCCGGTCATTTTGAAGCTGGCATGGTGGGCAAGATTCAGGTTGCCGAAAAAAACCGCCGCAATTTCTTTAATTGAATCTGCGCTCTGCGTGAGCCGATATTTCAACTGCATGAAGGATAAACATGAATAACTTGAGCAAATTAATCCTGACAACTTTCTTTGCGCTGGGTGCATTGTCGAACACCTATGCGCAAGACGCACATGCCGGCCACCATATGCCGGACAGCAGCGAAGCCATCGCGCCATCTGCATCCGCCAGCGCGATGAGCGAGGGCGAGATCAGAAAGGTCAATAAAGATACCGCCAAGCTGACGATCAAGCATGGCCCGCTGGAAAACCTCGATATGCCCGGCATGACCATGGTGTTTCAGGTCAAGGACCTAGCGATGCTGGAACAAGTGAAGGAAGGTGACAAAGTACGCTTTATCGCGGACCGGGTGCAGGGTGCGTTTACCGTGATCAAGCTGGAGCCTGTGCAATAAGCTTCTGTAGCATGCAATAAGGCAGATGAAGTCAGTCTGCTTGTTCTGTCTGTAACCGACGCCCCCTTCGCAACAAGGGGGCGTTTTTGTTTGTATCAACTATCCACTCCGGTCTGCCAGTCATCTCTCAGACCCGTTCGCCCATTCCGGGCACTTCCTTTTACAGCTTTTTTACATCTTGTTTACACCCGTCCGCCATCTCTTTACGACTTTTTTAGATCGTTAAGACTACGCTTCTATTCATCGTAAACCTGTATGGGAAAGATGGATGGACATCATGATGGACCTAATTTTTATCGCAGCAATCGCGGCGCTTTTTCTGCTGACTTGTGCCTTTGCGAACGGCTGCAGCAAGCTGGGAGAAAAGCAATGAACCTGTTTTATGTGGTGGGCGCGGTGGTTGCCGTCGGCCTGCTGATTTATCTGTTGGCAGCCTTGTTGAATGCGGAGGACCTGTAAATGAGCACGCAATCAATGATCTTGCTGGCAGTGTTCCTGCTAGTTTTACTGGTGCTGGCGTATCCGCTCGGCACTTATCTCGCCAAGGTCGGCGGCACTGAACCGATACGCGGGCTGGGCTGGCTGGCTCGCTTTGAGCAGTTCCTGTACCGGATGGCAGGCAGCAATGCACAAACCGGGATGAGCTGGAAAGGCTATGCGATCGCCTTGCTGGTGTTTAACGTACTCGGTACTTTCTTTGTCTATGCGGTGCAACGCCTGCAGGCATGGCTGCCCTTGAATCCGCAAGGATTTGGCAATGTCGGCCCGGATTCATCTTTCAATACCGCAGTCAGCTTTGTCGCCAATACCAACTGGCAAGGTTATGGCGGCGAATCGACGATGAGCTACCTGACGCAAATGCTGGCGCTGACCGGGCAGAACTTCTTTTCCGCCGCGACCGGTATCGCTGTCATCTATGCGTTGATACGAGGCTTTAGCCATCGCTCGGCCAAATCGATAGGCAACTTCTGGGTCGACCTGACACGTTCCACCCTGTATGTCTTGCTGCCTTTATCGCTCATCGTCGCCGTCGTGCTGATGAGCCAGGGCGTGATCCAGAATTTCTCGTCTTATAAAGACGTGGCACTGATCGATCCGATTACTTACCAGCAGCCCAAAGTCGGTACCGACGGGCAGCCTGTGGTCGATGACAAAGGCGCACCGGTACTGGAAACCCTGACCGCCAAAACGCAAACCATCGCGATGGGTCCGGTTGCTTCGCAGGAGGCAATCAAGATGCTGGGCACCAATGGCGGCGGCTTCTTTAATGCGAACTCGGCGCATCCGTATGAAAACCCGACTGCATTCAGCAATCTGGTGGAAATGTTGGCGATCTTCCTGATCCCGGCGGCGCTGTGTTTCGCCTTCGGTTGCATGGTCGGTGATATGCGCCAGGGTTGGGCCATCCTCGGTGCGATGACCTTGCTATTCGTCGTCCTCACCGCAGTAGTGATGGGGGCCGAGCAGCAGGCGCATCCGGGCCTGGCTACGCTGGGTGTGGACCAGGGCGCCAACCTGCTACAGGCCGGCGGCAATATGGAAGGCAAGGAAACCCGTTTCGGCATCAGTGCTTCCGCCTTGTTTGCAGCTGTAACGACAGCGGCATCCTGCGGTGCGGTCAATGCGATGCATGATTCCTTCACGCCGCTGGGCGGCATGATCCCTACTGTCCTGATGCAATTGGGTGAGGTGGTGTTTGGCGGCGTCGGTACCGGTTTATACGGCATGCTGGTATTCGCGATCCTGGCCGTGTTCATCGCCGGCCTGATGATAGGACGCACGCCGGAATACCTCGGCAAGAAGATCCAGGCCTATGAAATGAAGATGGCTTCGCTGGTGATCCTGGTGACGCCTTGCCTGGTCCTGCTGGGCACGGCCATCGCGGTGGCGCTCGAGCCGGGCAAGGCCGGCATCCTGAATCCGGGTGCACATGGCTTTTCCGAAGTGCTGTACGCCTTCACCTCGGCCGCCAATAACAACGGCAGCGCCTTCGCCGGGCTGTCAGCCAACACGCCTTTCTACAACGTGATGCTGGCGATAGCGATGTGGTTCGGACGCTTTGCGGTGATCGTGCCGGTGCTGGCAATTGCCGGCTCACTGGCTGCGAAGAAACGCCTGGAGGTCAACGCCGGCACCATGCCGACGCATGGCCCGCTATTCATCGCCTTGCTGGTCGGTACCGTGCTGCTGGTTGGCGTCCTCAACTATGTGCCGGCACTGGCACTCGGCCCGGTGGTAGAGCACCTGCAACTTTTCAAATAACAAGTTAGGGACAGGCATGCCTGACGGCGTGCCGCCCCAGATCAATTAAAGAGAATCCATTATGCGTATGTCAGAACCAAAGACAGCCAGCATGACGCGCAAGAACCTGTCGCTATTCGATAGCAAGCTGATAGGTCCTGCGATCGTCGATTCGTTCAGAAAACTGAATCCACGTGCACAGCTGCGCAGCCCTGTGATGTTTGTCGTGTATGTCGGCAGCATCATCACCACGCTGTTGTTTATCCAATCCATCTTCGGTCAGGGCGAAGCCAGCCCCGGCTTTATCCTCGCCGCTTCGGTATGGCTGTGGTTCACCGTGCTGTTCGCGAACTTCGCTGAGTCGCTGGCCGAAGGACGCAGCAAGGCACAAGCCGCTTCCTTGCGTGCCTTGAAGCAAACCGTGCTGGCCAAGAAACTGGCGATCCCGAAACATGGCACCAGCTGGTTGCCAGCCTCGCCAGCCGATTTGCGTAAGGGCGATACGGTGCTGGTTGAAGCCGGTGATGTGATTCCAGTCGATGGTGAAGTTATCGAAGGCGTGGCCTCGGTCGATGAAAGTGCAATTACCGGCGAATCAGCTCCGGTGATACGTGAATCGGGCGGTGATTTCTCCGCGGTTACCGGTGGTACCCGTGTGCTGTCGGACTGGCTGGTGGTGCGCATCGCCGTGAACCCGGGTGAAGCCTTTATTGATCGCATGATTGCGATGGTGGAGGGGGCCAAACGGCAAAAAACACCAAATGAAATCGCGCTGACGATTTTGCTGGTGGCTTTGAGTATCGTGTTCCTGGTGGTGACGGTGACCTTGCTGCCGATGTCGCTGTTCTCGGTCGAAATGGCGAAGGCGGCTGGCGTAGACAGTGCACCAATCACGATGACGGTATTGATCGCCTTGTTGGTGTGTCTGATCCCGACCACGATAGGTGGCTTGCTGTCGGCCATTGGCGTGGCGGGCATGAGCCGCATGATGCAGGCGAATGTGATCGCCACCTCCGGTCGTGCGGTGGAAGCCGCAGGTGACGTCGATGTGCTGTTGCTGGACAAGACCGGCACCATCACGCTGGGTAATCGTCAGGCTTCCGAGTTCTATCCGGCGCCGGGTGTGACGCAAATTCAATTGGCCGATGTGGCACAGCTGGCATCGCTGGCCGATGAAACGCCGGAAGGCCGCAGCATCGTGATACTGGCCAAACAGAAGTTCAACATCCGTGAACGCGACATCGCGGCCTTGCAAGCCAGCTTCGTGCACTTCAGCGCACAGACCCGTATGAGTGGGGTGGATTTGGGTGAACGCGCGATCCGTAAAGGCTCGGTAGATGCGGTGAAAAAACATGTGGAAGCATTGGGTCGCAGCTTCCCGGAAGAAGTCTCACGTCTGGTCGATGATATTTCCCGCCGCGGCAGTACCCCGCTGGTAGTGGTCGATGATGGCCGCGTAATGGGTGCGGTAGAACTCAAGGACATCGTCAAAGGCGGTATCAAGGAACGCTTTGCCGAGCTGCGTCGGATGGGTATCAAAACCGTGATGATCACCGGCGACAATAAATTGACAGCTGCCGCAATTGCGGCGGAAGCAGGGGTCGACGATTTCCTCGCCGAGGCCACACCGGAAGACAAGCTCAAGCTGATCCGCGATTACCAGGCTCAAGGCCGTCTGGTGGCGATGACCGGTGACGGCACCAATGATGCACCGGCACTGGCGCAAGCCGACGTGGCGGTAGCGATGAACTCGGGTACGCAAGCAGCGAAAGAGGCCGGCAATATGGTCGATCTAGATTCGAATCCGACCAAATTGCTGGAGATCGTCGAGATCGGCAAACAAATGCTGATGACACGCGGTTCGCTGACCACCTTTTCGATTGCGAATGATGTGGCGAAGTACTTTGCCATCATTCCAGCCGCCTTCGTCACGACGTATCCGCAGTTGAAGGCGCTGGACGTGATGCAATTAAGCAGCCCCTCATCGGCGATTATGTCGGCCGTGATTTTCAATGCCTTGATTATCGTGGTGCTGATCCCGCTGGCATTGAAGGGCGTGAAGTATCGCGCGGTCGGTGCCGCTGCCTTGTTACGTCGCAATATGCTGATCTATGGTCTGGGCGGGATCCTCGTGCCCTTTGTTGGCATCAAGCTGATCGACATGATCCTGAGCCTGCTTCATCTGGTCTAAGCGCTGAGCTTGGTCCAGAACTCTTATAGGAAATATTATGAAATCCACTTTTCGTCCGGCATTGATTATCTTTGCCATGCTGACTTTGATTTGCGGTGTGATCTATCCGTACGCAGTAAGCGGTATCGGCAAGCTGGCGTTTGCCAGTCAGGCCGAGGGTAGCATCGTCACACGCAATGGCGCTGCAGTCGGCTCCAGCCTGATTGGTCAGGCCTTTACTTCGCCGCAGTACTTCTGGGGCCGTCCGTCGGCGACCGGCCCTATGCCGAATAATGCAAGCGCATCCGTTGGCTCCAATCTCGGCCCGACCAATCCAGCCTTGCTGGAGGCAGTCAAAGGCCGTATTGATGCCTTGAAGGCAGCTGATCCACAGAATACGGCGCCAGTACCAGTCGATCTGGTGACGGCATCCGGCAGTGGCCTCGACCCGGAAATCAGCGTGGCCGCGGCCTACTACCAAATGTCACGCGTGGCACGTGCGCGCAATCTGGCGCAGGAAGAAGTGAAAGCGATGGTAGATCGCATCAGTCAGCCGCAGTACTTGGGCTTTTTCGGTGAAAATCGGGTCAATGTGCTGACGCTGAATCTGGCGCTGGATCAGCGCTAGGCCGGAGCTAGTTCGGGTGTTACAGAGGCAGAATCTGCAAGCTCAGTAGCACCCGAATGTGTCACAATCGTCATCAATTTCGGCTTTACATATAAAGTCACACGCGAGTCCTAGCATCTATGCCATCCAGCCCATCCCAACGTCCTGATCCTGATGCCTTGCTAGCGCAAATGCAGGCGCAGGATAAGCGTGCAGCGCGTGGCAGCTTGCGTATCTATTTCGGTGCTTCGGCCGGGGTCGGCAAGACCTATGCGATGTTGAACGCTGCGCGCCGCATGCAGGCAGAGCAACGCGATGTCGTGATCGGGCTGGTAGAAACCCACGGCCGCAAGGAAACCGCCGCCTTGCTGGAAGGTCTGGAAATCCTGCCACGCAAGAACGTCGCTTACCGCGACAAGACCATCTCCGAATTCGATATCGATGCGGCACTGACGCGCAAACCGGCCTTGATCCTGGTCGATGAACTGGCGCACTCCAACGCTGCCGGTTCGCGGCATCCGAAGCGCTGGCAAGATGTCGAGGAATTGCTGGCGGCCGGGATCGATGTCTACACCGCCGTCAACGTCCAGCATCTGGAAAGTCTGAACGATGTGATCGGCGGCATTACCGGCATCCGCGTGGCGGAAACGCTGCCGGATACAGTCTTCGATCAAGCCGATGAAATCGTGCTGGTGGATATCCCGGCTGATGATTTGTTGACCCGGCTGAAAGAAGGCAAGGTGTATCAGCCGCAGCAAGCCGAACGCGCCTCGCGCAATTTCTTCCGCAAAGGCAATCTGATCGCACTGCGCGAGCTGGCCTTGCGTCGTACCGCCGACCGGGTGGAGGACGATGTCCAGGCTTACCGCATCGAAAAATCGATCAATGCAGTCTGGAAAACCGATGCCGATCTGCTTGCCTGCATAGGCCCGCGCGCCGGTGCCGAGCATGTGATCCGCAGCACCGCCCAGCTCGCCAGTCAGTTGAATGCGCAATGGCATGCGGTGTATGTAGAAACACCGCAACTGCAGCGCCTGGCCCCGGCCGAGCGCGAACGCATATTGCAGACGCTGAAACTGGCGCAGAATCTGGGCGCCACCACGGCGGTCTTGCCGGGGCACGATATTGCGCATGAAATCGTCGCCTATGCGCGCAGCCATAACTTCTCGCGCGTCATCCTCGGCCGTGATCATACGCGCTGGCCATGGCGCACACCGCATGCGAAGCGGATCGCCGCTTATGCGCCAGACATCGATCTAATCGAAACCGGAGAACGGCAGGATAAGGACGCTGCACTCGCGCAGACACGCAAGACCAGCGCGGCGCAGGAAGATGAGAGCGCAGCAAACGGCAAGTCATCGTATCTGCCATATGCATGGACAGTCGCGATCTGCATTTTGACGGCGCTGATCACGACGCCGATGATGCCGCATCTGGATCTGGCCAATATCGTCATGTTGTTCCTGCTGGCGGAAGTATTGATTGCGGTGCGCTTCGGACGTGGCCCCGCAGTGCTGGCAGCCTTCCTCAGTGTTGCAGCATTCGATTTCTTCTTTGTCTCGCCGCGCTTTTCGTTTGCGGTCAGTGACGTGCAGTATCTGGTGACTTTCTCGGTATTGCTGGTGGTGGGTCTGATCGTCGGGCAACTGACATCCGGCTTGCGTTTCCAGGCAAGAATTGCGGCGCAGCGGGAAGGGCGCGCGCGTGCCTTGTATGAGTTTGCACGCGAATTATCCGGCGCCTTGCAAGCCGAACAGGTATACGAAACCACACAGAGCTTCATCCAGCGCACCTTCCATGCGCAAGCGATCCTCTTATTGCCGGATGAGCAGGCGCGATTGCAAGCGCCGCATAGCAACGCGCCCGAAATTGATATCGGCATTGCACAATGGGCGTTTGATCGCGCCACAGCAGCTGGTATGGGGACCGATACCTTACCTGCCAGCAGTTACTTCTACCTGCCTTTGCTGGCACCGATGCGTACGCGTGGCGTGCTGGCCATCAAACCAGAGAACCGACGCTGGATGCTGATTCCGGAACAGCGCCGCCAGCTCGACACCTTTGCCGCGCTGGCCGCGATTGCGCTGGAGCGGGTGCACTACATTGAAGTGGCACAAGATGCCTTGCTGCGCATGGAGTCGGAACGCTTGCGCAATTCCTTGTTGGCCGCGATCTCGCATGATTTGCGCACGCCGCTGACGGCACTGGTCGGTTTGTCCGAATCGCTGACGCGCTCCAAACCTGAGCTGGCGACAGCGCAACTGGAGCTGGCCATCGCCTTGCATGAAGAAGCCTTGCGCATGGGTAATCTGGTGACCAATTTGCTGGATATGGCGCGCATCCAGAGCGGCGAGGTCAAACTCAATTTACAGTGGCAGCAATTTGAAGAAGTAGTCGGCAGTTCCTTGCGTGCGGTGCAATCGGTGCTCGGCAAGCATCCGGTGCAAACCAGGCTGGCGCGCGACTTGCCGCTGGTGAATTTCGATGCAGTACTGATAGAACGCGTGCTGTGCAACTTGCTGGAGAACGCCAGCAAATACACGCCGGCCGGTACCCAGATTACGATCGCGGCAGAAGTCAGCGGCCAGTATCTGGATGTCGCTGTCAGTGACAACGGTCCTGGTTTGCCGGTCGGGCAGGAAGAAGCGATCTTTGATAAATTCACCCGAGGCGAGCGCGAGTCGGCCACGCCCGGGGTTGGTCTTGGGCTGGCGATTTGCCGTGCCATTATAGAAGCGCATCAGGGCAGCATCCGCGCCGGACGTGCCGCGCAAGGCGGTGCTGCCATCATCTTTACCCTGCCTTTGGGCACGCCTCCCGCCATGCCAGACATGGATGAAGGCGAATTACAGAATCAGACACCATGAGCGAATCCGTACCGATAGCATTGCTGGTCGAAGATGAACCGCAAATCCGGCGCTTTGTGCGCGCCGCGATGGAGGAAGAGGGCTGGCATGTGTTTGAAGCCGAAACCATGAAGCGCGGCCTGATCGATGCCGGTACCCGCAAACCGAATCTGATCATCCTCGATCTCGGCTTGCCGGATGGCGACGGCATGGACTTCATTGCCGATATCCGCGCATGGTCGCCGGTACCCATCATCGTCTTGTCGGCGCGTGTCAGCGAAGCGGACAAGATCAAGGCACTGGATGCCGGTGCTGACGATTATCTGATCAAACCGTTTGGGGTTGGTGAGCTGCTGGCGCGGGTGCGTTCCACCATACGACGCCATCGGCGGGTCGATGGTGATGCGCAAGGCAGTTTTAGCTTCGGTGACGTCAAGGTTGATTTGAATGCGCGCCTGGTGACCAAGGCCAATCAAATGGTGCATCTGACGCCGACCGAATACCGCTTGCTGAGCGTACTGGTGACGAATGCCGGGCGCGTCGTCACCAATCCGCAATTACTGCGCGAAGTGTGGGGGCCATCGCATTCCGAAAGCGGCCACTACCTGCGCATCTATATGGGACATTTGCGGCAAAAGCTGGAAGACGATCCAGCTCAGCCGCGTTATCTGCTGACCGAAACGGCGGTCGGTTATCGCCTGTTACCGCCGCTTTAAGTGAGCGCTGCTCAGACCGCCAGCAGATAAGTACCGACTGCAGCAATCCCGACACCGCCGATACGCACCACTTTATCCGCCATTTGCTTGCCGGCGATCAGACCGATTAACAAACCGGTAGCATGCAGCAGCGCGGTGGCAAGCACGAAGCCGGCACCATACATCGCCGCCGACGAACCATGCGGCAGTTCCGAACCGTGTGCATAGCCGTGGAATACCGCAAACACTGAAACTAGCGCGGTGCTGGCCCACAGCGGCATTCTGACCGCAAACGCGATCAGCAAGCCGAGTACGGCGACCGAGGCAGCGATGCCGCTTTCCACCGCAGGCAACTGGAAGCCACTCATCGCCAGCAAGGCACCGACCACCATCATCAGCGGGAAGGCCAGCGTCAGCACCCACAAGGCGGAGCGCTTCAACTGGCTAGCCCACAGCCCGACTGCCAGCATCGCCAGCAAATGATCAATGCCGGAAAACGGATGCGAGAAACCGGAACCGAAACTGAGGGTGCTGCTCATCATCACTGTTTCGGGATGGTCAGGGTGCGCCAGTGCGCTCGCCATGCTGAGGCAGCCTAGGGCAAGTACAGCGGCACGGGCTGCGGTGTTGCGAGTCAGGTGAAACATAGAGTGCTCCTTCGGGGATATCGGTCTGTATGGGTTAAGAATGCTGAATCAGTTCTTTTGCTTTTCATCCAGCAAGCCTTGCTTGCGGATGTATTCGATGACAGTTTCAACCCCGTCACCGCTGCGTAAATTTGTGAATACAAAAGGGCGCTCGCCGCGCATGCGTTTGGCATCCGCCGCCATGATGTCCAGATTGGCACCGACATACGGTGCCAGATCAGTCTTGTTGATGATCAGCAAATCGGAACGTGTGATGCCAGGGCCGCCTTTGCGCGGAATCTTCTCGCCACCGGCAACGTCGATCACGTAGATCGTCAGATCCGATAATTCAGGGCTGAAGGTGGCCGCCAGATTGTCGCCGCCGGACTCCACCAGGATCAGATCGAGATCCGGGAAGTCAGCGCTCATGCGCGCGATCGCTTCCAGATTGATCGATGCGTCTTCGCGGATCGCCGTGTGCGGGCAGCCACCGGTTTCCACCCCCATCAGACGTTCAGCCGGCAGCGCATCGGCGCGCAGCAGGATTTCCATGTCTTCTTTGGTATAGATGTCATTCGTGATGACAGCCATGTCGTAGCTGTCGCGCATGCGCTTGCACAGCATTTCGCACAAGGCCGTTTTACCGGAGCCGACCGGGCCGCCGATGCCAACGCGGAGGGGATTTGAAGCGGAAGAGTTGCTCATAGTTTTATCAGTCAAAAAATAGTATTCAGAGTAATGTTCAAAAGCGCGCTTTAGGAGCGGTATAAGCGGCTGTATTGCACTTCATGCTGCATAGACAGCAGCGATAATCCGGGTGACCAGTTCGATAATTCATCATCAGGCAATTGCTGCGCGGTTTGTGCGGCGATTTCCAGTTCTGCCTGCAAAGACAAGAGCAAACGTTGCCCGGCCACCTGACCCAGCGGCACCGATTTAACGCACACCAATACCTGATTCTCAGCCCAGGAAAACAGCATGCCGAGCAAGGCTGCTTCCGGCGGCACCTTCAGCACCACGGCCGCATAAGCCAGCGCGGTCGGCAACGGCACTTCCGTTTGCGCTTGCAGCAGCGCCAGCATATCGGCATCGCCCAATTGTAGATCGCTGCACAACTTCCCCAACGAGTAACCCATTTGTATGGTTTCGGCGCGGAATTCAGAGGTGTCGCGCGCCGCGATGAAGCGTTCGGTCCACAACTCCACGGCTGCCGCATCGCGCGCTGCAAAGGCTTGCAGCAAACGCCACAGCACCGGTGCTTCAAAGCGCGCCACTACTTCATGCAAGACATCAATAATCCAGAGCCGGGCGCTGGCTTCATTCTTGACCGTACCGTTTTCGATGGCGGCTTCCAGCCCCTGCGAATAGCTGTATGCGCCTATCGGCAGCGACGGGCTACTCAGTTGCAGCAGATGGAGCAGGGCCTGGGCTTGCATCGTTGCTTTCCTTATTCTTTCTTGTCGCTCGGGCGATGTATCTTTTGGCGTAGGGGTATCGGTGCCAGCGGATGATGATCATTGTCACCGTGATGGTGATGACCACCGCCATACGCGCCCGATTCCGGCTCGAACGCGGCCAGTTCTTCTTCTACTTTAGCGCCCAGTCCTTCCAGCATTTCTTTCAGCACCGCATCCTTACGTATGCGCAAAAAGCCATTGCCGATGTGCGCCTGCGTATGCCGATTACCGAGGTGGAAGGCGCAACGCAAGAGCTGGTGCGGGGTCTGGCCATCGACCCGGTAAGTCGGTTCCTGCGCTGCGGTGATTTTGACGACGCGGCCATCATCGCCACGCAAAATATCGCCGTCGCGCAGGATGGTGCCGCGCACAGTGAAAACGGCGACTTCCTCGCCGGATACCATGGTCGCGCGCAAACGGCTTTTTTCGCGCTGGTCGTAAGGCAGGATCAGTTCGCCATCGATCTGGGTGGCGTGTTCCAGTTTGGTATTCAGTGTGAGCATAAGCGTATTGGTTTTAGAATAAAAAGTAACGTTGTGCCAGCGGCAGTATCTTCGCTGGTTCGCACACCAGCAATTCACCGTCGGCCCGTACTTCATAGGTTTCTGAATCGACTTCCATCTTCGGCGTGAGGCTGTTATGGATCATGTCGCTCTTGCGTAAATGACGCATGCCTTTGACGGGAACCACCGGCTTGTTGAGCTTGAGCATATCGCCGATACCGGCATCAAATGCGGATTGTGAGACAAAGGTCATCGAGGTTTTCAAGCCGCCGCCATAGGCACCGAACATCATCCGGTAGTGCACCGGCTGTGGCGTCGGGATCGAGGCATTCGGGTCGCCCATTTGCGCCGCGGCAATCATGCCGCTCTTGAGGATCATTGATGGCTTGACGCCAAAGAATGCCGGTTTCCACAATACGATGTCTGCCACTTTACCGACTTCCATCGAGCCGACCACATGCGAAATGCCGTGCGTGATGGCCGGGTTAATCGTGTATTTGGCGATGTAACGTTTGACGCGGAAGTTGTCGTTGCGTGCCGGGTCCGATGCCAGCGAGCCGCGTTGCACCTTCATCTTGTGCGCGGTTTGCCAGGTCCGCATGATGACTTCACCGACTCGTCCCATCGCTTGCGAATCAGATGACATCATCGAGATCGCGCCGATGTCATGCAGGATGTCTTCTGCCGCGATGGTCTCGCGTCGTATCCGTGATTCAGCAAACGCCACGTCTTCGGCGATCGCCGGGTCCAGATGATGGCACACCATCAGCATGTCCAGATGTTCGTCCAGCGTATTGACGGTGAAGGGGCGGGTCGGATTGGTCGACGACGGCAAGACATTGGCCTGACCGACGGCAGCGATGATGTCAGGGGCATGCCCGCCACCGGCGCCTTCGGTGTGGAAGGTGTGGATGGTTCTGTCCTTGAAGGCTGCCAGCGTATGTTCGAGGAAGCCGCCTTCGTTCAGCGTGTCGCTGTGGATCGCCACCTGCACATCGTAGGCATCGGCCACCGACAGGCAGTTATCGATCGCGGCTGGGGTCGAGCCCCAGTCTTCATGCAGTTTGAGGCCGATGGCACCGGCCTGGATCTGTTCTTCCAGCGGCGTAGGCAGACTGACGTTACCTTTGCCGAGGAAGCCGAGGTTCATCGGGAAGGCATCTGCCGCTGACAGCATCGAGTGAATGTGCCATGGGCCGGGCGTACAGGTAGTGGCGGCAGTGCCGACTGCCGGGCCGGTGCCGCCACCTATCATGGTGGTGACGCCACTCATCAGCGCTTCTTCGATTTGTTGCGGGCAGATGAAGTGGATGTGGGTATCGACGCCGCCAGCGGTAATGATCATGCCTTCACCAGCGATGATTTCGGTCGCGCCGCCAATGGCCATGGTGACATCCGGCTGGATGTCCGGATTACCGGCTTTGCCGATGCCGGCGATTTTGCCCGCCTTGATGCCGATATCAGCTTTGACGATGCCCCAGTGATCGATGATGACGGCATTGGTGATGACGGTATCCATCACGTCTTTGTAATTGCGTTGTGACTGGCCCATGCCGTCACGGATCACCTTGCCGCCGCCGAATTTAACTTCTTCGCCGTAGGTGGTGTAATCCTTTTCGATTTCGATGAAGAGTTCGGTATCGGCCAGCCGCAAACGGTCGCCGGTAGTCGGGCCAAACATCTCGGCATAAGCCTGACGCGAGATTTTGCTCATGGTTGAACTTCCCCCGTTACGTCCTTCTTATCCAGCGCACCCATCACTTTGGCATTGAAGCCGTACACCTTGCGGTCACCCGCCAGCGCTACTAGTTCTACCGTGCGTTCTTGTCCTGGTTCAAAGCGGACCGCAGTACCGGCCGCAATATTCAGGCGCATGCCATAGCCGCTTTCACGTTCAAATCTGAGCGCCGGATTGGTTTCGTAAAAATGAAAATGCGAACCGACCTGGATCGGGCGGTCGCCGCTATTGGCAACCTTGATGGTGATGGTGGCGCGGCCGACATTGAGTTCAATGTCGCCTGGCTCGACCAGCATTTCTCCTGGGATCATGAGTCTTCCTTAAGGAATAGGGTGGTGCACGGTGACCAGCTTGCTGCCGTCAGGGAAGGTGGCTTCGACCTGGATGTCGGGGATCATTTCCGGTACACCTTCCATCACATCAGCGCGGGTCAGGATTTTTGCGCCGTCCGACATCAGCTCGGCCACGGTCTTGCCGTCGCGCGCGCCTTCCATGATGGCAGCGGTGATCAGCGCGATCGCTTCCGGGTAGTTCAGTTTCAGGCCACGCGCCTGACGGCGTTCTGCCAGCAAGGCTGCGGTAAATATCAGCAGCTTGTCTTTTTCTCTGGGGGTCAGTTCCATATGTGTTTCCTTGCTATGTATTTCATTGTTATGCCTTGCTTGTTCAGGTGTTCCAGATGCGCGGAATGACCGCCTCACGCTGCATTAATTCAGGACGTATGCGCTGCCATGCACGGGTCATCCATAATCTGGCGACTTCGCTCGAATGACCGAGGTAGCGCGCGACCAACACCTGCTTCATCTGCGTCGCGCCGCTGCGGCCGCCTTGTGCCAGTTCAGCGGATTCGTCGCGTAGCTCGGTGAGGAAGCTGCCGTTCATGGTTTTGCCAACGGCAATCAAGGTGGCACAGACGGTATAACCAGCCAGTGCCAGCGGGCTGCTCATACTGCTGCTGCCTCCACCAGCCTGCAAACTGCCTTGTTCAAACCAAACCAATTTACCGCCACGACGGATGCTGGTGCGTTGCGTCAGGCGGCCACTTTCAAATGACTCACCAGATGCGGTGCGGCCAAAGCACAGGATTTCGCCGCCTATATAACGGGCATCGGCTGCCAGCGTCACATTGTGTTCCAGCCGCACATCGGCATGATTGAAGAAGATGGTTTCTTGCGGCAGCCACTCCAGTGCGGCATCAGCACCGACTTCCAGCGTCACTTGTTGCTGCGAGACATGACCGTTGGCGCGATACCACTTACCGGCACCGGGCGTGGTCAGCAAGGCATGCGCACGGTCGCCGACGCGTGCATTGATGGTCAGTTGGTCGCCGCCGACCACGCCGCCGGGAGGATGCACGATGATGGCGTGGCACACGGCAGGATGTTCCGGGTACAAGGGCTTTTGCACGCGCAAAGGGCCAAAGTGGCTGCGTTCGGTCAGACGGGTAGTCCCCGCATCGTCGGTGAACGCCAGCGATAGCCGTGCCTGATCATTACGAAAAGACGCTATTCCTGCCTTACTCGTATGGGTGATGGCACTGCTGGTGTCGCTCAGGCGTTTCATGCAAAGTGTGTGGTCTGCCGTGGTTTTGATGTTTAGTCCGGCTTATACGGCCAGGTGTTTTTTGACGTTCTCGTCATCCATTTGTTCCTGCGTGCCAGCCGCCACCACTTCACCGCGTGACAGCACGACAAAGGTGTCTGCCAGCTCGCGCGCAAAGTCGAAGTACTGTTCACACAGCAATATGCCGATATCACCACGTTCGCGTAACAGGCTGATGACACGGCCTATGTCCTTGATGATGGACGGCTGTATGCCCTCGGTCGGTTCGTCGAGGATGATCAGCTTGGGTTCGGCCAGCAAGGCACGGGCTATCGCCAGTTGCTGTTGTTGCCCGCCAGACAAATCCCCGCCACGCCGGTGCAGCATTTCCTTCAGTACCGGGAACAGTTCATAGACTTCACCCTTGATGACGGAAGCCTTTTTGCCAGACTTGGTGGCCATCCCCATCAACAGGTTTTCTTCCACCGTCAGCCGCGCAAAGATCTCGCGGCCTTGCGGTACATACGCGATGCCAAGCGCGGCGCGCTGATGCGGTTTGAGCCTGGTAATGTCGCGACCTTCGAGGCTAACATTGCCGGCTGCCACCGGCAATACGCCCATCAGACACTTGAGCAGCGTGGTTTTACCAACGCCATTGCGGCCGAGCAGCGACAGACATTTACCTTTTTCCACCGAGAGCGAAATGCCGCGCAGGGTATGCGCCGCGCCGTAGTATTGATTGAGTTGATTGACCTGTAGCATGCTTATCGTCCCAAATAGACTTCGATTACGCGTTCATCGGCCTGCACCTGTTGCATCGTGCCTTCGGCCAGTACCGAACCTTCGTGCAGCACCGTGACTTTGTCCCCCTGGGAAATCTCTTCGACGAAACCCATATCGTGTTCCACCACCATGATTGAATGCTTGCCGCGCAATTCATTGAGCAACTCAGCGGTACGCGCAGTCTCGGCATCCGACATGCCAGCCACCGGTTCATCCAGCAGGATTAATTTCGGTTCCTGCATCAGCAGCATGCCGATTTCCAGCCATTGCTTTTGTCCGTGCGAGAGCAGACCGGCGATGCGCTGCTCCTGACCGTTCAGGCGGATCAGGGTAAGGATTTCTTCGATCTTGCCGATCTGTTCCGAGTTCAGGCGCGCAAACAAGGTGGTCTTGACGCGCTTGTCCATCTTCATCGCTAGTTCCAAGTTTTCGAATACGGTGTGCTGTTCGAACACGGTAGGGCGTTGAAACTTGCGGCCTATGCCGGCATGCGCGATTTCATACTCGGTCATCTTGGTCAGATCGATGCTTTGACCAAAGAAGGCGGTACCGGAAGTTGGTCTGGTCTTGCCGGTGATGACGTCCATCATGGTGGTCTTGCCGGCCCCGTTAGGGCCGATGATGCAACGCAGTTCACCGACCGAGATATCCAGATTCAGATTATTGATCGCCTTGAAGCCATCAAACGACACCGTGATGTCTTCCAGATAGAGGATGACGCCGTGGGCGGTATCCACACCTTCCGGTTTCAGCCGTGAATAGGTGACGCCGTACTCGGCAAATTCACTGTCTTGCGGCCGCTCAGATGGTCCGTGGCCACGCATTTTTTCCGCTCCGAGTTCGCTCATAGTGCGGCCTCTTTATTTGATTTCTTGAATTTCTTGGCCAGACCCAAAATGCCCTGCGGCATGAACAAGGTGACCAGTATGAAGATCAGGCCCAGCGCATACAGCCACAAATCCGGGAAGGCGGCAGTGAACCAGCTCTTCAGACCATTGACGGTAAAGGCACCGATGATCGGGCCGACCAGTGAGCCGCGGCCACCGACTGCAGCCCAGATCACCATTTCGATCGAATTGGCAGGCGACATCTCGGATGGATTGATGATGCCGACCTGCGGCACATACAAGGCACCGGCTATGCCGCAGACCACCGCCGACAAGGTCCAGACGAAGAGCTTGAACCACAGCGGGTTGTAGCCGATGAACATCAGACGCGATTCAGAATCGCGCACGCCTTGCAGCACGCGGCCCAGTTTGGAAGTCACGATGGCACGGCACAGGAATAAGGCCGCCAGCAGGAACACCAGCGTCACCAGATACAGCACAGCCTTGGTCGACGGTGCCGTGATGCTGAAGCCAAGGATGCGTTTGAAGTCGGTGAAGCCATTATTACCGCCAAAGCCGGTGTCATTGCGGAAGAACAGCAGCATAAAGGCGAAGGTCATCGCTTGCGTGATGATGGAGAAGTACACGCCCTTGATGCGCGAACGGAAAGCAAAGTAACCGAAGATAAAGGCGAGCAAGCCCGGCACCAGTACCACCAGCAGCATGGCAAACCAGAAGTGCTCGGTCATCCACCAATACCATGGGTATTCCTGCCAGTTCAGGAACACCATGAAGTCGGGCAGATGGCTTTGATACACGCCGTCACGACCGATGGCACGCATCAGATACATGCCGTGCGCATAACCGCCGAGCGCGAAGAACACGCCATGACCGAGCGACAGGATGCCGGTATAGCCCCACACCAGATCCAGTGCTAATGCGGCCATCGCATAGCACATGAACTTGCCGACCAGCGCGATGGTGTAGCTCGAGATATGCAGTGCATGATCAGCCGGGAAGCACAGGTTCAACACCGGTAACAGTGCTAGCACGAGGGCGCACAATACGATGCCGATCCAGGCCGGACGAGAGAACAGCGAAGGTTTCAGGATAGTCGTCATTCCACGCTCCTGCCTTTCAGCGCAAACAAGCCTTGCGGACGTTTTTGGATAAAGATAATGATGAAAACCAGAATCGCGATCTTGGCCAGTACTGCACCCGCCACCGGTTCGAGGAATTTATTGACTTCGCCGAGGCCGAAGGCTGCGATCACGGTACCAGCCAATTGGCCGACGCCGCCCAGCACCACCACCATGAAGGAATCGACGATGTAACCCTGACCCAGATCCGGACCAACGTTACCGAGTTGCGACAAGGCGACCCCGCCCAGTCCGGCAATGCCGCAGCCGAGGCCGAAGGTCATCATGTCTATCTTGCCGGTAGAGACGCCGACGCAGGCTGCCATGCGACGGTTTTGCATCACCGCACGCACGAACAAGCCGAGTCGCGTCTTGTTGAGAATGAGCCAGACCGCCAGCACTACAAACAGTGCGAAGAAAATGATCACGATACGGTTATACGAGAGCACCAGTGAGCCCAGCACCGTCACGCCGCCTGACATCCAGCTCGGGTTCGCGACTTCGACGTTTTGCGCGCCAAAGATGGAGCGCACACCCTGCATCAGCATCAGGCTGATGCCCCAGGTGCAGAGCAGGGTTTCGAGCGGACGACCATACAACCAGCGTATGACCAGACGTTCCAGTGCAATGCCGACCGCACCAGCCACGATGAAGGCGGCGGGCAGGGCGACCAGCAGGTAGGCATCGATCGCTTCCGGGAAGTATTTGCGGAACACCAGCTGGCAGACATAGGTAGTGTAGGCGCCTATCATCAGCAATTCGCCGTGCGCCATATTGATAATGCCCATCAGGCCAAAGGTAATGGCAAGACCGAGCGCGGCCAGCAGCAGCACGCTGCCGAGTGAGATGCCATAGAACAGTTTGCCGACGAATTCAGTGATGGTCAGATGACGATTCAGTGCCGACAAAGTCGTGACTGCTTCAGCCCGTACACCGGCATCGGCTTCGACATACGTACCGTCGGCATTCATGGCTAGCATTTGTTCGAGTATCGGCTTCAGGCTGGCATTGCTGGTATTGGCCAGCGTCTTCACAGCAGCTTGCCGGGTTGCGGCATCAGGCGCGTGCAGATTGGCAGTTGCCACCACTTGCTGCAGCAATTCGCGGATCTCGGCATCGCTTTCTTTTTCCAATGCTTTGCTGATCAACGGGATTTGCGCCGGATCGGCGGTCTTCAGCAACTCATTGGCGGCAGTCAGACGGGCGTTGCGTTGCGGCGCAAACAGCTGCAATCCGGACAAAGCACCTTCGACTGTGCCGCGCAGGCGGTTATTGACGGTGATGCCTTCTGCATCATCCGGTGCCGGGCCGGTCTTGCCGGTCGCCGGGTTGTAGGCATCACTGCCATCGATGATGAATACTTCACCGGCTGGCGTCGCATACAGCGCTTCATTATTGATGGCTTGCAGCAGCTTTTGTGCATCTTCATTCGCCAGTGCGGCGATCTCGCTGACGGCAGCGATACGCGCATCCGGATCATCTCCTGCCAATGGCTTGAGCAAAGCCGGATCGATGGCGGCATAAGCGCTGACGGCAAGGGTCGATAGCCACAGACTCAAGATGCCGAGGGCAAAAATTCTGGGTAACAGTCTCATGATGTTTGCATGGTGTGGCAAGACGGAAGGTACCGGGCGGACATCAGAACAGCGATGTCTGTCCGGCCAGAGAATTCAATTCAATGCACTTCAATATTTACTTAAACATGAGTTAAAACATCAGCTTTTAAAAACATTACGCCGGGTGATAGCTACCATTTGCTGACTATCACCCGGCGCAATCGTGCTGCTGTTTTCTAACTCAACTGGCTAAGCAGAGACTTGTCTGCATAGCAGTCATTACAGTTTTTGCTTGCCTTCGTTACCCTTGATGTACGGGCTCCATGGTTGCGCACGGATGGTGGTCTTGGTTTTGTTGACCACGTTGAACTGACCGTCAGCCTTAATCTCGCCGATCATCACTGGTTTGTGCAGGTGGTGATTGGTTTTATCCATTTCCAGCGTGTAGCCGGAAGGGGCTTTAAAGGTTTGACCAGCCATTGCTGCGATGACTTTGTCGGTATCCGTTGATTTGGCTTTTTCTACTGCCTGTTTCCACATATACAGACCGACATAGGTCGCTTCCATCGGGTCATTGGTGACGACGGTTTTGGCATTAGGCAGTTTTTTCGCTACTGCATAATCCTTCCATTTTTTGATGAAGCTGGCATTGACCGGATTTTTCACCGATTCAAAGTAGTTCCATGCAGCCAGATGGCCTACCAGCGGCTTGGTATCAACACCGCGCAATTCCTCTTCACCGACCGAGAATGCGACGACAGGAACGTCGGTTGCCTTCAGACCAGCATTGCCGAGCTCTTTGTAGAAGGGCACATTGGAGTCACCATTGATGGTCGAGATCACAGCTGTTTTGCCACCGGCCGAGAATTTCTTGATGTTGGCGACGATGGTTTGGTAATCGGAATGGCCGAAAGGTGTGTAGACCTCATCGATATCGCTATCTTTCACGCCCTTGCTATTGAGGAAGGCGCGCAGAATCTTGTTGGTGGTACGTGGGTAGACATAGTCAGTCCCGAGCAGCACAAAGCGCTTGGCGCCACCGCCTTCTTTCGACATCAGGTATTCAGTGGCAGGGATCGCCTGTTGATTCGGTGCGGCGCCGGTGTAGAACACATTCTTCTCGAGCTCTTCACCTTCGTATTGCACCGGGTAGAACAAGAGGCTATTCAATTCCTTGAAGACTGGCAGCACAGACTTGCGCGAGACCGAAGTCCAGCAACCGAAAACGACCGATACCTTGTCTTGTGAAATCAGCTGTCGCGCTTTTTCTGCGAACAACGGCCAGTTGGAAGCAGGATCAACAATCACGGCTTCCAGCTTTTTACCCATGACACCACCGTTGGCATTGATTTCATCGATGGTCATCAAAGCCACGTCTTTCAACGAAGTCTCGGAGATAGCCATGGTGCCAGACAGTGAGTGCAGAATGCCGACTTTGATGGTGTCGGCGGCGAAAGCGGAGGGAAGCCAGGAAGAAGTTGCAAGTGTGAGCGCGCTAAGAGCAGTTGCTTTTAGGATGGTGCGACGTGACATGAAATGCTCCTTCAGTATGAGGAAGTGATATGTGAGTACGGAACCGCGTAGATGCTTTAGCAGAATGCATGCCAATGACACACGAAGAGGAGGAGGGCGACTTGCTTGGCTTTGCGGGCGGGGTGCAGCAGGCTTGAATGGTGGGCGCACCATTTAGATGATTGCTTAATCGAAATTGGTGCAGAAGCAACTATTGCGCCCCAGAATGAAGCGCAAATTGGGCTGACGCTCAAGCCCGTGGTGCAGACCGGGCGCGAGGAGGGCTTAAATCTTAAGGTCGAGCAGCTTTATGCGTAGCCATGGCGGCGACAAAGTGGTGCATATCAATATGATGAGTTTGCTGAGTCAGACCGGCAGGGCAACCAAATCAGGCAGGATCCCATTCCGCCAGAAAGGTCGCACGGAAGTCATAGATCCATTCCAGCCTTTGCTGACCGAGGCGTCGACCAGCTTCGGTTTGCATGCTGGCAGGCAGTGTCGCCAGCTTCACTGTGATGTGATCCAGCGCATAGCGTTTGTCATCGAGTTCGCGCTGCGCGCCAACGGCATCGTCCGGGTGCGCCAGTTCGCTACCCATGCGCCCGGCTATATAGAACAGGCGCGCCAATCCCACTGCACCCAGTGCATCCAACCGGTCAGCATCCTGCACGATGCGGGCTTCTATGGTGGTCGGTGTGATCGCCGCGGAAAAGCTGTGCGCTTCAATGGCATGCACCAGTGGCGCTAATTTATCAGCGGGGAAATTCAAGGCGGCCAGTTGGCGACAAGCGAGTTCAGCAGCCTGACGCGAAGCCAGATGACGTTGCGGGTCGTTCTTCGGCAAGTTCACCAGATCGTGCAGATAGCATGCCGCCTGTACCACCAGCGCATCGGCTTCAGGATGATCTGCCAGTAAGCGGCTGGCAGTTTGCCAGACACGGTGCAAATGATTGATATCGTGCGCGCCATCGTCACCGGCGGCATCACTGGCTAATTGGATAAAACGCGTTTGCCAGTCGGTACAAGCTTGCTTCATAAGTAAAACGTATTCTGATGGAGGCGGAGCCTCGCATGATAGCAGCAGCTATCTGTTATCCCTGCGCTCATGCTGGGGCCCGGAACGCGGCCCGTCATTGTTTTGCTGCTGTCTGCGCTCCGGCGGTGCCTGTGGCTGCTGCTGACGCTGCGGTTGTTGGACATGTTGTTGCGCCGGCTGTGGACGTTGCGGCATGCCTTCCGGACGGCCTTGCGCTCTGTAGTCCTGGCGCGATTCATGTCTTTGATAGTTACCGCTGCGTTGCACATCAGTCGAGCGCAGGGTGCTGCCACCCGGTGCCCGATCCGTATGGGATGGCGGGCGACCCGTGCTGGAAAGGGTTGGCGGTGAGTTCTGATCACGGCGGCCACCCGAATACAGGCTTTCGCCGGTTTCTGAACGTGGTCGCTGCTCTGGTCTGCCTTCCCGTTGCGGTCTTTGCTGCCATTGTTCGTTACGCGGCTGCCAGTTATTGCCAGACGGGCGTGCACCGGGATGCGTGTCGCCGGGCGCAAATTGTGGCCGTGTCATTTGTTGGCCCGGTCTGTGATTATTCTGGCCACCATAATTGGGGCGGTCGCCATAGTTTGGTCGATCAGGTCGATCAGGACGGGAGAAGGGCCGGGTACCGACCCGGGTATCGCCATTGCGATTGATCGTAATGCTGGAACGCGGTGCATATACCGAGTTGTTGTAGATCACGGCTGGTCTGTGCCAGCCCTGATTGTAGCCTTGACGATAGCCCGAGTTATAGCCGTAACGCGGGCCATGACCACCCCAGTTCATACCCCATGGATGCCAGCCCCAATCGCCGTGATGACCCAGTGCCGAGCCGACGATGATGCCGATATTGAAGGAGATGATGCTGCTGGCTATCGAGCCATAGCTGGGACGATAAACATAACTCGGATAAACCGGGATAGGCGCACCGTAGACTAGCGCCGGATTGTATTCCGGCACATACACCACATCCGCCTGCGCGGTATCAATCGAGATGATTTGCGCCGGAGGTGCGACTACATAGTAGGCTTCTTCGTCAGCATATTCAGGTGGCGGTGGTTCGTAAGGTATGGTGGTCACGCGTATTTCGCGGCTGCTTTTGAGCTTGCCAGATTGCAGTGCACGCAAGCGCAGCGTCTGCACGGCATTCATCACATCGTTAGGTGCATTCGCATAGGTCGAGCCTAATGCTGCGCTCCATTGCATATTGCTGGCCATCTGGCTTAGTACGGCCGGGAAGCTGGTCAGCGACTTGACGCTGACGTCCCATGGTTGACGGCTGACGATATTTTCCAGTGCTGCAGCCTGCAAGGTTGGATTTTGTCTGAGCAATTGATCTGCAGCGCCGATTTGTTCCGGATACATGGCGGCGGCCAATACCTGCGCCAGCAATTTATCCGGGAACAGCGCGACCGGTGCCACCATTTGCATGATTTGTTCGGCTGTCGGCGGAATGTAAGAATTCGCCATCACGCCTTGCTGCCGCGCAGGAGCCGCACTGAGCGACATATCCGCCGCATGCGTGAGCGTCGCCGAGGCGCACAGCGCCAGCAGAAGCAAGGATGCGTTTTTCTTGTATGTGCCAGCTTTCATCTTGTACACCTGTCAGCTATGGAGCTAGATGGCAGCCAGATAGTAAGCTGCATATCTGGCCGGGGCAGGGTGCGCATGCGCGCGCTGCGTTGGACTGCTACACCTGAAACGATAGTCGATAAAGTGCAGTTGACCCAGTCATGTTACGGACTGTAACAGCTGATAGCAAACCGGTACAGATAGTCGAAAGATGGCGATGCTTAGGCCCCGGACAAGACGACACTAGCAGGTGACAGTTGCTAACGCCGGTGCGGCTTGCCCTGAGGCATCCGGCACCGGCAGTTCAGATCATCAGAAGGTTTTGCTGAGGCTAAGAATCAGGCCAGTCTTACCCATGAATTTGCCATTGACCGGCGAAGCGTAAGCCGATTTGTCAGCATCGGTGCCTATGACCGCGAGCGCACCGGTGAAAATGCCGTAATCCTTGGTGACGCCTATTTTCCAGTCGGCATAGCTGAGTCTGTCATTGCTGACACCGGCATTGTCGCCCGCCACTTTTTGATAACCGGCATGCAGGTTAAGGATGTAGCCATTGCTGATGTCCAGATTCGCGCCTACATCCAGATAGCCGCTATTCTTGCTGTCGACAAAGCCAAACAGATTCGTAACAGCATGCGAATACTTGATGTAAGCCGGGCCATAAGCCAGCTGCCCATAGACTTCGGTGGTGTTGGCATTGGGTGTGAGGCCATTGGATGGATAGACATAGGTCAGTACTCCGAGGTCGTAGCTAATATCGTCACTTAATGCGCCGCGCTTGCCGCCATAGATATCGACTTCAACATCACCGCTGCCGCCGCCATCCTTGACCCATTTGATGCTGGAGAGCCAGGTACCCGCATAGAATCCGCTTGGGTTGTGGACATAGTCGGCACCACCTTGCAGTGCAGGCTGCAGACGCGTTTGAGAAATACCGCGATAACGGTAATCAGATACCACTGCCGCGTTGAAGCTGAACTCATTGTCTGCTTTGTTTTCATCTGCGTGCGCCGAACGGGCAGTGATGCTGCCTATGCAAGCTGCACTGAGTGCGACGACCAGGGTCATTTTTTTCATGCTGTCTTTCCTGTTGATTGAATAAAAAGGTGTGGCTACTACAGACATCAGCTTATTCGTCAGCATGTAAAAAATTTCTAAAAAGACCGCAGGCCGGCATAAACGAACTGTATAAATTTGCTTTCAAAGCGCGCTGAATATTTACAGCGCCATGACGGTTTCCAACTCAGCTGCCAGCTTTGCTTTACCGGCGGCAGACATCGGTGTCATCGGCAGGCGCAGGGTTTCACGCAGCTTGCCCTGTAGCGCCAGTGCGGCTTTCAGCGGGCCCGGATTGGGTTCGGCAAATAGCAGACGGATCAGCGGCAGCAAGGCATTGAATAGCAAGGCCGCTTCTTCGGTTTTGCCAGCCTTGACCAATTCGTATAAACGCACAAACAGGTCGGGGCGTATATGCGCAGCCGCCGAAATTGCGCCATGTCCACCCAGCGTCAATGTGCTCAGCAACAGACCATCGTCGCCCGACAAGACCTTCAGTGTCTGATCAGCGATCAATTCCTTGATCTGCGCCACTTGCCCGCTGCTTTCCTTCACCGCTACGAAACGTGCATCCGCCGCCAGTGCCGCGATGGTCGATGCTTCGATGTTGACGCCGGTACGGGCCGGGATGTTGTAGATGATGATGGGACTATCGGTCTGCGCTGCGACTGCCTGGAAGTGCCACAAAATACCTTGTTGCGACGGCCGTACATAGGACGGTGCCGACAATAGATAAGCAGCCGGTGCGTGTCGATTGCAGCGCTTTACCTTCTCGGCTACGGCGCGTGTATTACTGCCGCTAATGCCCATCGCCACCGGGCAGCGCTGCGCTGCAACTTCGCTAATCGCGCTCAGTAGCGCGGACTGTTCTGCTTCATCCAGCGCGGCCGCTTCACCGGTGGTGCCGCACACCACCAGGCCATGTACGCCTTGCTTAATGAGTTCGTCGGCGATTTTTTGTGCGGCAGGTAAATCGACTTCACCATTCTGGAATGGCGTAATGAGCGGTACCCAGATACCTGTAAAAGCGGACATTGCTGGTTCTTTCTGTGGAGGGGAAGGAGGCTGGCTGATGTGCGGCAGCGCACCGATAGCAAATCGCATATAGCCGAGCATCAGGCGTAAGTGATCTTGCCGAATTCAGCGCTAGGCAGCGCCTGCATTACGGCATGCATGACCAGATCGCCAGTGTGGCTACTCAGCGGATTGCTCAGACAAAGCCATACCTTCATCTTGCGGGCATGCGCGACTGGTTGGGTACGTATGAAGACGATCAGCTCACCACAGGTGCGCATAATCAGCTGCCGCAGTTCGGCCACGCGATCAGCGCTGATGGTCAGCAGCATCAGACATTCATGGGCGGGACTATTGATTGCCGCAAGGGCAGGTACGGAAGTCAGGTGCGATAAGACAGGAGTAGTTTCCGGGGTTACGGCGAGTACGCGGTGCGGCTGAATGGAGACATTCGTGCTGCGTTCAGACTCACTTCGGACCGCAACATCGGGGATGATGGTACGGACTTGCATTTGCATCAAAGTGCTGCGCTTCATATAAACCTGTCAGGTCGTTGAGATGCAAAACAGCTTAGCGATTGCGATATAAAAATTGTCTAAAAGAAGAGGGCGCGCACGTAAACAGCGCGTAAATATTGCAAGCGGCATAGACTTTTCATCCAGCCACTGCATCATAGTTTTTACAAAATTTTTATGCCTTCAACGCTATGGTTGCGCGATGTCTACCTTTTCCTCGCACTTCGCCCGCTACCTGATAGCAGAGAATGTCTTTCTGAATCTGGCGGCCGCCAACAAACTGCAAGCCTTTGCATTGATCGCCAGCCGACTGCAATGCAATGAGCAGCTCAATCGCAGGCTGGTGTATGAAAAACTGTGTGCACGTGAAAACATGGATAGCACCGGCCTCGGTAGTGGCGTCGCGATTCCGCATGCGCAGGTGCCGGGCTTGCGACATCCTATTGCCGCCTTTGCGCGCCTGCAGCAGGCGATTGCTTACGTTGCGCCGGATGAACAGCCGGTTTCTGAGTTATTCGTCTTACTGTTACCGGTCAAGACCACGCGCGCGCATTTGCAGATACTGGCCGATATTGCTGAGCTGCTGTGTGATCCGCAATTCCGTCAACAGCTGAATCAGGCACAGCAAGTGGACGCTATCATGACCAGCTTTCAGCACACTGCGCTGAGCGCTTAGTTGGATTAAAGCGCAGGCAAGGTGACACGCGTCATTTTCGCGATGTCACATTAAGCCACGACATGATTCCATTTTGAGTAGAATAGACTCGCAAGCCTAAGATAGAACCCGCACGGACTATCTGCCCGTGTAGGTATATGTTTGAACGATAGATCAGCATTTTTCGACAACATCACTACTCAAAAAGGGAGCACTTATGAAGCGAATTCTGATGACCGGTATCTTGCTGCTTGCGGCGACATCCACTGTTCATGCGCAGTCCAATCTGCGCTTTCTGCAAGACACACCCATCAGCAAGTTCAAAAAAGTCGACACTGACCTGATGTTCAAAACGCTGAATGAAGCCCTCGAAAAAGGCGAAGACGGCAAAGCCGTGACTTGGGAAAATCCCAAAGCCTCGAATAGTGGCAGCATCACTCCCGGCAAAGACCCCAAAGGACGTAAGGATTGCCGTCTGGCGAAAGTTGAAAATCGCCATCTGACCCTGCACAGCTCCCACGACATCGTATTTTGCAAAGTCGATGGTAAATGGAAGTGGGATAAAGCAGCCCAGGCTGCCAAACAGTAAAACCCCGGCAGTAATCTGCATGCCTGTCTAAAAATTTATAAAAGCGAAGGGCACAATATGATGAAACGTTTAATCGGTATGAGCTTGCTTGCGGCCAGCAGCATCACGCATCTGGCAGTCGCGCAAGACAAGCCGGCAGCCAAGTCTGTGGTTCAGCCAGCCGTCAGCGAAGAGTTGCGAGTGGTGAAGCAACCGGGCCGTCTCGGCGTCGGTGAGACTCTGACTACCCGCGGCACCATTACCGCTGTTGATCAGGCAGCACGGCAGATGACGGTACAACGTGCAACCGGTGAAACGGTGGTGGTACAAGTCGGCAAACGGGTGAAGAACTTCGAGCAAGTCAAAGTCGGTGATCAAATCGTGTACCGACTGGGCGAAGCCGTTCTGCTTGAACTGAAGAAAAAAAGCGATGGCATCCGTGAACGCACCGAAACCGAAGGCATGAAGGTTGCTGCACCTGGTGAAAAACCGGGTGTGGTGGTGGCACGTCAGGTGCAAGTAGTGGCCGATGTGACAGCCGTGGACAAGAAAAACAGCAAGATCACTTTGCGTGGTGTGCATGAAACCCGCACACTCAAAGTTAAAGATCCGAAAACCCTGTCCAAAGTAAAAGTCGGTGATCAGGTAGAGATCACTTATCTCGAAGGCGAAGCTTTAGCGGTAGAAGCCGCACCGAAGTAAGCGTATGCAGTAGCTTTGCTATCCAGCCCGTAATAGCTACGGGCTGGGTTTAGTGACAACCACCACTATGTGAGCCCAGATTCCGCGGTTCGCTATCTTCGGCGTTCGCCAATCCCTGCAAAATCCCGCATTCCTCCACCGTCTGTGTCGTCAGACAGCGGCTGCGCAATTGCTTCAATTCGGTTTGCAAGGCTTTCAGTTCCTTGATGCGATTGGCCACATGGTCGATATGTTTATCCAGCAGGGTGTTGACGCCTGCACAATTTTCTTCCGGAGTATCGCGGAAGCTGAGCAGGGTGCGGATTTCATCTAGCGTCATATCCAGCGAGCGGCAGTGACGTATGAATTGCAGGCGTTTGACGTGCACATCACCATACAAACGGTAATTACTGGCAGAGCGTGAAGCTTGCGGCAGCAAATTCTGCTGTTCGTAATACCGTATGGTTTCAACTGAGGAACCGGTTTGCTGTGCCAGTTCGCCGATTTTCCATGCTTGCTGTGTCATTTCATGTTCCTCTGACATTTATTTCAAGTAACGCTTGACCCTATAGTCACTACAGGGTTTCTAATGCATACAATAGTGACGCAAGTCCTGATTTGCAAGGAGAGATTGATGCACTGTTGTGACCATGATCATCAGCACGCCAGCAGCCAGCCAGTTGCGCAGCCAGAACTTGTAGGCAGCGCGGCAGCGCAAGCCGTGCTCTTAATCCAAAAGATGGATTGCCCGACCGAAGAGAAGCTGATTCGTGATCGCTTCAACAAGATGGCGGGCATAGTCGGCATGGAATTTAACCTGATGCAGCGCGAATTGACCGTGCATCACAATCTGCCTTCGGTGGCAGAAATCGTCAGCGCCTTGAAGAAACTGGATCTCGATCCGGTGGTGAAGTCCGACACGCAGAATATCGAACGCACCGGTCTGGCCGAACACGGCGAATTGTCCGGCGACTATCGTATTGCGCCATTGAAATGGGCGCTGATGGGCGTATCTGGCGTGGCCGCGATTGCTTCTGAAGTGGTGGCCTGGACCAGCGGCAACGAGAGTTCCTGGCTAGTTATCGCACTGGCCCTGACCGCGATTCTGACCGGTGGTCTGGATACGCTGAAAAAAGGCTGGATCGCCTTGCGCCATTTTTCATTGAATATGAACTTCCTGATGTCGCTCGCCGTGATCGGCGCGGTGCTCATCGGGCAGTGGCCGGAAGCTGCGGTCGTGATCTTCCTGTTTGCCGCCGCCGAAATGATAGAAGCCTTGTCACTGGATCGCGCGCGCAATGCGATCAAGGGCTTGATGGCGATGGCGCCGGAAATGGCAACCGTGCGCAACGCACAACAAGAATGGCTGCCGGTCAGCGCCGTACAAGTGCAACTGGACGCGCTGGTCCGTGTCAAGCCGGGTGAACGGGTGCCGCTGGACGGCATCATCGTCGAAGGTGCCAGTACGATTAATCAGGCGCCCATCACAGGTGAAAGCATGCCGGTTGCGAAAGAAAGCGGCGATACCGTGTTTGCCGGCACCATCAATGAGCGCGGTACCTTCGACTACCGCGTGACGGCCTTGCAATCGAATTCGACACTGGCACGCATTATCAAAAGCGTGCAGCAAGTGCAGGGCGATCGCGCACCGACGCAACGCTTTGTCGATCAATTCGCACGCTATTACATTCCTATCGTGGTCTTGCTGGCGATACTGGTGGCGGTGTTGCCGCCTCTACTGCTGGCGCAGCCATTCCAGCCCTGGCTGTACAAGGCACTGGTATTGCTGGTGATTGCCTGCCCGTGTGCGCTGGTCATTTCAACGCCGGTGACTATTGTCAGCGGACTGGCAGCGGCCGCGCGCCACGGTATCCTGATCAAGGGTGGTGTGTATCTGGAACTGGGGCGCAAGCTGAAGGCGCTGGCACTCGACAAAACCGGCACCATTACCGTCGGCAAACCGACTGTCAGCGATGTGCAGCAAATCCATGAAGGGGATATCAACACCATGTTGCGTCTGGCTGCCAGTCTGGCGCAGCGCTCCGATCACCCGGTCTCTTCGGCCGTGCTCGCGCATTGGCAGGGGCAATTGGCAGAGCAGCCTTTGTTCGCAGTCACCGACTTTGAAGCACTGACCGGGCGCGGCGTGCGTGGCACGATCAACGGCGAGGCATACTACCTCGGCAATCACCGCCTGATCCATGAATTGGGCATCTGCGGCCCCGAGCTGGAAGCTGCGCTGGATGCCTTTGAACAAAGCGGCAAAACAGCCGTGGTGCTGGGATCTGCTGCCGCACCTTTATTGATACTCGCAGCTGCCGATACCATACGCGACAGCAGCATTGATGCCGTTGCAAGATTGAAGGCGATGGGCGTGCAAGTCGTGATGTTGACTGGTGATAACCCGCATACGGCGGAGGCGATCGGTGCCAAAGTCGGCATCAGCGACGTGCGCGGCAATCAATTGCCTGACGATAAGTTGGCGGCCATCAATGAGTTGCGTACGGCATACGCTGCGCGCGATGGCTATGTCGGCATGGTTGGCGATGGCATCAACGATGCACCGGCCTTGGCACGGGCCGACATCGGTTTTGCGATGGGTGCAGCGGGTAGCGATACGGCACTGGAAACCGCCGACGTTGCCTTGATGGATGATAAGCTCGGCAAGCTGGCTGACTTTATCGCGCTGAGCAAAAAGACGCATGCAGTGCTGCTGCAAAACATCGTGCTGGCGCTGGGTATCAAGGCGGTCTTTCTGGTGCTGGCACTTGGTGGTGAAGCAACTCTATGGATGGCGGTCTTTGCCGATATGGGCGCCAGTCTGATTGTGGTTTTCAACGGCATGCGCTTGTTGCGTGCAGTCTGATATTGATACCTTCGTGCTGTGATGAAATTGCCGATTGCTAGACTGAAATAAAACAATGTTATGATTCAGCCCGTGAAAAAACTGCTGATAATTTTGATGTTGCTGGCTTTGCCGCTCCAGTTCACCTGGGCAGCGGCCGCAGCCTATTGTCAGCATGAAAACGCCACCGCCAATGCGCATTTCGGTCATCACAAGCATCAGGACGATACCGAATTGCCGGGTGATAATCCGCAGTCGCTGAAAGTCCATAAAGACTTCCACCATCCAGACAGCCAGGGCTTGTTCCTGTCGCAATTGCCTCCGGCGCTGATTCCTGCCGGCACGAACCACATCGAGCTGCATCCTCCGCTTTACTCTTCACATATACCGGACGGGCCCAGACGGCCGGATCGGCATCCCGTCGCCTGACTCGACGGGACTATCCTTCCTTTATCACACTGAAGTCTCGTCGAATACTTTCCCCATCAACCGGAGAATTCGATGTACAGGTATTTATTGCCGCTAGGTCTGGCTGCGCTTGCGCAACTGCCGGCATCGGCTCAACAGGCTGTTGAGCAAATAGATAAAGCGCATGGCTATGCGCAGAACAGCAGTTATGGCGCCGTTAGCAGCGGCCTGACCGCGCAACGCATGCTGGAACCCGCTGAAGCGATTACGCTGGCGGCCGCGCTCAAGCTGGCGCTGGACGGCAATGCAGACTTGTCAGCGGCACGCAATGAAGCGGCCGCAGTCGATGCCACGGTACGGCAAGCCGGTTTGATACCCAATCCGGAAGTATCGGTACAGGTCGAGGACGCCCGGCGCGATACCCGTACCACGACCTGGCTGCTCAACCAGCCAGTTGAACTGGGCGGTAAGCGCAGCGCGCGCATCGGTGCGGCCAGCCGTGCTTACGACACCGCTTATGCCGAACTCAATAGCAAACGTGCCGAGATCCGCGCTGCCGTCATTACCGCTTTCTTCAATGTCTTGAATGCGCAGGAACGGCTACGTCTGGCCGATGCTTCACTGTTGCTGGCGCAACGCGGCAGTCTGGTGGCATCACGCCGGGTCACCGCTGGCAAGGTGTCGCCGGTAGAAGAAACCAAAGCGCGCGTAGCCGAGGCCAATGTGCGCCTCGAACTCAGTCAGGCCAAAAGCGAACTTGTCATCGCCCGCAAACGTCTGGCCGCTACCTGGGGCAACCCGCAGCCGCGCTTCCAGCTGGCACAAGGCAATGTAGAAAACTTGCCGGCCTTGCCGCAGTTGACGGAGTTAAATACACGTCTGGCGCAATCACCGGCACTGGCGCGTGCGCGCCATGAGCTGGAACGGCGGCAAGCGGTAACCGAGCTGGAAAAAAGTCGCCGCATCCCGGACGTAACGGTCAGCATGGGCGTCAAACGCAATGGCGAATCAGGCACGAATCAGGCGGTGGTCGGTTTGTCTATCCCATTCCCTATGTTTGATCGCAACCAGGGCAATATTCTGGAAGCGCTGCGCCGCACCGACAAGGCCCGCGATGAGCTGGCTGCGACCGAAATCCGGCTCGATGGCGAACTGGCACAAGCATATGAACGCCTGAACACTGCACGGCAGGAAGCCGAAACCTTGCAACGCGATATTTTGCCCGGTGCACAAAGTGCCTACGACGCGGCGACCACCGGTTTTGAATTCGGCAAATTCAACTTCCTCGATGTACTGGATGCGCAGCGCACCTTGCTGCAAGCCAGATCGCAGTACTTGCGCACTTTAGCCGAAGCCCACAGCGCCGCTGCCGACATCGATCGCATCCTCGGCGTGCCGGATCTCGCCTACCAGCCATAAGAAGACATCATGAAAATCAATCTGAACAAAAAACAAAGCATCAGCATTGCCGTCATCGTCGCCATCGGACTCGTAATGGCTGGTCTGATACTGCTGTCCGGCAAAAACGATGGCACCCATGAGCACGCTGCCAGCCATGGCGATACTGAACATCATGCCGAGAAGCCGACAGCTAATCGTGACGACAAAGCCGCACCAACAGAAACAGCTGAAACGGCTGAAAACAAGGTGGTCTTGAATGACGCACAAATCAAAGCCGCTGGCATCAGTCTGCAGCTGGCCGATGCGGCACATATCAAGACGGCGCTGGTACTGCCGGGTGAAATTCAGTTCAACGAAGACCGTACCGCACACGTGGTGCCGCGTCTGGCCGGGGTAGTGCAAAGCGTACCCGCCAATCTGGGGCAGCAGGTCAAGAAAGGGCAGGTCCTGGCGGTGATTGCCAGTACCGGTTTGTCGGAACAGCGCAGTGAATTGTTTGCTGCACAAAAGCGTCTGAGTCTGGCCAAGCTGACCTATGAGCGGGAAAAGAAACTGTGGCAAGAGAAAATCTCAGCTGAACAGGATTACCTGCAAGCGCAGCAAGTGCTGCATGAAACCGAAATCGCAGTACAGAATGCGCGGCAAAAACTGGCGGCACTCGGTGCCGATGCTGGTTCGTCCAGTGCCTTCAATCGCTACGAAATACGTGCACCGTTCGACGGCATCGTCGTCGAGAAACACATCTCGCTGGGCGAAGCAGTGAAGGAAGATGCGAATATCTTTACGCTCTCCGACCTGTCCACCGTATGGGCCGACATCGCGGTACCAGCCAAGGACTTGAACGCAGTACGCGTCGGTGAAAAAGTCACCGTCAAAGCCAGCGCATTTGATTCCAGCGCCACTGGCACTGTGGCCTATGTCGGTTCGCTGTTGGGCGTGCAGACGCGCACTGCGAATGCCCGCGTCACGCTCGCCAATCCGCAGGGAACCTGGCGTCCCGGCTTGTTCGTCAATGTCGAAATCGTCTCACATGAAGTGCAGGTGCCGGTCGCCGTCGCCGTGGATGCGATCCAAACCATCAATGACAAGCCAGTGCTCTTCATCAAAGTGGCGGATGGCTTTGTGGCACAGGAAGTCACTACCGGGCGCAGCGACGGTAAGCGGGTGGAAATCGTCAAGGGCCTGAAAGCCGGTAGCGCCTACGCTGCCAGCGGCAGCTTTGTCATCAAATCGGAACTGGGTAAAGCCGGTGCCGAGCACGCACATTGATGCACAGGAGCCGCCATCATGTTTGAACGTTTAATACGCTTTGCCATCGAGCAACGCTGGCTGGTCATGCTGGCCGTCAGCGGCATGGCCGCCTTCGGCATCTACAACTACCAGCAATTGCCTATCGATGCCGTGCCTGACATCACCAATGTGCAGGTACAAATCAATACCGCCGCGCCCGGCTATTCGCCGCTGGAAACCGAGCAAAGGATCACCTATCCGATAGAAACGGTTATGGCCGGCTTGCCGCATCTGGAGCAGACGCGCTCGCTGTCACGCTATGGCTTGTCGCAAATTACGGTGATCTTCAAGGATGGCACCGACATCTACTTTGCGCGCCAGATGATCAGCGAACGTATCCAGGAAGTGCGACAAAACCTGCCGCCCGGCATTACGCCTTCGATGGGGCCGATTTCAACCGGCCTTGGTGAGATTTACCTGTGGACGGTAGAAGCGAAGAAGGGTGCGAAGAAGGCGGATGGTTCTGCTTACACGCCGACCGATCTGCGTGAGATTCAGGACTGGATTATCAAGCCGCAATTGCGCAATGTGACAGGTGTGACCGAAATCAACTCGATTGGCGGTTATGCCAAGGAGTATCAAGTGGCACCGGTGGCCGAGCGGCTGGCCTCGTATGGGCTGAACCTGCAAGACATCGTGACTGCGCTGGAACGTAATAACGGCAACGTCGGTGCCGGCTATATTGAAAAACGCGGCGAACAATTGCTGATACGCGCACCGGGTCAGGTGCAATCGATTGCCGATATCGGCAACATCATTCTGGGCAATGTGCAGGGTGTGCCTATCCGTATCCGCGATGTCGGTGAGGTTGAGATAGGACGCGAACTACGTACCGGTGCGGCCAGCGAGAATGGGCGTGAAGTGGTGCTGGGCACGGTCTTTATGCTGATCGGACAAAACAGCCGTACCGTATCGCAAGCGGTCGATAAGAAGATGGTCGAGATCAATCGCAGCTTGCCGGAAGGCGTGCATGCGGTGACCGTATACGACCGCACGAATCTGGTCGATAAAGCCATTAATACGGTGAAGAAGAACCTGCTGGAAGGCGCGGTGCTGGTGATCGTGGTGCTGTTCCTCTTCCTCGGCAACTTCCGGGCTGCGCTGATTACCGCGATGGTGATCCCGCTCTCCATGTTATTCACCTTCAGCGGCATGGTGACCTACAAAGTCAGCGCCAATCTGATGAGTCTGGGCGCACTCGACTTCGGCATCATCGTCGATGGTGCGGTGGTGATTGTGGAAAACTGCGTACGCCGTCTGGCCCATGCACAGGCGCTGCAGGGGCGCGCCCTGAGTCGTAGCGAGCGCTTCCATGAAGTCTTCGCCGCGGCGAAGGAGGCGCGCCGACCACTGATTTTTGGCCAGCTCATCATCATGGCGGTGTATCTACCCATCTTTGCGTTGAGCGGAGTGGAAGGACGCATGTTCCATCCGATGGCCTTTACGGTTGTGATTGCGCTGGTCGGTGCAATGATCTTGTCGATCACCTTCATTCCGGCGGCAGTCGCACTCTTCATCGGTGACAAAGTCGCAGAAAAAGAAAACGCGCTGATGCTGACGGCCAAACGCTGGTACGCACCGGCGCTGGATTATGTGATGGCGAACAAGCCGGTGGTGCTGACCTTTGCCTGCGTGCTGGTGCTCTTGTCGGGCTTGCTGGCGACGCGCATGGGTAGTGAGTTCGTGCCCAATCTGAACGAAGGCGATATCGCGATTCAGTCCATCCGCATACCCGGCACTAGTCTGACGCAATCGCTGGAGATGCAAAAGCAACTGGAAGCAGCACTCATCAACGCGCATCCGGAAATCAAACGGGTCGTATCCCGTACCGGTACTGCTGAGATTGCTTCCGACCCGATGCCACCCAACGTTTCTGACGGTTTGGTCATGCTGAAACCGGAAGATGAATGGCCTGCACCGAAAAAATCGCGCGATGAATTACTGAGTGCGATACAGCAAACCGTCGCCAAGCTGCCGGGCAATAACTATGAGTTTTCGCAACCGATACAACTGCGCTTCAATGAATTGATATCGGGCGTACGCAGCGATGTGGCGGTCAAACTGTTTGGCGACGACATGGAAGTATTGAACGATACGGCCGCCAAAGTCGCGACAGTCATGGGCAAAATCCCGGGTGCAGCCGAAGTCAAAGTCGAGCAAACCACCGGCTTGCCGATGCTGACGGTGAATATCGATCGCGACAAAACAGCGCGCTACGGCTTGAACGTGGCCGATGTGCAGGACACTGTCGCCACCGCGATCGGCGGGCGTGAAGCCGGCACCTTGTTCCAGGGCGACCGTCGCTTCGACATCCTAGTGCGTTTACCGGAAAACGTGCGTAACGACCTCGATGCGATCAAACGGCTGCCGCTGCCTTTGCCACGCGAGCAGGGTGCTGTAGGACGCATCAGCTACATCCCGCTGAGCGAGGTGGCGACGCTGGATCTGGCCCCCGGACCGAATCAGGTCAGCCGTGAAAACGGCAAACGCCGCATCGTGGTCAGTGCCAATGTGCGCGGACGTGACATCGGCTCCTTCGTGGCCGCCGCCGAAGAGCAAATCGAGCAGCAAGTCAACATCCCGGCCGGCTACTGGATGAGCTGGGGCGGCCAGTTTGAACAGCTGCAATCGGCGACCGAACGTCTGCAACTGGTGATTCCGGTTGCGCTGGCGCTAGTCTTTACCTTGCTGTTTGTCATGTTCGGCAATATGAAGGATGGCTTGCTGGTCTTTAGCGGCATTCCCTTTGCGTTAACGGGTGGCATCATCGCGCTCTGGTTGCGCGATATACCGATCTCGATCTCGGCTGCGGTCGGCTTTATTGCGCTGTCCGGGGTCGCGGTGCTGAACGGGCTGGTCATGATTTCCTTTATCCGCAGTTTGCGGGACGAAGGGCATGTGATCGCCGCGGCAGTGCGTGACGGTGCGCTGACACGCTTGCGCCCGGTTCTGATGACCGCACTGGTCGCCTCGCTTGGCTTTGTGCCGATGGCGATTGCGACCGGTACCGGCGCCGAGGTGCAGCGCCCGCTGGCTACCGTGGTGATCGGCGGCATCCTGTCTTCCACCATGCTGACGCTACTGGTCTTGCCTTTGCTGTACCGGATGGCGTATCGGCGCGAGGAAGAGCTCGAGCAGGAGAACGGTCTGAAATTGCCAAAGGAAACGCCTGAAAACCTTTGAGTTAACATATGAAACTTAGTTAACGCATGAAAATGTCCGGTGATGCATAATCTAGGGTGGGTTCATCTCGCGAGGCGGGATGGATCACACCGTGGATGCATGCAGGCAAGTTGAGTACCCCGCAGCATCCGGTCATCGCATGAAAGGCAGTTCAGGTAGTGAAACCGAGCAGAAATGATCCTTGCCCTTGCGGCAGCGGCAATAAATACAAAAAATGCTGCGGCAAGGTTATACAGATAGCACCCGTGCGCCCAGTTCCGGTCAGCAGCGTCCCGCGCGAATGCGGCGACTGCACCGCATGCTGTGACGGCTGGTTGAAATCGACCATATACGGCCATGAAATGCGCCCCGGCGTGCGCTGCCACTTCGTGCGCGATGGCGGTTGCTCCATTTATGAAACCCGACCAGATTCGCCTTGCCGCCAGTTCGAATGCGGCTGGGTAGACCCGGACAGCCCGTTCCCGGATGCCTTCAAACCGACCAAACTCGGCGTCATCATCGTTAAAACCACCTGGCGCGGCCAGCCAGCTTACCGTCTTGCCTATGGCGGACGCGATCTGGACAAAGCGGAACTGGAATGGATGATGAACTTCAGCCAGCAAACCAATCGCCCGTTCTTTTACGAACAGCATGGTCAGACCCTGGGCTACGGTCCGGCCGCCTTCCTTGAAGATATGCAAATGAAGATGCAGCGCGGGATACCGCTGTTTGAATCGCACGCGGCATCGCGTTAACTCACGCTATCGGTCGGTACCAGTACTGTATTTCTGGCCCGCTGATCAATAAGGGGTGTAACAGTTTCTAAACTGTTACACCCCTTATTCTTTGCTGCTCCCGGTAAAGAGCAGGGGAGTGCTAGCCAGACTTGCCGCCTGCCAGTTTCGCTATTAACAACTGTCGATTAACTTGCAGTAAAGCTGCCAGCCGTCATCGTCCCGTCATTCTATTTGCTTAGCATTGCGCTGGATTTCTGGTGGCGTGCTGCGCGATCTGCGTAGTCGTCTTGGTTCAGCGTGATGTAGCGAATGCCGATGATGAATGCAATACGACTTTATTTCTCCCAGCCTGAGCAATGGCTCCCCCCTCTACAAAAGTATCTATACGGCATCCGCATCAAGATTGCGCTCTGCGTACTTGGCATCCTGTTGCCATTGGCTTTGTTTTGCGTGCTGGCCGACAAACTAAGCCATGGCGGTTTGCTGACTTTGGAAAAAGCGTTCCTGTGGTCTTTACGGGTGCAAACAGAATCCCTGATGGACCAGTTTGCGGTATGGCTTTCCATGCTGGTGACGGTGATCAGTGTCGCCATGCTGTGCTATCTGCTGTATCGCCAGTTATGGCGCACGGCCTTGTTCTGGTTGCTGGCGATCTCTGGTGCGGCCATGCTGGGCAATCTCATGAAAGGCTGGATCCAGCGTGCCCGTCCCGAACTATGGCTAGATACTGCCGCAACTTCGTTTGGCTTCCCTAGCGGTCACGCCACCCATTCAATGGCGATCGTCATCGCCTTGCTGGTGCTGCTGCGCCTCAGTAGCTGGCACACGGCGGCTTTGTTCGCCGGTCTGTTGTTTGCCGTGCTGGTAGGCTTCAGCCGCATGGTGCTGGGCTATCACTATCCGAGCGACATCCTGGCGGGCTGGATGTTGGCCTTGTTTTGGGTAATGACGCTGCGGGTTTTGTTCAATCGGAGTTACCTGACGCTGCGCCCCAGACCTCGCGCGCGCTGATCGCTTTTGCATGAATAGTTGGTGCTCTAATTGAAATTCGCTGTGCGCTGGCGTACAGTCTGATTGTCGTACCGCACTTACAATCGTTCTCAATAAGCTATTCATCCTAAAAGGAGTTGATATGAGCAACGCGTGTAGAGACAGCAGCTCTCTGTTAGCCATCAATCTGATCGAAGAGCAATTGCGGGTATTGCCAGTCTCGATTGCAATGATCTTGCAAGCAACCAAGGCTGGTGATGCAGCACCCGGCAGCGCCCCCATCCTCATGCTGCATCGTAAGCAAAAACGCGCGAAAACCGGTTCCGCCGGCAATATCGTCGTCGACAATTCACAAGCGACAACCGTGCTCGACTTTCAGTCTTCCAGACAAGCACTGCACGAAGATCCACTACAAAAAAATACCTATTTACGCGTCGTCATCAGCAATGCCTTGCTGTCGGTCGGCATGTTCCTCAAAGAACACAACCTGGCAACCATGCGCACGCCGGAAATACAGTTCCTTGATCATGCAATGGACGCGATCCTGAATGCGAACACCTTCAAGATCGAGCAGGGCTACATCCCGATGGCCACGTTTGACGGACTGGTGATGGATAGCTCGCTCAACGGCACCCCTTTGTTTGGGGATGGCACGCATGAAGGCTTTATGGAGTTTGGTGATGCCGTCGCTTTGCTGCAATGGCTGGCGCATTATCTGCACAAGGAAAAGCATTTCGTCAGCGGCGGCGATGCGGGCTAAGCCAGGCTGCAAGCCGTCACATCATTGAAGTAGGGCGCAAATAAAAAGGTCGGCTGATTAGAATAATCAGCCGACCTTTTTGATTCATGTACCTGACTTACAATTTAAGCGTTAATGACTCCGCGATACCCTTGCCTCAACATGCCTGAGATCCCTTTCGCATCATCGACCGGATCTCTGAAGACATTGATTTGCTGATTCCCGTAACACACCTCAAAAGCATGTTCTGCCTCATCGGTGCTGACGCCGGATTCGATAAACGTCTCTATCCAGAGTCTCTTCCACGCCATTTGTTGCCCCGCCATTGCTTGTCGCGTACTGATTGATGGTCGCTTATCCATGCCTTACCCCCGTGACATTGTGGTTTCAGGAGCTGCTTGAGATCTGTATTTTTATCCGTGATGTTCTCGTTATAGCTAATTGATACAAATTGTTGCAATTGAATTTTACAAACTTTATTCACGGCAAGATTGGTTTTCTATATGCAACTAATCAGTGCTTATTTGAAAGGCAATGAGAGGAGGATGACGTACAGACAAGACGTACAAAATTGATACCGGATAGCTGACCTACAGAGGGGAAATGCTGTCAGAAACACACATGCCAACAACTGTCACCAAGATAAGTTGGCGAGCTGACCAGCATAAACAAAACCCTGCCCCGAAAGTAAGCGGGCAGGGTATCGCAGCACAACAATCATCAACTAAAACGCGTAACCGACGCCGGCGCTGATGGTGGTGTAACGGGTGCTGCTATCCGGTTCCCAGATAAAGCCGCCGGTGATCGGGTAGCTGGCACTAGAGCCGTATTTAAAGGCGGAGTAATTGACGCCGACATTGCCGCGGAAATTCTGTGTGAACGCATAATCGGCCGACACGCCGACCCGATACAGATTTGAGTTGCCCAGAGGACCGGAGAATGAGCGTGGGCCAGCCACGCTGATGTCTGCACCGGAGGTCCGGCCTATCAATGCATTGGCGCTCAGCACCAGGCGCTGCATAGGTGAATATTGGGCGAGGGCGCCGACACCATAATAGTTATTGGTATAGGTTTCACCTTGGTTCACACCACGCTTCCATTCATGGCGGCCGAACTCCAGATACGGGGTAATCATGCTGTTCTGGTTCACGCTAAAGCCTTTGCCCCAGCGCAGGCTGTAGTCAGTCAGAGTCGCAGAATTCTGCTGCGTGACCGAGCCAAATGCGCCGCCGGTGATCGGCGAACCGGTGTAATCGGTATGCCCCTTATTCCTGCTGTATTGGAGTTGCAGATAGTCGTTGCCGAACAACCAGTCCTGCATAAGTGAGGCCGAAATGCCGTATCCAGGAACCCAGCCTTTTTCGGTATTCAGCCGGCCGGCAGTCGTGCCGAGTCGCCCATCATTGGTTTCCGTATAGTCGACGTAGCTCGAAATGCCTTGTATGCCGATCTGATTATTGGAAGATCTGATTTCCTGGATCTGAGCTAGCGCGCTTGCACAACATGCAGATGAGGCTACAAAAATGATCGCTTTGCTGATGTTCATGGAAGTCTCCCGGATAGATGAAAAGCCCAAAAGCACGCTGCAGCTATTTATTCTGAATCATGAACCAAAAGCAAAATTAAAGGGAAATAGATAATCGCCTTTATTAGTTAATTTATCATTTAAATAACAGTTAAACGCAAGCCAAATAATATTGCGGGCGTCGTTCAAATCCCATCTTTCACATCATAACTTCACTTTATATATCTGATTATATGAAGTAAAACGAATTGACCCGAGAAATCACTTTAATTAAGAGATGCCCGCATGACCGGCATCAACAGTTGACGCATAACAACAGCAGGAAAACAGTCACGAAGCCGCCCGATTGACATGCTTGCAGCTGTCAATCCAATCATGGTCGTAGCTGAGGATGGGGATATCGAAGGTTTGACGATCTGGTGCAAGGGCGCACAGATATAGTTGAAACTGCTACTGCGCCTGAGCATGGTCGAGATGCAGTAGCGCTGCTTTAACTCATAGACTAATCATGCCGGAGATTCCTTTTGCGTCGTCAATCGGGTCACGGTAAATGTTAATGGGCTGGTTGCCGTAACAAACCTGGAATGCCTGTTCCGCCTCGTCTAAGCTTGCTCCCGATAGAAGAAAGGTTTCAATCCACTGTCTTTTCCACTCCAGTTCTCGTATTGCAATTGCTTGTCTTGTGCAGATAGATGTGACGTTCCTCATCTTGGCCTCCGTGAGATACAGATATCAAAGTGGCTTGCGCAAAGCGTATTTTATTAACGAGGACGGGGTGTGCAATAACAGGATATTAAGAGTTACAAAATCCTTTTTTGGATGAGCAATAGCGCTTAGGCTTCGTGGTCGCGGTATATCATTCAGGGTATTGGGCATGTCTTTTTATGGGCAAACACGGCGAAACGACTCGCTGGGAAGTGGTAGGTGTTGGTTTCAATCCTCCATATATAACTTCGTATAATTTATACTTCCATAAACCGCAAATTAGTTACTACGCCGTAGCTACAACCCGCTTGTAGCTTACGTTTGCGACGCGCAGTAACCAATTAAAAGATTTAGACAGTTTGGCTTTTACTGACTTCATCTTTGTCTCTTCCGCAGCCAGCGCATTGAGCATTTCTTCCGCGCTAACTCCAGCTTCTTTCGCAATAATTTTCGCCGTTAAATAGTCAGGCAAACGTGTGCCTTTTGCGTATTTATCCAGCGTCGATTGCGGCACTCCCCACTGTTTTGCCGCTGCATTTACGGTGCGTTCTTTCAACGCCCGTTTAACAATTTCCAAATAACTCATGATTTTTCCTCGTTGCGAAGTTACCGCGATTGGATTAACTTTCGATTACCGCGTTTGGAGTTACCCCAACCGCGTTACAAGTTAACGATATCACAGTGATTGGGGAATGCATGTCTTACGTTGTTTTTGCAGTATTAGCGTTCTGTCTCGTGGCCGCTAAGGTCTCGACGACTGCCTTCTTTAAGGCTTCGCCGGTTAGCACTGGGATGGCAGGGAAGCGCATCAAGATGATTCCCGCATCACATAACGCTTTGTTCTTTTTTTCATCATCAGCTTGGCGCTTTTCAAGCCTGTGCGATCTGTCATCGATTTCGACGGCCATTAGGACATTCAGATCAGGACTTAGTACCACGAAGTCGATACTTCTCGGGTCTATCTTGTTCTTCGCTGACCGCCATTTAACTCCTTCGGCCTTTACTAGCTGGTTCAGCGCGACCTGTGCCAATACATGCGCATTTGGAAAAGCCTCCTTGAAGGCCGCAAACCACTTTTTCTCGTTCTCGCTAAGCAGATTTTTTGCTGAGTATTTTTCTTCGTCCGGGTTACTCGTCCGTTTTTTTGTTGCGAAGAATTGCGAAAAGACGACCAGCACAACTAACACGACCCCTATGAATACGAGTGCCTTCATTGCCTCACCTATTTTTTTGTTAGTTCGCCAATTTATCACGGGTGGCATACGCCGCCTTGATTCACCAGTCTTGTCGTGCCTCTCGCGACATTTAACCGCGCATTAAGCGCATCTCTTTAATCAGTCTAGGGACTCGAAAAACCATGAAAACACTCATTCAAATTCTGTTCGTTAAACAAAACGCTGGCACATCCAAAAAGACCGGCAATGCCTATGACATGCGCATGGCGCAAACCGTCGCTCACGTGACGAACAAGGACGGTGTAGTCGAACCGCTGGTAGGGGAGTTGATGCTTCCGCAAGACTACAAAGACATTCTGCCGGGTCACTACCTGATTGATTTTCGTCTGTCGCGTAGTCAGCAAAATCGCATCGAGTCAGTTGTTGACACGCTCACCCCTTGCGACGCAAAAGGCAATCCAGTTCGTCCGGCAGAGCCTAAAGCAGCTTAACCACTAATCGGAGTTCTCTATGTGCGGCGAAAAATGCGATTTCTGCGGTGCATCGGTTGGTGAGTACGGCGATTTTACGCAGCAAATAGACGGCACGATTGTTTGTGACGACTGCATGCCTGATGACTCGCCCGGCGATCAGGGAATTCACTGCGAAATATGTGGTGAAGATAAATGGCCTGATCAGTTCGTCGATGAATCGGTTCCCGTTTGTTCAGACTGTTTGCACGCTGGCGCAGGTTAGAGGCTCAGATTGGTTTTGAATTCGGCATAACGCCAAATCCGCTACCGGTCGGATACCGGTAATTTTCGGGAGTTGATTATGTTTAAAAAAATCTTGATGTTGGTTGTTACACCGCTGTTGGCTATGTTCGGTTTGATGTCGCAAGCACACGCGGCTTTTGACCCGGCCACAATCGTCGCAGCAATTGCTGAAGCTGGTACTGGCCTGACTACTGTCTACGGCGCGTTCATCTCGTTGTCGACCAGTATTCTGGCTGTCGGCATCATCTGGGCATTCCTCCGCCGTCGCGCAGGCGCGTAATGTCGTATCAGGTCGGTGCGCTTTGCTATACGACTCCTGTCGATGCGGGCGCGGCGGCCTGTTCTCGCTTTACCCCGGTGTCCGCTGTGACATCGGGGGGCGATTATGTTGTGACGACTAGCTGTGAAAGCGTCAATCAAGAAACCGGAGCTTTGCAGCTTCAGATAGCAACTACTCCAACAAATGGCGCTGCCAGTACATACCGTACCGTCGAGCAGATGCCGGTTTTATCCCCATGTGAACAAGGTGAGTCTTTTCAAGCTGGCGCTGAAATATTTTTCGCGATAGTTGGTTTCGTCATCGTTCCGTTTTACATCTGGCGCCGTTGGGAGGGCGTACTCAAATATCGAGGTAATGACTAATGCGCACGCTCCGCAATCTTGCTTGGTTTGGCATCGGGGTATTGATCGCCTTCGTGTTGCTCGTTCCTCATGCCTATGCGCAGGCTTTGCCCGCTCCATCTATTCCGGCCGCTGTTGAGGCTATCCATCTCGCAAACGGAACTACAAGTACTGTTGCAAATGCTAGTGGCGTGGCTGCAAATGCGCCGGTCAATATGCGCGTAGTAACACCATCTGGCTCTGTGAACGTTGGTTTAAACGTTGCTGCGCAAGTCGAACGTGCGGCTATCGCTAAGGCTGCTGCAAGGGCGTTTGCAAAAGCAATACCCGGCGTTGCTGCTGTGGCCACTATCGCGGAGGTGTTTGACGCTCTCCGTGATAGAGGTTATCGCCCGAATCCAAATACTGGCGAAGCTGAAGCAATGGAACAGCCTGGTGTTCCCGGCGACGCGGCTGGCACTGGCTATCGTGTGCAGGTTTCAACTTTGCCGACAGACAAAACGCCCGGTGGTGCTTGCGATATGGTCGGCAGTTCCGACCAGTTTTGGACGTATAAAGGGCAATTGTCGGGCATGAATTGTTTAGTCATGGCCGTTCGTAAGTCAGACGGTTTTACATATCAGCAGGCGTCGTATCCAATCGTTAAAGTCGCAAACTGGTACGTGCCTAAGTACATCTTAGCGACTGAAGTTCAGACAGAGCAAGACGTGTTAGACCGCATGGTTCAGCAGCACGAGATGCAAAAACGTCTTTACGATGCTTTAAAAGGCGATCAAAAGAACTTCCCCGGTCCGTGGCCTGATCTGTATAACCCAACATCGCCGCTGACCCCTGCAAGCGTTTCAGCGTCTCCTGCGTCGTCGCAGCAACGTGTTACCAGCACTGAGACGATTACAAATCCCGATGGGTCTACGCGTACGCGTACGTCAACTGAGCAAAGCACTGTTAGTCCCGTCACCAGTGGCGGCACGTTGGGCGATATCAAAACCACTTTTCCGACCACCACTACAAAGACTGTGACTGATCGTGACAACGCCACTGGCCAAGTCACTACCGGCACCACGGTCGTCAATAATCCGACGCCTGAAGAGCAAACGCCTACAACTCCGTCTGAAAACGTCGATCCTTGCACCGGCAATCCAAATAGAGCAGGGTGCGCTCTTCTTGGTGACCCTCCTGAAGCGCCAGCTATTCCGCAGCTCGACATACCCGTTACCTTTACGCCAGTCGTATTTGCTTCGTCGGCTGGCTGTCCAGCGCCGATTAGCTATGAGCTGTACGGTGCTCGGTCACTGTCCTATGAACCTCTCTGTGATGTTGCTGGCTACGTTCGTGCCGTGTTTCTTGCATGCGGTGCATTTGTCTGTGCATTCATCTTCATGGAGGGGTTTAAAGCGTGAACATAGCTGCGTGGCTCATTGCGATGGTTGGCCCATTGGTGGTGCGCGGAATCATCGCCCTTGGTTTTACTGCTGTAACTCTCACCGGTGTTACTGAGCTTTCAAACCAGCTTGTGCAGATAGCTCAACAAAGTTGGTCTGGAGTTCCTCTCGTTGCAATGCAAATCGCTTCGCTGTCCGGCATTCCCGAGACGCTTGGAATGATCACCGGTGCATACGTTGCTCGTATCGCCATGTGGGCAAGTGTTGGCGCTTCTAAATACGTCTTTAAAAAGTGAGTTGTCATGATCGAGCTGCGTACTGGTGTTCCCGGTTCTGGTAAAACTTTGTCGATGGTGCAAGCGCTTGCTAAGTTACAAGAGCGCTGGAAAACCCACCCTGACGAAGTGCGACCAGTCTTTGTTCTTGGCATACCTGATCTGGCTTTAGTTCATTCCGTCCTTCCAACCAAGTCTGTGTTGATCGGTAGGGGGCTTGCTCCGCAAATCGTTCCTGACCTTGAAGCCATTCCCGATGGATCCTTGATTCTTATCGACGAAGCGCAGGGTTGCTATCCACCTCGTTCGTCCGCTATGGCTCCACCTGAGCATGTTGCTGAGTTGAATACGCACCGACATCGAGGGCTTGATATGTGGATTACCACTCAGCATCCAAAGCTCATAGATCATTCGCTTCGTGCGCTCGTTGGTAAGCATATGCACTATCGCCGTTTGTTTGGTGGCATGCGCGCAATGGTCTATGAGTGGGACGCTTGCAGTGACGGTCTCGGAGGTATGAAGAACGCAGTTACCAGCTATTGGTCGTATCCGAAGAAAGTTTTTAACTGGTACAAATCTGCAGAAATTCATACCAAGCAAAAATTCAAATTGCCGTTGTGGATCTGGTTGCCTTTTATCAGCATTGGTCTTTCCCTGTACTTCATGCCTAAGACGTTTGATCTGATTTTTGGTGAAAAGAAAAAGCCTGCTGTTGAAGCTTCTAAGCCTGTCAAAAATTCCTCGCCGGATCCCGCGAAAGAAAAATCGAAGCCAGTCGAGCCGCAGCAAGTCGCAGAGGTCAAGGCAGTTGAAGCGAAGCCTGAGTTTGTCGGATGTATGGCAAGCAAAGACAAGTGCAGTTGCGTCACTCCTGAAGGCGTATCCGTGCCTGAGCCGCCTATGTGTAGAGAGTCCGCAAACGGCTTTGGTTATCTGATCAAGATCTCGATGGCACCGCAAGGCTCTCAGCACAGCTACAGCGTTCCTGTGGCTCCTGATTCGGTGAAAGCTGACGCACCGGCTCAGGTGTCTTCGTTGTCCGCTGACGGTTACGGCGTGCTCGGTGGTGCCCCTCCGGGTGTTCGCAAACCGGGGCAATAAGTATCGGGGTATGGGGCGAAGCGCCCATATCGCAGTGACTATGCAAACTATCTGCATATATCGCGTGTAACGATTGTTGGAGATCCGGATGAGTGCCTCGCGTCATGCCAAACCGCTTTTGATTTTTAGTTCGAGACGCCCTGACAAGGCGCAGCCGGCAGGGCGGCGCGGAGCGCCGCTAAACTTGTATTAGCAATACTTAAGAACACGCACTGAAATTGAGCGTACCAAGAATAGAAAAAAGGGTTTTGAAAATGCCTAGAGCACGTAAGTACGCTAACGACGCAGAGAGGGTCGCGGCATTCAGAAAGCGGCATGGTCTGGTTTCAGTATCGCTGGATCTTCCGCAAGATCTTGTGGACGCATTGGACGACTTTATGAAGTTCAAGGATCTGACCAGATCCAAAGTGGTCGCGAAACTGATACGGAGCCAGTTGCTTAGGAAGCGTTAGCAAACGAATCGTTACTTGTAACGTTGCGATCGCAGTACAAATAAAAATGCCCTGACAAGATTGCAGTCCTGTCAGGGCTTCCAGATAACCACTCTCGATGGCTACTGAATGAACCAAGAATATCAAAATGACGATGACCTGTCATACGTTAGTTTCGAACCTGTTGTAAATGTTCCCCAATCTCCGACCGGAGAAAAGCGGCCCCCGCGCAATGGCTGGTATGACGCATTCACCCTGCGCCACAAAACATTCCCTGACGGCCAGATGGAAGTTAGTGTGACCAAGGATAAGCACTTTAACGGCGCTGCACTGTCTCCATTCCCCGCAAACCGTACTAAGCGTGGTGAATCAGACGAACGCGAGCGCAATGACCGTGTGGCCGGTAATAAGGCCAAGCAAACCGTTAGAGACCGCTGCAAGCAAATCGGTGCTGATCGCCTCGTGACACTGACCTATAGAGAAAACCTAACAGACCGCGAACTGGCACTAAAGCACTGGAAAGAGTTCACCCGCCGTCTACGCAAGGTGCAGCATGCTTTTCACTATGTAGCAGTCATGGAAAATCAGAAGAGGGGGGCGATACACTTTCACATCGCTGTGCATGGTCGCCAGAACTACCAGCTCCTACGCTCTATCTGGCAACGCGTACTAGGTAAAAATGAGGATGGCCAGCAAATGGGGCAAGTCAACGTACGTGACCCGCATCGCTTCGGATTCGGCAAAAACGGCATCCATAAGCTAGCTGCATATATAGCGAAGTACTGCACCAAGGCTATGGATTGCCGTGAGATTGATCAGAAGCGATTTTTCTCAAGCCGTGGCATTCCAAAGCCTGAGATTGTTCAATGGCGTTTGCATAGCGATGACATGCTCGGTGCCGTGAATGCGGCTGTGGCGGTGGCGGAGGTTGGCAACATGGAAAATATGACCATCTGGTGTAACAACGCCTTGGGCATTGTGTGGATAGCTACTGCTCCAGGCAATTCACGGAGCTTTTGTCCCTTTTAATCAATCTTATGTTTATTGGAAAATGCTTTGATTTCCAGTATCGTGGGCGCAAAAATATTAATTAGGGAGCGGTATGAGCGATTTTCTAACATCAATAAAGGCGGCGCTTTATGACCGTGCCGTAAATCCACTGTTTGGAATTTTTACGACTGTTTGGGTCATATGTAACTACAAGATGTTCGTCATATTGTTTTCGGGGTTAGATGCAATTTCCAAAGTGACATATATTCAATATGTGCTTTACCCAAAAGACGATTTTTGGACTTGGGTCTCGGTGTTGATTGCACCTTGTATTTTTACTGTCGCATCCATTTATATTTACCCTTTGATTTCCAAGCCTGTTTTCCAAAAGTTGGCGACTGATAAGGCGACATTGATCAATATGAAACTCGTTATTGACGAGAGACTTAGAGAGGAAAAAATCGCCGCCATTACTAGACTCTCATCGGAGCAACGCGTCAAATACCAACGTCAAGTGGATGATTTGAATTTAGATGTTGCGCGTTATCGATCGGCGCTTGATGATGCTCAAAAAGAGATTATGGAGCTCAAAAATACGTCTGAGGGAATCGATGATTCTGAATCTAATATCAAAAAGTACGCTGGAGTTAGTCTTTCGCAAGATGAGCTGGACTCTTTGAATGCAATGCAACAGGCACCTTTTTTAAGAGCCAAGGTTGCAAAGCTCCCCCTTCGTGAAAGACATATTATTGATAGGCTGGAAGAGCTTAATCTTATTGAACATGATGAGAATTATATATATCTGCAAACTACTGCAAAAGGTAGGGCGTGTTTGGTTGCAGCTGGATACGACCTACTTGAGTAACGATTAAAAAGAAGTATGCATCTAAGTTAAAAGTTGGCGATCGTAGCGTTTTATAGATTGATAAAGGGGGCTTACGTCCCCCTTTATGAGTTTGAATTGGTTAATCGATCTTTTGTAAGTTTGCGCAGCAAAGGGGGCTGGCTTCTTCGATTGGGTCTTTAAATATGTCGACTTCTTGATTTCCGTAATAAACGTTAAAAGCTTGTTCTGCCTCGTCACGATCTATACCGTTTTCAAGAAGTACAGCAATCCACTGTAATTTCCATTTGGCTTGTCTCGTGCTGAAAGTTCGCCTGTGAGTAACTGGGTACATATACGCACCTTCGCGGTTTGCCCGATAACGGTTTATCTGGCCATCCATCTATACACTGTTAAATCGAGTGTCTTGCCTTTGTAAGTATTTCTTTAAAACAATGGCTGTACATACAGTGCATATTGGATAGTTGCGGAGGGTCGCAACATGGAAGGATTGGCGATCTGGTGCAATAACGCTTTGGGCATTGTTTGCATTGCTGCAGCGCCTGGTCGATGTCGCGAGGTTGCTGTCCCAATTTGATACCATGGGCAGTTCAGGGAAAACACAATAAAAATGAAAATTCTTATACGAGCAAAACGACGCATCGAAAGACGGGCGTTGATATTTTTCAATCGTAAATTCGGTGATTGGATGACCGTTATTATCGGTATCGCTATTGGCTCAGCCATTTGCGTTCCTATGATGTATCTCCTCCAGCAAATGGAAACTTTCTCCTTTAAAAGCTCGTCGGATGTTGCTGCATGGGCGCAGGCTTACGGCACGATCTTAGCTATTTTTGTCGTTATTTTTCTTCCGCGATATGAAGAGGTTAGGCGAAAACTTGCTCTGAAAAATAGTTGCTACATTTTTCAGCGCAGGCTTTCTGTCGTCCTTCAAGCTTTGGCTAGCGCTATAGAGGCCAATGATTTCGATTCTTACGATGAGCAACGTGTGCATCTGGCAGAGCTTGTTAGATTCGGGCGCTCGCTCGACATCACGCAGCTATCAGTTGGCATAATTTGGGCAGTGTTTGATCAAATAGCTCTTGCTGCTGCTGCTTCTGAGTTGGTAAGTAGCGGATCGATTATGCAAATGGGTGACAAGTCCACTTTGGAAAGCTATGTACGCAGATCGAATAAATATCGAGCAGCATTTATCAAGGAAGATTAAACCTTGAATACTGTGTTTGCATACAGTATATTTAGTCATGGCGTCTTATGATCAATTACGAGAGAAACGGGACTCTCTGGCGATAGATTGGCCTGAGAGTTGCCCGTGCCGTACGTGTAGCCATTTCTGCACTAAGGTTAAAGCCTATACCAGCACTAAGAAGTTGTACCGTGCTTTCTGGTGCGATCTAAACCGATTACAGCGGCTTGATCTGCTCCGGTCGAGGTTTGATTGTCCAGATTACAATTATGAGGTGGGGACAGATGACGAGGAGGTCGTTCCCTGGAGTGATCGTTTCCCGCATGATTGAAGTCAATTACATCGCCTTTGACAATGCCAAGTTGCAGCCGTAAGTCCCCAAATCCCATCTGCCGAAGCTTCAAATCTGCTTCCATGTGTCGTAGTCGCAGCAGTTCTGGTACCCAAAATGGTATTTTTCTGTTTCCGTTTAGCCACTCGCTCACTGATTTTTCCGAACGTTTAAGCTGCTTGGCTATATCTTTAACTGATAGCCCTTGAGTGTAATATAACAATTCAGTCGGGTTGCCGTACCTGGTGTTGGGGTAACGCATTCGATGTCCTAGATATAAAAAAAGACCGGCAAAAATAGGCCGGTCTTTAGGTCAGATAAATCCCATGTTCATGGGGCTTTAACAATCGTTTGCGATCTACAGAAGTTCGTATAATTTATATTATGTCAAATCGTTTGCGGAAGCTGTGGCAGGCAATGAAGGCATTTCTTGCAAGGACGCTGCCCTCTACAGCACGCTAGAAAATCCAATATTTCACGCTTGGATACGCCTGCTAACTGCAGGCGTTTTTTTTGACTTGCAACGAATCGATAATGCCGGCGCCGTGCCGCTTGTCCAAACCGCCCGCCGCGTAAATTTCGCAAACTCCAATACGCATTTCTTATCCGGCCAAGCAAATCCCTGCGCTCGGTTACCGACAACTCTTCAAATGGAAATAATTCAAGCTGTTGCACTGGCGAGACTTTAATTAACGCGAGACCGATCATCTTTTAGACGTTCCAGCGCCCTAGTCACTGCCTCCAGCTTTCCGAGGCCGATTCCACCGGCTCGCTTATGCTCATGCGCAATCAGGCGATCTGCTGCTGCAGCGTCGCCCAATAATGCCGTGATTAGCCGCTTTCTTGCCGCTGCAGCTAGATCTGCGGTCGATGGTTCTTTAGCTGGAGCGTCGCCGTGATCGATGACCAGCTTATAGATCACGTAACAGACGCAGGCAGCACACAAAAGGATAATTGCTATTTGTAGAGGTTTCATACGGGCAATTTTATCAAAATACAAACTGCGGAAAGTCAAAACCGGTTTGGCATAGCGCGAGACCGTTCTGATTATCTGGAAACAGCGAGGGCGCATTCAACCGTAGTCAATATGCGCCCTCACTGGTCTACATGGGCGCTTCGCCCCATACCCCGATACTTAAATTGTGCCGCGCAGATAAGCAAGTACACTTCGAACAGAATCTCTTGCGCTACTATCTAGCGTTCTTAATTACAAGAAATTAACAAATGCAAAACCATGAATTTAGTAGCTTGACGGAATACCTGAGCATTGTGTCTTCATTGAACAAGACATTTCATTGCCACCATAGCGACATATGCTTTAGAGGCGTTAAAGATGAAACCTATAAACTTGTTCCGGGGATAATTCGACGAGGAATTGATGAGGTGCGGGAAATGGGAATGGTCGCGGACTTCATGACGACATTTAGAAATTACACGAACCTAAGACCAGCTACAGCATTTGATTACTATGCGTTAATGCAACACTATGGACTTCCAACTAGATTGTTGGATTGGTCAAGTTCACCTTTAGTCGCTCTATTTTTTGCACTTGAATCAACAACCAACGCAAAAACACGGGTTATATGGGCCATTGAACCGGATGTTATGAATTCAAAATCTATAGCCTACGACGGTGTAGTAATGCCAAATGAATTCTCTAGTAGCAGTCTAGACCACTATCTGCCGAAGTATTTACGCAACAATGAGATTGCTGTTCCAACTGAGCCAGTTGGTATCTCACTGGCTTTTACGAATCAGCGTGTAACAAGTCAAAAAGGTATGTTCACACTACATGGATTCAATGCCGAACCGATAGATGAATATTATGAAAGGAATGGACTAGAGCAAATTGCAAAAATTCGCCTGAAATCAGAAGAATTTCGAAATAACATATTGCACGATCTATACGCAGTCGGGATGAAAGAAGATGACGTGTATCAAGACCTTAACTCTTTAACGGCGCGAATAATGCGCGAGCACGGCAATTGGCATTAGAGAGCACCTGCGGCCTGAAACCGTTGAAAGTGTTTAATACGTTCGTCTTCTGGCAGCTGAATAATCAAATCACGTATGCGGTTCGGCTTGGCGGGAGCCAAGCGCCGCACACGTTTTGGCTCTTGTATCAAACCAAGATGACGCATTAAACGTATGCCAGGTGGAAGCGGTTCTGGTGTCAGATAGCCCTCTCGATGCCAGTTCGGCAGCAAGCAATGAATTGCGTTCGGGTAGCTATCGCTAAATACCTGCGTCGTGTTGTAAGCGTCGTTCAGATCGTCCCCACGGAACACCCAACGGTCAGCAACCAACGCATCAGGCGAACTACCAAGACGAACCACGCCAATATGCAGACGCGGCAGCGAGCCGCTAGCCATACCTGCAGTCATGCCCTTAATCAAAGGCGACACCACCGGCACTTTCATACGATCAAGTCGATTCAAACGGACGACATATTCAAACAAGCTTTCACGTAATTGCTTATCGATCTGGCCGATGTTCTGCGTGATAAAGAAAATATCCCACCCGTATTTACGAGCGTGGATACACCATTCCAGCATTTCCGCCCTGCCTTTCTCATTGAACGTGCGCGTATTGAGCCAAGAGCCACATTCATCGAGCACCAGAGCGCCATTTTGCGACTCATCGAAACCTTTGAGCAGCTTAGGTGCAGGAGGCAGAAACGAGTAAGTGCCGGATGGTGTGACCGTCATAAGCGGTTCGAAGTCGACAAATTTATTGCCGCTGCCGATGGCGTAGAGATCGTGAGCAGTAGGCTTATCAGGAACACGGATGATTGTAGCGCGCGAGTGCTTAGGCATCAGGTGCTCTAAGAACACGTCGCAGTTCGTTGCCACGCGCTTACCCTGCCTCAGATATTCCCGCAGGCGTTGAATGCCTGCCTTGCCCTTCCCTGCGCCCAGCTTGCCAGTGATCGCATAGACAGCCATATCAGCCCGCCATCGTTATCATGCGCTTCTTGATGACGTACATCTGACAAAGCGTCCATACACTGATGTAGCAAGCTACAGACGTGTACGTGATTGAATTGAAGCCGAGACCCAAGCCAACGGCGAACGATGGATGAGAAACACTGATGTTCTGAATGGCCGCACCGCAGACACCTTCAGCACATGATTTCATAGCGAGATACAAGCCGGTAGCCAGCGCCATCATGGCAAGCATTCCAGAGATGCGAAACGCTTTCTCAATCGAGAAAAAACGGACAAAGAATTTAAACAAGAGCGTGAACAAGCCGCCCATCAAAGTACCGAGTAAAGGCATATTAGGCTTTCATAGCAGACTGAACTTCACGGACGCAGCCGATCAAACAAAAGAATGCGATGACTGCGGAGATAAACGCTTTAAAAACGTTGAACGGCTTACACACCGGCACCGACTTCATTTCACCAGTGATTGGATTCGGCACTTGCGGGTCCTCACATTCAGCCGTGGCAATCTGTGGAAACCAATTTCCAACGTTCATAGATTCCGGCGTGATCTGCGTGATCTTGTCGAGAATTTCAGTGTTTTTTTCTTTGATCTGATCGTATGTCGTCTCATCGATTGCAGTAGGCGCAACAGGCGTTCCAGTCTCATCTATCTGGCACTTAGGCCGACCCGGTGTACCGCATTCCCGCGGAGAATTATCCGTTTCGCCCGGAGTTGTCGGTGTCGTCTCTGCTGGATGATTGACTGTAGTTGTCTCAGTCGTCGTATTGTTCGTGACGTTATTAATCGTCGTGTTTTTCGTGACCGTTTGAGTGGGGAACGTAGTTTGTGAATCAGCAACCGTGCCGCCCGAGGTAGTCGGATTAGCGACGGTCTTCTCTGTGCTCGTGGTGGTATCGGTCGAACCATCGGGCAGCGTCCGAGTCGTAGTGCTTATAACTCTCTCAGGCGACGAAACGGGTGCGCCGCTTACGACTACAGGCGTAGTCGGTTTAAGAGGGTTGTAATCAGACGGCCAAGTAGTTGGATTAGCCGCACGATCAGCGGCAATGGCATCGTATAGCGGCTTAAATTTCCCCTGCTGTTCGGCGCGCGCGGCAACGTCAGCTTCAGTGCCGACTTCAGTAGGAAGGACGTAATCAGGAACGTACCAGTTCGCCACCTTGGTGATCGAATAAGAAGCAAATTGCGTAGTGTGCCCATCACTTAAACGCACCTGATCAACTACACAATTATTGCCAGACAAACGAGAAACATACTTGTCGTATTGACCCACGCTGCCAACCTTGCCACAAGCTTCGCCCGGTGATTTTCCTGTTGGGAGTCCTGAAACCTGAACGCGATATCCAGTACCCGGTGCATCGCCGGGAACGCCGGGTTTTTCACGTTGCTGTATAGATGCACCATCAGGCGATGTGCGATAGTCACCGCCCGGACAGAGCAACGCACATAACTCGACAATAGCGGCAGCTGTGCCAACACCCGGAATAGCTTTAGCGGCAATTTTTCCCGCTGCCTTTGCAATAGAAGACTTCGGCACTACCCGTTCTGCAGTGACGACTGCATTACCGGCCTTAGTAGTTACCGTACCTTTAGAGGTGTCGCGTACGTTTAGAAACTCTTCGACGGTGCGGCGATCAGTCTCAACGTAGGAACCGACAATATTGCCGGTTATGCTATCGAAGACGAGGCCAGTTGCGTTAGCGGAGGGAGCAGCGAGAAGAAATAGACCCGTCAGAACACAGGCGCTCAGGATACCAATAGCCGTAGGACGATTCATAACGGGGACTTTTTGAAGTGGAAGAACAGGAGGCCAGCATGAAGCTGGCGACCAATGTGATCGCCAGTTTTTTCATCGTGATTAGCCAGCTTTGGAGAAAGATTTTTTCATCATCTTGATACCCCAGAAACCACCGGCAACCAGCACCGCAACGGCAAATGCCGCACCGATGTAAAGCGTTGCTTTGGACGACAATTCGTTGATTGCGTCAACACCCGGATCATCACCTACCGCAGCCATTGCGCTATTCACCAGACCCAACAACGCGAAGAATGCGAACAACAGTTTTGCTTGGATTTGCTTCAACATTTTGCTACTCCCTAAAAGTATCCAGATTTTCATAATTGAGGCATCTGGATAAAGCCCTATTACTCCAACACTTGAACAGCCTTGCGTATCAATGCAAGCCAATACCCACCAGCGTATCCAAGGCCAAACGCAGTCATGCAATAGCCGACCATCGCCATAGTGCTCATTGCCCTACCCTCAATCGATAGCTGACATAACGGACAAACAGCACAAGGGCAACCCAGAGCGCGAGCAAGGCCAATGACGGCCATATCGCTTTTAATAAAATCATTTGTTCCCCGCTATCCAGCCGAGCGCGAAGCACACCACGACTGCGGCTCCCATAAACATTTCAGCTGTGACGTTCATATTTTTTGCCTGATATAAAAGAAGCCAATCACGCCCATCACTAAACAGAAGACCTGCAGCGAATGGAAAAATACGAGTGCGAAAATCACGACGCGACCTCAGTGACATGAAATGGGCAACCCAAGACGAAGTTGCCGGTATCCATCGCTTCGCCCATCTCTTCAAAGCGCCCTGCTTCGTGCAGCCAAGGTGTATAACCAACGTCGCCTTGGAACGAAGTCATGAACAAAGCAGACTCAGCTTCTTGAACGACGTAAGGCATGATTACGCCGCCTTAGGTTGATTAGCTGAGACAGGAACCAACGACACGATGACCGTCTTAACAGTCTTACCGTTGGTGATCTGATCGAACTCAACTTCAGCGTTGAGCGGAAATGGAAGGTGTTTGTATTTTTCAAACTCGGCAGACGTACCAAAGTTATATTCAGCACCCGCAAAGCCCTTCTGAGTGCCCTTGGATTCATCCAAACGTGTTTCGACATAGACCTTAGTGCTGTCATAAGCCGTGCCGTTTTCCATGTTGCCCTTTGATGCCTTCATACCGGTTACTTTGACTTTCATTTTTGACTCCTATTAGTGGCCTCAAGCGAGGCAATTTTTCCCATTGAGGCCGAACGATGGGACTGCCTTGATAAAATTGATAAACGACGGAACAGTAGGAACTGCGAATTTGTGGTGCATCGATTCGCCACCGGTGTGAGCGTTCGATGTGAGTGGCTTCATACGCTTAGGCCAAGCGTTTTTATCTGGGCTGCTAATCATGTCCAGTGCGGCCTTGTCGCCGTACAGTTCACGGAAAACGCGAATGTATTTACCGAACTGATGGCGCGTTACTTCGATGCACGCATCGATAACGATCTCAGCCGTTTTTTGTTTTACCGGGACACGTTGCGGCGTATCGACATGCGCAAATTCTTCAAAGCATGGATAAGCGGCCGCAAAAAAATCAGAAGGTGTAAGCAGGACATGGAATGGAATAATTCGATCTGATGATTTGAACTCTACTTCTGCGCGTAGCCATGGGCTGGCTTTGCATCCTTCCTTTTTTCCCTTTTCGTAGAAGCGCGTGAATTTGCCTGATGTTCTACGACCAATAGTGAGAGTGCGACCTTTGCCGCTGGGTCGATGCCAGTTTCCAATGCGCTCGATAGAAGGCGGCTCCCCGCCAGTTGAGGCACTAAACCCGCCCGTAATCCAAGTTTTTTCAGCCCAATCAACAGACAGATAGCTACCGTCAAAATCGTCATGAGCAAGATCGATGCGGGAAATAACTGGGCGAATAGCTGTAGTTGTGAGGAAGTCATAAAGGCGGTTTTCCCATCCAGCAATTGCATTTGCACAGCCTTGGCCGGTGAGAGTCACCAACATAGTTTGACGTTGGCCGCCAAAGCAAACAAAGCCGAAATCATCACCAAGCACCCATGAGTCACGGTAGAAATTCATGCCGCGATCACGATGCGACGTGACACCGAAACCAAAGATTTTTTCTAGCTGACGACTGGCTTCCATGACAATGGCCTCATCGTCTATCAGCGTTTCCCTTGCCGAGCGAAACCACGTGTCTTCCAGCACCGTGAAATTCACCCAATCAATAACAGCGCACTGCCCTTCAGTCGGGATTCTCACCATCACCTGCTTCACTTCGCCAGAGTCGGTCATAACCAGTTCGACCATCTCTGTCTTGGCACGCGTAGTCGTTACCCCCATGTTATTAATGGGGGTCTCTGCAAGCTCCGCTACCTGCGGTAAACCTGTGGGGTGCGGCTGCGGGATGCCCCGCCCTCCTTCGTCGGACAAGGCACCCACAGCCTTACCCTGACCATAGATTTGCGCTTTGACTTTTTTCGCAGACGAGCCACCAGATGCCATGCGATAGGCTTCTGCGCTGTCTAATCCGATGTTTTTGCTACGAGCCATGCAATCCCCGTTTACGTTTTAGTCAAAGTAGGCTAATGTTCGAATCGCTAGCTAACTTGGACTTCGCCAAGTTGGGCTAATGAGCGCACATTAGCCCAACTTAGCAAACTATGCAATAGGGAAATACCATGACTTACGACGAATTTATGAAAAAAGTGTTGGACGGGAAAAGCGTAAATGCACGCGCTAAGGAATTGGGAATCCCTCAAAAGACGCTCGATAACTACACACGAGGTCGCTCTGCGCCGGGGTGCGCAATGACAATTACATTGGCAAAAGTTGCGGGAATTTCATTAGAAGAAGCAGTCACTGCAGTGGCAGAACAGGAGTTAAAAGTGCGCCCAGTGCACTCGCCCTCTTTTCTCAGACCAGCAATGGCCTCTGTTCTAGCATTTGTCGTGAGTGTCAATTTGTTTTTGACACCAACACCCTCGCAAGCCGCGCCAGCACTCGCTTCGCAGGCTGACGCTATTTATATTATGTCAAACCATGACTCAAGTTTAATTTGTTCATGCGCATAGTTGTCGTCTGTTTGAGTTCGTTAGCATAAAAGGCACTCGTTTCTTCGCATAGAGTTCGCAAAGACCACATAGTGAAACGTTTTTGTTGATTTGCTCGCAGAATTGACCCTCTCTAATTGATCCACCTTCCACTGTCTG